>Ga0101941_1000045_pt1 | contig 348889 bp, 316 predicted proteins | sample DewCreD2012metaG_3_FD_75242 | JGI IMG/M metagenome (GOLD analysis project Ga0101941, IMG submission 75242) | Hot spring sediment bacterial and archeal communities from British Columbia, Canada, to study Microbial Dark Matter (Phase II) - Dewar... ... | reverse complement strand
AGCGGATGGAAGCCCAGCGGATGGTCGTGTTGCTGGAGGCATTGGCCCACAACCTGCTGGTTTGGGTGCGTGGTTGGCTGGCCGATGCCTGCCCCCGGCTGGCCAGATGGGGCCTGCTGCGTTGGATACGGGATGCGCTGCATATCAGCGGGGTGGTCGTATTTCATCCTTCCGGAATCGTCCAAATTGTGCTGAACCGGGGAGACCCGGTGGCCAGAGAGTTAGGGCCCGGGTTGGCGGCCCTTCTGGCTCCGGAGGAAACGGCCATTATTTTGGGCGAAATTTAGGTAACTACCTACCCGGCCGGCTTGCCGCTGTGCGCTGATGGGAAATCAGCCTCCCTGGGCACGCTGTGCCGGGCGTCGGCCTGCGCCGACGCCCCCGGTCGGCGCAGGCCGACCGGAGGCCGAAGGCCTATGGTGGGCGACTTTAGTCGGTACGTAGGTAATTACCTTTGTTCAGGAGGAATTTTGGTGGAAACCTTTATTTCTCCGCTCCAGCGTCTGCGGGATGAAATGGAGGCCGCGACCTCGGCCTGTACGTTTCTGGACCACGCGGCCATTTCCCCGCTCCCCCGCCGGGTGCGGGATGCGATGGTCCGCTATCTGGATGACCGCCGGGTGACCTTCGGGTTTATGGACCGGGATGAGGAGGGCATCCCCGCGCGCCTGCGGAAGACAGTGGCCCGTCTGATCAACGCCACGCCCGAGGAGATTGCCCTGGTGCAGAATACCAGCCACGGCCTCAACCTGGTGGCCCAGTCCCTGCCCTTCCGCCCCGGCGACAACATCATCTTCTGCGATATGGAGTTCCCTTCCAATGTCTACCCCTGGATGTTGCTGGATCGGCAGAAGGGGGTGGAGGCCCGCTGCATCCCCCACGACGGCGGCGGCCTGACGGTGGAGGCGCTGGAGGCCCACGCCGACCGGCGCACCCGCGCCGTCGCGGTCAGTTCGGTGGAGTTCCTCACCGGCTTCCGGACCGACCTGGCAGCCATTGGGGAGTGGTGCCGGGCGCACGGCGCGTACTTTATCGTGGACGGCATCCAGTCCCTGGGCGCGATTCCGATGGACGTGCGCGCGTACGGCGTAGACTTTCTGGCGGCTGGTGGCCCCAAGTGGCTGATGGGGCCGGTGGGGGTGGGTTTCCTCTACTGCCGCCGGGAGTTGCTGGAGGAGATGTCGCCGCCGATGGCCGGATGCATCAGTGTCGTCGGCTGGGAGGACTGGCGGGATTACAACCTGACTTTTCTGCCCGATGCCCGCCGCTTTGACCTGGGTGGCCCCAACCTGGTGGGGATGACCGGGCTCATGGCGGCGATAGAGTTGCTGTTGGAGACGGGTATAGAGAACATCCACCGCCACACGCTCCACCTGACCGATGTGTTGATCGCGGACCTGCAGCGGCGGGGATACGAAGTGGTGAGCAATCTGGACCCGGCCCACCGCTCGGCGATTGTCTCCTTCGCCGTGCCGGGGGACGTGCGGGCGGCCCACGCCCGTCTGCGGGAGGCGAAAGTCGCCGTCTCCCTGCGGGAGTCCTACATCCGCGTCAGCCCCCACGGCTACAACACGGAAGACGAGGTGCTGCGAGTCGGAGAAGTGTTGGGTAACAGTTTCTAATTTTTCGTGCAAATTCGTGCAATTCATGGCTGTTTCAGGAGGACCGATGGCTCAGGCATCTGCGAGTGAAGTGGTACCGACCGGTTTTCTTCTCCGCGCTCCGCGTTCCGTAGAAGAGACGGGGCTGAATCTGGGTTTCCTGATAGACCTGGCCCTCAAGGTGCTGTATTTTGAGGGCTTCCTCTCCGGCTACGAACTGGCGGAGCGGATGAAACTCCCCTACGCCGGGGTGGTGGACCAGGTCCTGGAGTTTCTCAAACGGGAAAAACTCTGTGAGGTCAAGGGGGCCGGGGGGTTCGCCGAGGCGGCCTACCAGTATGCTATCTCCGACAAGGGGCGGCTGATGGCCCGCGAGGCACTGGACCGCAGTCACTACGCGGGCCCGGCGCCTGTCCCCCTGGCAGTGTACAGCGACGCCATCCGTCAGCAGTCCCTGGGGCAGATCGTTGTCCACCAGCGGACGATGCGCCAGGCCCTTTCCCACCTGGTCATCAGCGAAGAGGTCTTCGCCCAACTGGGCCCCGCCGTCAACTCCGGCAAGTCCATCTTCCTCTTCGGCCCTCCGGGCAACGGCAAGACGGTCATCGCCGAGGCCATCGGCAAGATGATTATGAGCGGCACCATCTACATCCCGTACGCAGTGGAGGTGGACGGTCAGGTCATCAAAGTCTTTGACAGCGTTAACCACGTCCGGGCTGAGGCCCTGGCGGGGGGGCGGAATGTGGACCCCCGCTGGGTCCCCATCCGTCGTCCGATGATTATGGTGGGAGGCGAACTGACGCTGGAGACTCTGGACCTGGTCTACGACGAGACCAACAAGTACTATGAGGCCCCGTTCCAGATGAAGGCCAACGGCGGGATGCTCTTGATTGACGACTTCGGACGGCAACAGGTCCGCCCGCGCGACCTGCTGAACCGCTGGATTGTCCCGCTGGAGAAACGGGTGGACTTCCTGACCCTGCACACGGGGCGGAAGATAGAGGTCCCCTTTGACGTCCTCATCGTCTTTGCGACCAACCTGGCCCCGAAGGACCTGGTGGATGAGGCGTTCCTGCGCCGTATCCGGCACAAAATTGAGATCAAAAACCCCACCTTTGACGAGTACCGGGAGATTTTCCGCCGGGTCTGTCAGGCCAAGGGGGTGCCGTACGACGACCGGGGGCTGGCCTATTTGCTTCAGGAGCACTACATCAAGCCGAAGCGGCCGCTGCGGGCCTGCCATCCGCGCGACCTGGTAGAACAACTCTGCGACATCGCCCGCTACCTCAACGTCCCGCCGACCCTCTCCCCGGAACTGATAGACCGGGCCGCGTCGGCGTATTTTGTGGAGTTGTAGGGAATGGCCATAAGTTCGGTGCGCAACCTGGAAGAGATTCGGTGGGTTTTGAGAGAACACCTGCCTGACCTGCGGGCGCGCTATGGGGTTCGCTCCCTCGCTCTGTTTGGCTCTTACGTCCGGGGCGAACAGGAAGCAGAGAGTGACCTGGACATCCTGGTGGAATATGAGACCCCCCGGACTTCTTCCAGTTTATTGAACTGGAGGATTACCTGAGCGAGATTCTGGGGGGTAAAGTGGACCTGGTCATGAAAAGTGCGCTGCGTCCCAGAATCGGGAAGCGCATCCTGGCCGAGAGCATTCCGGTATGAGAGGCGAACGGCAGATAGTGGATGATCTTCAGGACATCCTGCATTACACGGATGCGGCTCTCCAGTTTGTGGAGGGGTTGCCGTCGGCGGAAGCGCTGGAGGATGACGAGCGCACATTGCTGGCCGTCGTTCGCGCGCTGGAGATTATCGGCGAGGCCGCCAAACATATTCCCCAGGACATCCGCGCTCGCTACCCGGAGGTCAACTGGCGAGGGATGACGGGAATGCGGGACAAACTGGTCCACGATTACTTTGGAGTAGACGTCCGCGCACTTTGGCGGACTGTGCGGGAACTTTGCTACCGCTACGGGAATCTATTGCCCGGATTCTCGCGGATATGGAGGCTGGTTCAGAATAACCTCTGCGCAGAAAGAGAGGACAAATGGAACCCAAACAGAGCATCTCCCACATTTCATCCCGCCTGAGAGAGCCCTTCCAGCACCTGATCCTGGGGTGTGTGGACGACTATTGCGCCTACCTGACCCGAATGGAGGGGGCCTACCTCTACCACCAGCATCCCAAGGATGAGATGTATCTGGTACTGGAGGGGGAAATCGTCATAGAGTACGCCGACGGGTCCGTTGTGGTCCTGGGGCCGGGGGAGAGCCTGGTGGTGCGGGCCGGGGAACGCCACCGCTCCCGCTCCGACTCCGGCGCCCTGGTCCTGATGTTCAAAGCGCGGGATATGTTTGCCCAGTAACCATCACCTATTTGCCGACTTGCCCATCTGCTCACCCGCCAACTTGCTCACTTGCCAACTTGCCAACTTGCCAACTTGCAAACTTGCCTACTTGCCCACTTGCAATGAAAGGTATCACCCACTTTCTCACCGGCGTCGCCATTGCGACCTTCTTCCCCGAGGTGGTCCGGCAGGCCGCCGACGGGTCTCTCCTGCCCGTCCTGGGGGGCGTCGCGGGGATTCTGCCCGACACGCTGGACTTCAAATTCGCCCGCTACTTTGAACGGTACGACCTGGAAATAGACCCCGGCCCCCATCCGGACCCGCGCCAGATCGCCGATGCGCTGGTGGGCGCGATGCGGCGGGCCTACGAGACGGGCCAGTCCCAGAACATCATGCTCCACACGGTTCGCCTGGGTGCCGACCTCTGGCGGCAGTACGTCGTCCGCTTTGACCCCCGGCGGAACGAAGTGGCGGTTCGGATCGGCCCCGTCGTCAATACCGGGCAGGTGCCGTTCCCCGGTTCGGAACCCGAGGGTGCGAAGGAGGTGCGGGTCCCCCTGGACTTCCCCCTGGTGGAGACCTACGACGAAGAGTACAAGATAGACATTTTCAGCGGCCCTTCGTTCCGCTTTGAGCGGGTGGGGGACCGGTTGCGGGTCCACTTCCTGGACTGGCATCGCCGCTGGAGCCACAGTTTGACGCTGGCGGCGCTGCTGGGGCTGGGCGTGGCCGTGGTGGGCGCGCTGATAGAGAAGGCGAGCCAGGGGGTGATCACCCGCACCCCGCTGTGGGCGGGCCTGGTGACCGCGCTGGGGTTTGCCGGGCACATCCTGGAGGACCAACTGGGCTTTATGGGGAGCAACCTCTTTTACCCCTTCACGCGGGGCCGCATGCCGGGCCTGCGCCTGCTCCGATCCGGCGATGCCATCCCCAATTTCCTGACCGTCTGGCTGGCCTCCGCGCTGATGCTCTTTAACCTGGACCGCTTCTCGGCCGCGCCGCGCCTGGACCCCCTCTACTACCTTCCCCTGGTGGTGGGGCTCCCGCTGGTGGTCCTGGGCGGTTTCTATGCCCTGCAGCGCCGTCGGGCCCAGCCCCGTCCGCGGGAGTTCCTGCGCCAGCGGGACATCGTTTCGGAGACGGAAGAGGTGGAGGTGGGGTGATGTGTGAGAAATTTTGCTTTTGTGGCGGCGAAGCCGCCACAAAAGCAAAATTCTCTTTTTCACCCGACTTGTTCTGGCTTCATCTGAAGGAACTGCCCGCCTTTCGGGCACTCCTGCGGGCCACAGAGGCCCGTTTTTATGCCTCTCTGCCCTTCCCGGAACCGGTGCTGGACCTGGGCTGTGGGGACGGCCACTTCGGTGCGGTGGCCCTGCCCCGCCCGCCGGATGTCGGCCTGGACCCCGCCGCCCGACCGCTGCGGGAGGCGGCCCGGCGCGGGGCATATCGCCTGCTGCTTCAGGCCGACGGCAGTCATCTTCCCTTCCCCGATGGCGCTTTCGGCACGGTGGTCAGCAACTGCGTCCTGGAGCACATCCCGGAGGTGGAACCGGTGATCCGGGAAGTGGCCCGGGTCCTCTATCCGGGCGGGTGGTTTTACTTCTCCGTCCCTGGCCCGGATTTCCTGGCCCTGCTCTTCGTGGGACGGGCCCTGGACCGGGTGGGGCTCCGGGCTCTGGGGGACCTCTACCGGCGGTTCTTTCACCGCATCTCCCGCCATTACTACTACGACGGGGTGGAGGGCTGGCGGTCCCGGCTGGAGCGGGCTGGCCTGCAACTGCTGGACGTGCACCCCTATCTCTCCCCCCGGGCCCTGGCTGCGGTGGAGTTGGGGCACTATTTCGGTCTCCCGTCTCTGGTGACGAAGAGACTGACCGGCCGTTGGGTCCTCTGCCCGTCTCGCCTCAACCTCTGGCTGACGGACCGCCTGTTCCGACCGTTTTATGAAGAGTCGCCTTCTCCCAGAAACGGATGTCTCTTTATTGCTGCGGAGAAGAAACCATAACTGTAGAGAGGGCGCAAAGGACGAAGAAGGGGTTTGGGGGCGGCGGTGAAGCCGCCGCCCCCAAACCCCATAATTTCCGGGAGGGGGCAGGGGGCGGGGTGAGGATTCCTATGCGAAAACCCGATACCCTGCTGTTTGTCCTGGGCCTGGGGCTGGTGGTCCTGGGACAGGTCTACTTTCTGCGACTCCCGCAGTATACCTGGGACGGCATCATCTTCTGCGCGCTGGGCGCGCTGATGTGGGTGCTGGCCCTTCGGCGCGCGGAGGAGCAGGGAGACGCGCGTCCGGCGCGGCCGGCCTGGTACCGCCAGTGGCTGGCGGACGCGGCCGCCCATCCCCTGCGGACCGGTCTGTTGGGGCTCGGGGTGCTGCTGGCTCTCTGGGCAGGTATTGGCGCGCGCCGGGCCGACCCCGCCGCCGACTTCTCCCCCTACCTGCGCGCCTGGGCGCTGGGCTTGCTCCTCTACCTGCTGGCCTTCGCCCCCCTGCGCCCCCGCTCCTCTGCTCCTCTGCCCCCCTGCTCCTCTGCTCCTCTGCCCCCCCGCTCCTCTGCTCCTCTGCCCCCCCGCTCCTCTGCTCCTCTGCGCCTCTGCTCCTCTGCTCCCCTGCTCCTCCTGCTCCTGGCTGCCTTCCTGGCCCGCGCTGTCGCTCTGGATGAAATCCCGCCCAACTTCGGGGGGGACGAGGGTACCCAGGCCCTGGAGGCACTGCGCCTGCTGGGTCCACCTCTGGGCAACCCCTTCGCTACCGGCTGGTACAGCGTGCCCACTATGTCCTTTCTGGTCGCCGGGCTGGGGATGAAACTCTTCGGCGCCACCGTCGCCGGGGCGCGGATGCTCTCTGCCCTGGCGGGCACCGCTTCCGTCCTGGCGACCTATCTCCTGGTGCGTCGGCTGGCCGGGGAGTGGGTGGGCTGGGGGGCGGCGGCCCTGGTCGCCTTCGGCCACTACGGGCTCCACTTCAGCCGCCTGGCCTCCAACCAGATCGCCGACGCTCTGTTGGGGCCCCTGGTTCTCTACTTTCTCCTCCGGGGCCTGGAGAGCAGAGGTGACGGTCACCTTGAAGGTGACCGTCACCTCTGGATGGCGCTGGCCGGGTTGTTTCTGGGCCTCTCCTGGTACACCTACTTCGGTGCCCGGCTGATGACGGTTGTGGTTGGCCTCTGCCTGATCGGGCGCGCGCTGGGGGAGGGGGGCGAGTTCCTGGCCCGCTACGGGCGCGGGCTGTTTGTACTGGTGGTGGGGTTCGCGCTGACCGTATGGCCGCTGGCCCTCTACTACATCGCCCATCCGGTTGATTTCCTCTCCCGCTACAACCAGGTCAGTATTTTCGCCTCTGGCTGGCTGGACCGGGAGATCGCGCTGACCGGCAAGAGCGCGGCCACGCTGCTCCTTCAGCAATTCTGGAAGTCCGTTTCGGCCTTTAACGCCACCCCGGACCCCACCTTCTGGTATCATCCCGGTATCCCCCTGCTGGACCCCGTCTCCGGCGTCTTTTTGATTCTGGGACTGGCGGTGACCCTCTGGCGGGTCCGGCGGCCTGCGTGGGGATTGCTCCTTCTCTGGTTCTGGGCGCTGGTCATCCTGGGCTGGACCCTGACCGAGAACCCGCCGTCCAGCCAGCGGGGGGTGGGGACCATCCCGGCGGTGGCCATCCTGACCGCCCTGCGCCTCACGGAGACCCTGGACGCCCTTCGTCGTTTGCTGAGAGCCTGCTCTCCTTTCACGTTTCACGTTCTACTTTTCACCTTTCTTGCTCTTATATCCCTCATCAACCTGCTTTTCTACTTCCAGGTCTACACGCCCCGCCGCATCTACGGCAACCCCACCGCAGAAGTGGCGGACGTTCTCTGTGACGAACTGGAGCGGCGCACCCATATTCCGCCCGTCTACTTTGACGGCCCGCCGTTTATGTACTGGGACTTCGGCGCCATCGCCTTCCGGCTGCGGGATGTGGTAGGCCGGGACTTCTCGGTGGAGGAACTGCCAGAAGTGGACGTCTCCCACGGCGCGCTCTTCGTCGTCCTGGCAGAGGAAATAGCGGGCCTGGACCTTTTACGGGAGACTTTTCCGAACGGTGTGGAGACCCCGTTCTACTCCGAAGTGAATGGCCGGCTTCTGTTTGTCATGTATGAAGTCCAGCCGGCTCAGCCTGGAGGACCGTGACGAAGGGATTTTGCGGCGACGGCCGCAGACCGTCGCCGCAAGACTCCCTACCTTTCCAAATCTGGAAACGATATGGAGCGGAAACAAACCCGTTGGGAGACATCGCTATTCCTTCTGGCGATTCTGCTGGTTGGTTTGTCCTTCCGTCTGGTCGGACTGGGTTGGGGTGAAGGGCAGCCCATCCATCCGGACGAGGAATTTCTGCGTCAGGTGACGGCGGCGGTCAGCCTGCCTGATTCTCTGGGCCTCTACCTGGATACCGCCCGCTCCCCGCTGAACCCCTACAATCGCGGGTACGGGTTCTTCGTTTACGGCACGTTGCCCCTGTTCCTCACCCGCGCGGTGGGGGAGGCGCTGGATCAGGGATGTCGGGACGGGACGGCGGTCTCCCTCCCGGCCCGGCTGCTGGCCCCGCTGCTGCTGGGGACCTCGTCGGCTTGCTGGCCGGGGAGTTTCAGCGGCAGCGGCGCTCGCCACCTGGGGCGGTTGCTGGCCGCCCTGCTGGATACGGGGAGCATCTTCTTCGTCTTCCTGGCCGGACGGAGGCTCGGCTCCGGGTACGGGAAAGGCATACCTGGCCCCTACCTGGGGTTGCTGGCCGCAGCCCTCTACGCGCTGGCGGTTCTCCCCATCCAGCAGTCCCATTTCTACACGGTGGACGCCTACGCCAACTTCTTCGTGGCCGTCACCCTCTATCTGGCTCTCTGCATCGCCGGGCAACCGCAGGGGGGGCAACCGCAAGGGTTGCCCCTACATCCCCCTGCCCAGGGACAACCCGTAGGGGCAGGGCTTGTCCCTGCCCCCAATGCCCCCGCCCCCGAGGGGCAACCCGTAGGGGCAGGGCTTGCCCCTGCCCCCAATGCCCCTGCCCCCGAGGGGCAACCCGTAGGGGCAGGGCTTGCCCCTGCCCCCAATGCCCCCGCCCCCAATGCCCCTGCCCCCAATCCCCCTGCCCCCGATGCCCCGGCCTGGGGCAACCGCAAGGGTTGCCCCTACATCTATATTTTTCTGGCCGGCCTGACCACCGGGCTGGGCATGGCCTGCAAAATCAGCGTCTGGCCCCTGGGCCTGCTGGTGGGCCTGGCGGCCCTCCTCCGCGCCCTGCGCCCGTTCGTAGTCAGGCACGAAGCGCAGCGGAGTGCCGTTCCGTTTGCCATCGGGCCTGAAGCGCAGCGGAGTGCCGTTCGCTTCTTGCTTCTTGCCCTCTTTGCGCTCCTGGGCGCCTTCCTGGCCTTCCGGCTGGCCCAACCCTACGCCTTTATGGGCCCCGATTTCTTCGGCCTGCGCCTCAACCCCCGCTGGCTCCAGAACATGGCCGAGGTTCGCGGCCTGATGTCCGGCGCGGTGGACACCTACCCCGGCCATCAGTGGACCAACCGGCTGCCGCTGGTGTTCCCATGGGTCAACATGGTCTTCTGGGGGCTGGGCCTGCCCCTGGGGCTGGCCGCGTGGGCGGGCTGGGGCATCGCGGCTGTCCGCCTGGGCCGCCGCTGGCGGCGGAAGGGGCTGGCCGCGCTGGTGAGCGATCCCCTTCTCCTCCCCTGGCTCTGGGCCACCGGTTATTTCCTTTATCAGGGCACCCAGTGGGTCAAATCCGTCCGCTACCTCCTGCCGGTCTACCCGGCCCTCATCCTCCTGGCCGCCTGGCTTCTGCTCCGTTGGATAGAGAACGGCCGTTCTTGTCGCCCCCTTTCCCCTTCGCGGCCCCTGGTTTCCCGCATCCTGCCTTCTTGCATCCTGCCTCTGGCCTCCTGCCTCCTGCTTCTTGCCCTCACCTTCCTCTGGGCCCTGGCCTTCACCTCCGTCTACCGGCGGCCCCACACCCGCATCGCGGCCTCCCGCTGGATTTTCCAGAACGTCCCCACTGGTTCCGTCCTGGCGACGGAGCACTGGGACTGGGCGCCCCCGCTGCGGGTAGACGGCAGAGATCCCTTCGGCGGGATGTACCGGGGACTCTCCACCAGTTCCGATGGCACCCTCCAACTCTACCACGACGACACGCCCCAGAAGCGGGAGGCTCTGCTGAACTGGCTGGACGAGGCGGACTACATCATCATCGGCTCCAACCGTCTCTACGCGTCCATCGTCCGACTGCCTACCCGTTATCCGCTGACCATTGCCTATTACCGCGCGCTCTTCAGCGGCCAACTGGGCTTTGAACTGGTGGCCGACTTCACCTCCTACCCGGCCCTGGGCCTCTTCCAGTTCCCGGACACGGAGGAGCCGTTCCCCGTGCCGGAGGCCCCGTACCAGTACCGCGCTGCGCCCATATCGGTGCCGTTGCCCCCGGCGGAGGAGGCCTTCAGCGTCTACGACCATCCCCGTGTCCTCATCTTCCGCAAGACCGCCGCGTACTCCCGGGCGCGGGCCGAGGCACTCCTGCCGGCCTCGCTCCTGGACAACGTCGTCTGGGTGACGCCCAAACAGGAGACGATGCGCACCTGGCGGCGGATTCTCCCCTTCCTCCCCTCTGGGGAAGGCCCCCAGGCCGGGCGCCGGCCCCTTCTGGATGCCCAGACCTGGGCCGAGCAGCAGGCGGGCGGGACCTGGTCGGCGATGTTTCGGCGGGAGAGCCTCCTGAACCGGTCATCGTTTCTGGCGGCGGTCGTCTGGTACCTGGCGGCGGGGGGGCTGGGGTGGCTGGCCTTCCCCCTGCTCTGGCGGGCCCTCCCGCGCCTTCCCGACCGGGGCTACGGCATTGCCCGCGCGGTGGGCCTGCTGATCGTCTCCCATCTGACCTGGCTGGCGGCCAGTCTGCGCGTTCTGCCCAACACGCGCGGCACTATCGTTCTGGCCGTCCTGCTGCTGACGGCGGCCGGGGGGCTGTCCCTTTGGCGGCGCTGGGGTGAGTTCAGGGAATTCCTGAATGGAGCCCGGCCGTTGCTTCTGGTCTACGAGGGCCTGTTTCTGGCCCTCTACGCCTTCTGGGCCTGGGTGCGGGCCCAGAACCCCGACCTCTGGCATCCGGTGGTCGGGGGCGAGAAGCCAATGGACTTCGCCTACCTGAACGCGGTCATCAAATCCACCTGGTTCCCGCCCTACAACCCCTGGTTCGCCGGTGGCTACATCAACTATTACTACTTCGGTTTCGTTCTGGTGGGGACGCTGGCGAAACTGACGGGCATCATGCCCTCCATCGCCTACAACCTGGCGCTGGCCCTTTTCTACACCCTGGTGGGGGGAGCGGCTTTCTCTGTGGCCTTCAATCTTGTCGCTCGTAGTCAGCCACGAAGCGCCACGCGCCGAAGCGAAGCGGAGTGGCGTCCATACATCGCGGGTTTCCTTGCAGTTCTCTTTCTCCTGGTACTGGGCAACCTGGGAGAAGCGCGGCTTCTTTACGACAGTTTCCGGCTGATCGCGGGCGAGGTCCCTTTCCGGAGCACCATTCCAGGCCTGGAGTCACTGGTTCAGGCGATGAAAGGCTTCGGGATGGTCCTGGGCGGCGCCCGTCTGCCCCTCCGTCCGGAGACCCCCTACTGGAATCCCACCCGGATGATCCCCCCGGACGCCAGCGGGGTCGGGCCCATCACGGAGTTCCCAGCCTTCACCTTCCTCTATGCCGACCTCCACGCACATCTGCTGGCCCTGCCGTACACCCTCTGCGCGCTGGTGGTGATGGTGGAGTGGGCGCTGGGGATTCGGCGGGGCCGCCCGACCGGACTCTCCCTGCTCCTGGCGGGTCTCCTCATGGGCGCGCTGCGGGCGACCAACACCTGGGATTACCCTACCTACCTCCTGCTGGCGATGGCGGTACTGGCCTTCCACGAACTTTCGCGCCTTTCGCGCCTTTCGTGCCTTTCGCGCCTTTCGTCCCTTTCGCGCCCTCTCCTGCTGGCCGGGCTGACCGTGCTGCTCTTCCTCCCGTACATCCGCGCCTACATCGCCCCCTACAACCGGGTGCGCCTCTGGACGGATGCCCGCACGCCGCTGGACATTTACATCTTGCTGCTGGGCCAGTTTCTCCTGCCGCTGGGCACGCTTCTGGTAGTGGATACCTGGCAGGTGCTTTCAGGCCGACGGCTCTCGCTGTTTCTCCTCGGGTTAGGGGGAGCGGTGCTCTGTGGGCTGGCGGCCGCCGGTCTGGGAGTGCCGGTGGCTGCAGTTGCCCTGCCGATGGGCGTCCTGGCTTTCGTTCTGGCCTTCCTGTTGCCTGCTCATCGTGCTTTGCCTTCGTTCTGGGTAGCGGTCGCTCTGGCACTGACCCTGGGCGTGGAAGTCCTGGTGCTGCAGGGGGACATCGGGCGGATGAACACCGTCTTCAAATTCCACTTCCAGGCCTGGACCCTGCTCTCAGTGAGCGCGGCGGCCGCGCTGGTGGAATTGGCCAGGGTCAGCGATGCCTGGCCCTCGGATGTCCGGCGCCTCTGGTGGGTGGCAATGGGGGCGATGATCTTCGCCATGGCCCTCTTCCCGGTCATGAGCATCCCGGCCAAAGTGGGGGACCGGTTCACCCATGCCACCGGCCCCACGCTGGACGGCATGGCCTACATCCGCTACAGCCGCACCGGGGACGTGCGCGGCGAGGTGGACCTGGGGCCGGACTACGGGGGGATTCTCTGGCTGCTGGAGAACGTCCAGGGTTCACCGGTCATCCTGGAGGGGCTGGGAGCGCGGGAGTACCTCTGGGGGAACCGTGTTTCCATCTACACCGGCCTGCCGGCGGTCGTCGGCTGGCGCTGGCACGAGGTACAGCAGGGGATGGGGGAGGAGGTGGACCGCCGACACTGGGAAGTGCAGGAGTGCTACAACACCCCGGACACCGAGCGGGCGCTGGCGATTCTGCGCCAGTACCACGTCCGCTACGTCTATGTGGGCCCCTACGAACGCCTCTACTACGACCCTGCCGGGCTGGCCAAGTTTGACGTCCTGGCGGCCCGGGGGCTTTTGCGGGTGGTCTATGATCGGGAAGGGGTCCGGATTTATGAGGTAGTGGGCACGGAGTGACGGCCCATAGACGCGACATTTTGACAAGACAACCCAGGAGCATTATAATGTTCCCAACGGCTGCAGGCCGAATGGATTTGCCCCACGTTTTTAATAAGGAGGAGATATGCTACCCAAACGTTCGTTCCTCGCACTGATCGTCCTGGTTGCACTGGCGGTTCTGCTCTCCCTGGTCGGCTGTCGCCCTTCTACCCCCACGCCAGCCGCAGGGGAGACACCGGCTCCACCGAAGGAGAACGTGGCCGTCTATGCCCACCCCACCTCCTTCCCGGATATTGACCCCAGCGTCAGTTACTCCAACGATTCGGCCGTCGTCTCCAACCTCTATGAGACGCTCGTCTGGTACAACCCGCCGATGCACCCCCAACTGCTCCGGCCTGGCCTGGCGGAGCGCTGGGAGTCCAACGCGGATGCCACCGAATGGACCTTCTACCTGCGCAAAGGGGTGAAGTTCCACGACGGCACCGCCCTCAATGCTCAGGCGGTCAAGTACTCCATTGAGCGCACCATCACAATGGGCATGGGGGCCTCCTACATCTGGGACCCGGTGGAAGAGATCACGGTGGTGGACGATTACACCGTCCGCTTCAAACTCAAGTACTCCGCTCCTCTGGACCTCATCGCGGCCTCCGGCTACGGCTCCTGGATTTTCAGCCCGGCCTGTGTGGAGGCCCAGGGCGAGAAGGCCAGCGAGTGGTTCAACGAGGGCCACGACTGTGGGAGCGGCCCGTACACCATTGAGAGTTACGAGCGGGGCCGTCGGCTGGTCATTACCCGCTTTGACGACTACTGGGGCGGCTGGAAGCCGGGCCAGTTCACCAAAGTCGTCTTTGAGGTGGTGGAAGACCCAACGGTCCGGCAGCAGATGATAGAGGCCGGCACCGCCGATGTCACGTACGACATCCCTCGCGCCAACCTGGCCGCGCTGGATGCCCGCCCCGATGTCGTCGTCTACACCAACCCGGCGTTCCAGAACCTGGTGGGTCTGCTGAACGTCCGCAAGCCCCCGCTGGATAACAAACTGGTCCGGCAGGCCATCTCCTATGCCTTCCCCTACGAGCAATTTATCCAGACGGTGGTCTCCGGTTATGCCGTCCAGTCCCGCGGTCCGGTGCCTCTGGGGATGTGGGGCCACGGCGACCAACTGTTCCAGTACACCTACAACCTGGATAAGGCCCGGGACTTGCTCGCTCAGGCCGGGTACCCCAACGGCGGCTTCAAACTGGTGATGACCCACGTCGCGGGGGACCTGGACGAGCGGCAGGTCGGCGAGGTCTGGAAGGCCGAACTGGCGAAACTGGGGATTGACCTGGAGGTGCGCGGGATGTCCTGGGAGGCCCAGTGGGACCTGGGCAAGTCCGACCCGATGCAGGCACAGGACATCTTCGTGATGTACTGGTGGCCCGACTACGTCTCCCCCTACAGTTTTCTCTACAGTATGTTTCACTGCGAGGAGGAGACGCTCTTCAATCTGGGCTACTACTGCAATCCCCAGTACGACGAGTTGATAGACCGGGCCAACGAACTCTCCGGAAGCAACCGGGCGGAGGCCGAGCGGCTGTTCGTGGAGGCCCAGCAGATCCTGGTGGATGACGCCGCGGCGGTCTTCTTCTACGACCTGGTCAACACCCACGCGGTGCGGGCCGACATCAAGGGATACGTGGACAACCCCTCCTATCCGCACGTCGTCTTCTTCTACGAGTTGTCCCGGTAGCGAAGGGGTCGGGGCCTGGCGGCGGCGGCCGAAGGCCGCCGCCGCCAGCGTGAATGCTCTGCCGATGAAAGTCTGGGAATACATCCTCCGGCGGCTGTTGCTGGCCGTTCTGGTGATCTTCGGGGTCTCCGTGGTCACCTTCTTCATCGCGCGCGTGGTGCCATCGGACCCCGCGGCCCTCTGGGTGGGACCCCGCCCCTCCCCTGACCAGATTGCCGCCGCGCGCGTCAAACTCGGCCTGGACCGTCCCCTCCACGTCCAGTACTTCTACTACCTGGGCAACCTTCTGCACGGTGACCTGGGCGTCTCCATCAAAACCCATCAGCCTATTATCCAGGACCTGCGGGCCTACCTGCCCGCCACCCTGGAACTGGTGCTGGTCGGGATGGCTATGGCTGTCTTCATCGGCATCCCGCTGGGCGTGCTCTCCGCTGCCCGACGCAACCGTTTCCTGGACCATTTCAGCCGGCTGGTGGCAGTGGCGTCCGTCTCCATCCCCACTTTCTGGCTCGGCCTGCTGCTGCAACTGATTTTCTTCGGCCACCTCCACTGGCTGCCCATCGGCGGGCGGGTGAGCATTGAGACCACCCTCTATCGGCCCATCCAGACCGTCACCGGTTTCTACCTGGTGGATACGCTCATCACCCGCAACTGGCCCGCGTTCCGCGACGCGCTGACCCACATCATCCTGCCGGCCTTCACCCTGGCGACCTACGCCATCGGTCTGACCATCCGGATGACCCGCTCCACCATGGTGGAGGTCCTGCAGGAGAAGTACATTGTCGCTGCGCGGGCCGCTGGACTCTCTGAACGGACCATTCTCTTCCGCCTGGCGCTGAAAAATGCTATCGTCCCGACCCTGATGGTCCTGGCCCTTTCGTTTGTCTATTCGCTGACGGGCGCCATTCTGGTGGAGGTTATCTTCTCCTGGCCCGGTCTGGGCAGTTACGTGACAGCAGCTATTATCAATGTGGACTTCCCGGTCATCATCGCGGTCACGCTGGTGGTGACGGTCTTCTACGTGCTCATCAATCTGGTGCTGGACCTGGTCCAGGTCGCGCTGGACCCGCGCGTGGTTTTGAAATAACGCATGTCTATGACCACCCTGATCCAGCCATTCCTGGAGCGTTGGGCCCACGAACACCGCTCCCAACTGGAGGAGTACCGCCTGATGGGGCGGGCGTTCCTGCGGGACCGGCTGGCCGTCGCCAGTCTGGTCATTATCCTGCTGTTTGTCTTTGGCGCCATCTTCGCCCCCTGGTTGACCCCGTACCCGGAGCAGGGCCGGGGGGAACCGAACGTCCTGGAACAATTCCAGCCACCATCCTGGCAACATCCCCTGGGAACCGACAATCTGGGCCGGGACATGCTGGCACGGGTTCTGTTCGGCGGGCGGACTTCTCTCTCCATCGGCTTTCTGGTCGTCATCATTGCCGTCGCGATTGGCACGCCGCTGGGAGCACTGGCGGGCTACTTCGGCGGCTGGCTGGACGAGGCCATCATGCGCCTGACCGACATCTTCCTGGCCTTCCCGTCCCTCCTCCTGGCCATCGCCATTGCCGCCGCGCTGGGGCCCAGTTTCACCAACGCGATGATCGCCGTCGCGCTCACATGGTGGCCCTGGTACACCCGCCTGGTCCGTGCTCAGACCCTCTCCCTGCGGGAGCGGTCGTTCGTGGAGGCTGCCCGGGGGATTGGGGTGGGGGAGGGGACCGTCATCCTCCGCCACATCCTCCCCAACGTGATGACGCCAGTCCTGGTCCAGGCGACGATGGACATCGGCTCCGCCATCCTGACCGGCGCGGCGATGAGTTTCATCGGTCTGGGTGCTCAGCCTCCAACCCCGGACTGGGGGCAGATGGTCAACCTGGGGCGCATTTACTTCATCAACCATCCCTGGCTGGCCACTTTCCCCGGTCTGGCGATTTTCCTGGTCTCCCTCTCCTTCAACCTGTTAGGGGATAGCATTCGGGACATCGCCGACCCCCGCACCCGGAGGGCCGTCCGATGAGGGAGCCCCTGATTTCCGTCTGCGACCTGCAGGTCCAATTCCACACCTATGCCGGGGTGGTCCACGCGTTGAACGGGGTTTCCTTTGACCTGTACCCGGGGGAAATTCTCGGCCTGGTGGGGGAGACGGGGTGCGGCAAGTCGGTGACGGGGCTGGCGCTGCTGGGGCTGGTCCCGCCCCCCGGCGAGGTGGTTGGCGGGGAAATCCGCTATCGCGGTCAGAACCTGCTGGCTCTCCCCCCGGCCCAGATGCGGGCCCTGCGGGGCGGAAAAATCGCGATGATTTTCCAGGACCCGGCGGCGGCTCTGAACCCCGTCTTCACGGTGGGCGAGCAGATGGAGTTGGTCACCCGTCGCCACCGCCGCATGGGCCGGGAGGCCGCCCGCCGCCAGGCCGCAGAGGTCCTCCGCTCGGTGGGGATGCCCGAACCGGAGCGCATCCTGGATACGTACCCCCACGAGTTGAGCGGCGGTATGCAGCAGCGGGTGATGATCGCGATGGCCCTCTCCTGCGGCGCCGAAGTCCTGGTCGCCGACGAGCCCACGACCGCGCTGGACGTCACCATCCAGGCCCAGATTCTGGACCTGCTGGTGGATTTGAAGCGAACGCGCGGGCTCTCCATCCTGCTTATCACTCACAACCTGGGCGTGGTCGCCGAAACCTGCGACCGGGTCGCCGTCCTGTACGCCGGATTTATCGTGGAGACCGGGCCGACCGGGGCCATCTTCCAGTCCATGAAGCACCCGTACACCCAGGGATTGCTGGCGGCTATTCCCCATCCATCCAGCCGGGGCCGCCCCCTCCAGGCCGTCCCCGGCACCGTGCCGGACGGATTGCAGCCGCCGCCGGGATGTCTGTTCCACCCCCGCTGTCCCTTCGCCTGGGACCGCTGTCGCCAGGAGCGCCCCGTGCTCCTGGAGGTGGCCGACGGGCATCAGGTCGCCTGTCACCTTTATGGCGGAGAGGCGGAGCGATGACCGAGCCGCTGGTCCAGGCCCGCCAGTTGACCAAGCACTACGTCCTGCGGGGCGGACTCTTCAGCCGCCGTCAGGTCATCCGCGCCCTGCACTGGGTGGACCTGACTATCTATCCGGGGGAGACCTTCGGGGTGGTGGGGGAGTCGGGTTGCGGGAAGACCACACTGGGACGCTGCCTGCTCCGGCTGGTAGAGCCGACCTTCGGTGAAGTCCTCTTCCGGGGGGAAAACTTGCTCCAACTGGACCGGGAGACCCTTCGTCAGCGTCGCCGGTACTTCCAGATGGTCTTTCAGAACCCCTATCTCTCGCTGGACCCCCGGATGAATGTCCTCAACCTGGTGGGGGAGCCACTGGTGACCCATACCGACCTGCGGGGGCGCGCGCTGGCGGAGCGGGTGGTGGCGCTCCTGGAACGGGTGGGGCTTTCGGGGGACCAACTGTACCGGTATCCCCACGAGTTCTCCGGCGGACAGTTGCAGCGCATCGCCCTCGCGCGGGCGCTGGCGCTGGACCCCCTCTTCGTCGTCCTGGACGAGCCGACCTCGGCGCTGGACGTCTCCGTTCAGGCGCAGATTCTCAACCTGCTGAAGGACCTGCAGGCGGAGTTGGGGCTGACGTACCTGTTCATCTCTCACGACCTGAGCGTGGTCCAGCACGTCAGCGACCGGATTGCGGTGATGTACCTGGGTCGGGTGGTGGAGGTCAGCACGACGGAACGCATATTCTATGATGCCCGCCATCCCTATACCCAGGCGCTGGTTTCCAGCACCCCGATACCGGACCCCCAGGCCCGGCGGGCGCGGATTGTCCTCCAGGGGAGCGTCCCCAGCCCGCTCAATCCTCCACCAGGCTGTTCCTTCCACCCCCGTTGCGCTCGGGCACTGCCCCTCTGCGCGACCGAGGAGCCCCGGCTGGTGGATGTGGGAGACGGCCATCTGGTAGCCTGCCATCGGGCTGAGAGATCGTCCGGGATTGGGGTTGAGGGTGCAGGATGAACCTGCACTCCGCCCACCGCAATTGTGATAAGAATATTGTTTTTATGACGGCGGCTTTGCTGCCGCCATAAAAACAATATTTTCTTTTGAGGGATTCAAGGAGGCCCTATGCGATTTCCCCTGGCCCACACATTCTCCATCGTCGCCCGCGACTCCCAGACCGGACAACTGGGGGTGGCGGTCCAGTCCCACTGGTTCTCCGTCGGGTCGGTGGTGGCCTGGGCGGAGGCCGGGGTGGGCGCCGTGGCCACTCAGGCCCTGGTGGAGGTCCGCTACGGCCCCCTGGGGCTGGCCCTGATGCGGGCGGGCTACTCCGCCTCCCAGGCCCTGGCGGCCCTCCTGGCCGCCGACGACGGCCGCGACCTCCGACAGGTCGCCATGGTGGACGCTCAGGGACGGGTCGCCGTCCACACAGGCCGCCGCTGCATCCCGGAGGCCGGGCATGAAACCGGCGAGGAGTTCTCCGTCCAGGCCAATATGATGCTGGGACCGGAGGTCTGGCCCGCTATGGCCCGGGCGTACCGGGAGTCGTCCGGCGACCTGGCCGAGCGGATGCTGGCCGCGCTGGAGGCCGGACAGGCCGCCGGGGGCGATATTCGTGGCCAGCAGAGCGCCTGCATCCTCATCGTGGAGCCCGTCTCTACGGGCCGCCCCTGGGCCGACACGGTGATGGACCTGCGGGTGGAAGACCACCCCCAGCCCATCGCCGAACTCCGCCGCCTGGTCGGACTCCACCGGGCCTACCGGCACATGAACCAGGGGGACGAGTGGCTGGGCAAAGGGGAAGTGGAGCGGGCGCTGGAGGAGTACCGGGCCGCCGACCGGCTGGCCCCGGACTATGAGGAAATCCGCTTCTGGCACGCGGTCACCCTGGCCGACGCCGGACGGCTGGAGGAGGCCCTGCCCCTCTTCCGGGAAGTCTTCGCCCGCAACCCCCACTGGGCTACCCTCCTGGACCGGCTGGGGGCGGTTGACTTGGTCGGATACGACCCCCAGACCATGCGCCGCATCCTTTCTATGTAGGACAACTGCTCGCCGTTGTCCCACCCTGCGCCCTGCACCCTGCGCCATGCGACCTGCCACCTTCTGCATCCACGGTCACTTCTACCAGCCGCCCCGGGCGGACCCGTTCACCGGGAAGGTCCCGCGCGAACCGGACGCGGCGCCATACGCCAACTGGAACGAGCGCATCACTGCCGAGTGCTACGCGCCCTTGGCCCGGCGGGGACTCTTCCGCCGCATCAGTTTCAACCTGGGTGCCACCCTGGCCCGCTGGCTGGACGAGTACGCCCACGACACCTACGAGGGCATCGTCGCCGAAGAGCGCGCCGTCTACCAGGCCCGCGGCGTCGGCAACGGCCTTGCCCAGGCCGTTCACCACACGATTCTCCCCCTGGCCCGCCGTCGGGATAAAATCTGCCAGGTCCGCTGGGGCATCGCCAGTTTCACCCACCGCTTCGGCCATCCGCCGGAGGGGATGTGGTTGCCGGAAATGGCGGTAGACCTGGAGACGTTGGAGGTCATGGCGGCGGAGGGCATCCGGTTCACCATCCTCTCCGACCAGCAGGTCCAGGGCGACCTGACGGACGGGGCCGGGCCGTACCGGGTCCGCCTGTCCGGCGGGCGGGAGATTGCCGTCTTTGTCCGGGACCGCGCCCTCTCGGACGCGCTGGCGTTCGGGATGCCGGCGCCGGAGAACACGGAGCGGTGGCTGCGGGAACACCTGGAGTGGCGTTGCCGACGGGGCGGGCTGGTGCTCATCGCCACCGACGGGGAGACCTTCGGGCATCATCATCCGCAGGGGATAGACGTCCTGGAGCGCCTCCTGGACGGTGCAGAGGGAGTGGGGTGCTCACCGGTCACGCTGGGGCCGTACTTCCGGGAACACCCGCCCCGGGCCGAAGTGGAAGTGGTGGAAAATAGTGCCTGGAGTTGCGAGCACAACCTGTACCGCTGGGCCCTGGGCTGTCCCTGCACCCCCGGCGACGGCCGCTGGAAGGCGGCGCTGCGGCGGGCGCTGGACAACCTGACCTCCGAACTGGACGAGGTCTACGCCTGCGAGGCCCAGCGGCTGGGGCTGGCCCCCTGGCCGCTGCGGGATGCCTACATCGCGGTCGTTCTGGGGCAGGTAGACGGGGAGCGCTTCCTCTGCGGCAACGGTCTGGGCCACCTGACCACCGACCAGGCCCGGCGGCTGCTGTGGCTGCTGGAGGCGCAGTTCTACCGCCAGCGGATGTATGCCAGTTGCACGTTTTTCTTTGAGGACCTGGAGCGGCACGAGCCGCGCTATGCGATTGCGAACGCCGTCCGGGCCCTGGCGCTGGTGCGCTACGCCACCGGGGACGACCTGACGGCGGGCTTCCGGCGCGACCTGCGGCTGGCGGTCAGTTGGCGGACGGGCCGCAGCGGGGCCGACATCCTGGATGAGATGCTCCGATAGAGATTGGCCCGCATTTGCGGCGGCGAAGCCGCCGCAAATGCGGGCTTTTACCGCATCATCTCCTCCAGCAGCCGCCGCGTCCGCTCTTTGGTCCCCTCCTCCTGCTCCCCCACCGGCCCCACGCAGGCCGGACAGCCGTCGGCGCATGGGCAGGCCGTCACCCGCTCCAGCGCGGCCTGCAATATGGTAGGGGCAGGGCTTGCCTCTGCCCCGTCGCCGGTCAGCAATTCGTAGAGGCGCGCGGAGAGGCCGGCCCCGCCGGGGATCCGGTCGTACACCGTCACCCGGGGGTGGCCGGTCTGGGGGGCGCGGGATTCCACCACCGCCTCCAGGTCCCCCGGCGCGCAGAGGACGTAGAGGGGCGTCAGGTGGCGCAACAGGTACGCCAGGCCGGAGAGCGCGCTGCGGGCCCCGCGCGCCCGCTCCGCCCGGCGGTGGCAGGCCGAACAGAGGGTGATCAGGTTCTCCAGCCGGTTCGCCAGGCGGTGGAGGTCGTTCACCCCGGGGATGTAGCCGAAGGCAGCGAAGGGGACGATGTGGTGGACCTCCAGCGGGTGTCCCTCCCGCTCCGGCATCCCGCAGTGGCGGCAACGGTACCCGTCCCGGGCCAGCGCCGCCGCCCGCTGCGCGGGCCAGTCCGGGCCATAGTCGGTGGGGGGACGGAGCACCCCCGCCTCCTGTAAGCGCTCCACCAGTTCCGGCCCCAGGTCTATCCAGACCCCCACCGTCTCCATTCGTACTTCCGGCAGGTCCACCTCGCCCCAGCCCAGCACCTCGTGGGTGTAGCGGCGAATCTGCCGGTATCCGGTGACGCGGCTGGTGACCTCCACGGTTCCCCAGGCGGCTTCCCAACCAGGACAGGCCTGGCGGCCTGCGCTACCAGGGGTGTAGCGCGGGCTGTCAGCCTGCATACAGGCCTGGCGGCCGGTGCGACCCAGAATCTCCAGAACCCGGACGTCCGTCACCGAACTGGCGCGGGTGTAGTAGTCCACTTCCACCGCCCGCACCCGTGCCAGCCCTGCCTCCCAGTCCAGGTCCTCCACCCGGTACATCTCCGCCTCGTGCAGGTAGATGGCGCCCGGATAGACCAGCAGCGGCGCGCTGGGCCGGTCTATCTCGCCGACGACCTGGGGCGGGTCGGCGCCGACGTCCTGAATGACCACCACGTCGGGCGTGCTGGTGCGCAGGCCGACGGCCCGCGCCGGTTCCCCTTCCCCGACCCATATGTATCGCCCGTCGGAGCGGTGGAGGTCGCCCGTCTCCTCCAGAAACCGGAGCCACTCCTCCACGTCCGGCAGTCTCCCAAAGGGCTCCCCCCGCTCAAAGGGCAACTCGTACGCAGCACAGGCGATGTGGTCGGCCAGGATGGCGGGGTTATCGGGGTTCAGGTGGGCCTCCTCTACCGGTTGCCCGAAGAGGAACTCCGGATGGGTCGCCAGGTACTGGTCCAGCGGCGAGGGGCCGGTCATCAGGATGACCAGCGACGCGCCGGCCCGGCGTCCGGCCCGACCGGCCTGCTGCCGGGTGCTGGCGATGGAGCCGGGGTAGCCGACCATGACGCAGGCGGCCATTTGCCCGATGTCCACCCCCAGTTCCAGCGCGTTGGTGGCGACGACGGCCCGGACCGTCCCCTCCCGCAGTCCCCGCTCAATCTCCCGTCGCTGAGTGGGCAGGTAGCCGCCCCGGTAGCCCCGGATGGCGGTGGGGTCCTGTCCCCATGCGGGGGCCCGTTCCCGCAGGTACCCCAGGAGGACCTCGGTGCTCAGGCGGGAGCGGGCGAAGAAGATGGTCTGGACGTCCGCCGGGAGGAGGCGGGAGGCCAGGTCCAGCGCGGCCAGGAGGAGAGGACGGCGGATGCCCAGCGCCGGGTCCACCAGGGGCGGGTTGTAGATGAGGACGTGCTTCTCCCCGCGCGGCGCCCCGTCTTCCACCACCGGGTAGACCTCCGCTTCCAGCAGTTGCTCCGCCAGGCCCCGGGGGTTGGCGACGGTGGCGGAGGCGCAGAGGAAGCGGGGTTCGGCGCCGTAGAAGCGGCAGACCCGCCGCAGTCGCCGCAGGACGTTGGCGACGTGGCTCCCGAAGACCCCGTGGTAGACGTGGAGTTCGTCCAGGACGACCCAGCGGAGGCCGGAGAGGAAGCGGGCCCAGCGGGTGTGGTAGGGAAGGATGCCCAGGTGGAGCATGTCCGGGTTGGTCACGATCAGGCGCGCCTTCTGGCGGATGGCCGTCCGCTGGGCAGTGGGGGTATCGCCATCGTAGGGGAAAGCGGGGATGGGCGGGATATGGGGGGCAACCGTATCGGGGGCAACCGCAAGGGTTGCCCCTCCGCCCTGCCCCGGGGGGCAACCGCAAGGGTTGCCCCTACGTCCTGCCCCACGGGGGGCCAGCAGCGACTGGAGGGCCGCCAGTTGGTCGTGGGCCAGGGCTTTGGTGGGGAAGAGGTAGAGGGCGGTGGCTGTCGGGTCGGCCAGGAGGGTCTGCAGGACGGGGAGGTGGACCGCCAGGGACTTGCCGGAGGCGGCGGCCGTCGCCAGGACGATGTTGTGGCCGTCCAGAGCGGCGGCAATGGCCTCGGCCTGGTGGGTGTACGAGGCCTCTATGCCGGCCGCGCGCGCGGCCGCCACCAGCCGGGGGTCCAGGGCGGCGGGCCAGGGGGCAGTGCGGGCCGCCCGGGCCGGCAACCGCTCCCAGGCGGTCACGTTGCGCATCACCTCCGGGTCCGCCCGCAAGCGGGCCAGAAGGGAGAGGATGGGGTCCATTTCAATCAGGACACGAGGGGGTTGAGGGGGTGGGCGGCGAAGCCGCCCACCCCCTCAACCTCCTACCCGGCCTCCCGCGCCAGGTCCAGGTACTCCCGCCGCACCAGTTCCTGTTCCCGGACGCCGAAGAGTTCCAGCAGTTCGCCGATGAGGTCCGCCTTCCGCTCCGCGTCCTGCGCCGACCAGGTGCGGCTCTTCAGTTCCAGGAAATAGCCGGGCAGTTCCGGATGGGTCACCCGGTCCAGGTTGACGGCGAAGTCCGTCCCGCCGTAGCGGATGTGGTACCTCCGGCGCTCCTTGTGGACTTCCCACTCCGCCGCCGGCTTGAAGTACTCCCGGTAGAAGCGCAGACTCCGGGTGGCAGGGGCGTCAAAACGGGAACGGGAGAGCAGGACGGAGTGGGGGAACTCCCGCTCCTTCGTGTCGCCCGTCAGCGTGAGCCGGTAGCGGACGTCGGCGACCTGGTCGTCCTCACCCAGGATTTCCTCCTCCCGGTAGCGCAGGCGGCTGCGGTCGGGGTCGTCAAAGAGGAAGTAGGTGTCGTACTGGCGCCGCCGGGACTGTTTGACGACGGGGATCTCTCCGCCCGTCAGCACGGCCAGAATCCCGGCGTCGTCGGCCAGGTGGACTTTGACCTGCACTTCAAAGGCCTTCTCCCGCGCCACGCCGCCGATGGCGACCAGTTTGCTGAGGATGCTCTCCTCCCGGACGCTGAGGAAGGCGTCTATTTTCCGGGCGATCTCTATGGCCTGCGCGCGCAGCGCCTCCGGGTCCACCGTCAGCAGGACCCGGTCCCGCATCAGCCAGCGGCCGTCGCAGAGGACGTGGCGGACGTCGTGGCCTTTGGCCGCGTAGACCAGCAGGGAGTAGACGCTCTCGGGGTCCCGGTGGAACCGGGGGGTCAGGTGCAGGTCTTCCAACTGGACGACGGCGATGTCGGCCCGTTTGCCGACTTCCAGCGAGCCGGTCAGGTGGGCGATGTGGAGCGCTCGGGCGCCCATACAGGTCGCCATCGCCAGCGCCTGACGGGCCGGGAGGGCCGTGGGGTCACTGGTGGCGCCCTTCGCCAGCAGGGCCGCCAGTCGCATTTCCTCAAACATATCCAGGTCGTTGTTGCTGGCGGGCCCGTCGGTGCCGATGCCCACATTCAACCCCAACGCCAGCATTCGGGCGACCGGCGCGATGCCGCTGGCCAGTTTGAGGTTACTGGTGGGGTTGTGGGCCACGCCCGTCCCGTGATGGAGCAGGGTGTGCATCTCCCCTTCGTCCAGATGGACGCAGTGGACGGCGGTCGCTTTCGCCTCTAACACTCTCTGCTTTTTCACCCAGGGGATGATGGGCATCCCGTATTCGGCCCGGTGCTCCTGGACTTCCTGAGCGGTCTCGGCGACGTGGATGTGGATGGGGACGTCGTAGGCCAGGGCCAGACGGGCGCACTCCTGGAGCATCTCGGCGGTGGCGGTGTAGGCGGCGTGGGGCCCCAGCGCGGGCACGATGAGATGGTGTCCCCGCCAGCGGCCGATGAAGGACTCGGCCAGGCGCAATCCCTCGTCGTAACTCATCGCGTCGGGGGTGGGAAATTTGAGGACGGACTGGGCGCAGACGGCCCGCATGCCGACCTGGGCGGCGGCGTCGGCCACGGCTTCCTCGTAGTAGTACATATCGCCGAAGCAGGTGATGCCGGAGCGGATCATCTCCGCGCAGGCCAGTTGGGTGCCCAGCCAGCAGAAGTCGGGGCGGACAAACTCCCGCTCCACGGGCATCATATAGCCGATCAGCCAGACATCCAGGCGCAGGTCGTCGGCCAGGCCGCGCACCAGGGTCATCGGCGCGTGGGTGTGGGCGTTGATGAGGCCCGGGATGACGGCGTGGCCGGAGCAATCCACCGTCTCGCGCGCCGTCCACTCTCGCCCCACCTCCTCCGCCGGCCCCACCGCGACGATGGCCCCGTCCCGAATCGCCACCGCCCCCGGCTCCCAGATGTCGTACCGGTCGTTCATGGTGACGACAGTGCCACCGGTCAGGATCAGGTCTGCTGTTTTCATCCCTCCCTCCTTTGGGGGGATTATAGCGCGGATTGTTTGGGGGGCAAATACAACGTGCCAGGCACTTCCGGAAGTGCCTGGCACGTTCCCGTAGGGGCCAAGGCCTGCGGGCTGTTTTGAGCCCCGGAGGGGCTTTGCAATATAAGCCCGACGCTTTAGCATCGGGCCTGGCTATCTCAGCACCACCCGCCGGAAACGCTCCACGTACCGGAGTGTCCCGTCCGGTTCCTCTTTCCGGTACCACTCCCGCAGCCGGGCCTCCAGACCGTCCGGGTCGGCGATCTGGGAGCGGTGATGGCGGAGGGCCTCCAGTTTCAGGGCCAGCGTGTCGGTGATGTCCACCTCGGTATCCGGCTCTGCCGCGCCCGCAATGTAGACCTCCCGCACCCGATGGGGCTCCAGTCCTTCCGCCAGCAGTTCGGGGAACTGGCGGGGATTGCGGGCATCGGGGAAGACGGCATCCAGCGCGGCGTCGCCGATGGCCCGATGGTCGGGGTGGTTCAGATACCCGGAGCGGTAGCGGACGGTGGGGTCGCAGGTGATGACCACGTCCGGCTTCCAGCGGCGAATCTGGCGGGTCAGGTCCCGACGCAACTCCAGGGTGGGGGTTAGTGACCCGTCGGGGTAATCCAGGAAGACGACCTCCCGCACCCCCAGGACGCGCGCGGCGGCCCGCTGTTCCTCCTCCCGGATGCGGGCCAGTTGGTCTGTGGGGATGGTCGGGTCATCGGCGCCCCGCTCCCCGTGCGTCGCCAGGACGTAGATGACTTCCCAACCTTCTCGGACCCACCGCCCCACCGTCCCGCCGCAGAAGAACTCCGGGTCGTCCGGATGGGCCAGGATGACCAGAACCCGTCCCTTTGCGCTCATTCGTCCTCCTGAGGCCTGGAAACGGGGAAATCTTTCGGCAGGACCTCTACCTCATCGGCGGGGATTTCCACCCGCTGGTCCTCAATCTGGACGATCACCGTCCGCTTCAGCGGGGCCAGGTCCACCACTTTGCCCACGCCCCGGGGGGTGCGAACCATGCTCTTGAGTTTGGGCAGTCCCTGGAGGGCCTCCTGGTAGGTCTCGTACTCGTAGGCGATGCAGCAGCGCAGTCGTCCGCACATCCCGGTGATGTCGGACGGCGTCAGGGAGATGCCCTGGGCTTTGCCCATGCGGATGGAGACGGGACTGAAGTCGGAGAGGAAGCGGGAGCAGCAGCGGGGCTCGCCGCAGGCTCCGTATCCGCCCAGGAGTTTCGCCCGGTCCCGGGGCCCGATTTGTCGCATCTCCACCTGAGTCTGAAGGTTCGTGGACAGTTCCTGCCGGATTGCTTCCAGGTCTACCCGCGCCTCCGTCTCGTAGAGAATGGTGAGCCGTTTCCCGTCCAGCGTGTACTCGGCGGTGGCGAACTTGACCGGCAGGGACTCTCGGAGAGCGCGGGCGCGCAACTGGTGGAGGACCTCCCGCGCTTTCTCCTCCCACTGTTGCCGGAGGGCCAGGTCGGCGCCGGTGGCCCGCCGGAGGACCGTCTTCAGGTCATCCCGGCGTTTCTCCGGGGGCAGGTACCGGATGAAGGCGACGCGGCCAATCTGCCGCCCCCAGGCCGTATCCACCACGACGAAGTCGCCCGGCCTCAGGTCGGTGCAGGAGCCGGGGAGGAAAGAGTAAATCTTCCCCCCTTCCTGAAAGCGGACGCCCACGATGGGCTGTTCGGACTGCTCCGGTTTAGGGGACTGTTCCTGGCATTGGACCGGTTCTTCGGCTGGAACTTCAGTCTCTGTTTCCACTTTCTCAGGTTCTTCCATAACTGATTATCCGCTTTAAATGGGACACGGATGGACACGGATGGTATGGATTTTCACGGAATTTTTATCCGTGCCGATCCGGGAAATCCGTGTTGATCCGTGTCCTATTTCATTGCTCTGCCCACCAGGTCGCCCAAATGCAATTCCTCCACCGTCACCGGGGGGATGCCCAGTTGGCGGTCGGCAAATTCTCCGTGACAGTCGGAGCCGCCGGTCACCAGGAGGCCGTGGCGGAGAACGAACGCCCGACAGCGGGCCGTCGTCTCCGGAGAGTGGTAGGGGGTGTGGCACTCCACCCCGGCGATGCCGAACTCCAGAAACGGGGCCAGCGCCTCCTCTATCGGCCCCGGGTGGCGCAAACTGGCGCCGGGGTGGGCCAGGACGGGCACCCCGCCTGCCGCCCGAATGCGGGCGATGGCCTCCGCCGGATGGGGAAAATCCGGCGCCGGAGGACGGACCGGGTCCACAAAGATGCGCTCAAAGAAGTCCCGGACGTCCCGGCAGAGGCCGGTATCTATCAGAAAATTTAACCCTTTCCAGCCGCCCCGACGCGGGTCGTTTTCGTAGACGGCATACGCTTCCAGGTCCACCGGGTAACCCGCCCGCGCCATTCGCCGCAGAGTCTCGTCGTTGACCCATTCCAGCCGCTCCCGGTTGGCTCGCAGCAGGTTCAGCAGCGGCGGATCATCGGAGCGGACGCCGTAGCCCAGGATGTGGACCAGCGTGCCGTCCAGCAGGGTGGAGATTTCCACCCCGGGCAGGAAGGCCGGCGCGCCAAGGGTGCGGCGGACCACGTCGGCGACGGCCAGGGCCCCCTCCAGCGTGTCGTGGTCGGCGACAGCGAAGAGGCCGATGCCGGCCGCGCACACCCGGGTGACCACCTCCTCCGGCGTCCAGGTGCCGTCCGACGCGACAGTGTGAATGTGCAGGTCGGCGCGCATGGGTAGAGTCCTCACCCCTCCCCCAACGGAGGGGGTGGCCCGAAGGGCCGGGGGAGGGGTGAGGCAAGTTTCAGCCGCCCAGCCGCTTCTTCAGTTCGGCCGTCAGGGCAGGGACGTACTTGAAGAGGTCGCCCACGATGCCGTAACGGGCCAACTGGAAGATGGGGGCCTCCGGGTCCTTGTTGATGGCGACGATGACTTTGCTGGTGCGCATCCCGGCCTGGTGCTGGATGGCGCCGGAGATGCCGCAGGCGATATAGAGGTCCGGGCTGACGGTCTTGCCGGTCTGCCCCACCTGGTGCTCGTAGGGAATCCACCCGGCGTCCACCGCGGCGCGGGAGGCACCGACGGCGGCCTTCAGCGTCCGCGCCAGTTCGCGGATGGGCTCAAATCCCTCCGGCCCACCCACGCCCCGGCCGCCGGAGACGATGATGGCGGCGTCGGCCAGATTGACACCACCGACGGTCTCCTGGAAGCCGAGCACTTTGGAGGGGATGTTTTCTTCTTTGAGGACAGGGTCCACCCGGACGACTTCACCCGCGCGGGAAGGGTCCGGTTCGGGCTTGGGGAAGGCGCGGGCGCGCAGGGTGAGGACGGCGGGCCGCCGCTCCGGGACGGTGCAGGTGGAGAGGAGTTTTCCGGCGTAGATGGGCCGGGTGGCGACCAGTTGCCCGTCCTGGAATTCCAGCGCGGTGCAGTCGGCCACACAGCCGGTCTCCAGGTCCACCGCCACCGCCGGGCCCAGGTCGCGGCCCCGGGCGGTGGCACCCATCAGGATCAGCGCGGGCTGATGCTGGCGGGCCAGTTCAGCCATCAGGGCGGCGTACGGTTCCAGGCGGAAGTCAGCCAGTGTGGCGTCGTCGGCCAGGAAGACCTTGTCGGCGCCGTAGGCGATGGCGTCTTTCGCCAGTCCTTCCACGCCCTGGCCGAAGAGACACGCGACCACCTGCCCGCCCAGCGTCCCGCTCAGAGTGCGGGCGGCGCCCAGCGCTTCCCACGACGGGCCTGCTACCTGCCCGTTGAACTGTTCAATCCAGACAAAAATGCCGTTACTCATCTTTCCTCCTTGAGGAGCATTCGGTCATTGGTCATTTTGTCATTGGTCATTGGTCAGATGACTTTCTCCGCCATGAGTTTGTCCACCAGGAGGCGGACGGTCTCCTCCACCGTCTCGGCCTGGATGATTTCGGCCTTGCCCTCGCGGGCTGGGGGCGGGAAGATACGGGTCCAGCGGACGCCGGAGCCGGCCGCGCCGACCTTCGCCGGGTCCGCGCCGATGTCGGCCGCGCTCCAGACGGGGTACTGGGCGCGGGTGGCCTTGCGGATGCCCATAAACGAGGGATAGCGTGGCTCGTTGATCCCCTTGATGGTGCCGACGACGGCGGGAAGGGGCGCCTTCACCACCTGCCGGCCCTGCTCCAGCAGCCGCTCCACGGTGATGGACTTCCCGGATGGGTCCAGTTCGGCAATCTTGATGACGTAAGTGAGAGGGGAGAAGCCCAGGCGGTAGGCCACCTCCACCGGTACCTGCCCCGTCTGGCTGTCTATGGCGGACTTGCCGAAGAGAACCAGGTCCACATCCCCCATTTTCTCTATGGCCTTCGCCAGGACGTAGGAGGTCGCCAGCGTGTCCGAGCCCTCAAAGGCGGGGTCCCAGACGCGGATGGCCTCGTCGGCGCCCATAGCGATGGCGTGTTTGAGTGCCTCCAGCGCGGCCTCGGGCCCCATGGAGATGACGGTGACGGTCGCGTTGCCTCCCAGGCGCTCCTTGATGAGCAATGCTTCCTCCACCGCGTACTCATCCCATGGGTTGATGACAATGGGGGAATCCCCCCAGGAGACGTTGCCCGCGGCGTCCACTGTCAGTTTGGCCGCCGAGTCGGGTGTCTGCTTGGTACAGACGACGATGTGCATGGATTCACCTCCGGTCGTGGGATGGGAAATAACCGCAGAGCACGCAGAGGACGCAGAGACGCCCTTTGCGCCCTTTGCGGTGGGTCGCTATTATAGAGTTCATCGGAAATTAGAGCGCGGCGTCAGGATTGTGCCAGTAGGTTAAGGAAAAGCCCGTACTCATCCGCGTTCATCCGCGTTCATCTGCGTCCTATTTCCGATGAAGTCTTAAGCCTCCCGCTGCCATTCCTCCGGGTCGTAGGCCGGGAGTTCACAGCGCAGGGGCTTATCCTGCCGGTAGCCCAGGACGTACTGAGCCTGGATGAGTTCGTGAATCTGGCTGGTGCCCTCGTAGATGCAGGCCCCCTTGGCGTTGCGCAGGAACCGCTCCACGTCGTACTCATCGGAGTAGCCGTAGGCGCCGTGAATCTGGATGGCGTCCGAGGCGGCCGCGAAACTGGCCTCGGTAGCGAACCACTTGGCCAGGCTGGTTTGCCAGGTGTTGCGGATGCCCTGATTCTTGAGCCACCCCGCCCGCAGGTAGAGCAATCGGCCAATCTCATAGTCCCGCCGCATGCGGGCAATCATCTGCTGGACCAACTGGTGTTCGGCAATAGGGCGGCCGAAGGTTCGGCGCTCTTGGGCGTATTTCACCGACGCCTCCAGACAGGCCCGGATGAGGCCCGTGGCTCCGGCGCCGATGGTGTAGCGGCCGTTATCCAGACAACTCATCGCGATTTTGAAGCCCTCGCCTTCCTCGCCCAGCCGGTTCTCCGCCGGGACCTCCACGTCGTTCATCGCGATCCAGCCCGTGGAGCCGGCGCGCACCCCCAGTTTGCCGTGAATATCCCCGGTGGTGACGCCTTTCATTTCCCGCTCCACGATGAAGGCAGTGATGCCTTCGTGGGGGCGGGCCTTGGGGTCAGTGCGGGCGAAGACCAGGAAGTTATGGGCCATAGAGGCCAGGCTGATCCACATCTTCTCGCCGTTGAGGATGTAGACGTCCCCCTCCCGCCGGGCGGTGGCGGCCAGCGCGGCGACATCCGAGCCGGCCCCGGGTTCGGTCAGGCCGAAAGCGGCCCAGCGCTCTCCGCGCGCCTGGGGGACCAGGAACCGTTGCTTTTGCTCCTCGGTCCCCCATTGGAGGAGGCCCAGACTGTTCAGGCCCACGTGGACGCTCATCACCACCCGCAGGAAGGTGTCCACCCGCTCCAGTTCCTCGCAGGCCAGTCCCAGACTGATGTAGTCCATCCCCTGCCCGCCGTAACGGACCGGGATGCAGATGCCCAGGATGCCCAGTTCCGCCATGCGCTCAATGGCCCGGACGAAGGGTTTGTGGGCGCGGTCGTACTCTTTGACGTAGGGGGCTACTTCCTTCTCGGCGAAGTCCCGCACCATGCGGACGACCATTTCGTGTTCAGGGGTCAGGGAAAAATCCATGTATTTCCTCCGGTGTGGGATAACTGACTATCGGTCATTATATTCAAGGTGAAAAAAGACGCAAGTCGCGATTCTTTGGGGAAATGGGGGGCAGGGGCCGGAGGTCGCCACTGCTGGACCCGCAACAACGACCGGGCACGGCCCAACTACAACTGGGCCTGCTGGTACCCGCGGCTCCAGCCAGGGTGGTATGAGGTCATGGTCTACATTCCGGACCGCTACACGACAACGGCAAAGGCCCGGTACTGGATTTCCCATGCCGGGGGCTTCACGTTGCGGGTGGTGAACCAATCGGCAAACGGGGGGCGGTGGGTCTCCCTGGGAACCTACCGGTTCCGGGGTACGCGGGATGATTACGTCTCTCTGGCGGATGTGACCTTTGAGTCCTGCCTTTCCCGGCTCATTGCCTTTGATGCCGTGATGTGGATGCCGAAGAGGTAAGCGGGTTTTGCAGCACTCCCAATGGGGGGGAAGGAAGGGGTTTTGCGGCGGGCGGCGAAGCCGCCCGCCGCAAAACCCCTCTTCTTTTCCCCTATTGGAGGGTGCTGATGCAGTCCCCTGCTTTTAGTCCTTTCATGCTATGCCTGGATGTAAAATAGTCCATCTGCGCTATAGACAAAGCGGCGGGATGATGTATTATGAAAGCCGGTCAGTAGCTGACCGGCGGTCAGTATGTCCACCTGTCGCGTATTCATCCTCACCGGACACCCGCTCTTTGCCGAGGGCGTGGAGACACTCCTGCGGGAACAGCCAGGGCTGGAGGTCGTCGGCAGCGGCGACGTTTCCTCCCAGACCTTTGCCCGTATCCAGGAAATGGCCCCCGATGTGGTCGTCGTCGGTGCCCCTGGTGAGGAGCAGGAAAACCTGGTCGCGCGGGTCTTCCAGGCCCTCCCCGGCCTCAAGGTGGTGGCCCTCAACCTGGACGATAACCGCATCCACATCCACTACCGCCAGACAAAGGTGGGGCGGCAGGTAGAGGACCTGGTGGAGGCCATCCGCCAGCCGCTGGAGTGGGGGCGGCCCCGCCCGGCGCAGATGCGCATTTTCGCCGTCATCCAGGGCCACTACGGGCAGCGCATCGTGGAAAATATCCGCGCCCACGGTCCCCGGGGCTGGACGGTGGAGTGCTGGCGGGCGCCCGAACTCCCGGCGATGATAGACGACCCGGAATCCTACCTCCCTCTCCACGTCCCTCCGGCTGATCTCATCCTGGCGCTGGGTGAGAGCCCGGCCGTCGCTCAACTCATCCCCGACATCGCCCGACGGGCCAACGCCCGGGCGGTCATTGCCCCGGTGGACCACAGCGCCTGGCTTCCGGAGGGGCTCATCCGCCAGTTGGAAGTCCGTCTGAATCAAATGGGGGTCGCGGCGGTTTTCCCGCGACCCTTTTGTTCGCTCACCGAGGACGGGTACAACGTCCGCCACCAGCGCATTGCCTACTCCAACCCCTGGATTGCCGGGTTCGCCCGCCACTTTGGTCGCCCCGTCTTCCGTATCCGCGCCGAGAACGGCGTTGTCCAGGCGGTGGAGGTGGAGCGGGATACCGCCTGTGGCTGTGCCCGCTTCGTCGCCGACCATCTGGTCGGGATGCCGGTGGGGGAGGCCATCTTCCAGGCCGGCATCGTCCACCACCACTATCCCTGCCTGGCGGGCATGGCCATAGAGCGTTCGCTGGGTGACACCCTGCTGCATGTCTCCGGTCAGTTAATGCGGCAGGCCGTGGAAGTGGAAGTGGCGCCGCTCCTGCCCCGGGCCGCGTACCTGGTGCCCGAGGGGCGGTCGGCGTAACCTTTCACGTTTCACGCTTCACGGTTGCTGCGTGAAATGTAAAACGTAAAACGTAAATTGAATCGCCATCCCACAACCCGAACAAGGAGGAACACCTATGCCCGTCAAACGAGTCTATCCGGTTCCCAGCGACATTGAAATTGCCCAGATGGCCGAATTGATCCCCATCGTGGAGATCGCGGCCAGCGTTGGGCTCAGTGAGGATGACCTGGACCTCTACGGCAAGTGGAAGGCCAAGGTTCACCTGGACGTTCTGCACCGGCTGAAGGACCGGCCCAACGGCAAGTACGTAGACGTGACGGCCATCACGCCGACCCCGCTGGGGGAAGGGAAGACCGTCACCACCATCGGCGTGAGCCAGGGGCTGGGCTACATCGGCAAGAAGGTCTTCACCTGCATCCGCCAGCCCTCCATGGGGCCGACCTTCGGCATCAAGGGTGGCGCGGCCGGCGGCGGCTACGCCCAGGTGGTGCCGATGGAGGACTTCAACCTCCACCTGACCGGCGACATCCACGCGGTGGGCGTGGCCCACAACCTGCTGGCGGCCGCGATTGATGCCCGCATTCTCCACGAAATGGAGATGACCGACGAGCAACTGGCGAAGTTCTGCCCGGAGATTCCCCGCCTGAACATTGACCCCAAATCCATCCTCTGGAACCGGGTGGTGGACGTGAACGACCGGGCGCTACGCAACGTCGTCATTGGCCTGCAGGCCGGTCAGGCCGACAAGCCGCTGCCGGAAGGGGCGGGCACGCTGCGGGAGTTGGTGGCCCATCTCCCCTATGGCACCGACGGCGTCCCCCGCATCACTGGCTACGATATCACCGTTGCCTCGGAGATTATGGCCATCCTGGCCCTGGTGGATGGCTATAAGGGGCTGGCGGACCTGCGGGAGCGGCTGGGCCGCATCGTCTGGGGCTTCAGCAAGGACGGGCGCCCGCTGACCGCCGAGGACCTCAAAGTGGCCGGCGCGATGACCGTCCTGATGAAGGACGCGCTGATGCCCACCCTGATGCAGACGCTGGAGGGCACCCCTGTCCTGATCCACGCCGGGCCATTTGCCAACATCGCCCACGGCAACTCCTCCATCATCGCCGACCAGATTGCCCTCAAACTGGTGGGGCCGGATGGTTTTGTGGTCACCGAGTCCGGCTTCGGCGCCGACTGCGGCATGGAGAAGTTCTTCAACATCAAGTGCCGCTACTCCGGCCTCATCCCCAACTGCGTCGTCCTGGTCTGCTCCATCCGGGCGCTGAAGATGCACGGCGGCGGTCCGGAGGTCATCCCCGGCCGGCCTCTCAGCGCGGCCTACACCGAGGAGAATCTGGAACTCCTGGAGAAGGGCATGCCCAACCTGATCCAGCACGTGGAGAACGTCCAGAAGTTCGGTGTCCCGGTGGTCGTCGCCATCAATCGCTTCAAGACGGATACCGACCGGGAGATTGGCCTGGTCCAGGAGGCGGCGATGAAGGCCGGCGCCTTTGACTGCGTGGTCAGCGAGGTGTGGGCCAAGGGCGGCGAGGGCGGCGCCGCGCTGGCCGAGGCGGTGGTCCGGGCCTGCGAGCAGCCCAGCCAGTTCCGCTTCCTCTACCCGCTGGACATCCCCATCAAGGAGAAGATTGAGATCATCGCCCGCGAGATTTACCGGGCCGATGGGGTGGACTACATGCCGGAGGCGGAGCGGAAGATTGAACTCTACACGGCCCAAGGCTACGACAAACTGCCGCTCAACATGGCCAAGACGCACCTCTCCTTCAGCCATGACCCGAAACTGAAGGGTGCGCCGCGCGGCTGGCGGCTGCCCATCCGGGATATCCGCGCCAGCGTCGGCGCCGGTTTCCTCTACCCGCTCTGCGGCGCGATGCGGACGATGCCCGGTCTGCCCAGCCGTCCCGCCTTCGTGGATGTGGACATTGACCTGGCGACGGGCAAAGTGAAGGGGCTGTTCTAATGTTCTCATCTCTCCCCCGGCCCTTTGGGGAGGGGTGATGGGTGAGGACCCCCGCGTCCCCGGTACGGTGGCGGGCGGAGGCAACTCCCCCGCCACCCACAAAAAGGACGGAATACGGAATCCGCAATCTGCACTCCGTGTTCCGTACTCTGCTGAGGAGGTGAGATGATGGAGAAAGTGGTTCTGGATGTGCCGCTCTTGTGGGCCGACCATCACGTCCTGAAGGTTCGCCAGGCGCTGACCCAACTGGACGGGGTGGAGGACGTCTACGCCAGTTCGGCCTGGAAGCAGGTGCTGGTGAAGTACGACCCGGCGAAGGTGGACCGCGCCCGAATTGAGCAGGTGCTGGCCCAGGCCGGGTACCCAGTGGGCCAGGGCCAGACCCCCATCCTGGTGGAGCCCACCGAGAAGCGACGCGACCCCCGCTGGGGCGCGATGGACTTCCGGATGAGCCAGACCTACCGGGCCGACCTGGAGATGTCCGGTGATTTCCGGAAGTGGTAGGGGAATCAGAAGAATCAGAAGAATCAGAAGAATCAGAAGAATCGCTGATTCTCTGATTCTGTGATTCTGGATTCCATGATGAGGTGAGAAATGGCAAAGAAAAAAGTTCGTACCCCACAGGAGGCCAGCCGCGATCCGGCGGCGGTCGCTCTTCTGGAGCGAGCGCTGGAGATCGGGGCTGAGACGTGTTTCTATCGGGCGGATGAGATTACTCCCTGCCCCATCGGCGCCGAGGGCCTCTGCTGCCGCTTCTGCGCCATGGGCCCCTGCCGCCTGGTGGGCGACGTGGATATGGGCGTCTGCGGTGCGACGCGGGATACGGTGGTGGCCCGCAACTTCGCCCGTGCGGTGGCTGCTGGCTCCGCTTCCCACTCCGACCACGCCCGTGACCTGGCCTACACCCTTCTGGCTGCCGCCGAGGGCCATGCCCCCGACTACAAAGTCCGCGACCCCTATAAACTCTTTGAGGTGGCCCGTTACCTGGGCATCAAAGTCGGGGATCGCCCCATCAACGAAATCGCCCGGGATGTGGCGCTGGCCGCGCTGGGCGAGTTCGGCCGCGTCCAGGGGGAGTTGCTCTATCTCAAGCGCGCTCCGGTCAAGCGGCAGAAAATCTGGCGCGACCTGGGCATCGCTCCCCGCGCGATTGACCGGGAGGTGGTGGACCTGCTCCACCGCACCCATGCGGGCAACGACCAGGACGCGGAGCACCTGCTGGACCAGGCGATGCGCTGCGCGTTGGCCGACGGCTGGGGCGGTTCTATGCTGGCTACCGACTTGACCGACATCCTCTTCGGCACTCCCGCCCCCGTTCGCTCCGAAGCCAACCTGGGCGTCCTGCGGGAGGACATGGTCAACGTTATCATCCACGGCCACGAGCCCACCCTTTCCGAGATCATCGTCGCCGCCGCGCAGGACCCCGAAATCATCGCCTACGCGCAGAGCAAGGGGGCCAAAGGGGTCAACCTGGCCGGCATCTGCTGCACAGCCAACGAGGTGCTGATGCGGGAAGGCATCCCCCTGGCGGGCAACTTCCTGCAGCAGGAACTGGCCATCCTCACCGGCGCAGTAGACGCCATGGTGGTGGATGTCCAGTGCATTATGGAGGGCCTGGTCCCGCTGGCCCAGCGGTTCCACACCGCGCTGATCACCACCTCGCCCAAAGTGAGGGTCACCGGTGCGGTGCACATAGAGTTTGATGAACACCGCGCCCTGGAGATCGCCAGGCAGATTCTCCGCACGGCGATTGACCGCTTCCCGCAGCGGGGCGATGTCTTCATCCCGGACATCCGCGCCCAGCTGGTCCCCGGCTTCTCCCACGAGTACATCAACTACGCGCTGGGCGGCACCTATCGCGGCTCCTTCCGCCCGCTGAACGACGCCATCATCGCCGGGCGCATCCGGGGCGTCGTCGCCGACATCGGCTGCAATAACGCCCGCCTCTGTCACGACGAGAACCATTACTACGTTGTCGCCGAGTTCCTCAAGAACGACGTCCTGGTGGTCCAGACCGGCTGCGGCGCCATCGCCAGCGCCAAGAAGGGCTACATGACCCCCGAGGCGGCCCTGGAGTACGCCGGGCCGGGCCTGCGGGAGGTCTGCGAGGCGGTCGGCATGCCGCCAGTGCTCCACCTGGGTGCCTGTGTGGATAACTCCCGCATCCTCACCGTCCTCTCCCAGATGGTCAGCGAGACCGGCCTGGGCGACGACATCTCCGACATCCCCGCCGTCGGCATGGCGTCCGAGTGGATGAGCGAGAAGGCGCTGGCTATCGCCACCTACTGCGTCGCCTCCGGCGCCTACGTCATCATGGGCGGCGTCCGCAATCCGGTGGCCGGGAGCCCCGAGGTCGTCCGCCTGATGACGGAGGGCTGGGAGAAGAAGGTCGGCGGGCGGCTGGAGTTCCTGGAAGACCCGGAGGAAATCGTCCGGCGCTCCCTGGCCCACATTGACCGCAAGCGGGCGGCCCTGGGCCTGGAGGAGTACAACCCGGCCAAGTGGGGCAAGTCCGGGGACTGGCGCATCCGCGAAGTGCTGGAACTCCCGCTGGAGGAGCGGCTGGAGGCGGTGTACGGTCGGAAGTAAAGGAGGGATAGTATGTCCAGATACATAGCCAACCGAGCCATTCGCGGGGCCAATGCCATCGTCGCCGAGGCGGAGGCCCTGCTGCAGAAAGCACTGGCCGAGAAGGGGCCCGATGCCCCTGTGGCGTTTACCAATACGGCCTACTATCTGCCCGTCATCTATGGCCTGCTGGGCCATCCGGTGAGCAAAATCGGAGACCTGGTGCCCGTCATTGAGCACGCCAGGAATCTGCTCCATCCCCCGCCGGATGAGAAGTGGTGGGTCCCCTACCTGGGGGAGACCCTGGACTGCGGGATAGCGACGCTCCTGGCCTGCGAAGCCATTGAGGGCATCCGCTTCGCCTACGGCGAGCAGCCCGAGCGGTACCCCGGCTTCCGGATGACCGGCGGCGCCGCCTTCACCAGCCCGGAGTTTGAGAAAGAAGAGGGAGGCGGCGGATACCTGAACGGCCCCATTGACGACATCCAGTTGCGTTCCTGGGGCATCCAGTTGGTGGACGGCCGGATGCCGGGCTTCGCCGCCATCGTCGGCGCGGCCCACTCCAACGCGGCGGCGGTCGCCATCGTCCGTGAACTCCAGCGGCGCAACATCCTGGTCTTCCTCTGCGGCAACGTCAACGGCCGCTCCATCATTGACCAGTTGCACGAGGAAGGGGTGGAGATGGGGTACGATACCTACATCGTTCCCTTCGGCCGGGACACCATCGCCGCCATCTACGCCCTGGGTGTGGCCAACCGCACGGCGCTCGCTTTCGGCGGCCTCAAGCCGGGCCAGGCAAGGGAAATTCTTCTCTACAACAAGTACCGCGTCTTCGCCTTCGTCCTGGCTCTGGGCGAGGTGGATGACCTGAAGTACGCGGCTGCGGCCGGTGCCATCTCCTACGGCTTCCCCACCATTGCCGACACCCTTATCCCGCAGATTCTGCCCACCGGGGTGACCCGCTACGAGCATGTCATCTCTATGCCCTGGAACGAGATTGAGGGGGAGACGGAGGAGGAAAAGGCGGCCCGACTGGTGCAGAAGGCCATTGAGGTCCGCGGCGTCAAGGTAAGAATCACCGAAGTGCCCGTCCCCGTCCCCTACGGCTCCGCCTTTGAGGGCGAGGTGGTCCGCAAGGCCGACATGCGGGTGGAGTTCGGCGGCCGCGCCAGCCGCGCCTTTGAGTATCTTCGCATGGTGCCGATGGAGGAGGTGGAGGACGGCAAGATAGAGGTCATCGGCCCCGGTTTTGAGGACGTGCCCGTTGGCGGGGCGATGGACCTGGGCATCCTGGTGGAGGTCGCGGGCCGGAAGATGCAGGAGGACTTTGAGCCGGTGCTGGAACGCCAGATTCACTACTTCATCAACGGCGCCTCCGGCGTCCAGCACATCGGTCAGCGGGACATCGCCTGGATCCGCATCTCCAAGGCGGCGGCGGAGAAAGGCTTCAACCTGCGCCACTTCGGCGACATCCTCTACGCCCGCTTCCACGCCGACTTCGGCGCCATCGTGGACAAGGTGCAGGTGAAAATCATCACCGATCCGGCGCTCCACGCCGAGTGGCTCCAGAAGGCCCGGGAGGCCTACGACCGCCGCAACCGCCGCCTGGCGGACCTGACCGACGAAGCAGTGGACACCTTCTACTCCTGCATCCTCTGCCAGTCCTTTGCTCCCACCCACTGCTGCGTCATCAGCCCCCAACGGCTGGGCCTCTGCGGTGCCTACAACTGGCTGGACTGCAAGGCGTCCTACGAGATCAACCCCACCGGACCCAACCAGCCCATCCAGAAGGGCCAGTGTCTGGACCCGGTGAAGGGCTACTTCACGGGCGTCAACGAGTACGTTCGGGTGGCCTCTCAGGGGAAGGTAGACCAGGTCGCGGTGTACTCCATTATGGAGAACCCGATGACTGCCTGCGGCTGCTTTGAGTGCATCGTCATGGTCATCCCCGAGGCCAACGGCGTGATGGTCGTCAGCCGGGAGGACCCGAGCATGACTCCTGCCGGGATGACCTTCTCCACCCTGGCCGGGATGGCCGGCGGCGGCCTGCAGACGCCGGGGGTGATGGGCGTCGGCAAGTACTACCTGACCAGCCCCAAGTTCATCTCCGCCGACGGCGGCTTCAAACGGGTGGTCTGGATGTCCTCTTTCCTCAAGCAGACGATGGCCGAGGAGTTGAAGGCGGTCTGCGAGCGGGAGGGCGACCCGGACCTGCTGGACAAGATTGCCGACGAGACCATCTGCACCGATGTGGAGGGCCTGCTGGCTTATCTGGAGGAGAAGGGCCATCCGGCGCTGAGCATGCCGCCCCTCTTCTAATCCAGGTGCCGGGCACTTTTAGAGTGCCTGGCACCTTACTGTTCAGGATGAAATCCTGCTCCGGCGGCAGGGGGGCCGCCGTCAGTGATGGCGGTGGCCCCCTTTTGCCGAAAAATAATCCTTGACTCCACTGCAAAGGGTTCCTTATCGCAGAGACCGCAGAGTGCGCAGAGCAATATTCATGAAAACCTTTGCGTCCTTTGCGTTCTTTGCGGTGAGTTTTTGCAGTGGACTCATCCTTCCCGGCTTGACATTCGGGTCGGGTAGGAGTATCTTTTGGGCAGACGTTTCTCTGATCTTCAGGCCACGCAAGGAGGTCCTATATGCCGGTAGAAATTCCTGTAGAACAATGGCCCGGTCGGGTCATAGAAGAGACCATTGGGGCCACCCCGGCGGAGGGAGGGACGCGCAGCCGGGTGGTGAAAGTGGGCGGTGAGAACACCCTGCCGTTCATGCTGACCGACGGCGAGATGCCCAACCCGCCCCGCATCGCCATTGAGATTGCCGACCGTCGCCCGACGGATTGGTCGCCGCTCCTCCTGGAAGCCTGGGGGGACGTGGTGGACGACCCGGCGAAGTGGGCGAAGGCCGCCGAGGAGGCCGGGGCCGACCTGGTGCTCCTGCAACTCTCCCTGACGCGCGATGGCAGCAAACCCACCACCGCTGCCGACGCGAAGGCCCTGACGCGCGCGGTCCTTCAGGCAACGGGGCTCCCCATCCTGGTCTTCGGCCCCGGCCAGGTGGACGCCGACAACGAACTGCTGGTGGCAGTGGCCGAAGAGGCGGCGGGCGAGCGCATCGTCCTGGGCATCTGCGAAGAGAAGAACTACCGCACCATCGTCGCCGCCGCGCTGGCCAACGGTCACCTGGTCAACGGCCGCACGGCTATGGACGTCAATCTGGCCAAGCAACTGAACATCCTCATCGCCGATATGGGCCTGCCGCTGGACCGCATCATTATGGACCCGACGACGGCCGGTCTGGGCTACGGCATTGAGTACGGCTACTCGGTGATGGAGCGGTTGCGCCTGGCGGCCCTCCAGGGGGACAAGATGACCCAACTGCCCATGCTGGTCACCCCGGGCTTTGAGGCCTGGCGGCAGAAGGAGGCCAAAGTCGGCGAGGGCGTGCCCGCTTCCTGGGGCGACTGGCGCCAGCGGGCCATCCTCTGGGAGACCCTGACGGCGTCCAACCTCATCCTCTCCGGCGCCGACATCGTCGTCCTGCGCCACCCGGAGACCGTGAAGCGGGTCCGGGCCTTCATTGAACGGCTGATGGCGAAGTAGCGCCGGATGAATCCGGCAACTGTAGCGGAGGGAGAATATGGCACTCACTGGCTTGCAAATCTACAAACTGCTCCCGCAGACCAACTGTAAGGAGTGCGGGTTTCCCACCTGCCTGGCCTTCGCCATGAAACTGGCGGCCAAGCAGGCCGAACTCTCCGCCTGCCCCTACGTCTCGGAGGAGGCCAGGGCCCAACTGGACGCCGCCGCTGCGCCGCCCATTCGTCTGGTCTCTGTGGAGGGGCCCGGGCACAAGGTGGAAGTGGGCAATGAGACGGTCCTCTTCCGTCATGAGAAGACCTTCTACCATCCGCCGGGTCTCTTCGTGCGGGTGAAGGATGCCTGGCCCGTGGAGCAGGTCAAGGGCGCGGCGAAGGAAGCGATGGACTATTCCGTCACCTATGTGGGGATGGACCTTCACCTGGACGGCGTTGCAGTGGAGGCCGCCTCCGGCAGCCCGGAGACCTTCGCGGCGGCGGTGAAGGCGGTGCGGGAGGTCACCGACCGTCCCCTCATCCTGATGGCCTCCGACCCGGCCGTGCTGAAGGCCGGGCTGGCCGCGGCCGACGGCACCCGCCCGCTCCTCTACGCCGCCACGGCGGAGAACTGGCAGGCGGTGGCGGAAATCGCCAAGGCCGCCAACGCCCCCGTCGCCGTCCGGGCCGACTCGCTGGATGATCTCGCCGACCTGACTGAGAAGGTGAAAGGCGCCGGCATCCAGGATATCGTGCTGGACCCCGGCGTGCGCGATCCGGCCGGGACGCTGGTCACGCTGACCCATCTGCGCCGCCTGGCGCTGAAGAAGAACTTCCGCCCGCTGGGCTTCCCCATCATCACCTTCCCCGGCGAGGGCGCGTCCGACGTCATAGAGGAAGCACAACTGGCGGCCGAGCACATTGCCAAGTACGCGGGCTTCATCGTCCTGGACCGCTTCGCCCCGGAGATGGCCTACGCGCTCATGGCCTGGCGGGTCAACGTCTACACTAACCCGCAGGAGCCCATCAAGGTCCAGCCGGGTGTCTACGAGATCAACAATCCGAAGCCCGACTCGCCGGTGATGATCACCACCAACTTCTCCATCACCTACTTCTCGGTTGCCAACGAAGTGGACGGCAGCGGGCAGCCGGGCTGGCTCCTGGTGGCGGACGCGGAGGGGATGAGCGTCCTTACCGCCTGGGCGGCGGGCAAGTTTGACGCCGAGAAGATTGCCAAGACGGTGAAGACCACCGGCATTGAGGAGAAAATCAGCCACCGCAAACTCATCATCCCCGGCGCGGTCGCCGTCCTGATGGGCGAGGTGGAAGAAGAACTGCCGGGCTGGCAAATTCTCGTCGGCCCGCGAGAGGCGGTGGACCTGCCCGGCTATCTGAAGTTGTGGAAGTCGTTCTGAGATAAGGGGATGTGGGTTGCGGCGGCTGGGCCGCCGCAACCCACGGCTTTGAAGTTTTCTTGACTTCCGGGGAGGAGTGTGTATGATGTAAGTGCTCACATCATACACCAGGAGGGCGGGATGGTCAACGAGACGATGCATCGTCTCCAGATTTCTATCCCGAACTGGCAGTACCAGTTGCTCCGGCAGCGGGCCCGGCAGACCGGGCAGAGCATTGCCGGGGTCATCCGGGAACTGCTGGAGAGGGAGGCCCAGGCGCTGCAGGATATTTCCCGAGACCCCATCTGGCAGATGGTCGGTATTGCCCAAGGCGGCCCGCCGAAAGATGCCAGCGAGCGGGTGGACGAGTGGGTCTACGATAGGGGGTGAGGAGCGGAGGAGCGGGGGAGCGGAGGAGCGGGGGAGCGGAGGAGCGGAGGAGAAGCTTTTGGCAAGGGGGAAACGGTGATCCAGGGGCATCGGGAACTGGATGTATATCGGCTGGCCTTTGATGCCGCGATGCGTATCTTTACTCTGACAAAGGCTTTTCCACGGGAAGAATCTTACTCGCTTGTTGACCAAATTCGCCGCTCGTCCCGATCCGTATGCGCAAATATTGCGGAAGCCTGGCGAAAGCGCAGGTATGAGGGGGCATTTGTCAGCAAATTGAGCGATGCCGAGGCAGAGGCGGCGGAGACGCAGGTCTGGCTCCAGTTCTCCCTGGAGTGTGGCTATATGACGCCGGAGGTTTGCCAGGAATTGCACCAGGCCTATGATCACGTTATCGGCAAACTGGTCAATATGATCTCCAATCCCAGGCCCTGGTTGCTGTCCCGGAGGAATCGCCGATGACCACCATCTCTGCTCCCCTGCCCGCCAGCACCTCTGCTCCTCTGCACCCGGGCACCTCTGCGCCCGGCGTTGCCGTTGTCTTCCGTCCCGCCGAGAAACGGGCAGAGGTGCCCCCGGGCACCCTGCTCAGCGACGCGGCCCGGCAGGCCGGGGTGGATGTCCTGATGCCCTGCGGCGGGCAGGGGCGGTGCGGCCGCTGCGCCGTGGTGGTGGAATCGGGGACAGTCCGCCGCCGCTCCACCCAGCGCCTCTCTCCGGAGGACATCGCCGCCGGATACGCGCTGGCCTGCCAGACCCTGGTGGAGAGCGACGTCGTTGTCTTCGTCCCGCCGCAGGAGCGGATTGAGCGCCGCATCCAGGAGACCAAGCGCGCGGCGAAGATAGAACTCCCGTTCCCCTATGACCGCCACGACCAGCCGCTGCGCAAATTCGCGGTCACCCTGGAACCCCCGTCCCTGGCCGACCAGACCGACGACTGGTCCCGGCTCCAGCGGGAACTGGCCCGCCGCTACGGGCTGCGGGACGTCCAGGCATCCCTGCCGGTTCTGCGTAAACTCCCCCGCGCCCTGCGGGAGGGGGAATGGACGGTGACGGCGGTGGTGGAACTGGACGCCTGGGACCGTCCGGAGGGGCCGCCGCGGCTGATAGACGTCCTGCCCGGCGAGCACCTGGAGAGCCTCTGGGCGGTGGCCATAGACATCGGCACCACCAGCAACGTCGTCTGGCTGGTGGACCTGATGCGGGGGGAGGTGATGGCCCAGGCCGCCGACTACAACGGTCAGATTGCCCGTGGCGAGGATGTCATCTCCCGCATCATCTACGCGTCCAAAGGGGACGGCCTGCGGGAACTGCAGGAACTGGTGATGGGCACGCTGAACCGCCTCATTGCCCAGGTGGCGTCGGAGCAGAACATCCGCCCCGACGAAATTTACAAAGCGACCGTCGCCGGGAACACCACGATGATCCACCTCTTCGCGGGCATCCCGCCGGAGTCCATCCGGCTGATGCCCTTTATCCCGGTGGTCAACCACGTCCCCACCTTCCCGGCCCGGGAGGTCGGCCTGGGGATTCATCCGGAGGGGACGGTGGACTGTCTGCCCGGCATCGCGTCCTACGTGGGCGCGGACATCACGGCCGGCGTGCTCAGTTCCGGCCTCTGCGATTCGGGCGAACTGACGCTCTTCATAGACGTGGGCACTAACGGGGAGATGGTGCTGGGAGATTGCTCCTGGCTCATCTCCTGTGCCTGCTCTGCCGGCCCGGCCTTTGAGGGCGCGGGGGTGGTCCACGGGATGCGGGCCACCGCCGGGGCGATTGAGGAGGTCTGGATCCACCCCGAGACGTACGAGGCGACCTGCAAGGTCATCGGCGACGAGCGACCCCGGGGCATCTGCGGCTCCGGCCTCATCTCGCTCCTGGCGGAGATGTTCGTCACCGGAGTGGTGGATAAGAGCGGGAACATCAACCTGGACCTGCCCACGCCGCGGGTGCGGCGGGGGGAGCACGGGCCGGAGTACGTCGTCGCCTGGGCCGACGAGACGGCCACGGGGCGAGATATTGTCATCACGGCGGTGGACATAGACAACCTGATGCGGGCCAAGGCGGCGATTTACGCGGGCTTCTCCGTCCTGGCCCGCAGCGTGGGCCTGACGCTCCAGGACGCCCGGCGGGTGCTCATCGGCGGCGCGTTCGGCCAGTACATCAACGTGGAGAAGGCCATTCAGATCGGCATGCTGCCGGATATGCCCTACGACCGCTTCCATTTCCTGGGCAACACCTCGGTGCGGGGCGCGTATTATGCCCTGGTCTCCCGCGAGATGCGCCGCCGGGTGACCGAGGTGGGCCGGATGATGACCTATCTGGAACTCTCGGCCGATAACACCTTCTTTGACGAATTCAACGCGGCCCTCTTCCTGCCGCACACCGACCTGAGCCAGTTCCCGTCGGTGGCGGCGATGGGGAAATAGGACACGGGTCAACGCGGGTTTGTACGGATAGGCACGGATAAAAATCCGTGAAAACCCGTGTCATCCGTGTCCATCCGTGTCCCATTTGAGATACGTGGAGGCATCCTTGACCGTCACCATTGCGCTGGCTGGCAAAGGAGGTACAGGAAAAACGACCGTTGCGGCCTGCCTCATCCGCTACCTGCTGGAGGAGCGGGGTGGGGCGGTGCTGGCGATTGACGCCGACCCGGCGATGAACTTGCCGCTGGTCCTGGGGATGGAAGTGGAGACGACCGTCGGCGACATCCGCGAGGATATGCTGGACCAGGTCCAGTCCAGCGGCGCGCTGGCCGGCTCCATGCCCGGCGGGATGAGCAAGCAGGACTACCTGGACTGGCAGGTCAAGATGGCGCTGGTGGAAGGGGACCGGGTGGACCTGCTGGCGATGGGCCGGCCGGAGGGGCCGGGTTGCTACTGCGCGGCCAACCAGATGCTGCGGGTGATCGTGGACCGACTCAGCGCCAACTACAACTACGTGGTCATTGACAACGAGGCCGGGATGGAGCACCTCAGCCGCCGTACCACCCGCGACGTGGACGTCCTGCTGCTGGTGACCGACCCCACTCAGCGGGGCGTCGCTGCGGCCCGGGAGATGGCGCGGATGGTCCCGGGTCTGGACATTCGGGTAGGGCGTGTCTATCTGGTGGTGAACCGGGTGCGGGACGGCCTGCCGCCGCCGCTGGCAGACGCCGTCGCCCGGACCGGCCTGGAACTGATCGGGACGGTGCCGGAGGACCCGGTCATGGCGGAGTTTGAAGTCACCGGCCGCCCGTTGATCCAGTTGCCGACCGAGACGGCGGTCTACCAGGCGGTGCGGGACATCGCCCGGCGGGTTCTGGGATGAAGAGTACAATACCACGAGCGAAGGGAGGCAGAAATGTACATTATTGCAGAGAACATCCACATCATTTCCCCTCGCGTGAAGGAGGCCATCGCGAATCGGGATGCCCGGTTCTTCCAGGACCTGGCGATCCGGCTGGTGGAGGCGGGGGCCAGCGCCATTGACCTGAACATCGGCCCCCAGAAGAAAGCCGGGCACGAGATTCTCCCCTGGCTGACGGAGGTGGTGCAGCAGGTGGTGGACGTTCCCCTCTGCTTTGACACCACCAACCTGGCGGCCATTGAGGCGGCCTGCGAGGTGGTGACCAAGGCCCAGCCCATTATCAACTCCACCTCGGCGGCACCGGAGCGGCTGGAGAAAGTTCCCCTGGTCGCCAAAAAGTACAACACCCGCCTGATTGCCCTGACGATGGGAGAGGGGATGATCCCGGTCAAGGCCGACGAACGGGTCAACATCGCCCTGGAGATTCTCATCCCCCGCATGCTGGAGATTGACTTCCCGATCAGTGACCTGATCATTGACCCGCTGGTGCTGACCGTCTCCGGCTGCCAGGAGTACTGCCCGGAGTGCATTGAGGCGGTGCGTACTCTGAAGTACGCCTGGGAGCCGCCGCCGCTGACCAACGGGGGCCTCTCCAACGTCTCCAACCAGGTGCCGGATGAACTGCGCCCCCTGCTCAACCGCACGTATATGGTGATGCTGATGGGCGCAGGGATTGATATGGTCATCGCCGACCCGCTGGACCGCCAACTGATGGAGTGGATCCGCATTGTGGAGGAGCGGGATGATTCCACCCCGGTGGGCCGTCTGCTCCTGAAGATTCACGACCGCATCGCGGCGATGGAGGAGCCCCAACCCGAGGACGTGGACTTCTCCGACCCGGAGCAGGTGGACATCTGGAAGACGGTCCAGGTGCTGCTGAATAAGGTCATCTATACGCCGTCGTATCTGAAGTTCTAATCGGAGGAACTCCTATGACCGCGACACTCATTGACGGCAATGCTGTCGCTGCAGCGATTCACGGAGAAATCTGCGCCGAAGTGGAGGAACTGAAGACCAAATACGGCATCGTCCCTGGCCTGGCGACGGTGCTGGTGGGCACCAACCCCGCCTCTCAGTTCTACGTCCGCTCCAAGCAGAAGAAATGCGGCGAGGTGGGCATCCGCTCCTTCGGCTACGACCTGCCGGAGACCGCCACCCAGGAGGAAGTGGAAGGACTGGTACGGGAACTGGGGGCCAACCCCGAGGTGCATGGCATCCTGGTCCAGTTGCCTCTGCCGCGCCACCTGGACGAGAAGCGGGTGCTGAGCGCCGTCCCCATTGAGAAGGACGTGGATGGCTTCCACCCGGTCAACATCGGCGAATTGGGGATGAAGGGCCGGGAGCCCAAGTTCGTGCCCTGCACCCCGGCTGGCTGCATTGAGTTGCTGGACCGGTACCACATTGAGATTGCGGGTAAGGAGGCGGTGGTCCTGGGCCGGAGCAACATTGTCGGGCTGCCGGTCTCTATGCTGCTCCTGAAGCGGGACGCGACGGTGACTATCTGCCACTCCCGCTCCCATGACCTGCCCGGTATCTGCCGCCGCGCCGACATCCTCATCGCCGCGGTGGGCCGCCCCAGGATGGTCAAGGCCGACTGGGTGAAGCCGGGGGCCGCCGTCATTGATGTGGGCATCAACCGGGTGGACGACCCCACCGCCAAGCAGGGCTACCGCATCGTCGGCGACGTGGACTTTGACGAGGTCAAGGAGGTCGCCGGATACCTGACCCCGGTGCCCGGCGGTGTCGGCCCGATGACCATCGCCATGCTGCTCCGAAACACTCTGACCGCGGCCAAACGGGCAGCGGGACTGATCCCATAGGCGGGTGATGCGAACCACGATTTCCCTCAGCAAACTGCGCAGTCAATTCGTCCGCGACGTGGAGGAGATCAGCGGAGAGGACCTGCTGGCCTGCAACCAGTGTGGCAAGTGCAGCGCGGGCTGTCCCGTCGCGGCGGCGATGGACATGCTCCCCAGCCAGGTCATCCGCATGGCCCAACTGGGGATGACCGAGGTCCTGCAGAGCCGGACCGTCTGGATCTGCGCGTCCTGCCTGACCTGCGTCACCCGGTGCCCGAAGGGGGTGGACCTGCCCCGCCTGATGGAGGCGCTGCGGGAAATCTCCCTGCGCGCCGGGGCCTCGGAGATAGACCTGGACCGACTACCCCCGGACCTGGTACGGGAACTGCCGCAACTGGCCATTGTCGGTGGCTTCCGCAAGTACATCAAGTGAAACGTGAAGCGTGAGACGTGGCGATGAAAGTTCCCTACTATCCCGGATGCACGCTCTCCACGAAGGCGAAGGGGTACGACCGCTCCGGGCGGGCCGTGGCGGCCGCGCTGGGGATGGAACTGGTAGAACTGCCGGACTGGCAGTGCTGCGGAGCGACCTTTCCTCTGGCGACGGATAACTCTATGGCCCTCATCGCCCCGACGCGAGTCCTCTACCAGGCCGAACAGGCCGGGGAGCAGGTGGCCGCGCTCTGCGCGATCTGCTACCACGTCCTCAAGCGCACCCAGACCGCGCTGGAGCGGGACCCAGTGATGCGGGATCGGATCAACTGGTTCACGGAGCAGGAGTACGGGGGCCGCGTGCAGGTGGTCCACCTGCTGGAACTCCTGCGGGACAACCTGGGATGGGAGGAACTGTCCCGGCGGGTGACGCGTCCGCTGACGGGGTTGCGCGCAGCCCCCTACTACGGCTGCCTGCTCCTGCGCCCGTACGACGAAATCGGCCTGGACAACCCCGAGGCGCCGACAATTCTGCACGACCTGCTTCGCGCGCTGGGAGCCGAGCCCGTGGACTTCCCCTACAGCACGGAGTGCTGTGGCTCCTACCTGACGGTGAAGGACCCGATGGTCTCGGAGACGCTCTCGCGAGACATCGTCGCCTCGGCGCGGGCGGCGGGCGCGCAGGTGCTGGTGACGGCCTGTCCCCTCTGCCAGTTCAACCTGGACTGGCCCCAGCGGGAGACCGAGTTCGGGCGCACGGGCGACGAAATTCCAGTGGTCTACTTCACCCAGTTGATGGCTGTCGCGCTGGGGCTACCGGAGGAGGACTGGGGCGCGGAGGGGATGTATACGGACCCGCGACCGCTGATGAGGAAGTGGGCTGGTAGCGGGGACGGTTAGCCAGGGTGAAAGTACGGGATGGCGGCAAAATATCATCGGGCCCGTCTGCGGCAACGGTGGGCGCGGGTCTGGTACGGCTCTTCTACACCGCGCCTCGTCGTCTTGCTGGTTGCTTTGCTCCTGCTCCAGGGGGTGCTCTTCTGGAGTTGTGAACGGGACCACAATCCCGACATCAGCAACCCGCTGGAGGCGCTCTGGGCTATCGCGGTCTTCCTCTTCAGCGGGGCGGACTTCACTCCTGTCACAACGGGCGGGCGCGTCCTGGCCCTGGTCGGGATTGTGGAAGGGATGACGCTGGTCTCCGTGCTCATCGCCTCGCTCACCGTGCTGCAGTTTCGGGGACGGAAAGGAGGAAGGCGCTGGATGAAAGGCCACATCATCGTTGTGGGGAAGCCGCCCCGGGTGCGCCGTCTGATTCAGCAACTGTAATCGCCTGATCTGAAGACGGTCCGGCCTGTGGTGCTGGTATCCGACCTGCTGCAGAACCCAGTGCCCGACCTGCGGGTGGGGTTCATATCCGGCGACCCTGCCCAGGATGAGACACTTCAGGAGGCGGGCATCGGGCAGGCGTACGGAGCCATCATCCTGGCTGATTTCTCCTGCCCGGACCCGGATGCCCGCACGTTGCTGGTCGCGCTGGCGATAGAACACCTGAACCCCAATGTGTACACCGTCGTGGAGGTGGTGGATCCGCGCAACGTGCCGCATTTCCGCCATGCCAACGTGGATGAAGTTGTCTGCCTGAACCAGTTCAGCGAGTACCTGATCCTGCAGTCCCTGGTGAGTCCGGGGCTTTCCCGGATGTTCCGCTACCTGCTGGAATTCGGCGAGGGCGACGAGGTATATCGGGTGCCGATGCCCTCTTTCTACGCCGGACGCACATTTCAGGACCTGTTTCTGGACCTCTATCAGCGCCAGAGCATCATCCTGCTGGGGGTGGAGCGGAACCAGGAGATGATCGTGAATCCTAAAGGGGAGTTCCGGCTGGAGGATGGGGATGCCCTTTTCCTGATCGCTCCAGAGAAGCCCTCTTTCGCCTTTCAGGAGGCATAATCCATGCGTTACAAACTGTACATTCCCGGCCCCTGCGAGGTGGACGAGGAAGTCCTGATGGCGATGGCCCAGCCGACGCCTCGCCACTACGGGCCGGATTGGCTGGAGATATACCACGAGGTCATCGGGATGCTGAAGCAGATCTTCGGTACCCAGAACGACCTCTTTATGGTCCCGGCGGCAGGGTCGGCGCTCCTGGATATGGCTTTTGGCAGCATGCTGGCCGATGGGGAGACCGTGGTGGTGGGGATGAACGGCTTCTTCGGCGAGCGGATGGGGACCATTGCCGAATGCCATGGCCTGCGCGTCGTCCCCTTCACCGCGCCGTTGGGCCAGCCGCTGGACCCGGACGAGTTGCGGCGCGCCCTGCGGGAGAATCCGGAAGCCCGCGCGGTGGCCGTCGTCCACCACGAAACCGCCACGACGGTAATGAATCCTGTGCGGGAACTGGCGGAGGTAGTCCATCAGGCCGGGTTGCCCATTATCGTGGACGCCGTCTCCTCGCTGGGTGGGGTGCCCCTGCCGGTGGACGAATGGGGCATAGATGTCTGCGTGACGGTGGCCAACAAGTGCCTGGAATGTCCGCCGGGGCTGGCCTTCATCTCGGTGGGCCCGCGGGCGTGGGAGTGGGTGGACCGCAACGAGAGCCGCCACGGCTGGTACCTCAATCTGCGTACCTGGCGCTGGTACGCCGAGAACTGGGGGGCCTGGCACCCGACGCCGGTCACGATGCCCACCAACAACGTCCTGGGGCTGCGGGTGAGTCTGCGGCGCATCCTGGCGGAGGGGCTGGAGGCGCACTTCGCCCGCTACCGGTGGGCCTCGCAGGCAGTCCGGCGGGGGCTGGAGGCCGTGGGCTTTGAGATGTTGATCCCAGATGGGCCCACCGCGTCGCCCATTGCCACCGCGGTAAAGGCTCGCCCGGAGTTCGCCGTCCGCGAACTGATGGACTACCTGGCTCAGGAGCACGGCATCCTCATCTCCGGGGGGCTGGAGCCGCTGGCGGGAAAGATTTTCCGTGTCGGCCATATGGGTAAGGCGGCGACCCAGCCCTTCGTGATGGAATTTCTCTTCGCGGTGGAAGAGTTTCTGCGGGGGAAGGGAATCCCGGTTCCTACAGGGGCAAGTGTGATCGGGCTGAGCATCCGTTGATGGATACCCGGACAGAAGCGTTTCGGCTGTTGAAAGAGGCAGAGGAGGACCTGGGCCGGGCGATCCGGTATTCCGGATTCCAGGATTGGGTGACTGTTGTCCTGTATGCCCAACTGGCGACTGAGAAAGCGGCCAAAGCGGCCATCGCGTGTATGGAGTCCTTTGAATGGACTCACGACCCTTCGGATCAGGTGCGGCGATTGGTGGCGCGGGGACAGTTGCCTGCGGATTTTCTGGAAGTGGCCTTGCTGGTGCGGGCCGCAGCCCCTTGGCATGGGCGTTCCACGTACGGCGGCCTGCGCGAGGGAGTTTGGAGAAGCCCTTCAGAGTTGTGTACGGAGGAGGTTGCCCTTGCCTTGCTGGAGGGAGCCCGGAAGGCTGTAGAGAAGGCCCGGGATTTTGTCGGGGGGTTCTTTGGGGAGCAGGATGAGATTGGAGGAAGTTGAACGGGAGGTCCGGCAGATCGCGGTCGGCCTGAGGGATGTCCTGGCGGTGGGGCTATGCGGCTCCCTGGCCCGGGGGGATGCCCATGCCCGCAGCGATATAGATATTTTCGTGATCACCGAGAGGGAATTTTCCCTGGCCGAGCAGGATGCTCTCTATGAGGCCTTCAGCCCTCTGATCGCTCGTTTCGGGCGGGACATCACGGTTCTGGTCTACGACGTGGAAAGTCTCCAAAAGGTCCCGACCTGGCACACGTTGAGCATGATGAAGGATGCCCGTTTTGTCCACGACCGGGCCGGGATTGCGGCCCTGTTTGCCGGGATTCTCCGGCAGGCGGAAGAGCACGGGATTCTCTATGACGAACAGGAGAGGGTATTCCGGCTGAAAGAGGCCCGGCGGATCCATTTTCCTGGAATGGGTGAAACGTGAATCCGAGCAGCGCGCCGGGAGATGGGAAGTTGAGGGTTTCAGAATGAGTCGCATCGGCGTCTTCATCTGTCACTGTGGGATCAACATCGCCGGGACGGTGGATGTGGAGCGGGTTGCGGAGGAGGCGGGGCGGATGCCCGGCGTTGCCTTCGCCACCGACTACAAGTACATGTGCTCCGACCCGGGCCAGAACCTCATCCAGCGCGCCATTGCGGAGCACAACCTGGACGGCGTCATCGTCGCGGCCTGTTCGCCGGCGATGCACGAGCGGACCTTCCGCCAGGCCGTCACCGCGGCCGGGCTGAACCCCTACCGCTGCGAAATCGCCAACATCCGGGAGCAGTGCTCCTGGGTCCACCAGCACGAACGGGAGGAGGCCACGGCCAAGGCCGTGGAGATGGTCCGGGCGATGGTGGAGAAGGTGAAGCGGGACGAGGAACTGGTCCCGCTGCGATTGCCCCTGGTCCGGCGGGCGCTGGTGATCGGCGGGGGCATCGCCGGGATGGAGGCCGCGCTGGACATCGCCAACGGCGGGTATCCGGTGGTGCTGGTGGAGCGGGAGGACCGCCTGGGCGGCAAAATGGCCCGTCTCTCTGGCACGTATTTGAACTTTGAGGCCGCGCCGGGCCTGCTGGAGGAGAAAATCCGCCAGGTCCTGGAACACCCTGACATTGAGGTCATCCTGAACGCGCGGGTGACCCGGCTGGCAGGGTACGTCGGCAACTTCACCGTAGAGGTGGAGACGCCCGCCGGGGCCCGGACGGAGGAGGTGGGAGCCATTGTTGTCGCCACGGGCTGGGACCCGTACCCGCTGGAACGATTGCCGGAGTACGGCGGCGGTCAGATTCCCGACGTGGTGGACGGCCTGACCTTTGAGGAGATGCTGCGGACGGGACTCCGTCGGCCCTCGGACGGACGGGTACCTCGGGAGGTGGTCTTCGTCCAGTGCGCGGGCTCCCGTGATCCGGAGCACGGCGTCTCCTACTGCTCCAAGGTCTGCTGCATGTACGTCGCCAGGCAGGCGATGATGTTCCGGGAACGGGTCCCCGACGGTCAGGCCTACGTTTTCTACATAGACATCCGCTCCGGTGGGAAGGGGTACGACGAGTTCGTCCAGCGGGCGATGGAGGAGTACGACGTCCTCTATCTCCGGGGCAAAGTGAGCAAGATTTTCCGCCGGGGCGACAAGGTGGTGGTCTGGGGCTCGGACACGCTGGTGGGCCGGCCGGTGGAAGTGGAGGCGGACCTGGTGGTGCTGGCGACGGCGATGTTGCCCTCGCAGGAGGCCCTCTCCCTGGCCCAGACGCTCCACATCCAGGCGGACCGGTACGGCTTCTACAGCGAGGCGCATCCCAAGTTGCGCCCGGTGGAGAGTCTGACGGCGGGAGTCTTCCTGGCGGGGGCCGGACAGGGGCCCAAGGACATTCCGGAGACGGTGGCCCAGGCTGCGGCCGCCGCAGCGAAGGTCCTGCAACTCTTCGCCCAGGACGCGATGGTCCAGGAGCCGACCGTCGCCTACGTGATTGAGGAACTGTGTTCCGCCTGCGGCGCGTGCGTGGCGGTCTGCCCATACGGCGCGCGGGAGGTCCACCCGGTCCGGCAAATTGCGACGGTGAACCCCGCGCTCTGCCAGACCTGTGGGGCCTGCGTGGTGGCCTGCCCCAACAAGGCCAGCCGCATCCACAACTGGGAGCCGGTCCAGGTGCTGGCGATGGCGGATGTGGTGATTTAAACCACGAAGGGCACAAAGGATACACAAAGGGCAAAGTGGGGTGTTATGATGAAGATATCGGCACCAGTCCCTTGTGCCCTTTTGGGGTAAAAATTTACGGGAGGATGCGATGGCGAACGAAGTCTGGGATCAAATTGTCAACTACCGCAAGACGAAGGTGCTGCCGGGCGGCGCGCGTCTGCTCCTGCGGCCACTCCGCAAAGAGGATAAGGAGGCGTTCGTTGATCTATTTGCCCGTGCGTCGCGGGAGGACCTGGAGTGGTACCGGATTGACGCGGCCGACCCGGCGGTGGTTGCCAGTTGGGTGGACAATCTGGACTACCGGCGCGTCTTCCCACTGGTTGCCTTCGTCAACGACCAGTTGATCGGCAACGCCACCCTGCACTTCGGCGAGCACTACCACCGGCATCTGGCCTGGGTGCGCATTTTCCTGGACCGGAACTACCGGCGGCAGGGTATCGGCATGCTGATGGTACAGAGTCTGATTGAGATCGCCCGCCGCCTGGGGCTCTATCAGTTGTACGGCGAAATTGTCACCACCCAGCCGCAGGTCATCAGCGCGTTCCTGGACCTGGGCTTCCAGCACGCCACGACCCTGCGGGACTACTTCATCACCAGTACCGGAGAGACGCTGGATATGGCGATTCTGGTGCTGTATCTGGTGGAGCAGAGGGGGAAGTTTTAGTAAGTGGGCAAGCAAGTGGGCAAGTTTGCAAGTTTGCAAGTGGGCAAGTTTGCCAGTGGGAGGTAAAGGATGGCTGTTGCTCTTATAGACCCTTCGTTCAGCGTGAAAGTGCAGGAGCGGAGCGGGGAGCCCCTGCTGCGCTGTTATTTCTGCCAGAAGTGCTCGGCAGGATGTCCCGTCGCCAGCGTGATGGACTATAAGCCGGCGCAGGTGGTCCGGCTGGTCCAGTTGGGCCGGAAGGAGACGGTTCTCTCCAGTCCCGCGATCTGGTTCTGCGTGGGCTGCGAGACCTGCGGGACCCGTTGCCCCAACCACATCCGCCTGGCGCCGATGTTTGATACGCTGCGCTATATGGCCCTGGAGGAAGGCTACAAGCCCGACCCGATGGTCTATGCGCTCCACCGGTCCTTCCTGGATAGCATCCGCCTCTGGGGCCGGGTGCACGAGTTGAGCATGCTGATGGAGTACAAACTCTTGAGCCGCGACCTCTTCTCCGACCTGGGGATGGGCGTTGGCCTGATCCTGAAGGGGAAAATTTCCTTCCTGCCGGAGCGGATTCGGGGCGTCTCGGAGGTCCGGCGGTTATATCAGAGGGAGGATACAGGCAGGCAGGTAGACAAGCAGGCAGGTAGGCAGGTAGACAAGTAGACAAGTAGACAAGTAGACAAGTACAAAGGGTTCTCCGGTTGCCTTGTCTACTTGTATCCTTGTCTACTTGCATCCTTGTCTACTTGCATCCTTGTCTACTTGCATCCTTGAATGAGGAGGACACGCCGTGAAGTACACCTACTATCCCGGCTGTACGATTGGCACCACTGCGGTGGAATTTGGCCTCTCCACCGACGCCGTCTGCGAGGCGTTGGGGGTGGAGTTGGTGGAACTGGAGGACTGGAATTGCTGTGGGGCATCGTCGGCTCATAGCCTGGACCACGAACTGGCCCTGCGGCTGCCGGCGCGCAACGTCGCCCTGGCCCAGAAGGAAGGGCTGGACATCGTCGCGCCGTGCCCGGCCTGCTACCAGCACGTCCTGCAGGCAGACCGGGTCCTGCGGGAAGACGAACACTGGCGGCGGGAGATGGAGGCCATGCTGGGGTTCACCTACACGGGCCAGCCGCGCATCCGCCACCTGATGGAGGTGCTGACGGAACCGGAGGTTCTGGAGGCGGTCCGGCGGCGGGTGACCCGCCCGCTGAAGGGGCTGCGGGTGGCCTCGTACTACGGCTGCGTCCTGGTGCGCCCGCCGGAGTTCACCGGCTGGGACGACCCGGAGCACCCGACCCGGATGGACCGGTTGATGGCGGCGCTGGGGGCCGAGCCGGTAGAGTGGTCCTACAAGGTGGATTGCTGTGGAGCCAGTCTGGCCCTGAGCCGGAGTGAGGTAGTGGTGGCCCTCTCCACCCGTCTGGCGCGGGAGGCCCAGGAGGCCGGGGCCGACGTTATCGCCTGTGCCTGTGGGATGTGCCAGATCAACCTGGATACCCGCCAGAATCTGGAGAAGAAAATCCCTGTTCTCTACTTCACCGAACTGATGGGGCTGGCCCTCGGCCTGTCCGGAGTGGAGAAGTGGTGGAACAAGCATATGGTCAACCCCAGGCCGGTGTTGCAACGAGTTGGGGTGGGGTAGGGGCCAGGACGATGCAAAGAGGACATGATGTGACTCTTGATGAGTACCTGGCATCCAGGAGGGGCGAATGATTCGGCAATTTAAAATTATCGTAGAGAAGCACCCGGATGGATATGTCGCCTACCCGCTGGGGCTGAAAGGAGTTGTCGTGGGTCAGGGTGGAATCTCGCGTGAGGAGTTTTTGGAGGCTTACGAGCAGACCTGACGAATTAGAATATGACGTCTGTCATATTGGTAAGGTGCTCTCTGTTACTGGGGAAGAAGCGGAAATCCTTTTATAGTAGATGGGGGTCTTCTAAACGTCTTCCCGCAATTCGCAACACGTACCGGGGGAACGAATGACCGACCACGCCAGAACTTCAGCATCCAACTCCATTCTGATCGTCGGCGCGGGGATCGGCGGAATGCAATCCGCACTGCTGCTGGCGGAAGCAGGCTATCCCGTCGTCCTGGTGGACAGCGCGCCCGGCATTGGCGGCTCGTTTCACCTGCTGGACCGGACGTTCCCGACCGATTCCTGCGGCATCTGCTATATGGTTCCGGGCCGCCCGGCCTACTGCCCCACCATTGAGTGCGACCTGCATCCCAACGTCACCATTGTCCCGTATACCGACGTGGTAGGGCTGGAGGGCGAGCCAGGGGCGTTCACCGTCCGCCTCTACCATAAGCCGCGCTATGTGATCCCGGAACGGTGCATTCTCTGCGGAAAGTGCGCGCGGGTCTGCCCGGTGGAGCGGCCCAGCCAGTATGAGGGAGACCTGGCGAAGGAGAAGGCCATTTACCGCCCGCCGCTGCGCGCCATCCCACCCGCATACGTCATTGACATGTCCGTCTGCATCCGCTGCGGGAAGTGCGTGGAGGTCTGCCCGACGGAGGCTATTGACCTGGAGATGCAACCGACGGAGAGCCAACTGCAGGCGGGGGCAGTGGTACTCAGCCCGGGCTTTGAGCCCTTTGACGCCCGCCTGAAGGGGGAGTTCGGCTGGGGGTACTACCCCAACGTCCTGACCAGCATCCAGTTTGAGCGGATGGTCAGTTTCGCGGGCTCCACCCGCGCCCACCTGGTCCGCCCGTCCGACGGCCAGCGGCCCCGCCGCATCGCCTTCATCCAGTGCGTCGGCTCACGGGATATGTCCATTGGCCGGGGGTACTGCTCGTCCGTCTGCTGCATGCACACGGCCAAGCACGTGCGAGTGGTCAAGGAACTGGAGCCGGATACCGAGATCACCGTCTTCTTTATGGACATCCGGACTCACGGGAAGGACTACGAGACCTATTTTGAAGAGACGAAGGCTCTTCCCGGCGTGACGTATCTCCGGAGCATGGTCTCTTCCGTCCACGAGCGTCCGAGGAGCCGGAACTTGCTGGTGAACTACGTGGCTGAGGACGGGACGGTGCGGGAGGAGGAGTTTGACCTGGTGGTGCTGGTGGTGGGCTTCGGGGCGCCGCTGGGAGCACAGGCGCTGGGCCGGGCGCTGGGTGTGGACCTGAATGGGTATGGCTTTGCGGTGACGGATCCCTTTGCGCCGGACCGGGCGTCCCGGCCGGGGGTCTTCGTTGCGGGCGCGTTCCGGGAGCCGAAGGACATCCCGGAGACGGTGGTGGAGGCGTCGGCGGTGGCGGCGGCCGCCGCAGCGGCCGCCGCCACCGCCGGGGCGCCGGGCGCGGAAGCGCCCGGCGCCCCGGAGGGCGTGCCCGAAGAGCGGGATGTCACCTGGGAGTGGCCGCGCGTGGGGGTCTTCCTCTGCGACCACCGCGGGGAGATCGGCGAGGTCATTGATCTGGAGGCAGTGGCGGACCGTATCCGCGCGCTGCCCAACGTCGCGCGGGCCCAGGTGTTGGGGGACGGCTTTTCCCGCCGGGGGCTGGAGGAGATCGCTCGCATCGTGCGGGAGGAGCGGCTGAACCGGGTCGTCCTGGCCGGATACACTGACATCCGCCGGACGGAGGCCTACCACGAGATGATGGCTCAGGCCGGCCTCAACCCCAACCTGCTGGAACTGGTCAATCTGCGGGGGGAGGTCGCCGGGGCGCACGCCCGCAACGGCAAAGTGGCCACGGAGAAGGCCCAGGAACTGGTCGCGATGGCGGTGGCGGGCGCGGTCCGACGGGAGCCCTTCCGGCCGTCGGCGGAGTCCTTGAGCCGGAGGGTGCTGGTGGTCGGCGGCGGGCTGGCCGGGATGACCGCCGCGCTCACCCTGGCCGACCTGGGGTATCCGACCGACCTGGTGGAGCGAACGGACGCGCTGGGCGGCCAGTTGCGCGACCTGCATCTGATCCTGGACGGCAGCGACCCGCAAGCGGCGCTGGCGTCGCTTCTGGAGCGGTTGGGCCGGGAGCCGCGGGTACGGGTGATGATGCAGACCGAAGTGCGGGCCGTCTCGGGTCGGCTGGGGCAGTTCCGCGCTCGCCTGGTCGGGCCGGAAGGGGAGCAGGAGGAAACCTACGGCGCGGTCATCGTCGCCACCGGCGGCCGCGAGGTCGTCCCGACGGAGTACCTCTACGGCCAGGACTCTCGCGTCGTGACCCAGCGGGAACTGGAGAGGATGCTGGCGGAGGGGAAGGAAGTCCCGTCCGACGTGGTGATGATCCAGTGCGTCGGGTCGCGGGAGCCGGGGCGGCCGTATTGCAGCCGGATTTGCTGCACAAAGGCGGTGGTCAACGCGCTGGCGATCAAAGAGCGCAACCCCAGCGCGCGGGTGACCGTCCTCTACCGGGAGATGCGGACCTACGGGTTCCGGGAGGACGCGTATCGCCGGGCGCGGGAGAAAGGCGTGGTGTTCCTGCGGTACGAGTTGCCGGATAAGCCGCAGGTGACGGCAGGGCCGGAGTGCCTCACGGTCCGGCTGGTGGAGCCGATTGCCGGGCAGGAGGTGGTGCTCCCGGCAGGGTTGTTGGTTCTGAGCACGGGGATTGAGCCCAACGATAGCCGCGCGCTGGCGGAGGCGCTGAGGGTGCCGGTGGACGCGTACGGGTTCTTCCGGGAGGAGCACCCGAAGATGCGGCCGCTGGACTTCACGAAGCGGGGGATTTTCATCTGCGGGCTGGCCTACTCGCCGCGCGCTGCCGATGAGACGGTCCTGATGGCCCGGGGCGCGGCGATGCGGGCGGCGGCGCTGCTGGCCCGGGGGCAGGTAGAGGTCGTCCGGACGGTAGCGCGGGTGAACACCCGGCTCTGTTCCGCCTGTGGCCTCTGCGTGGAGGCGTGCCCGTACGAAGCGCGGGTGCTGGAGCCGGGCGGGCCGTACGCCGAAGTGATAGAATTCCTCTGCCAGGGCTGCGGCGTCTGCGCGATGGTCTGCCCGAACAAGGCCACCCAGCAGGTGGGCTACGCCGTGCGCCGGGTGTATGAGATGGTGGATGCGGTGGTGTAGGGTGGATGCGGATGAGTACGGCATGTTGAAAGGACAGGGGGCCGAGGGTTGGGAGAAGGGATTCTACGAAGGATTCGGGAACAGGCGATTCGTGGGGAGGTACGTCTCACTCTGCATGCTCATCAGGAAATGGTAGAGGAGGCTATTTCCTACGAAGAGATTCTGCAAGCGATTGTCAGTGGACAAATTCTTGAGGACTATCCGGAGCATAAACGGGGGCCGTGTTGCCTGCTGGGTGGTGTAACTCAAGCTGGCCGGTCATTGCACATTGTCTGTACGACGGCCCAACCGATACTCGTTATCATCACGGTCTATGAGCCCAAGCCGCCGAAGTGGGTGACACCTACTCAAAGGGGGTCATCATGAAATGCACACTGGTTGGTTGTCCTGGGGAATACGAGCAACGTTACATCGTTCACGTTGTCCGGCACAAGGATGAGGTGATCGTTTTAGACCATGTTCCCGCAGAAGTCTGTTCGGTCTGTGGTGACGTGCTTTTAAGTCCCGAAACGGTGCAGCAGATTGAGCGGCTGTTGCGGGCGTTGCCTCAGCCGGTGCGGACCGCGCCCGTGTACGAGTTTGCGTAACCGTGGTATCTGAAATAGAAGCAGTAGACGTACGTATAGGAGAGTCGCAGTATGACCCATAAACCTGCTGCACTGGTCATCGGCGCCGGGATCGCCGGCATTCAGGCTGCGCTGGATATTGCGGATGCTGGCTTCCCGGTCTATCTGGTGGAACGGGAGCCCAGCGTGGGGGGCCGGATGGCTCAACTGGATAAGACCTTCCCGACGCTGGACTGCTCGTCCTGCATCCTCACGCCCAAGATGGTGAATGTGGGCCAACACCCGAACATTGAGTTGATGACCTACTCGGAGGTCGTCGCGGTGGAGGGGGAGGCCGGCGCGTTTCACGTCACCATTCGGAAAAAGCCCCGCTACGTGGAGGAGGACCTCTGCCGGGGGTGCGGGCTCTGCGCGCAGGAGTGCCGGATGCACGGACGGGTGGTGGATACCTTCAACCAGGGCCTGGGCAAGCGCGCCGCTATTTATGTGCCCTTTCCGCAGGCAGTCCCTTTGATCTACACTGTGGACCCCACGGCCTGTCTCTATCTGACCCGGGGCGTCTGCGGCAAGACCTTCAAGTGTAAGGATGCCTGCCCCACTGGCGCGATCAACTTTGAGCAGAAGGAGCGGTTCGTGGAGGTGGATGTGGCGGCGATTATTGTCGCCACTGGCTTTGACCTGATGGACCCGCGCACAAAGCCGGAGTTTGGCTACGGGGTTTATCCCAACGTCATCACCGGTCTGGAGTTTGAGCGGCTCTCCTCGGCGTCCGGGCCAACAGGAGGGAAAATCGTCCTCAACGGGAAGGAGCCCCAGGACATGGTCTTTATCCACTGCGTTGGCTCCCGGGACCCGCATACCGGGGTGCCGTACTGCTCCCGGATTTGCTGTATGTACACCGCCAAGCACGCGCACCTGGTGCGGGATAAACTCCCGAATGCCCGGATCACTGTCTTCTACATTGACATGCGGGCCTTCGGGAAGGGGTACGAGGAGTTCTACGACCGGGTGAAGGAGGAGCGGGTGTTCTACCGGCGAGGAGAGCCGTCGGAGGTGTACCGGCGGGGGGACCGGCTGGTGGTGCGGGGGGAGGACTCGCTGCTGGGCCGGACGGTGGAGGTGGAGGCCGACCTGGTGGTTCTGGCGACGGCGGTGGTCCCCCGGGCCGATACGCTCGCTGTGGCCGAATTGCTGGGCCTGGCCTGTTCGCCCGATGGTTTCTTCCAGGAGGCCCACCCCAAGTACCGACCGGTGGAGAGCACACGGCCGGGGGTCTTCCTGGCGGGCTGTTGCCAGGGACCGAAGGACATCCCGGATGCCGTCGCGCAGGCGAAGGCGGCAGCGGCCTCTGCGTTGGTAGTGCTGAAGAATACAGCGCAGGATTTACCGCAAAGACACGAAGACACAAAGAAAAAATTATAAAACTTTGTGTCTTGGCGTCTTCGTGGTTACATCTATTTAGGGAGGCACGATGCTCATGGACATCCAGCAACACGCACGGGAACTGGGACTCGGTCTGGACCTCTTCAGTTGCATCCAGTGCGGGAAGTGTACGGGTGGGTGTCCCGTTTCCATGACGACTGCGCTGAACGTCCGCTCTCTGGTCTACGGCGCGCTGATCGGCGACATCGCGGGGCCAGTCCACCGGGAGGAACTCTGGGACTGTACCTGCTGCTTTACCTGTGTGGAGCGCTGTCCCAAAGACGTCCGCCCGGCGGAGGTCATCATCGCCCTGCGCAGTCTGCTGGTGGAAGAGGGGAAGGTCCCCAGCACCATTGGCAACGCGCTGATGGGCATCTTCCGCCAGGGCAACCCGCTGGGCTACGCGCGGGAGGACCGGACCGCCTGGATGGACGGGCTGGAAGTCAAACCGGCCCAGGAGGGCTGCGAGACGCTCCTTTTCACCTGCTGCAGTTCCGCCTACGACATCCGCGCTCAGGCGGCGACGAAGGCGCTGGTGCGGGTGCTGAAAGCCGCCGGGATGGACTTCGGCCACCTGGGCACGGAGGAGACCTGCTGCGGCAACGAGGTGCGTCGGTTGGGGGAGATGGGCCTCTTTGAGATGCTGGTGGAGGAGGGGAAACCTCTGCTGGAGGAGGTCGGCGCAGCGCGGATGGTGACGACCTCTCCCCATTGCATGAATACCTTCCGCCACGAGTACAAACTGGGGATGGACGTGCTCCACTACACCCAGTGGCTGGCCCGTCTCCTGGAGCAGGGGCGACTGAACCTGACCGGCCGGGTGGAGAAGGTCGTCACCTACCACGACCCGTGCTTCCTGGGCAAGCAGAACGGGATTTTTGACGAGCCGCGGGAAGTTCTGAAGGCCATTCCGGGCGTGAAGTTTGTGGAGATGGACCGGATTCGGGAACGGAGCCTCTGCTGCGAGGGCGGCGGCGGGCGGATGTGGTTTGAGGGCACCAACACCGAGGGACGGCTGGCCTTCCAGCGGGTCCAGGAGGCCGCCGACACCGGCGCCGAGATTCTCGCCGTCGCCTGCCCCTTCTGCATGGCGATGCTGGACGATGCAACAAAGGTGAAGGGGCTCTCTGATCGGCTGAAGGTGATGGACATCGCCGAACTGGTGGCGATGGCACTATAGGATGAAGGGGCTGGAACGGATGACGTTTAACCCTAATGTGATGGGTGGGACGCCCTGTATCCGGGAGATGCGGGTCACCGTTGGTACGATGGTCGGTCTGGTGGCTTCTGGATACTCTTTCCAGGAAATCCTGCAAGCGTATCCATACCTGGAGGAGGACATCCGCCAGGCGCTGGCCTATGCCGCCTGGAAGGCGGAGGAAGTGGAATTGCCGCTGACGGTCACCGTTTCGCAACCGGAATGGGAAGAGATGCCTCTGGAGCCGTGAATGAAGGTCCTTGTAGATATGCATCTCTCCCCCCGATGGATAACCGCACTGGAGCATGAGGGGCCCGGTGTTCTTCGGATTCGGATTCAGGATGGGATGCCGGAGACCCTCGGTTCCAGAGGGGTGCAGATTCTTCAGCAGTACGGAGAGGTATTAGAGCAGGGCGCACTGGTGACTGTGGACGAGACCCGTGCCAGGACACGAGTTTTTCCATTCCGGTAGGGGAGAGCCGTGATCTTCAAGAGAGGGCATTACAATGCTTGCTAAACCGCGCATCGGTGTCTATATTTGTCACTGCGGGACCAACATCGCCGCGACGGTGGACGTGGGGGCGGTGACGGAGTTCGCGGCCACACTGCCGGGCGTCGCCGTTGCCCGCAACTATACGTATATGTGCTCCGAGCCGGGCCAGGCCCTCATCAAGGAGGACGCCCGGACGCTGGGGCTGAACCGGGTAGTGGTGGCGGCCTGCTCGCCCCGGATGCACGAGCCGACTTTCCGCTCCGCGTCCCAGGAGGGCGGGGTCAACCCGTACCAGTTTGAGATGGCCAATATCCGCGAGCAGTGCTCCTGGGTTCACCACGACCGCCACGAGGCGACGGAGAAGGCGCAGGCGCTGGTCTACGCGGCCGTGATGAAGGCGGCCCGTCTGGAGCCGCTGGAGGAGCGGGAGGCGCCGGTCACGCCGGGTGCGCTGGTCATCGGCGGCGGAGTGGCGGGAATGGTCGCCGCGCTGGACATCGCCGACGCCGGATTCCCGGTGCATCTGGTGGAGCAGAGCGACCGCCTGGGCGGCCGCGTCGCTGAACTGAACCGCACCTTCCCGGACCTGGAGCCTGTCGCCGAGTGGCTCCCCGCGCTGGTGGACCGGGTGCAGCGTCACCCAAACATCACCGTCTACCTGAACTCGCGCGTCGCCGGGATCACGGGGTTTGTGGGCAATTTTGAGGCCACAGTGGAACCCGTAGGGGCAGGGCTTGCCCCTGCCCCAGGGCCTGCCCCTGCCCGGGGGCAACCGCAAGGGTTGCCCCTCCAAGTGGGGGCGATCATCATCGCCACCGGCTACAACGTCTTTGACCCGCATCTCAAGCCGGAGTTCGGATACGGGCTGTACCCGCAGGTGGTCACCACGATGGAACTGGAGCACCGGCTGGCATCCGGCGACCTGACGGTGAACGGGAAGACACCGAAGGATGTGGTGTTTATCAAGTGCGTCGGCTCCCGGGATCAGCAACTGGGCCGCCCGTACTGCTCCCGGGTCTGTTGCATGATCAGCGCCAAGCAGGCGCAACTGGTACGCCAGGCCCTGCCCGATTCCCGGGTGACCGTCTTCTATATGGACGTCCGGACCTTCGGCAAGCGGGGGGAGGAGTTCTACGACGAGGCCCGTCGGGCCGGTGTTCGCTACCGCCGGGGCAACGTCTCGGAGATTTACCGCCGGAGCGACCGGGTGGTGGTGCGGGTGGAGGACACGCTGCTGGGGCGGACGCTGGAGCACGAGGCGGACCTGGTGGTGCTGGCGGTGGGGATGGAGCCCCGTCCGGAGGCTACCGACATCGCCGCGCTTCTGAAACTCCCGCGCTCCGCCGACGGCTTCTTCCTGGAAGCGCACCCCAAACTTCGCCCGGTGGATACGGCGGTGGATGGAGTCTTCCTGGCGGGGTGTTGCCAGGGCCCGAAGGACATCCCGGATACCATTGCGCAGGCGAAGGCCGCGGCCGCTTCGGCCCTTATCCCATTGATGCGGGGCGTGGTCCCGATGGAAGCGGCGACGGCAATAGTGGACCCCGAACTCTGCGCCGGGTGTGGGATGTGCGTGGAAATCTGCCCGTACGGCGCGCCGGCGCTGGATTCCCTCTGGGGGGTCTCACGGGTGAACGCGGTTCTCTGCAAGGGCTGCGGCGCCTGTGCGGTCACCTGCCCGTCCAAAGCGATCCGTCTCCAGCACTTCACTCCCGACCAGATTCTGGCCCAGGTGGAGGCGCTGGTGGGGTGGTAAATTCTACCGGTTTTTGCGGCGGCAAAGCCGCCGCAAAAACCAGTATCTTTTCCGGGAGGGAGCATGTCCGACAGCAACTTTGAACCCAAAATCGTCGCCTTTCTCTGCAACTGGTGTACCTACACCGGGGCGGACCTGGCGGGGACATCCCGTATCCAGTACCCGCCCAACGTCCGTATCATCCGGCTGATGTGCTCCGGGTCGGTGGACCCGACCTACGTCCTGAAGGCGTTGCTGGACGGTGCCGACGGGGTGCTCATCGGCGGCTGTCATCCCGGCGACTGCCACTACCAGTCCGGCAACTACAAGGCCCGGCGGCGCGTTATCGCCCTGAAGGAAATCCTCAAGCAGGCCGGGCTGGAGGAGGACCGGGTCTGGCTGCGCTGGATTTCCGCCTCTGAGGGCCAGCGCTTCGCCGACACGGTCACCCAGATGGCCCAGTACCTGAAGGAGAAAGGACCCAACCCGATGAAGCGGGAGTGGGCGGTTTAGCGGGGAGCAGGTCGGTCAATAAGCAATTTGTGATATGCGATCAGCGATGAGCGATTTACGGCGCATTCGGGAGGGATGGGCGGCGCTGGAACGAGAGCGAATCCGGCTCCTGTGCCGGATGACGGTCCAGAGGGCATCCAGCAGTATCTGGCCCTGCAACGAGCCCTGGAGCCTCAGTTCCAGCAGACGGAAACCCTGTTCCGCCCTCAGCGGATGGCCTATCTGGTGGAACTTCAGGAGCGGCTGGCCCGGTTGGAGCGGTGGCGGAAGGAACAACGTGGAGAATCTGCTTGATCTTGCCCACTTGCTCACTTGCCAACTTGCCCACTTGCACCCTTGCACACTTGCTTTAAGGAGTCGCGATGAGAGCGTGGATTCCCGTTGAAAACCAGGACACCCTGGCGGCCCTGAGGGGCTTTCTCCGAAAGATGTTGGAGACGGAGACGGTAGAGGCTGTGCTGGTGCCGATGGAGACGCCGTCCGGCACGGTCACCCCGGCGCTGGTGGCGGACCCCGCCCTGCTGGACGCGGCGGACCCGCTGGCGCCGGTGCTGGGCCTGAACAGCGCGCGCGTCGTTGGGCCGGTGACCGTCCGCCAGCCGCGCGGGCGCATCGCCGCTGTCCTGCGCCCATGCGAGTACCGCGCGCTGGTGGAACTGGTCAAACTCCAGCAGGCCAGCCTGGAGGACCTGGTGACGGTGGTGGTGGATTGCCCCGGCACCTACACCGTCCCCGTCTACCAGACCATGCGGGCCAACAGCGGAGTGGACCGGGCAGCGCTGATGGCGGGCATGCGGACGGGCGACCTGGTCCCCCAGTCGGGCTACGCGTTCCGGGACGCCTGCCAGATGTGCGAGAACTTCGCGGCGGCGGGCGGCGACATCCGGCTGGAACTCTTCGGCGCCGACCTCTCGGCAGGCATCCCCGTCGTCCTCTCCGACGAACTGGCCGGGCAACTGGGCCTGGAGACCGCGCCGGAGGACGGCCGACGGGCCGAGGTGGTGGATAAGGTCACCCGGAGCCGCGTCCAGGCCCGCGACGCGTTCTTTGCCGAGATTCGTGCCCGGCTGGAGAAAGAGGGCGTGGAGGGTATCTTCGCCGCCTGCGTCCGCTGCCACAACTGTATGACCGTCTGCCCCATCTGCTACTGCAAGACCTGTCTCTTCAGGAGCCCGGTGATGGAGCACGAGCCGATTCAGTACATGGCCTGGGCGCAGCGGAAAGGCGCGTACCGGCTCCCGGCGGACACCATGCTCTTCCACCTGACCCGGCTCAACCATATGGTGCTCTCCTGCATCGGCTGCGGTCTCTGTACCGACGCCTGTCCCGCCGACCTGCCCGTGGGCCGGGTATTTCGCGCCGTCGGCCAGCAACTCCAGGCCGTCTTTGACTACGTCCCCGGCCGCAGCATGGAGGAGCCCTTGCCGCTGATCACCTTCCGCGAGGACGAATGGACGCATGTGGGGGAGGAGCGGTAACACGTTTCACGAGTTCGTAAAACGTAAAACGTGAAACGTGAAACGTGAAGTGAGGGAGGGCTGTATGGCCGAACAGGAAAACCTGATTCCTGTCTTCATTATGGGCAAGCAGTACATGGTGCCCGCCGGGCTGACCATTATGAAGGCTATGGAATACGCGGGGTACAAATTGGTGCGTGGCGTGGGCTGCCGGGGCGGCTTCTGCGGGGCATGCGCCACCGCCTACCGCATCCAGGGCGATCCCAAACTCTACTTCGGCCTGGCTTGCCAGACGGTGGTGCAGCCGAACATGTACCTGGCCCAGTTGCCTTTCTTCCCGGCCCGTCGGGCGACCTATGACGTCACGAAACTGGAGCCGACTCCCACCACACTTTTCAGCCTCTATCCGGAACTTCTGCGCTGTCTGGGTTGCGGTACCTGCACCAAAGCGTGCCCCCAGCAGATAGAGGTCCGGGCCTACATGGCCGCCGGAATGCGCGGCGACATCGCCCGCATGGCCGACCTCTCCTTTGACTGCATCATGTGTGGCCTCTGTGCGGCCCGCTGCCCGGCGGAGGAGGCCCAGTACAACATCGCCATTCTGGCCCGCCGCCTCTACGGCCGTTACCTGGCCCCCCGTTCCAAACATCTGGAGGAGCGGCTGGAGGAGATTCGGAACGGGAAATTTGATGCCGAAATCCAGGCCCTGAAGAACATGAGCGTGGACGAACTGAAAGCCCGCTACAAGGCGCGAGATATAGAGCCGGAGGACTGATGGGGGTGCGCTTTCATCCTCACTCATGCTGTGGAGCGGATGAGGGAGCGGGGTGTCACCGAGGAGGAAGTCCGGGCGACAGTGGAGCGAGGTGATCACAGTCCTTGCGCGGTATTTTGACGGAGGAGGGTGATGAAGATTACATACGACCCCCGCTATAACATCGCTTACATTCGCTTCCGGGAAGAGGACGCCGAGGGGGAGTCTATCCGTTTAAGTGACGAACTGATCGTGGATATGGCTCCGGATGGAACCCTCTACGGTATTGAATTGTTGAACGCCAACGCGCAATTACGAGGGGAAAATGGAGGGGAACTGCTGGTGATTAACGAAGCGACTGGAGAGCGCATCGGGATGACGCTGACCTGGAGCGTTATGTGAGTGTGGTTTGTAGTGAGCCACGAAGTGAAGCGGAGTGGCGTCCCTGAAAATGACCAAGACAGAACAACCAATGATCTCAACGATACTCCGCTGGCTTTGTGCCTGATACAAGCGGATTTTTAGACACGCCCTAAGAATCAGTGAAATCGGGAGTGAGCGATGAGCGGTTACCCGCCGGAAATGCAGGAGTCTATCCGACTGGTGGAGGCGACCCGCCCCCGGCGTCTGAAGGAGACCTTCCCGACGATGACGCTGGAGGAGCGGGAGGCAATTCTGAAGGCCTATCACCCCGACTACAAGGAAGAGACCTTCCGCGCCATTCGTGTGGGCGTCAGCAAGGGCCAGAAGATGCCGTTGGAACTGGCGGACATCGTGGAGGGCCGGCCCCATATCGGCCCGGACTTTGACCTTTCCAACCCCATCGCCGAGACCGATGTCCTGGTCATCGGCGGCGGCGGGGCCGGCGCGTCGGCGGCACTGCTGGCCCAGGAGCACGGCGCGAAGGTCGTCCTGGTGACCAAACTCCGCTTCGGCGACGCCAATACTATGATGGCCCAGGGCGGCATCCAGGCCGCCGACCGTCCCAGCGACAGTCCGGCCATTCACTACCTGGACGTCATCGGCGGCGGGCACTTCACCAACGTCCCCGAACTGGTGGAGGCGCTGGTAATGGACGCGCCGTCGGTCATCAAATGGCTGGAAGACCTGGGGATGATGTTTGACAAAGAGCCGGACGGGACGATGATGGAGGCCCACGGCGGCGGCACCAGCCGCAGGCGGATGCACTCGGCCCGCGACTACACCGGCGCGGAGATTATGCGCGTCCTGCGGGACGAGGTCCGCAACCGGGAGCCGGACATCACGGTGATAGAGTTCTCCCCGGCCATAGAACTGGTGCTGGACGACCAGGGGCAAATCGCCGGCGCGGTGGTGATGAACCTGGAGACGGGCGCAAGGGGCTACATCAAGGCGAAGGCCGTTGTGCTGGCGACGGGCGGCGGCGGGCGCCTGCACTATCAGGGCTTCCCCACCACCAACCACTATGGCGCCACTGCCGACGGTGTCGTCCTGGCCTACCGGGCCGGCGCGCCCCTGGGCTACCTGGAGTCCATGCAGTACCACCCCACCGGCGCCGCGTTCCCGGAGCAGATTCTGGGGCTGCTGGTCACGGAGAAGGTGCGCGGGCTGGGCGCTCAGGTCGTCAACAAATACGGCGAACAGTTCGTCTACCCGCTGGAGCCGCGCGATGTGGAGTCGGCGGCCTTCATCCGGGAGTGCGCGCGGGGCAACGGCGTCGTCACCCCGACCGGACAGGTGGGCGTCTGGCTGGATTCGCCGATGATAGACATCATCCACGGCCCCGGCACCATTCAGCGGGCACTCCCGGCCATGGTGCGCCAGTTCGCCCGCTTCGGGATTGACATCACGAAGGAGCCGATGCTGGTCTACCCGACCCTGCACTACCAGAACGGCGGGGTGCGGTTCCGGGCCGACGGCTCCACCGTGATCCCCGGTTTCTACATCGCCGGGGAGGTCAGCGCGGGCGTCCACGGCCACAACCGGCTTATGGGCAACTCCCTGCTGGAGATTCTGGTCTTTGGCCGACGGTCGGGCCGCAACGCCGCGCTGTATGCCCACCAGGTCCAACCGGGCAGGCCCACCCTGGCCCATCTGGAAACGTGGAACCGCGAACTGGAGGAGGCGGGGGTGAATACGGGGGTGGTGTCGCCCATACTGTTGCCGGATTACACAAGAAAGGGGTAAGGATACAAGGATACAAGGATACAAGGATACAAGGGGGCAAGGGGCGGCGGATGAAGCGGCAGGCGAGGGATGGAGAGGCGGCGACAAGGGGCTTTGAAGACTTGAAGGTCTGGCAATTGGCGCGGCGTCTAATGATAGAATGCCACAAACTTGCCAACATGTTGCCGCCGCAGGAGCGCTATGATCTGGCTCCTCAAATTCGTCGCTCGTCCAAAAGCGTTATGGCGAATATCGCCGAAGGATACGGACGCTACCACTACCTGGACAGCCTGCGCTTCTATTACAATGCCCGAGGCTCCCTGGCGGAGACCATCAACCACGTGATTACGGCACACGATTTGGCCTACATTGACGACAGGCGATTTCAGGAGATATACGGACTGGGACGCGAAACGGAGCGCGTCCTGAACGGCTACATCAACTACATCTGGAGCCTGCGAACTGGCAGGGAAACTTTTGGTGACCGATACGTCGCTGAAGAACCCCCTGCCTTGCCGGAGGAATGATCTCTTTCTCACCCTTGTATCCTTTCACTCTTGTATCCTTTTACCCTTGTATCCTTGTCTACTTGTCTACTTTTTCACGAACGAGGATCAGCATGGCAATCCCCCACCATCCCACATCATCCGTTCTGGTTGTCGGCGGCGGCGTCGGCGGGATGCGCGCCGCGATCGACCTGGCCGAGGCCGGCCTGAAGGTCTACCTGGTGGAGAGTCTCCCCTGGTTGGGTGGGCGGGTGGCCCAACTGGGCTACATGTTCCCTACCCACGACTGCGTTCTCTGCCGGGGCACCTCCGACCATGGCTACGGCTGCACGCGCCCATCTATCTCGCCGGCCTTCCTGGATTTCAACCGCCATCCCAACATTGAGATTCTCACCAACACCGACCTGATCCGGGTGGAGGGTCGGGCGGGTGATTTCACCGTCACCGTGCGGCACCGGCCCACCTACGTGGACCCGGAGAAATGCATCAACTGCGGCCTCTGTGCCCCCGTCTGTCCGGTGGACCTGCCCAGTTTCTTTGAGGAGGAACTGGTCACCCGTAAGGCCATCTACAAAATGGCCCCCCGCGCGCTGCCGGACTCGTATGTAGTGGACAAAGTCCCCCGCTGCGATACTTGTGGGCGGTGCGTGGCCGTCTGCCCGACGGGCGCGGTGAACCTGGACGAGGAGCCCTGCGAGCGGGACCTGAACGTCGGCGCCATCATCCTCTCCATGGGCTACGCCCTCTCCGACCCCGAAGAGTACGGCGAACTGGGCTACGGCCGCTTCCCCAACGTCATCCACTCTATGCAGTACGAGCGGCTGGCCAGCCGGTCCGGCCCCACCGAGGGCGTTGTCCTGCGCCCCTCCGACGGCCGGGTCCCCCAGCGCATCGCCTGGCTGCAGTGCGTGGGCTCACGGGACCAAAAGTACCCCTACTGCTCGTCCATCTGCTGTATGTACGCCACCAAAGAGGCCATGATCGCCAAAGAGCGCATCCCGGGCGTCCACTGCCAGATTTTCATCATGGACGAGCGGGCCTTCAACAAGGAGTTCAACGCCTACTACGAGGAGGCCCAGCACAAGTATCAGGTGGAGTACACCCGCTGCCGCATCTCGGCGGTCAAAGAGGACCCGCTCACCCGCGACCTGATTCTCCGCTATCCGGACGAGGAGGGCCGGATGCGGGAGGACCGGTTTGACCTGGTGGTCCTCTCTCTGGGCTCCCGCCCGCCGGACGGCGCCCGCGACCTGGCGCGTGTGCTGGGCATTGACCTGAACCCCTACGGTTTCTGCGAGACCGATAAGTTCAACCCGCTGGAGACCAGCCGCCCCGGCATCTACGTCTGCGGAACCTTCCAGTCGCCCAAGGAGATTGCCGAGACCATCATAGACGCGGCGGGCGCTGCGGGCGACGTGATGCGGCTGCTGCGGGAGCACCTGAGCGAACACCCGTCCAGTCGGGAGTACCCCTTCCTCTGGAAGCCGGACGGATTCGTGCCGGAGCGGGACGTGCGCGGCGAGCCGCCGAGGGTGGGCGTCTTCCTCTGCCGCTGCACGCCCACGCTGGACGGCGTGATTGACGTGGAGGACGTGGCGGCCTGGGCCCGCACTCAGCCGGATGTGGCCCACGTCCAGGTGGTGGACTACGGCTGTTTTGACGCCGGACAGGACGCCATCCGGGCAGCCATCCATGAGCACAGCCTGAACCGGGTCGTGGTCGGCGCGTGCAGCCACCGGACCCACGAGCCCCTCTTCCAGAAGGTCACCCGGCAGGCCGGCCTTAACCCGTATCTTATGGAAATGGTCAACCTGCGGGAGCACTGCGCGTGGGTGCATGTAGACGACCGGCCCGGTGCAACGCGGAAGGCGAAAGAACTGCTGCGGACGGCGCTGGCGCGTGTGCGGCTGGCGGAGCCCGTCTACAAGGAGGCCGTTGTGCCGGAGCCGCGGGCGCTGGTCATCGGCGGCGGCGTCTCCGGGATGACCGCGGCCCTCACCATCGCCGACGCGGGCTACGAAGTGGTGCTGGTGGAGCGGGAGCCGGAACTGGGCGGCAACCTGCGCTACGTCTACTACGTGGCGGAGGGGGAGGACCCCCAGCGGCTCCTGCGGGACCTGGTCAACCGGGTGGTGGGCCACGAACGTATCCGCGTCCTCACCCGCACCGAGGTCGTCTCCCATACGGGCCGGGTGGGGGAGTACCGCTCCGTCCTGCGCACCACCACCCGTTCTGGCGAGACGGTGGAGACGGAGGTCCGCCACGGCGTGACGGTCGTCGCCACGGGCGGGCAGGAGTGGCGCGGGTCGGTCTATATGTACGGGCGGGATCCGCGCGTCGTCACCTCTATGGAACTGGAGCAGATGATCGTCCACCGCCCGGAGCGCATTGCCGACCTGGACACCGTCGTCTTCATCCAGTGCGTCTGGCCCGAGGGCGAGGTGGGCTACTGCAGCCGCATCTGCTGCACCAACACGATGAAGAACGCCATCCGCATCAAGATGCTCAATCCGGATTGTCGGGTGGTGGTGCTCTACCGGGACATCGTCACCTATGGCTTCCGGGAGGCGATTTACACCGAGGCACGGCGCCGGGGCGTCATCTTTATGCGCTACGACGAGGAGCACATGCCCACTATCCGTTCCGTTGGGCCGCAGTTGGAACTGGTGGCCTGGGATCCGTCGCTGCGGCAAGAAGTGGCGCTCTACCCCGACCTGGTCTCGCTGAGCATGGCGGTCCTGCCTTCGGAGGGGACGGAGTATCTGGCCCGTATTCTGGATGTACCGCTCTCGCAGGAGGGCTTCTTTATGGAGGCCCACCTGAAGATGCGGCCGATGGACTTCGTCGCCGAAGGGATTTTCGTCTGCGGCATGGCGCATTATCCCAAGTTCATTGAGGAGTGCATTGCCAACGCCGAGGCGGTGGCAGGCCGGGCGCTGACCGTCCTGACGAAGGATAAGTTCTACATCGGCGGCGTGGTGGCCCGGGTGGACCAGTCTAAATGCGTTGGCTGTCTGACCTGCGTGCGGGCCTGCCCGTTCGGGATTCCGAAGGTGCGCTATATGGACATCGGCGTGGGCGGCATCCAGGGCGCAGCCTACATTGAGCCCGCGCTCTGTCAGGGCTGCGGGACCTGCACGGCGGAGTGCCCGGCGAAGGCCATCCAGTTGCTGGCGTATAAGGACGAGCAGGTGCTGGCGCAGATTAAATGACCAATGACGAAATGACCAATGACCAAACCTGGAGGAGGTATGGACGTCAAGGGGAACGGGCACGAGGAGTTTGTGCCAGAGATTGTCGCGTTCACCTGCATCTACTGCGGCTATATGGCGGCGGACACCGCCGGCGCACTGCGGCTCAAGTATCCGTCTAATGTCCGGCTGGTGCGGCTGCCCTGCACGGGCAAGGCCGACATCCGCTACATCCTGGAGGCCTTTGAGAAGGGCGCCGACGGGGTCTACATTGTCGCCTGTCCGATCGGGAACTGCCACCACGTCCACGGCAACGAGCGCGCGCTGGCGCGGGTGAAGTACGCCAAGGCACTGCTGGATAAAATCGGCATCGGGGGGGACCGGCTGGAGATTGTCTTCGTCTCCGGCGGCATGGGCGCCACCTTCGCCGAAGCAGCGCGGAAGATGACGGAGAGGGTGAGGGAGTTGGGGCCGAGTCCTTTGAAAATTAACAATTAACAATTAAAAATTAACAAAGAGTGGGAGGAGGGGGAGATGCAGGGAAAGGTACTGGCTGGGGAAAAGGGGCGTGGAGATACTGTTCACGCCCTGTCGGCAGCGCGGCCAGCGGCGCAGGAGCGCAACTGGAGGCTGGAGGGAAGCCAGGGACTGGATATTCAGGAACGGGCGTTCCAGTTCGGGGTACAGGTGGTGAAACTGGTCAACCGGTTGCCCCGGACTGTCGCCGGGATAGAGGTGGGGCGGCAGTTGGTCCGTGCTGCGACATCCGTAGGAGCCAATCTGGAGGAGGCCGACGCGGCGGAGTCCAAACAGGATTTCATCCACAAAGTAGGAATTGCCCATAAGGAGGCACGGGAGGCACGCTACTGGCTGCGGATTGTCCGCGCATCGCTTCTGGATGATGACGAAGTGGTCTTGCTGCTTCGGGAAAGCGAAGAACTGGTCCGCATCCTCAACTCCATCATCCACAACGCCCGGAGGAGCCCGCGCAGCAAAGTTGGCCGCTGACCACCGTTAATTGTTAATTCTTTAATTGTTAATTCCCCAGGGGGCACTATGGCGGGGCAAAACGAACTTGTCGGTTCCGTTCTCGTCGTCGGCGGGGGCATTGCCGGAGTCCAGGCCGCGCTGGACCTGGCGGAGGCCGGCTTCAAGGTCTACCTGGTGGAGGCGAAGTCGGCCATCGGCGGACACATGGCCCAACTGGACAAGACCTTTCCCACCAACGACTGCGCCATGTGCATCCTCAGCCCCAAACTGGTGGAGGCCGGTCGCCACCGCAATATCCAGTTGCTGGTGGATACCGAAGTGGTCAGTGTGGACGGGGACGTGGGCAACTTCACCGTCCGCCTGCGCAAAAAGCCCCGCTACATTGACCTGGATAAGTGCACCGGCTGCGGGGAGTGTGGGCAGGTCTGCCCGGTCATCATCCCGGACCGGTTCAACGCGGGGCTGGGGGTTCAGCGCGCGGCCTATAAACTCTACCCCCAGGCTGTCCCCAACGCGTACGCCATAGAGAAGCGCGGCATCGCTCCCTGCCGCAATGCCTGTCCCGCCGGGCAGCGGGCCCAGGGCTACATCGCGCTCATCCGCGAGGGCCGCTACGAGGACGCCTTGCGGGTCATTAAAGAAGACAACCCGTTCCCCGGCATCTGCGGGCGCATCTGCAACCACCGCTGCGAGGACGCCTGCAACCGGGGCAAACTGGACGAGCCCATCAACATTCGGGCGCTCAAGCGCTTTGTGACCGACAAGGTGTATGAAAAGCCGCGCGTGCGTCCCGAACCGGCCCCCCGCCGGTACCCGCAGCGGGTTGCGGTCATCGGCGCGGGGCCCTGTGGCCTGACGGCTGCTCAGGACCTCTGCAAAATGGGCTACGGCGTCACCGTCTTTGAGGCCCTGCCCGTCGCCGGGGGGATGCTTCGGGTGGGCGTGCCGGAGTACCGTCTGCCCTCGTGGATTGTGGATCGGGAGGTCCAGGACATCGTGGACCTGGGCGTGGAGTTGCGGCTGAACCACCCGGTGAACAACCTGGACGAGGTCTTCGCGGAAGGGTTTGACGCCATTCTGATCGCCGTCGGCGCACACGAGGGGGTTCGGCTGAATATCCCCGGCGCAGACCTGGACGGCGTGCTGATCAACACTCACTTCCTGCGGGACGTTCGGCTGGGAAACCCGCCGAAACTGGGGAAGCAGGTAGCGGTCATCGGCGCAGGCGACGTGGCGATGGACGTGGCCCGCACCGCGCGCCGCCTGGGCGCCGAGGTCCACGTCTACTATCGCCGGACCCGCGAGGAAGCCACCGCCGACCCGGAGGAAATGGAGCGGGCGGAGGAGGAGGGCGTTGTCTTCCACTGGCAGGTCACGCCGGTGGAGATCGTGGGGGACGGCAACCGGCGCGTCGTGGGGATGAAATGCGTCCGCACCGAGCCGGGCCTTCCCGACGAGACCGGGCGCCGCCGACCGGTCGTCGTCCCCGGCTCCGAGCACTTCGTCCCCTGCGACAACGTCATCTTCTCTGTGGGCCAGCGGGCTGGTCTGGCTTTCATCCCGGAGAGCGCCGGGGTCGGCATCACCGACCAGGCGACGGTCGCCGTCAACCCCAACACCCTGGCGACCAGCCGACCGGGCGTCTTTGCTGCCGGGGATGTTGCCACCGGGACGGCGTTTGTCATTGAGGCTGTCGCCGCCGGCCACAAGGTCGCGCAGGCCATTCACCGGTACCTGCAGGGGGAGGAACTGGAGCCACCGCCGAAGCCCAAACTGCCGGTGGTGGAACTCTCCCGGGCCGAGATTGATGAGCGGATCGCGCGCGGCGAGGTTCACATCCAGCCCCGCGTCCCGATGACCGCCCTGCCGGTGGAGCAACGGCTCTCTACTTTTGAGGAAGTCGTCGCCGGATACGACGACGAGCAGGCCCAGGCGGAGGCGGCCCGCTGTCTGGCCTGCGGCATCTGTTCGGAGTGCCTGAGTTGCGTCTACACCTGCCTGGCCGGGGCCGTGGACCACGACATGGTGGAGCAGACGGTGGAACTCCAGGTCGGCGCCGTCCTGCTGGCTCCAGGTTTTGCGACGTTTGACGCGGAGAAGGCGGGGGAGTACGGCTGGGGCCGCTACCCCAACGTGGTCACGTCCCTGCAGTTTGAGCGGCTCCTCAACGCGTCCGGCCCCACGCTGGGGCACGTCCAGCGCCCGTCCGACGGGCGGACGCCGAAGCGCATCGCCTTCATCCAGTGCGTCGGCTCCCGCGACCAGAAGCACGACTACTGCTCGTCCGTCTGCTGCGTCTACGCCATCAAAGAGGCGATGATGGCGATAGAGCACGAGCCGGATACCGAAGTGACCGTCTTCCTGATGGACATGCGGGCCTTCAGCAAGGGGTACCTGGACTTCTACCGCCGGGCCCAGGAGCGGTACGGCATCCGCTTTGTCCGCTGCCGCGTCTCGGCGGTGAAGGAGGACCCGAAGAGTCGCAACCTGGTCATCCGGTATGTAGATGAGGGGAACGGACGGGGCATCCGCGAAGAGGAGTTTGACCTGGTGGTGCTCTCGGTGGGGATGGAGGTCCCGGAGAGCGTCCGCGACCTGGCCCGGCGGGTGGGCATTGCGACAGACTCTTACGGCTTCTGCCAGACGGTGCCCTTCGCACCGCTGCAGACCAGCAAGCCGGGGGTCTTTGCCATCGGGCCCTTCCGGGAGCCGAAGGACATCCCGGAGTCGGTGGTGGAGGCCAGTGCGGCGGCGGGACTGGCCGGTGCGCTGCTGGCCCCCGCCCGCTGGACCCAGACGACGCCGGAGACCTATCCGCCGGAGCGGGATGTGACCCGGGAGCCGCTGCGCATCGGGGTCTTCGTCTGCAAGTGTGGGTCCAACATCGCCGGATTCCTGGACGTCCCGGCGGTGGCGGAGTACGCGGCCACCCTGCCCGGCGTCATCCACGCCGAGTACAACCTCTATACCTGCTCCCAGGACTCCATCCGTCACATTGTGGAACGGGTGCAGGAGTTAAACCTGAACCGGGTGGTCGTGGCGGCGTGCACGCCACTGACCCACGAGCCGCTCTTCCAGGAGGCCATCCGGCAGGCTGGGCTCAACCCGTACCTCTTTGAGATGGCCAATATCCGCAACCAGTGCTCCTGGGTCCACCAGAACGACCGGGAGCGGGCGACGGAGAAGGCGAAGGACCTGGTGCGGATGGCGGTGGCGAAGGCGGCCCGGCTGGAGCCGCTCCATCGGGTGCGTGTTCCTGTGGAGAAGGCCGCACTGGTCATCGGTGGGGGCGCGGCCGGGCTGAACGCGGCCCTCACCCTGGCCCGTCAGGGATTCCCGGTCCATCTGGTAGAACGGTCGGACCGGCTGGGGGGCAACCTGCTTCAACTGCGTCACTCGCTCCAGGAGGCGACGGGGGACGGGGAGCGGATGTGGCTGGACCCACAGGCGTATGCCCGCGCGCTGGTGGGGCGGGTGATGGCGGAGCCCCTCATCACGGTCCACCTGAACACGGAGGTGGTGGAGACCAGCGGCTTCGTGGGGCAGTACATCTCCCGACTGCGGGGGCCGGCGGGGGAGTTTGAAGTCCGCCACGGCGTGGCGATTGTGGCCGTCGGCGGGGTGGAGTACCGGGGGCCGGAGTACGGCTACGGGACGGACCCGCGCATCCTTACCCAGCAGGAGTTTGAGCAGCGGCTGGGAGAGGGGAAGGACCTGCCCGATTCGGTGGTGATGATTCAGTGCGTGGGGCCAGCGGAGCGGTACTGCGCCCGTATCTGCTGCACTACGGCCCTCAAGAACGCGCTGATGCTGAAGCGGCATAAGCCCCAGGCCCGGGTGACGGTCATCTACCGGGACATCCGGACCTTCGGGTTCAAGGAGCGCATCTACCAGGAGGCCCGGCGGGCGGGGGTGCTCTTCGTCCAGTACGATTTTGACCGAAAGCCCCAGGTGCAGATTGCAGATGCAAGATTGCAGGTTACAGTATGGGAGCCGGTGCTGGGGGAGGAGTTGGTGCTGGAGCCGGACCTGCTGGTGCTGAGCATGCCGGTGGTGCCGTCGCCGGGGTCGCGGGAGTTTGCGGCGCGGCTGAAGTTGCCGGTGGACCTGGATGGGTTCTTCCTGGAGGCGCACGTGAAACTGCGCCCGGTGGATTTCGCCACCGACGGCTTCTTCCTGGCGGGGATGGCCCACTATCCGAAGTTCTTGGGGGAGGCGATTGCCCAGGCCCAGGCGGCCGCGGCCCGCGCGGCGACCGTTCTGAGTCGGGACTATCTGGAGGTGGGGGGCATTGTCGCCCAGGTGGATTCGGAGAAGTGTGTCGCGTGTCTGACCTGTGTGCGGATTTGCCCGTACCGGGTGCCGCGCATCCGCGCCGATCTGGTTGGGGTAGGGGGCATCGTGGGCGCGGCCTACATTGAGCCGGCCCAGTGCCACGGCTGCGGCGTCTGCGTGGGCGAGTGCCCGGCGAAGGCCATCCAGTTGCTTCACTACCGGGATGTGCAGATAGAGGCGAAGATAGAGGTCCTGGAGGGGGTGCTGGTGGGGGTTGGATACCCGTAGGGCAACGGCGAGCCAACGAGGCTTCAACGATGCCATGGATCGGGATGTGGTGCATTATCAGTTAACCAGAGAGTGGGCACAGGAGATTTTCCATTCCTGGTTGGGGAAGTCTGCCGGGTATCTGGCGGAACTGGTCGCCCGGGGCGATAACGATGTAGACGAGGCCTGTAGCCTGGTCTCGTTCTTTCGTCCATATCACCGGCTGATCCATTTCGCGGATTGGGATGAAGTGCTCTATTGCTGGCAACATGCTCTTCTCCTGGGTCATCCTTACGTTGCTGGCGTCGTGCTCCATCAGGCCCAGGACTATTTCAGCCACTGGGGCGAGGGGTACCGGCTGGGATCTTTCGGCCACTCTTACCACCTCTTGCGGTGGCGATTGAGAAATCAACGGGTGAAGGAGCACTTTTATAGCCTCTACCCCCGTGAAAGGCTGGAGGGCTGGCTCCGGGAACTGTACCCAGAAGTATCCTTTAACCGATTTGATGACTGGGAACTGGTGGACCTGTACCTGAGGGAGAGGTCGCTTTCCCGCTGGGAGGAACGGGGAATCTACGGCTATAATCCTGACCTGTATTACGCTCACACCCGACGGGACCAGGAGATGAAGCGGGTTACGTGCGCTCTTCTGCATGAGTACCTGGATCGATTGCTGGCGAACCCGGAATTGCTGGAAAATGTACAGAATCGTTGCTACAGCGCCAGCCTGCCTCTATTGGTCAGATTTTGCACGCTGATGTTGATCCGGGGAAATGGTCGGGGGGTACTCGCCCGCTGATTGAGATCCAGGGGCCGAAACACCGCTGCCGACAATGATGCCATGGCCCAGAACGACGTTCACTATGACCTGACCAAACAGTGGGTGTTGGAAGTCATCGGGAACCGCCTGGGGAGCGCGGGGGCGTACGTTGCCGAATTGATTGCCCGAGGCAACCTCTTTGTGGATGCCCACTCGCTCCTGGCGCTGACCTTCTACCCGCTTCTCCATTTTGCGGGATGGCACACGGCACGCCGGTTTGTGGAGCGAGCGATTGCCCTGGGGCATCCCTACGTCTTTGGCGCGACGCTCCATCAGATTCAGGACTGGTTCACCCATTGTGGCGAGGGATACCAGTTCCTGATAGACGGCATCGCTCATTACCGTCACTATCTGCAATACTGCCTGCGGACCCATCGGTTGCTGGCGAAATTCTATAGCGACCGGCCGCGATCAGAGGTGGAGGCCCTGCTGGCGACGTTCTATCCGGGTGTGGCCTTTGACCAGTTTACCGATAGCGAGTTGCTGGACCTGTACCTGCGGGAAGGACGTCTGGCGACGTGGGAGGAGCGGGAGCTGTACGGCTATTTCTCTGACCGCTACTACGGCCATACCCACCGGGACCAAGCCATGAAGCGGTGGACCCAGTATCTGACCCGGCAGTTTGTGGAGAGAGTATGGGGGGACACCGGTTGCATGGCAAAAGTTCTGCGCTGTGAGTATCGGCCCAGTCTGGCAGCACTGATGTCCTTTTACGCGACGGCTCTGTTGGGCCTGCTGACCCTGTGACCGGTTTCAGGAGGGCGTATGGAAGAGACCTTTGAACCCAAAATCCTGGCCTTCTGCTGTCACTACTGTGCCTACGCGGCCGCCGACCTGGCCGGGGTGATGCGCCTTACCTACCCGACGGGCGTCCGCATTGTGGAGGTGCCCTGCTCCGGGCGGGTGGAGGTCTCGGAGATTCTCCGCGCCTTTGAGCACGGCGCCGACGGCGTCATGGTGGCGGGTTGACTGGAAGGCGAGTGTCATTACCTGGAAGGTAATGTCAACGCCAAACGAAGAGTGAAATACGCCGCCGAGTGGCTGGACAAAATCGGCCTGGGCGGCGAGCGGGTGCGGATGTTCAACCTCTCCTCGGCCATGGCCGTCCAGTTCGCGGAATACGTCCGGGAGATGACGGAGAAAATCCGCGAACTGGGGCCGAATCCGCTGAGGCAGAAGACGTGAAACGTGAAAAGTAAAACGTGAACGGAGGAATCCATGATTGTCGGTGAACAGAAGCCATTAGAGGAAATCATGAGCCTGCTGGGGGATGCCCGCCGGGTGCTGGTGGCCGGGTGCGGGACGTGCGTGACCGTCTGCTTCGCCGGGGGCGAGAAGGAGGCGGCCATCCTGGCCTCGGCCCTCCGGATGAAGAGCAAACTGGAGGGCCGCCCGATGGAGGTAGACGAGGTCACCGTCCAGCGGCAGTGCGAGTGGGAGTACATTGACCCGCTGGCGGACCGGCTGAAGGACTACGACGTCGTCCTCAGCCTGGCCTGCGGCATCGGCGTCCAGGCGATGAACGAGCGCTTCCCGGACGCTATCACGCTGCCGGGGCTCAACACCACCTTCCTGGGGTTGCCGGAGGAGCACGGCGTCTGGGAGGAGCGCTGCCAGGCCTGCGGCGACTGCATCCTGGGGATCACCTTCGGCATCTGTCCCATCGCCCGCTGCTCCAAGCAACTGCTGAACGGCCCCTGCGGCGGCTCCCAGAACGGCGTCTGCGAGGTGCATTCCGACCTCCCCTGCGCCTGGCATCTCATCTGGGAGCGCGCGATGAAATTCGGGCAGATGGAGCGACTCCTGGAGGTCCAGCCGCCCAAGAACTGGTCCCGCAGCCGCGACGGCGGCCCCCGCAAGATTGTGCGGGAGGACCTGAGGCTCCCGAAGGAGGAGTAGGTGAGGGACATCCCCCGCCAGATTCATCCGGAGGCCGTCCTCCGGGTGCTGAAAGAGAAGGCAGAGGTGGTTTTCGGCCCCCTACCGGTAGACGCGGCCTATGTCTATGGCTCGGTTGCCACAGGGCCGGTCCACCCTTTCTCAGATATGGATGTTGCTCTGCTTCTGGATGAGGAGGTGTTTCGCCGTCTTTCTTCTTATGAACGGCTTCAATTGGAAGTCACGGTGGAACTGCGCATTGCGGACCTGTGTGGCATAGACTATGCGGATGTGCGGATTGTCAACGACGCGCCCATTGCCTGGCGCGGAGCGGTGGTCTCCAGAGGGCTCTGCATTTACAGCCGCAACGAGAACCACCGGATTGAGTTTGAGACCCGCAGCCGGAAGGAGTATTTTGACTTTCAGCCCGTGCTGGAGATGATGCACCAGGCCTCTCTGGCTCGCCTTCGGGAGGAGTTCAGAGCCCATGGTTGACCGCGGTAAAGTTGAGGCGATGCTCGCCAGGCTAAGAAGGTACAGGGCCTACCTGGAAGAACTGGCATCCATTCCAGAGGAGGAGTTGCTGGCCGACGTGGGGCGTCTGGGGGGAGTAAAGTATTACTTCCAGGTGGCGGTGGAGAGTTGCATTGACCTCTGCAACTATATTGTTGCCGCGAAGGGATGGCGAGCGCCCCAGAGTTGCGCCGATTGCTTCACCGTTCTGGGAGAACGAGGGGTCCTTCCGGCAGAGTTCGTGACCACAGCCCGTCAGATGGCCCAATTTCGCGATCGCCTGGTGCATCTCTACTGGGAAGTCAGCGATGAGGCGGTTTGCGGTCTCCTGCATACCCATCTTTATGACTTTGACCGCTTTGCATCCTACATCCTTACCTGGATGGAGGAAGAAACTGGCCCGAAAGGGGGCGAAAGTGAGGTGAAAACATGAGCGAACAGCCCAACGGCTACAAGTCCGGCAGCAATCTGGAGAAACTCCTGCGCGCGGGCCACTTCGTGGTGACGGCGGAGATCGGCCCGCCCCAGAGCGCGGATCCCGAAGTCATCCGGCGCAAGGCCCGCCTGCTGAAGGGAGTGGTGGACGCGACCAATATCACCGACAACCAGACGGCCATTGTCCGCATGTCCAGCATCGCCTCGGCGGCCCTGGCCCTCCAGGAGGGGGTGGAGCCCATTGTCCAGATGACCTGTCGAGACCGCAACCGGCTGGCGATGCAATCCGACCTGCTGGGGGCCTACGCGCTGGGCGCGCGCAATCTCCTCTGCCTCACCGGCGACCATCAGAGTTTCGGCAACCACCCCACCGCCAAGAACGTCCACGACCTGGACTCTATCCAGTTCATCCGCATGGTCCGGGACATGCGGGATGAGGGCCGCTTCCAGTGCGGGGACGAAATCAAGGGGGTACGCCCCGCCTTCTTCATCGGCGCGGCGGAGAACCCCTTCGGGGACCCCTTTGACTTCCGCCCGTACCGCCTGGCGAAGAAGATCGCCGCCGGAGTGGACTTCATCCAGACCCAGATCATCCTGGACATCCCTCGCTTCCGGGAGTTCATGAAGCGGGTGGTGGACATGGGCCTGCATGAGAAGGTGTACATCCTGGCGGGCATCGGCCCCCTGAAATCCGCCGGGGCGGCCCGGTATATGCGGGACAAGGTGCCGGGGATGCGCGTGCGGGGCGAGTACGTGGAGCGGATGGAGGCGGCGGTCGCCGGAATCCCCAAGGAGGACAAGAAGGCCCGCAAGGAGGCGTGGGAGCGGGAGGGCATCCGCATCGCCATTGAGCAGATTCAGGAAATCCGCGAAATCCCCGGCGTGGCGGGCGTCCACATCATGGCCATTGAGTGGGAAGAGGCGGTGCGGCCCATTGTGGAGGGCGCCGGTCTCCTGCCCCGCCCTCAGGTATAGCCACGAATTTCACGAATGGACACGAATTTTTCTGAATTTCGTAATTACCTGACACAAGGCACAAAGTACTTCACAAAGGACACAAAGGGGCAATAAAATCCTTGGTGACCTTTGTGAAGCCTTCGTGTCCTTCCGGGTTTTCTACAGAACGGCGCTCCGGTAGGTAGTTACCGAATTTCGTGAAATTCGTGTCATTCGTGGCTGATATAAGGAGCGAGTATGGCGGCCAGAGCACGAGTCCGAACGCAAACGCTGGCGGAGATTGTGGAGGAGCACACCGGCTCCAACCCGTACCTCTGCTACCAGTGCGTCCGCTGCTCCAGCGGATGTCCGGTGGCGGAGCATATGGACCTGCTGCCCAACCAGGTGATGCGGGCCATTCAGTTCAACGACGAGCGGGTGCTGGAGGCGAAGACCCCCTGGATTTGCGCAGCCTGCGTCACCTGCTCCACCCGCTGCCCCCAGGGCATAGACGTCGCCGGGGTGATGGACGTGCTCCGCATAGAGGCCCGGAAGCGGGGCATCAAGCCGCCGGTGCGGGAGGTGGAACTCTTCACGCAGGTCTTCCTCAAAACCATTGGAGTGGCCGGGCGGCTCTACGAGGCCGGCCTGATGGGGATGATGAACGTCCTGACCGGACATCTTCTCAAGGACATGGACCTGGGCGTGCCGATGATCCTCAAACGGAAGATTCGGCTGCTCCCGGAGTTTGTCCGTCCGCCGAAGAAGGTGAAGCGGGTGGAGGCGAAGGGAAACGTCATCGCCTACTACCCCGGCTGTTCGCTGGAATCCACCGCTACGGAGTACGACCATACCTTCCGGGCGGTCTGTGAGGCCCTGGGAATCCAACTGGTGGAGCCGCCGGGGTGGGTCTGCTGTGGCTCCACCCCCGCGCATACCACCGACCCGGTCCTGGCGGGGTACTACGCGGGAGTGAATCTCTCGCTGGTGGAGCAGATGGGGCTCCGGCAGGTGGCGGCGCCGTGTCTGGGGTGCTATCAGCGCTTCCGGGCCGGTGCTTACGAGATGGCTCACCGCCCCGAACTGGTGGACCAGGTGGCGGAGCGGGTCGGCTACCGGTATCAGGGGACGGTGGAGACCCTGCATGCGGTGGAGACGTTGCTGGAGCGGGCCGGGCTGGAGGCGATTCGGGCACAGGTCCGGAAGCCCCTGCAGGGGATGCGCGTGGCGTCCTACTACGGCTGCGCGACCACCCGTCCGCCCAAGTACACCGGTGTGGAGGACCCGGAGAACCCCACCTGTATGGACGACATCATCCGGGCGTTGGGCGGCGAACCGGTGGAGTGGTCCTACAAGACCGACTGCTGCGGCGGCAGCCTGGGGATTACCCAGACGAACGTCGCTCTGGAACTTTCGGAGAAGATTCTGCGGAACGCGCACGATAGCGGGGCGGACCTGATGGTCACGGCCTGCCCTCTCTGCCAGGTGAACGTGGAAGCCCGGCAGGTCCAGATGAAACTGGACTTTCAGTTGCCCGTCCTCTACATCACCCAGTTGATGGTGCTGGCCTTCGGGATGGAGGAGAAGAAGGCGGAATTGGATAAGAACATGGTGGACCCCCGGTCGGTGTTGCAGAGGTACGGACTGGTGGGGTAATCACCCTTTGGTCTCCGTGAGCAGGACATTGGGGGGCAGGGCGGGGGTGCTCTGCTCCCCAATTTTCGCCCGCCGGCTGGCTGGGGCTGAGTAAGTAGCACGGCACAGGGAGTAGAAGGTGGCTCGCTTTTTCGCCTGGGGGCATCGGCCGGCGCGCTGGCCGGTATCGGTGGCTCATCTCTGGCCGCTGACGGTCCTGCTGGGCATCTTTGCGTTTCTGAACACTCACCCCATTCGTCCCCACGACTTCTGGTGGCATATGGCCGTGGGGCGGGAGATTCTGACCACCGGGCGGATCCCCACGATAGACACTTTCTCCTTCACTGCGACTGGAGCACCGTACCCCTCCTATGCGGCCTTCTGGCTGCCCGAAGTAGTGCTCTATCGCCTCTACACTCTGGGCGGACCCGCGCTGGTTGTCTTTGTCCACAGCCTGACGGTCACCGCGGCGTATGGACTGACCCTCGCTCTGGCCTGGCGCATCTCCGGAAATCCCCGCATTGCGGCGGCGGCCACCCTCTTCGCCGCGGCGCTGGGGATCAACGACTGGAACGTTCGCCCGCAGGCGTTTACCTTTTTCCTGGCCCCGCTTTTCCTCTGGGCGGTCCACGAAATCCGCCGCTTGCGCCGACTCAAGTCGGCCTCTCTGGGCCTTCGGCCTGTGGTCGGCCTTCGCCGACCCTCACCCCACCCCCGGCGGCTGCGCCGCCATCCCCTGTCCCCACCCGCCCGGCGTAGTAAAAAGAAAAAATTTTTCGTTGCGGCGGCGAAGCCGCCGCAACGAAAAATTATCTTCTTTCATAACCTGCGCTGGCTGGCGGTTTTCCCGTTGGGGATGGCGTTCTGGGTCAACTGCCACGGCTCCTTCCCGCTGGGGCTGCTCATTGTCGGGCTCTGGGTGGCGGATGAGGTCTGGGGGGCAGTGCGCGGAGGAGCGGGCGGGCGCGGGAGCGCCCGCCCGCTCCCCCGCGCTGCGGCGGCGGCCAGCGCTCTGGCGCTGGCCGCCGCCGCCAGTCTCCTCAACCCGCGCGGGCCCGGAGCCCTCTCTTATCTGGCCGGGATGTCCGTCCACCCCGTCATCCAGGGCATGGTCCCCGAGTGGGCCCCGCCGACGTTCTCCACCCTCACCGGCGCGCTGTTCCTGACGGGGCTGCTGGCAACGGCCGCGTTGCTGGCTATCTCCCCCCGTCGCCCCGAACCGCTGGAACTGCTCCTCTTCCTGGCCTTCGGAGCGCTGGGTCTGCGGACAACGAGGGGGGCCATCTGGTTCGGCCTGACCCTGGCGCCGGTCTGGGCGGCGCATGTATCCGCTGTATTCGGCACTTCGCTTCGCTCCGTGCCTAACTACGAACGCGGCTTCCCTGCCACGCTGCTGGCGGTCCTGCTGACTGCTGGCGCGCTGGTCACCCTGCCCTGGTTCAAGGAACGGTTGCCCCTTCCGCCCGCGAAGGCCGGCCTGATCTCCGCCGAGACCCCGGTGGCGGCGACGGAGTTTCTTCTGCGGGAGCGTCCACCCGGCCCCCTGTTTCATGCCATGCCCTTCGGCAGTTACCTGGTCTGGGCCGCGCAGCCGGATTACCCCGTCTTCGTGGACTCGCGGATAGAACTCTACCCGGTGGAGGTCTGGCTGGACTACCTGCATGTCTCCGCCGCCGGGTGTGAGTGGGAGGAACGGCTGGCCCGCTACGGCGTCCGCACGCTGATGCTGAGCCCGCAGGAGCAGCCCGCGCTGGTGGCGGCCGCGCGGGCCTCTCCACAGTGGCAACAGATATACGAGGACCCCGCCGCCGTTATCTTCTTCAAAAGATAGCGGGGGAAATAGGGGTTGAGGGCGGCGGCGAAGCCGCCGCCCTCAACCCCCCTCTTCTCCCCTTATCCTCTCGCGAATCCTCCGCGCCAGCGCCCGGGCACGCTGTGGCGCGTCCCCCACATAGCCGGAGACGTCCAGCAGGGAGCGGATGCGCTCCGCTGGCAGATGAGCCGTCAGACGGGGGTCGGTCGCCAGCAGGTCTGCCAGCGGGTTGGGTTCCCCCCGCCGAATCGCGTCCCACGCGGCCATGCTGTGGGCCCGCAGGACTTCGTGCATCTCCTGCCGGTCGGCGCCGGCCCGCACCAGTTCCATCAGCAGCCGCTCCGTGGCGGCAAATGTCCCCCAGTTGGCCAGGTTGCGCGCTATCGCCGTCGGGTCCAGCACCAGTCCCCGAACCAGACGAAGCGCTCGGCGGAGCATCTCGTCGGTCGCCAGGAACCCCTCTGCCAGAAATACCCGCCGGTTGGCGGAGTCGTCCAGCGTCCGCTCCAGGAGAGACCCGGCGGCGTTCTCCCACGCCACGGCGGGCAGCGACGCCACGTAACGGGCCAGGGAGCAGATGTTTTCCGCCTGGATGGGGTTGCGCTTGAAGGGCATGGCGGAGGAGCCGACCTGCGCGCGGCCGAAGGGCTCGCTCCATTCCCCCGCCAGCGGCGACTGTAACAGCCGCAGGTCCATGGCAAACCGGTGCAGGCTCTGGGCGATGCCCGCCAGGGCCACCATCACCTCCCAATCCTGGCGGCGCGGGCAGACCTGAGTGGTGACCGGGTAGGCCTCCAGTCCCAGGAATGCCATCGCCCGCCGCTCCATCTCGGCAGGGTCCAGGAGTTGGGCGTAGGAGGCGGCGGTGCCGACCGCGCCCTTGAATCCCTTGCCGCGCAGGTGGGCCAGCAGACGGTGCACGGCTTCCAGGTCGTCCAGCAGGTCCTGAGCATACTGGGCCAATCGGTAGCCCACGGTCGTCGGTTCGGCGGGCTGCAGGTGGGTGTAGCCCATACACGCCAGGTCGGCGGTCTCCTCTATCTGGTCGGCGAAAGCGGAGAGGAGGTCGGTCAGGCGGCGGCGGATGAGGGCCAGCGCCTCCCGTAGCCGCAGCGCGTCGGCATTATCCAGAATGTCCTGGCTGGTGGCGCCCAGGTGGAGAATCGGCCCGCCGATGGGGCACTGTTCAGCAAAGGCCCGCAGTTCCGCCATCAGGTCGTGGTGGATTTCGGCCTCTATCGCCTCGGCGCGGGCAATGTCCACATCTTCCTGATGGGCCTCCAGGTCGGCGACCTGCTCGGGGGTGACCAGGCCCATTTCGGCCTGGGCGCGGGCCAGCGCCACCCAGACCCGGCGCAGGAGTCGGCGGCGGTGGGCCTCGCTCCAGATGCGGCGTATTTCCTCCGAGCCGTAGCGCCAGGTGAAGGGGGAGAGATAGGTTTCGTGATCAAACTGTCCACTCATCTCGGCCCTCTTGATCATTCTCACACAAAGACACAATTATTCTCACACAAAGACACAAAGACACAAAGACCCGTTTCTTTCTTTGTGCCTGTTGAGTCCTTTAAAATCGTACCGGGCCCAAGTCTCAAAAAATCGTACCCTTTCAGAGAGTCGTTCCTGGCAACTTTTGGCCCTCACCCCTCCCCCTGCCCCCAAGTTCATCACAACTTCTGAATCATTCGTGCCCTTCTCCCGCTCGCCTGCGGCGGCGGGCGAGGGGGTGGGAAGAGGGGTTTTGCGGCGGGCGGCTTCGCCGCCCGCCGCAAAACCCCTTCCTTATCCCCCCTCTCCCCTGGCCGCAAGGCCAAGGGGAGAGGGGGGATCAAGGGGGGTGAGGGGTTAATAAAAGCCGGTGAGCGTAGAAAGTGTCAGCCGTTACGGCACTCTGGAGGTACGATTTTTCAGGACTTTGGGCTTCTGCCCCCGGTACGATTTTAGGAGACTTGACAACCCATTTCTCTCTTCTGGGGCGCCCTTGTCAATTAGCCTGAAAGAGATATAATAAGCATAGCAGATCTGGGATGGTTCAATTTCCCAGGGGAATATGTTGACATTTTTACTGGCGCTAAATCGCCGCTTATGCCCTCACCCCACCCCCTGCCTCCTCCCCTCGCCTGCTCGCCTGCGGCAGCGGGCGAGGGGAGGGGGTGGAAAGAGGGGTTTTGCAGCGGCGGCCGAAGGCCGCCGCCGCAAAACCCCTTCCTTCTCCCCCCTCTCCCCTGGCCGCAGGCCAAGGGGAGGGGGGACAAAGGGGGGTGAGGGGCGATGAAGGTCCTCAGATACAAGAAGTGTCAACCAGTTTTGAACCACTCCGCAGATTTTTAACTGAAAGGAGAGCAATGCGAAAACTGATCGGATTCCTGGCTGGTCTGCTCTGCGGAGCCCTGGTGGGGGCCGTCCTGGGAATCCTGCTGGCGCCGTACGGCGGAGCGGAGTTGCGGGAGCGGATTCGCTCCGGAGTCCAGATGTTGATAGAAAAGGGTCAGGAAGCCGCGGCGGCCAGACGGGCTGAACTGGAGGCACAACTGGAGGCCTTTAAGCAGGGGCGCCCTGTGGTTCTTCAGGAATAATCGCATATCGCATATCGCATATCGCGTATCGCATATCGCATATCGCACGCTGCTCATCGGTGGGCAGCGATGCGCGGTGGCGATTCGCAATCAGCAATCACGAATCAGCAATCAGCAATCACGAATCAGCAATCAACCATCAGCAGCGATGAGCCTCTATGACGACGTGGCGAAAGTACTGATCCCCGAAGATGTGCTTCAGGCCCGGGTGCGTTCTCTGGCCGAAGAGATTAACCATCTGTATCGGGATGATGATTTCCCCCTTCTCATCTGTATCCTGAAAGGGGCGTTTGTTTTTCTGGCTGACCTGACCCGCCATTTGACGTTTCGCCACGAAGTGGACTTTATGGTCATTTCCTCCTACGGAAGTGGGACGGTAAGCAGCGGGGTGGTGCGTATTTTGCTGGACCTGGAGCGAAGCATAGAGGGGCGTCATGTGCTGATCGTGGAGGACATCATAGATACGGGCCGCACAATGGATTACATCACCCGCAATCTGCGTACCCGTCATCCCACCAGTCTCCGCATCTGTACTCTGCTGAGTAAGCCTTCCCGCCGTGAGATTGATGTTCCCCTGGATTTTGTTGGATTTGAAGTCCCCGACGAGTTTGTCGTCGGTTACGGGCTGGATTTTGCCGAAGCCTATCGGAATCTTCCATTTATCGGTGTTTTAAAACCGGAAGTGGTCCGGTAACAGGCGCCAGTTCCGGTGGGGTAGGGGGATATATCGTCGTGCCACAATGGCCTGCATTTCCCCTGCATTGGATTGGTATCGCGTTGCTGGCCCTGGCTGTAGGGGCTATCGTTGTCAGCATCTTGCAGTTTCATCATGCCCGGACGGCTCCCTACTACTTTATGCGGGAAGCGGCGCGACGGAGCGGTATGCGCTGGCTCCTGGTAGCGGTGACTGCGTTGGCTTTGAGCGGAAGCATCTTTTACATTCAGCAGCGTTGGCGGGCAGTGAGCCCCCCTCCGGTTAGCGTAACGGCAACATCCGTCGCAGGGGTGGAATCACCAACGGTGACCCTGCAGCCCTCTCCGACGGCAACACAATTCCCTTCTCCAGTGCCGTCGCCGACCTTGCCTCCGCCTACGGCCACCCCGTCTCCGGCACCGACCCCGACCCCGTTCTACCCGATGCCGGAGACAGCCCGCTCACCTCTGCCGGGCGCTGTACCGGCCCGTCCGGAGGCCCGGATTGTCCTGGAGACTTTCGCTCTGGGAGTAGAGAACGGTCGCCCGGTCCACCCGGGGGCTGAGTTCATCGCAGGGGACTTTCGGGTCTACGCTTTTATCCGTTATGAGGGGATGAGTCGGGGCGCGACCTGGACCTATGGCTGGTATCGGGAGGGGGAATATCTGGATGGGAACACCTGCTTGTGGTGGACCCGCTTGCCCAATTGCCCGTATATGGTTGGAGAAAATGGACTCACGTTTCTGTATTACCGGCGACCGGGAGGCTACGACCCGGGTACATATGAGGTGCGCATCTGGATAGAGGACCGGTTCCAGGGGGCTTACCGTTTTGTCATCGTCCCTGCCCGGTAGGCTAATGAATGGGACTTTTAGGGGATTGACAAAGCGCAGGGAGGCGTATAAAATCTATATAGTAGAAGAGGCGTTCTGATAGGGGGGAGCGATGGCGGATCGTTTCGGGTCACGAGTGGGAAAGATAGGGGTTCTGGTTGGGCTGGTAGTGCTTGTCTGGCTCGTCGCTCCTGTCGCTGCCTTGCCGAACGGGCAACCGGCCTTCCCAGAGGGGGAGTCGGAGTACTTCCAACTGACCGGCCACTATGTCAAGGGCCCGTTTCTGGAGTTCTTCCGGAAATATGGAGGGAGTCGCATTTTGGGCTACCCTCAAACGGAAGTCTATTACGATCCTCGCCTGGGGCTGTGGGTGCAGTATTTTGACAACGTGCGGATGGAATGGCATCCGGAAAACCCGGCTCCCTATCGGGTCCAGTTGGGCCTCTTGGGGGAGGAACTGGGACGAAGGACCCCACCCATTCCACCGGACCAGGCCCCGCGCGGGAATCCTCTCCAGCGGTATTTCCCGGAGACAGGCCACACGGTCTCTTACGCGTTTCTCACTTTCTATGACCAGAACGGAGGCCTGGATGTTTTTGGTTATCCAATCTCCGAGCCGCTGGTAGAGAATGGGAGGATTGTCCAGTATTTCCAGCGTACCCGCCTGGAATGGCACCCGGAGCGGCCGCGCGGGGACCGGGTTGTCGTTGGGGCATTAGGACTGGCATGTATCCAGAAGTTTGGAGTGCCCGAGGAGTATCGGAAACCGCAGCCCATGTCAGCCCGGCCTGCAGTGATTGCCACTTCCGGGGAGAAAGCCAATCTGCGGGCCTACGCCTACGTCCGTTATCCCGTCACCGGTCGGGAGGGATACCAGACAGTCTACCTGTATGTGACGGATGCCGGCCGCCAGCCAATGCGGGGAGTCCAGGCGACAGCAACGATTTACTTCCCCGGTAAGTCGGCGGTTTACTCAATGAATGCCACCGATTCCCGGGGAATTTCCAGCCTGACGTTCTACTTCGCCGGGCTTCCGTCCGGACAGAAAGTCGTGATAGAGGTCACCGTACAGGCGGGCACGCAGACGATTACGGTCCCGACCTCGTTTGTCGTCTGGTATTAGCCGCAGCGATTCTGTTTTTCTGAGGCCTTTCCCCGGCGTTGTTATGATTCCCCTTTGGCGCCGGGTTCCTCTTTTTCCTCGTCTTCCCAGCCAATAATCCATACACAGAGTCCGGCCACGCCGATGGTGGCGATAATCAGTGCGGCCCACTGTCCGGGCAGCAGGCCTACATCGCGGGCGGACCAGACCAGAATGGCCACCATGCCGATGGCCAGGACGATCCAGGCGGTCAGCCGGGGGTGATTCCGAACAAACGCGGTCAATCTGGACATCAGGCCTCCTTCAGAAAAATCGGATAGGAATCAACCTCACACGGAGACGCAAAGAACACAAAGTTTATCTTTGTGCCTTTGTGTCTTTGTGTGAGAAATATTTCGTGTGAGCATACGGCGGATGTTTGCTCAAATGGGCCGCAGGACCCGGTCGGCCCGGAGTTGTTTCAGCACCACTTGATCCTGGAGCGGGTTGGCTTCCCGCGCGGCCTCTCGCCAGGCCCGGGGGAGACTGGCAATATCCCGGGGCTGGTAGCCGAAAGTTTCCCAGAATTGCAGAATCTCTGGTGGTGCGTTGGCTGGAATAATCAGGATGGCAGCCTCGCACATCAGTTCCTGGGCTGCCTCTTCCATCGCCTTCAGTAATGCCTGACCAACCGAAAGGCTCAGGCGGGCTGGAAAGACCAGGAAGTCTGTCACTCGCACGACGAGATTCTCTACCTGCCATCCCAGAAGCCCGACCATCTCCCCTTCCATTTCGGCCAGCAGAAAGCCAACGGCCCCGAACCGTTGGAGCACATCTGAGGGTGTCACAGGTTTATGGGGCCGTCCCCGGTTCACGAAGGTGGCGATTTGCTCCGCATCTGCCGGGCGGGCACGCCGAATACGAATTTGCGATGATTCCGTCATTGTCGTTGCTCTCTCTGCTGAGGTACTCTAATTATACCCGGAATTTGCTGTTCTTCCAAGGGGGGTGTTCAGTTGCTCATTTTCTTCCCTGAAGTGGGGAAAGGGTGAGGGGGGAACGGGTTTTGCGGCAGCGGCCTTCGGCCGCTGCCGCAATTGGCATTCGTCCATTTTCCGTGTTATAATCCCCCTGCTATGAGAGGACAACGCATTCTCTCAACTCTCCGTTTCCTGATCCCGGCCCTCGGGGCCCTGGTTCTTGTCCTTCTGCTGGCGGGGTGCGGCGAACAACCCCTGCTCTCCGACGTCTCCTTCTCCAAAGACCGCATCACTCCCAACGCCGACGGTCAGGACGACGTGCTGGTCATCCGCTACCGGCTGGCCCGCGCAGCGGACCTGTCCATCTACTTTTTGGACGAGGCGGGAAACCGCTACGTCTTCCGGGACCGTCAGCCCCGCGCCCCCACGGGCGAGCGGGCGCCGTACTCCGTCTATTTCTCCGGGATCGTGGACGGCTATATGCTCCCCGGGGAGACCTTTGAGGGGTTCACCGTTACCCATCGGGTGCTGCAGGACGGCGTCTACACCTGGGTGGTGGAGGCCACCGAGGCGAACGGCCACACCGAGCGGGTGACCGGCACTCTCGTCATCGCCGACGCCGACACGACGCTGCCGGAACTGCGCAACTTCACCGTCTCGCCCCCCGTCTTCACCCCCAACCGGGACGGTATCAGCGACCGGGCGCGGTTCAACGTCTTCGTGACCAAGCCCTATGTGTCGCTCATCGTGTATCTGCTGCGGGCGGACGGGACCGATGAGGTCCGGTATCACGTGGCGGAGGATGAGCGGAGCCCGGCCCGCCCCGGCGAGCGAGGCCTGCATACCTTTGATTATGACGCCGGGGTGGACCTGGGCGCCGAGCCTCCGCCCGACGGGACCTACACCGTCTGGGCGGAGGTGCAGGACGCGATGGGGCAGCGGGTCGTCGCCACGTCCACCCTGACCATCCAGAACGGCGGGGTGCCCCGGGCCTACATCCTCAACGCCGAGGTGGAGTGGTCGGCCCAGAGCGTCGCACTGAACGAGACTCTCTGGTTCACGCTGACGGTGGAGAACGACAGCGCCACCCCCATCCGCACCAGCGGCCCGCCTCCCGGCACCGTCTATAATAGCGACTGGAACTATGCCACCCTGGAGGAGACGATTCAATCCGGCGTCTTCCGGGTGGGCATCCACTGCGAGAACGCGCTGATCAACTACCCCTGGCGCTGGGCGGTGGGGGACGAGAGCGTGCTGGTGAAGGACGAGGAGGGCCACCTGTACCTGCCGCCTTTCACCCGCGCGGTGGTGACCGGCGGCATCCGCTTCGTGAGCGTGGAGGGGAAGCGTAACCCTCAGTACTGCTGGGCCGGCCTCATCCACGAGGACGTGGAAATCTCCTCGGTGAACGACCGGGTGGACCCGGTGTTCCTGTTCATCCAGGTGCCATGAACGGTTTTGTAGGACAACTGCTCGCAGTTGTCCTACATTGAAAACTTGATCCCGAAGTAATGGGCGGGCGGGCCTGCATTCGGGGCATGCGGGTTACGGTCTCCCTCATTGTCAATCGGGTGGCTAACGGGATGACCACCGAGGAAATTCTCCGGGCCTATCCCTATAATGAAAATCCTGGCTGATAGAACATGAGCAGGCCGTTGATCGGGACCCCGCTGTTTATACGCCTTCGCCAGATCATCGCCGACCTGGGCAGCGCGGGCGTGGCTTTCTCCGGCGGCGCCGACAGCACCCTGCTCCTGGCCCTCTGCCGGGACGTGCTGGGGCCGGAGCGGGTGCTGGCGCTGACCGTTCTCTCCGAACTGACCCCGGCGGTGGAGCGGGAACGGGCGGCCCAACTGGCCCACGTCCTGGGCGTGCGCCATATCCAGGTCCCCATCTCCGCCCTGGCCCATCCGGACATCGCGGCCAACCGCCCCGACCGCTGTTACCACTGCAAGCGGGCCCTGTTTGGGCGACTGTTAGAAATCGTCCGCGCGGAGGGATTATCCGTTCTGGTCCACGGGGCCAACGTGGACGACCTGGGAGACTACCGCCCGGGCCTGCGCGCGGCGGAGGAACTGGGCGTGCGGGCGCCGCTCCTGGAGGCCGGCCTGACCAAAGCGGACATCCGGGAACTCTCCCGCCAGTTGGGCCTTCCCACGGCCGACCTGCCCGCGATGGCCTGCCTGGCGTCCCGCATCCCCTACGGCACCCCCCTGACGGCGGAGGCGCTGGCGCGGGTGGAGGCGGCCGAGGAGTATCTGCGCCAGGAGTGGGACCTGTGCCAGTTGCGAGTGCGCGACCACTTCCCGCTGGCCCGCCTGGAGGTCCCGGAGGACGACATCCCCCGCCTGGCCGCGCTTCCGGCCCGCCGGGAAATCGCCCGCCGCCTGCGGGAACTGGGCTACCGCTACGTGACCCTGGACCTGGAGGGCTTCCGCAGCGGCAGCCTCAACCCCCAAAGTTGATCTTTTGCCACGAATTGCACGAATTTACACGAAAAAATTCGTGCCAATTCGTGAAATTCGTGGCAAATTCCCATACGGAATCGCCTTATGTTGCCCTTTGCCCAACCTGATTTTGACCGCGCCTTGCGCAAGGGCGTGCCCGAAGTCATCCTGGCGGACCGGAAATCCCCTGACGAGTCGGTGGCGATCGCTCGCGCCTTCCTGGAACGGACGGGACGGGCCATTCTCAGCCGGGTGGGGCCGGAACTGGAGGCGCGCCTGCGCCGGGAGTTTGAGGGCCAGGCCGAAATGGAGTGGGTGGCCCCGGCGCGCGCGGCCGTCCTGCGCCGCCCGGGCACCCGACCGCCGCAGACCGGCGGGCGCGTGGGCATCATCACCGCCGGCACGTCCGACATCCCGGTGGCCGAGGAGGCCGCGCTGGTCTGCCGGGAAATGGGCTGCACGGTCTACACCGCCTACGACGTGGGCGTCGCCGGCATCCACCGGCTGGCGGAGCCGCTGCGGAGGATGCTGGACGAGGCGCAGGTGGATGTGATCATCGTCGCTGCCGGAATGGACGGCGCCCTCCCGTCGGTGGTGGCCGGGCTGGCCGACGTCCCCGTCATTGGCCTGCCGACCCCGGTGGGGTACGGCATGGGCGGGGGCGGCGTGGCGGCCCTCTACTCTATGCTCCAGACCTGTGCCCCCGGACTGGCAGTGGTGAACATTGACAACGGCGTCGGCGCTGGGGCAGTGGCCGCCCTCATCGCCAACCGGGTCGCCGCGGCACGGAAATTAGGTGAAACGTGAAGCGTGAAGTTCTCTACCTGGACCTCTTTGCCGGCGCGGCCGGGGATATGCTCCTGGGAGCGCTGATAGACCTGGGGCTCCCGCTGGAGGTTCTGCGGGCCGAACTGGGGAAAATGGACCTCTCCGGCTACAAACTGGAGGCGGAGCGACAGGTGCGCGTCGGCATCTCCGGCATCCGTCTCCACGTCCGGGACCTGGCCCAGGCCCAACCGGCGCGTCACCTGTCCCACATCCGGCGGTTGCTGGAGGAAAGTCGTCTATCCCCGGCGGTGCGGGCCAGAAGCCTGGCGGTCCTGGAGCGACTGGCCCGGGCCGAGGCGCGCGTCCACTCCGTTCCCGTGGAGGAGGTCCACTTCCACGAAATCGGCGCGGTGGACACGCTGGTGGACGTGGTGGGGTTTGTGGCCGGGCTGGAATATCTGGGCGTGGAGGAGGTTTACGCCTCGCCGGTCCCGCTGGGAAGTGGGTTTGTCCAGACGGAGCACGGGCTGCTGCCCGTGCCGGCTCCGGCGACGGCGGCCCTGCTGGCGGAAGCGGGCGCGCCGGTCCGCCCCCATCCCGCCCAGACGGAAATCCTCACTCCCACCGCCGCCGCGCTGTTAGCGGAACTGGCGGCCTTCGGCCTGCCCCCAATGCGGGTGCGGGCCGTCGGCTACGGCTTCGGCGAGAAGGAGTTCCCCTGGCCCAACGCGGTGCGGGCCTGGCTGGGGGAAAGGGAGGAGGCCGCCGCGCGGGAGACCGTCTACCTGATAGAGTGCAATCTGGACGATGCCACCGGGGAGGTGCTGGGCTACGCGATGGAGCAACTCTTCGCGGCCGGAGCGCTGGACGTCTGGTTCACCCCGGTCCAGATGAAGAAGAACCGCCCCGGGGTGGTGCTCTCCGCGCTGGCCCGCCCCGAGGGGGCTGACGCACTGGCGGCCGTCATCCTGCGGGAGACGCCGACGCTGGGCGTGCGGATGCGGCCCGTGGAGCGCGTCGTTGCCGACCGGCGGGAGGCCCGGGTGGAGACGGAATGGGGGGCGGTGCGGGTGAAGGAGAAGTGGCTGGACGGGCGAAGAGTCGCCGCGTCGCCCGAATATGAGGACTGTGCCCGCATCGCCCGGGAGCGGGGCATCCCGCTGCAGGACGTCTACGCGGCCGTGCTGCGGTCTGCGGGATAAATTACAGGAGTTACCCCGTTGCTCTTTTTGCCAAGAACGAAATTCGTAGCAAAAACCAGGAGAAACTCGTATGTGCCGGTTCCTTCCGCCCCTGGCGAAAAGATTTTGGCTGCTGCCGGGCCTTCTGCTATCCCTTCTGGCCCGCTGCGCCGTCGGCCCCCGGACCGTGACACCGTCCCCGACGCCATTGGTCCCTGCTCTTCCCCCCTACCGGGCCACCCCTCAGGGCGTCTTCCGGGGCGACGAACCGGTGCCCCTCTACGGCATCAACTGGTTCGGCCTGGAGACCGCCGACCGGGCCCCCCACGGCCTCTGGATCGGCCGGACCGTGACGGACTTTCTGGCCCAGATGCGGGAGTTGGGGTTCACCGCGCTTCGGCTGCCCCTCTCGCCGCAGGTCCTGACTCCGGGCCATTCCACTCCTTCCTGGGCCCGCAGCGTGGGGTACCCCGCCGACGCCCACGAGGGGCTCCGGTATTTCCTGGACGAGGCGCAGAAGGCGGGCCTGTACGTCCTGCTGGACTTTCACACTTACGACCCCCACCTGATTGGTGGCAAACTCCCGGGCAGGCCCTTCGGGGACGGGTACACCCAGGCCGACTGGCTGGCGGACCTGCGCCGGATGGCCGAACTCTCTCTGGAGTTCCCCAACGTCTTCGGGATTGACCTCTGCAACGAGCCCCACGCGCTGACCTGGCGACAGTGGAAGGGACTGGCGCGGGAGGGGGCGGAGGCCGTCCTTTCGGTCAACCCTTCCGTCCTGGTAATTGTGGATGGCGTGGGCAACGCGTCATCCAACGGCGGCTGGCCCGCGTTCTGGGGGGAGAACATGGCCGACCGGGACGTGGAGATCGCCCCCGAACTTTCGGAGCGCATCCTCTACCTTCCCCACGCCTACGGCCCCAGCGTCTACCGTCAGCCCTATTTTGACGCCCCGGACTTCCCGTCCAATATGCCTGCCATCTGGGAGGCCCACTTCGGCTGGATGGCGGGGAAGTACCCCCTGGGCATCGGCGAGTTCGGCGGGTGGTACGAGGGGGACGACCAGGTCTGGCAGGACGCCTTCGCCGATTACCTGCTGGCGAAGGGCATCCGCATCTGGTTCTACTGGGCCCTGAACCCCAACTCCGGCGACACCGGCGGGATTCTCCTGGACGACTGGAAGACCGTCCATGAGGGGAAGATGGCGCTACTGCGGAGGTTGATGGGAGGGAAAGAGTGAAAAACCACGAAGGACATGGAAGGGACACAATCCGTGGCGAATTCCAAACCCCGGCTTGCGGGTGTGTCCCAGAGTTGTAGGACGACTGCTCGCCGTTGTCCTACAACGCGGCTTGGCCCGACGAACCTGGGACACACCCGGTTTGCCTCAGACTTGACAGATTTTCCATTGTGTGCTATAAAATAACCAACAACTGATACCCTCAAAGACGAAGATCAGGAAGAGTAGGCATCGTAGCGGGGTTCCAGAGAGTCGGGCCGCTGGCTGGAAGCCCGATACCAGCGCCGATGCCGAATGGGCCTGGGAGTCGCCCGCCGAACCCTGACCCGCCCGCAGGCTGGTCAGGCAGTAGTCCGGGCCGGAGTCGCCACCGTTATCCGGGCTGAGGGTATGGGCCCGACCGCGCGGTCGGCGCCGTACCTGCGAACGAGTGAGGCTGGCTTTCCCAAAAACGCGCCGTCACCGGCGCGTTTTTGTTTCCGGGAAAGCCCCTCAGCGGGGTGGCACCACGGGAAAAAACGCCCGTCCCGGCAAGGGGACGGGCGTTTTCGTTTTCAGGAGGCAGACTGATGAAACCCCAAAAGCGTATCCTGACCGGAGACCGCCCTACGGGCAAACTGCACCTGGGCCACTACGTGGGCAGTCTGGCGAACCGGGCGCAGTTGCAGGATGAGTACGATTGCTTCTTTCATTGCCGACCTGCACGTTCTGACCACGCGGCCGGATAAACCGTCCATCCTGGAGACCCATCAGTGCATCCGGGAGATTGTGCTGGACTACCTGGCGGTGGGCATTGACCCGGAAAAGAGCACCATCTTCGTCCAATCGGCCATTCCCGGCACCTACGAACTGAACCTGCTCTTTGAGATGCTGGTGACGGTGCCCCGGCTGGAGCGCGTGCCCAGCATCAAGGAAATGGCCCGGGACGCCCATCTGCGGTCGGTTCCCTTCGGGCTGCTGGGCTATCCGGTGCTTCAGGCCGCCGACATTCTGCTCCCCCGGGCCCATCTGGTGCCGGTCGCCCGGGATAACGAGGCCCATGTGGAAGTCGCCCGGGAAGTCGCCCGCCGATTCAACCGCCTCTACGGGGAGGTCTTTCCCGAACCGGAGGCACTGGTCGGCGACGTGCTGGTGGGAACGGACGGGCAGGCCAAAGCCAGCAAGTCCCTGGGCAACGTCATTTACCTCTCCGATGACGCTGAAACCGTACGGGAGAAGGTCCGCCGCATGGTCACCGACCCCCAGCGGATACGGGCCGATGTGCCCGGACGCGTGGAGGGCAATCCTGTCTTTGTTTATCACGAATTCTTCAATCCCAATAGAGAGGAGGTGGAAGAACTGAAGGCGCGCTACCGGAGCGGCAGAGTGGGCGACGTGGAGGTCAAAGAGCGGCTGGCGGCGGCGCTGAACAACTTCCTGGAGCCCATTCGCCAGCGCCGGGCCTGCTACGCGTCCCATCCCGAATTGGTGGAGGAAATCCTCGCGGCGGGAAATGACCGCATGCGCGCCGAAGCCCAGGAGACCATACGACTTGTCCGCGAAGCAACCGGCCTGACCCATCTACCATAAACCAGTCCACCATAAACCAATCTACCATCCACCAAAAACCAATCTACCATCCACCAATTTACCATATTGAGGAGGTGCGAGATGACCGAACAGACCCACTTCTTACTCCCTCAGGACCGCCTGCCGAAGGCCTGGTACAACATCGTCGCCGACCTGCCCTTTGAGGTCCCGCCGCTCCTGCATCCGGTGACCCGTGAGCCCACCCGCCTCCCGCCGCCCCTCTTCTGCGACGCGCTGATAGAGCAGGAGGAGACGCGGGAGCAGTACGTGGAGATACCGGAGCCGGTGCGGGAGGTCTACCGGCTCTGGCGGCCCACCCCCCTGGTCCGCGCCCGGCGGCTGGAGCAGGCGCTGGATACGCCCGCCCACATCTACTACAAGTACGAGGGGGCCAGCCCGCCGGGAAGCCACAAGCCCAACACCGCCGTCGCCCAGGCCTTCTACAGCAAGGAGGCCGGGGTGAAGCGGTTGGTCACCGAGACGGGCGCCGGGCAGTGGGGGAGCGCCCTGGCCTTCGCCTGCAACCTCTTCGGAATGGAGTGCGGGGTCTACATGGTGAAGGTCAGTTACTACCAGAAGCCCTACCGCCGGGTGCTGATGGAGGCGTGGGGCGCGCGCGTCGTCCCCAGCCCCAGCCCGGAGACCCGCTCGGGGCAATCTATCCTGGAGCGGGACCCCGACTCGCCGGGCAGTCTGGGCATCGCCATCAGCGAGGCGGTGGAGGTTGCCGCCACCCACGACGATACCAAGTACTCCCTGGGCAGTGTCCTCAACCACGTCCTGCTCCATCAGACGGTCATCGGCGAGGAGGCGCGGCTCCAGATGGAGATGGCGGGGGAGTACCCCGACGTGGTGATCGGCTGTGTGGGCGGGGGGAGCAATTTTTCCGGACTGGCCTTCCCCTTCCTGCGCGACCGGCTCCAGAACGGCGCGTCCACCCGCTTTGTGGCCGTAGAGCCCACGGCCTGCCCCAGCATGACCCGCGGGGTCTACGCCTACGACTACGGCGATACGGCCCACCTGTCCCCCATCGCCAAGATGGATACGCTGGGGCATACCTTCATTCCGGCGGGTATCCACGCCGGGGGACTGCGCTATCACGGCATGGCCCCCCTCGTCTCTGCGTTGCACCGGCACGGCTACATTGAGCCTGTGGCGTATCCCCAACTGGCGGTCTTTGAGGCCGCGGTCCTGTTTGCCCGCACCGAGGGCTTCATCCCCGCGCCGGAGACGGCCCACGCCATTCGCGCGGCGATAGATGAGGCGCTGGCCGCGCGCGAGGCTGGGGAGAAGAGAGTCATCCTCTTCAACTTCAGCGGGCACGGGCACTTTGACATGGGGGCCTACGAGAGTTACTTCGCCGGGAAACTGGAGAACTATGAGTACCCGGCGGAGCGGGTGCGGGAGGCGCTGAAGGACCTGCCGGTGGTGGAGAAATGATATTGACATGTGGTTTGTGTTGCGGCGGCTTTGCCGCCGCAACACAAACCGACTTCATCAGAAATAAAAATCACCGCGACCCACAGATGGGTCGCGGTGATGCATCCGTTGCCCCGGAGAGGACTCGAACCTCCACGCCCTGTCGGGCACAGGCCCTCAACCTGCTGCGTATGCCTATTCCGCCACCGGGGCTGGCAAGGATATTATACTCCGATGTGGCAACTTGTCAAACGAGAACATGCCAGGCACTTCTGGAAGTGCCTGGCACGTTCGGATGACCTTCAGGATTCACCCGCATTCAGCAGACCAGCCAGGCGCGGGGGCACCCGGGCAACAATCTGCAGCCCGCGCGCGGTAGGGTTTTGCGACTCTACGACCCCCTGCTCGCGAATTAACTGGAGCAGGTCGCCCCGGTCAAAGGGCAGAACGACGTTCACCCGCACCAGGTCTTTCTTCAGAACGCTTTCCACTTTCTCCAGGAGGTCGGAGAGGCCGTCCCCCCGGAGAGCCGAGATCAGCACCGGGTTGGGCAACTCCGAGGCCAGGGCCAGGGCTTCTTCCGGGTCCGCCAGCCGGTCCACTTTGTTCAGCGCGGTGACCATAGGCTTCCCTGCCGCGCCGATGGCCTCCAGGGTTTCCAGGACCACCTCGGCCTGGCGACGGGCCTGGGGATGGGTGGCGTCCAGGACGTGGAGCAGCAGGTCGGATTCCGCCACCTCCTCCAGCGTGGCCCGGAAGGCCGCGACCAGATGGGTGGGTAGTTTCTGGATGAAGCCGACAGTGTCGGTGAACAGGACGGTCCGTCCGCCAGGCAGCCGTACTCGCCGGGTGGTCGGGTCCAGTGTGGCGAACAGTTTGTCCTCTACCAGGACCCCGGCGTCCGAAAGAGCGTTCAGGAGGGTAGACTTACCGGCGTTGGTGTAGCCGACGATAGAGACGACCGGGATGCCTTCCCGTCGCCGCCGGGCGCGGTATCGGCTCCGATGGGCCCGCACGTCCTCCAGTTCAGCCTTGAGGTGAGCGATGCGCCGCCGGATGACCCGGCGGTCGGTCTCCAACTGGGTCTCGCCGGGGCCGCGCACCCCTACGCCGCCCGTCGCACCGCCAGCCCGCCCACCGACCTGTCGGGCCAGGTGGGTCCAGGCCCGGGTCAGGCGCGGCAGGCGGTATTCGTACTGGGCCAGTTCCACCTGCAGCGCGCCCTCGCGCGTCTGGGCGTGCTGGGCGAAGATGTCCAGAATCAACGCTGTGCGGTCCAGTACCTTGACCCCGTCCCCCAATGCTTTCTCCAGCTCCCGCTGATGCCGGGGGGAAAGTTCGTCGTCAAAAATAACCACATTCGCGGCGGTCTCCACCACCCGTTCCACCAGTTCTTCCACCTTGCCCGGGCCGATGAATGTGGACGGGTTGGGCCGTTCCAGCCGCTGGGTGACCTGCCCCACGACTTCCAGGCCCGCCGTCCGGGCCAGTTGGGCCAGTTCCTCCAGCGATGCCTCTACCGGCCAGGCGCCATCGGGCGAATCGCCTGGCGTCTTCCAGTCCACGCCGACCAGAACAGCCCGTTCACGAGGGGGGCCGGTGGGTTCAACGGGTCTGGCGATGTTTCACCTCCTGAGAAGAGTCGGGTTGCCGACGGGTGACCGAAGAGTGTGGTGCCTTGAAGCAATAGCCCACTTTCCGCACCGTCGTCAGGCATCGGGGATGCCGGGGGTCCTCTTCTATTACCTTCCGCAACCAGTGAACATGGACTTCCAGTGTGCGGGTATCGTCTAAATAGTCGGTTTCCCAGACTTCTTTCATCAAAAACGCACGGGTAAGGACCCGACCGGTGTTCCGTATAAAGGTTTCCAGCAATCGGGCCTGTCGGGGGGTCAGGCGGTGCTCCTCGCCTCTCCGGATGACCACCCGGCGTTGAAGGTCCAGGGTCAGGTCCCCAGCCCTCAGCAGGTGATTGCCTGGCGGGGAAAGCAGACGTTTCAACCGGTTGAGCAGTTTGCGTGTCGTGGGAGTCCCCCGCAACACAGCCACGCCAGGATAATGGGGCCGTTTCTGGTCCTCCGGGACAATCAGCAGGATAGGGATGTGATTCTCGCTGGCACTCAGCGCTTCGCAGAGCCGCAGCCCGTTGAAGCGCAGACATCGGGTGTCTATGACCAGCAGGTCCGGAGGCGCGGTTTCCAGTGCCGTGCAGGCGGCGCGCCGGGTATGCGCCCGATCCACCCGAAAGCCCTGCTTTTCCAGGATGGGCGCGCAGGATGTCTTGGCGGCTCGTCCCCCCTCTACAAGCAGAATGTGGCCTTCCATGCTCCCTGCTCCGGTTGATCAGGGCGGTTGAACATACGAATTATGGGCGGTTGCTGCGGGTGCCGAAGGTCCGGTGGGAGATGACGAAGCGACCCCATTATACTCCAACTGGAGGAGAAGGCAAGAAAGCCCGACGGTGAACCATCGGGCTGATTGGGCAGGGTTGCGAAATCGGACATGGATACACACGGATGGATACGGATGAACACGGATTTTACAGTGCTGGCTGTCCACTCCGCTCCTGTTTCCGATGAAGTCCAATGGCCCGATTTCTCTTTGGAGGATTTTCGGGTATAATCGGGCACGGGGTGCCTGTGGATGTTTGAGACGGGCGGCGTGGCGCAGGATTTATCGTGGCGCAGGATTCATCCTGCGATAGACAGGATAAATCCTGTGCTACGGGGTTTCTGAATTCTCTTCAGGAGGCACGCTGTTCATGCAAACCCTGTTGCTTCTTCGCGACCGACTGGCCCAAGCCGTGGCCCTGGGCAAGGGAGAGGACTTTCCCTACGCCGTCCCCGGCCTCTGGGCGGACCCCGCCGGTCCGCCGACCCGCCGGGCCGTCAATCCCTACCGGTTCTACCTGGAGCGGGTGGAGGAAATCCTGCATCAGCCGCCAACGCCGCCTCTGCGGGGACCCAACGGGACCTGGTCCCGGCAGGCCGTCACTTACAACATCCTGGTACGGGCGACCACCGCCTTTGACCATGACGGCGACGGCCATCTCTCCCTGGAGCCCATCGGCGACGGCTGGCAGGAGACGGGCACGTTCCTGAAATCTATCGCCCTCCTCCCCATGCTGCGATCTCTGGGCTTCAACACCGTCCACCTTCTGCCCGTGACCGCCGTCGGAGTGGACGGGCACAAGGGGAATCTGGGTTCCGTCTACGCTATCCGCAATCCCTACCGGCTGGATGACCGACTGGCGGAGCCCGCTCTGGGGCTGGAGCCGGAGGAGGAGTTTGCCGCTTTCGTCCAGGCCGCCCACCATCTGGGGATGCGAGTGGTGGTGGAGTTTGCTTTGCGGACCGCGTCGCTGGATGCCGACTGGGCCGCTGGGCACCCGGAGTGGTTCTACTGGATTCGGGCCGATATCCCCGACCGCGCCCCGGACGACCTGCGGGAGGACGCTTATGGGGCGCCGATTTTCACCCCGGAGGAACTGGCCATCATCAAGGAACGGGTGGCCCGGGGGGAACGGACCGACCTCATCCCGCCCCATCCCGTCTACCGGCAGATGTTCACCCCGCCCCCGCCGCCGGAGTCTGTCCATAAAGAGGGCGTCCGCTGGATCGGCGTCCTGCCCGATGGGACGCGGGTGCGCATCCCCGGCGCCTTCGCCGACTGGCCCCCGGATGACCCCCAGCCGCCCTGGACCGACGTCACTTACCTGCGCCTGTACGACCACCCGGACTTCAACTACATCGCCTACAACACGGTCCGGATGTACGACGCCCATCTGGCCCGACCGGAGAACGCGGTGGAGTCCCTCTGGGGGCGGATTGTGGAGATCCTCCCGTATTACATCCGGGAGTTCGGCATAGACGGGGCGATGATAGATATGGGGCACGCGCTCCCGCCCGACCTGAAGCGGCGCATCGTGGAGGCCGCCCGCGCCGTCCATCCGGAGTTCGCCTTCTGGGACGAGACGTTCTCCTACGACCACGGGCTGGTGGAGGAGGGGTACAACGCGGTCATCGGCAATTACTGGTGGGCCGTCTGGCGACCGGAGCATCTGGTGGACAATCTCATGCGTCCGCTGGCCCGGACGGGCTTACCGCTGCCGTTCTTCGCCGGGCCGGAGAGCCACAACACGCCCCGCGCCGCCGCCCGGCCCGGCGGGCTGGCCGCTGCCCGGATGGCCTGGGCCCTGGGATGCGTCCTTCCGGCCATTCCCTTCTGTCATTCCGGCCTGGAACTGGCGGAGATGGTGCCGGTCAACACCGGGCTGGATTTCACGCGCGCGGAACTGCCCGACTATCCCCCGGAGCGGCTGGCCCTCTTCAGCGCTGTGGCGTACGGGTGGGAAAACGAGCCCAATCTCATAGATTGGATCGCCCGCACGCTGGACGCGCGTGCTCGCTATGCCGACCTCATTGCCGACCCCGACCCGGCCACCTTCATCCTGCTGGAGAGCACCGACCCGCTGGTATGGGCCGTCGTCCGGCGGCGAGAGGGTGGAGGGCTGGCGCTGGTGGTCAACCTGGACGTGCGCGCGGCGCGGCGGTTCTCCCTGCGCCTGCCGACGGACCGCTCTGCGGTTACCGACCTGCTGAGTGGCACGTCGTGGTTGTTGGAAGGGGGCCGCCTGGAGACGGAATGGCCCCCTGCGGGCTGCGCGATGGTGGAATTGTAGGGATGGGGCAGCAAGCCCTGGGCAGGCGCAAGGCCAGGGCAGGCGCAAGGCCAGGGCAGGCGCAAGGCCAGGGCAGGCGCAAGGCCAGGGCAGGCGCAAGGCCAGGGCAGGCGCAAGGCCAGGGCAGGCGCAAGGCCTGCCCCTACAAATGGCGGTGTAGGGGCAACCCTTGCGGTTGCCCTTCTGGGGCAGGGGCCAGCCCTGGGGCAGGGGCAAGCCCTGCCCCTACAGCAGCCGCCGCTCCCGAACGGCCTCCAGGGCCATTGTGATGAACGCGTCCACCGACATCGCGCCCGGCACCTCTCCGTCCCGGCGGCGCAGGTTGACCTCCCCGTTCTGCATCTCCCGGTCGCCCACAACCAGCATGTAGGGAACTTTCTCCATTTGGGCGTCGCGAATTTTGGCCTGCATCCGTTCCGGGGAGTCGTTAACCTCCACCCGCAGGCCGGCCGCCCGGAGTCGCCGCGCCACTTCCCAGGCGTAATCCACATGCCGGTCCGCGATGGGGATGACCACCGCCTGCACCGGCGCCAGCCAGACCGGGAACGCGCCCCCGTAGTGCTCCACCAGGACGCCGAAGAACCGCTCCATGCTCCCCAACAGCGCCCGGTGGACCATGTAGGGCCGTCGCTCCTGCCCATCCCGGTCCCGGAAGGTCAGGTCAAACCGCTCCGGCACGTTGAAGTCAAACTGGATGGTCGTACACTGCCAGGCCCGGCCCAGCGCGTCTTTGATTTTGATGTCAATCTTGGGGCCGTAGAAGACGGCCTCCCCCTCCATCCGTTTGTAGGGGAGATTCCGGGCCTCCAGTGCTTTGACCAGCGACCGCTCCGCCTGCTCCCACATCTCGTTACTCCCGGCGTACTTCTCCGGCGTCCGGGGGTCCCGCACGCTCAGTTCTATCTGGTACTCCGTGAAGCCAAAGTCCCGCAGGAGGCTCAGGCTGAAGTCCAGCACCTCCAGGATTTCATCCTCTATCTGCTCCGGCGTGCAGAAGATATGGGCGTCATCCTGAGTGAAGCCCCGCACCCGCAGGAGGCCGTGGAGGACGCCGCTTCGCTCAAAGCGGTAAACCGTCCCCAATTCTGCCCAGCGCAGCGGCAGGTCCCGGTAGGAACGGGTCCGGCTCTTGTAGATAAGGATGTGGAAAGGACAGTTCATCGGCTTCAGGTAGTACTGGACCCCCTCAATTTCTATGGGGGCGTACATGTTCTCTTTGTAGAACTGGAGGTGTCCGGAGCGCTCCCAGAGTTGGGCGCGCCCGATGTGGGGGGTGTAGACGATTTCATAGCCGCCCTCCCGGTGCCGGACGCGCCAGTGGTCCTCTATGATCTGGCGGATGCGGCCTCCCTTGGGGTGCCAGTAGGCCAGACCGGCGCCGCCCTCCTCGTGGAAACTGATGAGGTCCAGTTCCTTGATGAGTCGCCGGTGGTCCCGCCGCTCCACCTCTTCCCGCCAGGCCAGGTAGGCCTGCAGATCCTCGGGCGTCTCCCAGGCGGTGCCGTAGATGCGCTGGAGCATAGGCCGTCGCTCATCCCCCCGCCAGTACGCCCCGGCCACGCTGAGCAGTTTGACCGCGTCCGGGTTGATCTCGCGGGTGTTGGCAACGTGCGGTCCCCGGCAAAGGTCCACGAAGGGGCCGTGGCGGTAGATAGAGAGGACGGGCCGCTCTTCGGTGGGGTTGCCGTCTTCGTCCACGCCGCCCGCCAGGATGCCCTCTATCAGTTCCAGTTTGTAGGGCTGGTCGGCGAAAAGGCGGCGGGCCTCGGCTTCGTCTATCTCCTGATAGACGAAGTCGTACCCTTCAGCCATAATTTCCCGCATGCGGGCCTCAATCTCCGCCAGGTCCTCCGGGGTGAGCGGGCGGGGGAGGTCAAAGTCGTAGTAGAAGCCGGTCTCAATGGCGGGCCCGATGGCCAGTTTGGCCCCCGGGAATTTCTCCAGGACGGCCTGGGCCATGACGTGTGACGCCGAATGGCGGAGGCGCAACAGGTGGTCGTTTTGTGCGTGTTCGGACATTTTTCCTCCTTTAGGAAAAAGGATACAAGGAAACAAGGAAACAAGGATACAAGGGTATAATGAAAAGCCCCCGCGCCCTGGGGCGCGGGGGCTTTTTCTTCCCCACGTGGTTCCACCCAGGTTCAGTCGGTGCGCCAGAAAGTCCACCGACTGCCCTCTGAGGCTGTAACGGGCCTGCCCGGAGCCCCATACTCGGGGGGAATCAAAAGAGAATCAGCAGAATAGAGAATCAGCAGAATAGAGAATCAGCAGAATAGAGAATCAGCAGAATAGAGAATCAGCAGAATAGAGAATCAGCGAATCAAGACTTTTTGATTCTCCGATTCTCCGATTCTCCGATTCTTCCCCTTTCCAGGGCCCGCTCCCGGGGGGTTTTCCCGGCCGTCTGGCGGGAAGGCTCTCAGCCTATGGCCCTCCCTCTCTGAAGCCTTCACAGGCCGGTACTCGTCCCGGTCCACGCGTTCGGGTATACGGTTTGCGAAAATTATACCCTTTCTTTTTGCCTTTGTCAAATGACTCTCAGTCTGGTATTCCCCCTAACCCACCTTCTTTCTCCCTTCAAGCCCGGCCTTTTCGCTCGCGGCGATAAAAAAATATATTTTTCATTGCGGCGGCGAGGCCGCCGCAATGAAAAATATATTCTCTAATCGCCGCCCAGGTAGGCCTCCCGGACGCGCGGGTTATCCCGCAGTTCCGCCGCTGTCCCTTCCATCTGGATGACGCCTGTCTCCAGCACGTACCCCCGATGGGCCACCGAGAGGGCCATATGGGCGTTCTGCTCCACCAGCAGGATGGTGACTCCTTCCTGGTTGATCCGCTGGATAATGTTGAAGATTTCCTCCACCAGGATGGGGGCCAGGCCCATAGAGGGCTCGTCCATCAGCAGCAGGCGAGGCTTTGCCATCAGCGCGCGGGCCACTGCCAGCATCTGCTGCTCCCCGCCGGAGAGGGTACCGCCCATCTGCTCCGCCCGTTCCCGCAGGCGGGGGAAAATGCTGAAGACGAACTCCATGCTTTCCTCAATTTCCCGCTTATCCCGCCGGGTGAAGGCTCCCATCTCCAGATTCTCCCGCACCGTCAACGGGGCAAAAATCTTGCGTCCTTCTGGCACCTGGACGATGCCCATCCGCACAATCTGGTCGGCGCCTATGTTGGTGATGTCCGTTCCATCGTAGACGATTTTCCCCCGGTCGGCCAGGAGGAGACCAGAGAGGGTGCGCAGGGTGGTGGATTTCCCCGCCCCGTTGGCACCGATCAGGGTAACGATCTCCCCTTTCTCCACGTGGAACGAAATGCCGTGCAGCGCCCGAATGGCTCCGTAGGAAACATGCAGGTCTTCCACATCTAAAAGCGCCATCGCGTCCTCCTCACCGAATCGCCTGGCGGCCCAGATACGCCTCAATCACCTTCGGGTCGCCCCGGACTTCCTCTGGCTTGCCCCGCGCGATGATCTCCCCGAAGTCCATCACCGTGATCCACTCGCAGATGTTCATCACTAACCGCATCCGGTGCTCCACCAGGAAAATGGTCAACTGGAAGCGGTCCCGGATGAACTGGATCAGTTCCATCAACTGGTCAATCTCCTGGGGGTTCATCCCCGCCGCCGGTTCATCCAGGAGCAGGAGTCGGGGCTGGGTCGCCAGCGCGCGGGCAATCTCCAGCCGTCGCTGGAGACCGTAGGGGAGGCTCCCGGCGATGTCGTTCTGGCGGTCCTCCAGCCCGAAAATCTCCAGGAGTTCCTGGCTGCGCTCAATCATTGCCTTTTCCCGCTCCCGATATCGGCGGGAACGGAAGATGGAGTCCGTCAGCCCGTAGCCGGAGTGGGGGTGGTAGGCGATGAGCACGTTATCCAGAACCGTCAGGTTGGAGAAGAGGCGGATGTTCTGGAACGTGCGGGCGATGCCCATCTGGATAATCTCATGGGAAGGGAGGCCGATTAGTTGGGCTCCCTCGTAGCGGATGCTCCCCGCCGTCGGCCGATAGACGCCGGTGATGAGGTTGAAGACGGTCGTCTTTCCGGCACCGTTGGGGCCGATCAGCCCCACCAGTTCCCCCTCTTTGATGGTGACCGAGAAGTTGCTGACGGCCCGCAGACTGTCAAAGTAGTGCGTCAGCCCATCAATCTCCAGGATGACGGGCCGGGCCTCCACTTCCGGGCTCAGGTTCTCCGGCCGTCCCTTCATACTATCACCTCCTCTACAGTCTTGGGGGCCATCGCCGGAGCCGACGGCACTTCCTTCACCACCCGCAGCGGAGGTATGGGGCGGCGCAGGAAAGCGATCTCATACCGCCCCATCAGCCCCTGGGGGCGCAGGAGCATCATGAGGAGCAGAACCAGTGGGTAGACAACGAACCGCCAGGTCTCAAACCCCTCCGGCAGGTAGAGCCGCAGCAGACCTTCCAGGAGGAAAATCCAGAAAAAGCCGGTGATGATGGTACCGGTCATGCTCCCCAACCCGCCGAAGACGATAATGATGAGCGGGTTAAAAGAGGGGAGGAATCCAAACATTGTGGGGTGGAGGAAAGCCATATCGTGGGCGCGGATGCCTCCGGCCAGACCGGCAAAGACGCTCCCGATAACGAAGGCCAGGATTTTCTGAGAAGCCGTATCTATGCCCATCAGTTCTGCTGCTCGCTCGTCCTCCCGTACGGAGAGAATGGCCCGCCCGGTGGAGGAATGGAGGAGGTTCCGCATCACCAACACAATGGCCATGAAGGTGAAAAATACCCACGGCCATGTCGTCCACTTGGGGATGCCGACCATCCCGCGCGCCCCCTTCATCTCCGGGAAGGGAAGGATGGTATCTGTGTTATCCAGAAGCACTTTGACGATGATGGTGAACCCCAGCGTGGCAATTCCGAAGTAGTCCGAACCCAGTTCCAGCACCGGGATACCGAAGAGGTAACTGATGATGCCAGCCAGCGTAGCGCCGCCGACCAGAGCCAGGAAGAAGACGATCTGCTGGCTGATTCCCTGGGGAAGTCCGTTCAGGGCCCGGTAGACGGCCTGGCCGATGGCCGGATTGACGAACCGCACGGCCAGGAAGAAGCCCAGGACGGCAGCCAGGAAGTTGAAGAGGAACTTGGTCAGCGTGGCGACGCCGTAGAAGCGGCGGAGGAACGCGCTGATTCCCAACATAAAGACCAGTGCCAGGAGAGAGCCGAAAATGACGACCACCAGTGCTGAGGGATCATTCCGCACCCAGCGATAGGTGATGTCAGCGGAGGCATAGGCCCCGATGGCGTAGAAGCCGAACTGTCCCAGGGAGAACTGACCGTTGAAGCCGTAGATGAGGTTGAGCCCCAGGCTGACCATCGTGATGGCCGCACCCCAGAAGATAATGCCCTGCCAGTAGGCATTCAGAATGCCCAGGCTGATCAGGGCCTGGACCACGATGAAGACCAGAACGGCTCCCAGGATAAAGGTGAAGTTCGTATTCCGCAGGAGTTGTCGCATCTTGCCTCCTCAGGATGACACCCTATGCTATACCTTCTCGCCGGGCGCTTCGCCGAAGATGCCCTGCGGTCGGATCAGCAGGACGATGATGAGCAGTGAGAACGCGACGGCATCCCGCATCGGTGAGGAGATGAATCCGGCGCTAAGGACTTCTACCAACCCGATGGTCAGAGCGCCGACAAAGGCGCCGGGGATGCTGCCGATACCGCCAATGACAGCAGCGACAAAGGACTTCAGGCCGGGAATGATCCCCATCAAGTGGTGAATCCGATTGTAGGCTGTGGCATAGAGGACACCGCCTGCTCCCGCCAGACTGCCGGCCAGGGCGAAGGTGGCCGCGATGACCAGATCCACATTGATCCCCATCAGCCGGGAGGTAGGCTTATCATAGGCAGAGGCCCGCATCGCCTTACCGATACGGGTATACCGGACAATGTACTGGAGAATAACCAGCAGGACGACCGAGATGCCCATAATAATGAGCATTGCGTTGGAGGCAGTCAGTTCAAAGTGAGTGCGGGCCAACTGAGGTGTCAGCCAGATGATGGTGAGCGCTACCCCCAGAAACCCGCCGAAGAGCATGCCGAACTGCAATAGCGGGTTACGCTGCCATGCCTGGGCCTGGGCATTCCCCCGGTTCCCCATCACTTTCAGAACCCCATACGCAATCGCGGCAAGGGCACACATTCCCCACAGGATGCCCAGCCAGGCGGGGGGAACCATGTCGGCGTTCAGAACGAATACCTCAAAGGGACGGGGGTACGTAATGTAGTTGTTGGTAAAGACGAAAGGCAGTCCCCCGAAGTATTCCAGGAAGAAGGAGACGCCGATGGCCGTGATGAGCGCTGCGATACGGGGCATGGCCCGCAGGGGGCGATAGGCGAACCGTTCCATCGTCACCGCCAGCAGGGCGCAGGTCAGCATAGAGCCCAGAATCACAGTGACGGTCCCGATCACCATCGCCGCCGTCGGGTTCATCCCGGGCCAGACGGTCAGCGGCCACTGGTGCAGGTTCAGAAGAGAGATGGTGAAGAAGCTGACAAAAGCGCCGACCATAAAGACGTCACCGTGGGCGAAGTTGATGAGCCGGACAATGCCGTAGACCATCGTGTAGCCCAGGGCAACGAGGGCGTAGATGAAGCCTAACTGCAATCCGTTCAGGACCTGCTGGAAGAAGACGCCGAGGTTCGCGGCTGCTGCACGGCCCACGACGTAGAGCACCAGAATCCCCGCCAGCGCGAACACGACCTGGCTGATCCGGTTCAGGACCACCCCGTTGCGTCGCTGGAGCATCCGCTGTTCCATTCGCCGGGCTTCTATAGTGATACTCATTGCACCCCCTGTTAGAAAGGTGATGGATTTCCGTTTTGCGGCAGCGGCAAAGCCGCTGCCGCAAAACGGAAATCCCCTCTCTTACAGATTGGCCGGGGAGCCGTTGCGGCTCCCCGGCCAGCAAACCGCTGTATCCGGCCGCTACGGGCAGACCGTGTCCCGGTAGGAGACCTTTTCTGGGCTGACCTCCAGAAGGACGGCACACTTCTTGGGGTTGTGCTGCGCGTCAAAGACGATGTCCCCCGAGACCACCGAGAACTTCCCCTTCTCCATCGTCTGGGCCACCTTCACGGGGTCGTCCGTCCCGGCCTGCTGGATGGCCATGAAGAGAATGTTGGCCGCGTCGTAGGCCAGGGCCGCCAGCGCGTCCGGCACCGAGCCGTACTTGGCCTGGTAGCGCTTCACGAAGTCCTGGACGACCGGGCGGGTGTCCTCAGAGGAGTAGTGGTTGGTGAAAAAGCCACCCGCGGTGGCCACCTGGTCCAGTTTCGGGGAGTCCCAGCCATCGCCGCCCAGTTTGACCGCCTTGATGCCCATCTGGTTCGCCTGCGCGGCGATGACGTTGACGGTGGAGTAGTAGTCCGGCAGGTAGAGGATATCCGGGTTGGCGTCCTTGACCTTGGTCAGGATGGCGGTGAAGTCCGTATCGCCCGCGGTGTAGGTCTCCCAGACCACCACCTTGCCGCCGCCGGCCTCAAAGGCATCCCGGAAGAACTCCGCCAGACCGCGCACGTAGTCGTTGCCCTGGTCCAGGAGGACGGCCGCCGTCTTGGCGCCCAGTTCCTCCAGAGCGAACTTGGCCCCTACGGTGCCCTGGAAGGGGTCAATGAAGCAGGCGCGGAAGACCGTCGGCTTGGCGTTGCCCGCCTCGTCAATCGTTACCTTGGGGTTAGTGGAGGTGGGGCTGATCTGGACGACTTTGTTGGCCGTGGCAATCTCGGAGACGGGGATGGAGGCCTTGGAGCAGACCTCGCCGATGATGAACTTCACCTGGTCCTGGCTGATGACCTTGTTGGCCGCGCTGGCCGCGGGCTCCGCCTCGCACTGGCTATCCTCCACCACGGCCTCAATCTGCCGCCCCAGGACGCCGCCCTTGGCGTTCCACTCTTCAATTGCCAGCAGGGCGCCATCGCGGGTGGAGGCACCGAAGGTGGCGACGTCACCGCTCAGGGGGGCCAGGATGGCGACTTTGAGGGCTTTGGGGGCGGGCTTGCAGGCCGCCACCATGGTGGCCAGCACCACCAATACGGCGAGAATAGCGAACGAACGCTTAGCCATTTCTCTCCTCCTTCATTATCTTCTTCGTGGACTATTGGGGATAAAAGAGTGGATATAGAGACGGTTGGGCAAGAGATATGTTCTTCTCCTCGCTCTCACCTCCTCTGGCGTGGATTTCTTGCCAAGGGGAATGGAGTGAACTCAGGAGGCCCCCCGCAAGATTGCTTTTTATTGTATCGCAAAGTGGCGAGTTGTCAAGCGCGGTGGAACATTGCAGGGGGTGTCCCAGATGTAGGACAACTGCTTGCAGTTGTCCTACAGGACGGCCAAGCCCGACAAATGCAACGCCGTCGCCGTTTTGTCAGTCAGGATTCAGCGTCCAGGCTTTCCCTGGTTGAGTAGAGATGCAGGAATCGGCCAGCGGGCAGGAGGCACAGGCTTCCGTGCAGGTGGCGACCGGTTTCACATACCCGGCGCGGGACAGGTCTTCCAGCATCATCTCCACCAGCGCGGGCGTCGTATCCAGCGCGCGGGCCAGGTCGGACACCCGGTGGGTGCCCCCGGCCCGCAGAATCTCCAGCAACCGCTCCAGCATACCGTTCACTCCCTGGCACTGGCACTTTGGGGGATGGCGGTAGGGAGTTTGAGGGCGGCGGCCCTCGGCCGCCGCCCTCAAACTCCCTTCGCCACCCATGCGCCGACCTGGAAGACGGCCATCCCCGCCAGCAGAGAAATCACCAGCAACAGCCCCACGCTGAACAGCATCCAGCGCCACGAGGCCGTCTCCTGGCGGATGGCGCCCACTGTCGCCGCGCAGGGGATAAACAACGTCTGCACCACCAGATAGGCCAGCGCGACGAGGGGCGAATAGGTCGCCGCCAGCATGCCCGCCAGCCCCTCCTCCCCGGCCCGGAAGAGCACGCCCAGGGTGGCGATGGAATTCTCTTTGGCGATAAAACTGCTCAATAGCGCCACCGTCAGCCGCCAATCCAGCCCCGCCAGCCGCCCCACCGGCTCCAGCCACCGGCCCACCCGGGCCAGGTAACTCCCTTCCACATTCCCGCCGGGGAAGATGGAGAGCGCCCAGATGACCACCGACACCGCCAGAATCACCGTCCCTGCCTTGCGGACGAAGGAGAGGCTCCGCTGCCAGATAGAAAGGCCGATGGTCCGCCAGTTGGGAAGGTGGTAGAGGGGCAGTTCCATAATGAAAGCCGACCGCTGTCCCCGAAACATCAGGCGGTTGACCACCGCACCGGTGAGCGCCAGAATGAGGATGGAGGTCAGGATCAGTACCCAGGAGACCAGCAGCGCGGCGTTGCCGAAGAAGGCCGGCGCCAGGAACGCGACCACTGCCATCCGCGCTGTACAGGGGACCAGAGGGGCCAGCAGGATAGTCAGCAAGCGCGCCCGGCGGGATTCAATCACCCGGGTTCCCAGGATGGCCGGGACGTTGCACCCGAAGCCCAGGAAGAGAGGGAGAAATGATTTACCGTGGAGCCCGATGAGGTGCATCAGGCCGTCCATGACGTAGGCCGCGCGGGCCATGTAGCCCACGTCCTCCAGGAAGGCCATTGCGGCGAAGAAAATGACCAGGATGGGAAGGAAGGTCAGCACGGCCCCGGCCCCGCCGATGACACCGTCGGTCAGGAGGCCAGAGAGCCAGGCCGGCGCGCCGGCCAGCAGGCCGCGCACTCCCTCCGCCAGGGCACCGACCCCGTTCTCCAGCCATCCCTGCAGTGGCGCACCGACGGTGTATGTCAGCCAGAAGAGCATTCCCAGGACGGACGCCAGGATGACCAGCCCCCAGACGGGATGGGTGGTCCAGCGGTCCAGCCGCTCCGTCAGCCCAATCTGCCCGATGCGCGGGCGAGTAACGGCGGCGCGCACCATCCGCCCGATCCACTCGTACCGCCCGCTGGCGACCGCCACCTGCGCGTCGTCATAGGCCCGCAAGACCGTGTGGACTTCCGCCCAGCGCTCCGGTGGCAGGGCCTCCTTCATCATCCGGGTCACCTCGGGGTCGCCTTCCAGCAACTTCAGCGCCACCCACTCCCGGGGATACGGCTCCGGAACGTATCCGGCGATGCGCTCCCCGATGGTCTCCAGCACTTCCTGGTGGTCGGGGCGAATCTGGGGAAGGCGCGGGGCGTAGGGGAGTTCGCCGCGCGCCATCCGTTCCACCGTCTCCAACAACTCCGGCATCCCCACCCCATGCGTTGCTGACATCGGGACCACCGGCACCCCCAGCGCGGCCTGGAGGACCTCCGGCTCTATCTGGATGCCTTCCTGCCGGGCGACGTCCATCATATTCAGAGCGACAATGACGGGCGCCGGGAGCGGCAGGAGTTCTGCCACCAGGTAAAGGCTCCGCTCCAGCGTCGCCGCGTCCACCACTGCCACGACCACATCGGGCCGCTCCCGCAGGATGAATTCCCGGGCGATCAGTTCCTCCAGCGAGTTGGCGGTCAGGCTGTAGGTGCCGGGAAGGTCCACCAGCCGGTAGGAGGCGCCGTTGAAAGTGAAATGTCCCTCTTTCCGCTCCACCGTCTTGCCAGGCCAGTTTCCCACGTGCTGGTGGAGGCCAGTGAGGAAGTTGAAGAGGGTGGACTTGCCTACGTTGGGCTGGCCAGCCAGAGCGACCAGGATGGGGCGCTCCCCGACGACTGGCGGAGCCACCGTCTCCGGGACGGCGCGAACGCTCATCCGGCCCTCCGTCGGGCCAGGACTTTCTCGGCCTCGCCCCGTCCCAGCGCCACCCGGGCGTCCCGCACCCGGACAATCATCGGGCCACGCCCGTAGTTCTGCAGAACGGTCACCTCGGCACCAGGGGTGAGGCCCAGGGTGAGCATCCGACTGCACAGGCTGTGCCCACCGGAGAGGGCGGCAACGACCCCTACCTCCCCGGTCCGCAGCGCGCTCAGCGGGACGGAGTCGGGAGAAGGGGGGGCTGGCTCACTGCTCATCTCTTCCTCCGGTTCGGCAACGGGCGCAATAGCCGGTGAGGGAGAACTGAACCGCATGGATTTCCAGACCTTCCTGTTCGGCCAGTTCCTGAATCGCCAGGGCCACCTGCGGGGCATCAAACTCCACCACCTGCCCGCAGCCGAGACAGGTAAAGTGGTAGTGTGGTGTCTCCGGAACGGTCTCAAAATGTCCATGTTCCTCTCCCAGCGAGCATTCGGCAACCAGTCCCATCTGCTTCAGGACGGCGACAGTGCGGTATACGGTCGCCAGACTGATGCGAGGGGCTCGCTGACGAGCCTTCTGATACAGGCTCTCAGCGTCCAGGTGTTCCCGGCTTTCTTCCAGCACCTCCAGGACGACCCGCCGCTGGCGGGTGATGCGGTGACCGCTGGCCTGAAGGGCGGCAATGAGCGGACTGGCTTCCATGTTCTTGTTCTCCACAGTATGGTTTGCAGGGAATTGCGCTCTTCATTATACGATCTGGCTACCTGACACTTTTTATTTGTCCCTCCCCCCAGCCCCCAGGTTCACTCAAATGCTCAATCATTCGTGCCCCGCTGCCGCTGCGCGGCGCGGGGAGGGGGGAGAGAGGGTTTGGGGGCGGCGAAGCCACCGCCCCCAAACCCTCTCTTCTTCCCCCCTTTTCTCCCCGCTGTGAGGAGAAAAGAGGGGCCGGGGGGATGAGAGAGGTCCATTCGCCAGCAGTCGGAATGCTTCGCAGAAACCTTGTTGTTGCAAATAATTCTCATTTACAATTATAACCGACATATCGGGAATGTCAAGTGTGGGGTGCATTTCAACTTCCTGGCAGGTTGCTTTGGGCAACACAACCCGGCAAACCCAACTCTCCTTGCGGGGCGGTTCGCCCAAAAACTGAAACGCGCTGTGGGGTGGGGGCATGTTGACAAATTGTGCCGGTTGTGGTATAAGAAAAACGAATTTAGGAAAAGGCGACGATGGAGACGAGTAGGCGCGGGGTACCGTTCCAGAGAGTCCGGAAGAGGTGAGAGCCGGGCGCGGGAGCCGGGCCGAAAATCCCTCCGGAGCCGCCGACCGAACAGTTGGTGGGGTTGGGGGTTGGTAGATTGGTAGATTGGTTGATTGGTTGATTGGTAGATTGGTAAATTGGTAAATTGGTAAATTGGGAGTTGGAGAGGCGTCTTTCCCCTTACTCTACCGAATACCAGTTTACCAGACACCAGTCTACCAAATACCAGTCTACCAGATACCAGTCTACCAGGTACCAGTCTACCAAATACCAGTCTACCAGGTACCAATCTACCGCCTTACCAACTCAGTAGACTCGGCCGGAGTCGTCCTCCGTTATCGGGACGCGGCGATCGTGGGTCGCCGGCAGAGGGGCCCCTTTTGCTGGCATGGGGCAAGAAGGGTGGTACCGCGGGAAGAAAAACTCCCGTCCCTTCGGGGACGGGAGTTTTTGTTTCAGGCTATCTCTACGACCCAGCCCCAGGGGTCGGGCCGTTCCTGCAGTTGAATTTCGTCTAATGCCTGACGAAGCATCCTTGCCCGGGGGCCGGGTTTGCCATCGCCAATGGGGTGGTCTGTTCCCCGGTAGTGGATGACGGTGACCGGGGAGAGGACAGCGGCGGTACCCACGTAGAAGGCTTCTACAGCGTCGCTGAGGACTTCGTCTATGGACAGTTTCCGTTCCACGGCGACCCAGCCGAAAATTTCGCGGGCGATGGTGAGGATGGAATCCCGGGTGATGCCGGGCAGGATGGACCCCAACGCCGGGGTGACCAGGGTGCCGTCCCTTAAAATGGCGAAAAAGTTGGCGCCGGTCAGTTCTTCAATGTACCGGTCCTCCCGGGCGTCCAGATACAGGGCGTCCACGTAGCCCAGTTCTCTGGCGATTTTCTGGGGGCGGAGACAGGCGGCGTAGTTGCCTGCGGCTTTTGCCGCACCGGTACCATAAGGGGCGGAGCGGTGGACATCGGAGAGGACAATGAGTCGGTCTCCGCCCATGTAGGGGCCCGCCGGGCACCCGAAGACGTAGAACAGGTATTCCTGGGAGGGCCGGACGCCCAGAACGGGTTCCGTACCGATGAGAACCGGACGGAGGTAGAAACTGCCCTTTTCGGGCGCGGGGACCCAGCGGACGTTGGCTCGCACCACTGCTGTAACTGCCTCCATGAAGAGGTCTACCGGGGGCGGCTCCATCGCCAGCCGGGCCGCCGAGGCCCGGAGACGGCAGGCGTTATCCAGCGGGCGAAAGAGGACAATTTTCCCGGCCCGAGTCCGGCGGGCTTTCAGTCCCTCAAAGACTCCCTGACCGTAGTACAGCACGTTCGCGCCGGGAGAGAGTTCCAGGGTTGCTCCCCGGTGTTCGTATAGGCGGCCCGGCTCCCAGCCGGTTCCCGCCGTCCAGCGGGTCAGCCAGAACGCGTCTATCTCGGTGTAGGCAAAACGCAGGTTTTCATCCCATCCCGCCTCCTGGGGCGGGAGGGGCAACGTGGGGTCAAAAGGTCGCAGCATACTTGACCTCCTGGGGGATTTTTCGGTCGGCAACTGGATTATAGACCAGAATGCCTGGGATGCAAAACGGAACACGCGATACGGAATACGTGAAACGTGAAGCGTGAAGCGTGGATGAAGCGTTATTACTTGCTCCTGCTGGCCGGGTTATGGGTTGCCTTCGCCCTCCGGGTCTATCGTCTGGGCGACCAGAACATCTGGTGGGATGAGGGGCTGGCGGTCTGGGCCGTCCGCCATAGTTTCGTGGAGACGACGCTGTGGACGGCGGGGGACGTCCATCCGCCCCTCTACTTCTGGCTGCTCTGGCCCTGGGCGCGGCTGGCAGGGGAGAGTGAATTCGCGGCCCGATACCTGACGGTCATGGTGGCGATGCTTACGGTTGCCGCGATGGTCCCGTTGGGCCGTCGGCTGGGGGGACGGGCGGTCGGCGCGGCCGCGCTCTGGCTGCTGGCCCTCTCCCGCTTCCACGTCTGGTGGTCGCAGGAGATGCGGATGTACGCGCTGGCCGCGCTGGGCGCAACCCTGTCGTTCTACTTCCTGGCCCGAATCGTTTCAGGCAACACCAACGGGGGGCAACCGCAAAGGGGGCAACCGCAAGGGGGGCAACCGCAAGGGTTGCCCCTACATCCTGCCCCAGGGCAGCCGCAAGGGCGCAACCGCAGGGGTTGCCCCTACGTGGGGTGGGTCTTGGCAACCGTCGCGGCGCTCTACACCCTCTACTTCTCGACCCTGCTGCTGGTTGTGCAGAACCTCTATGTCTTCGTCGTGAGCCTGCGGCGGGCGGACCGGTGGGCGCTGTGGCGGCGGTGGCTGTTGGCCCAGGGCGCGGCGCTGGCCCTCTGGACCCCCTGGCTGGCCCTGGCCCTCCCCCGCATGCGCTCATGGTCGGTGGTGCAGGAGCCGGTATCGCCGGGATTCGCTTTCCTGCTGGACGGTGTCCTTTTGACCCTGGGCCTCTCTACCAACGTGGAGCGCTACCTGGGAGCGGTCCTGCTGGTGGGGTTGATCCTTCTCTGGGGGACGGTTACCCTGGTCGTTGAGGCGCGGCGGGCGGGAACCGCGCGCCGGACGGCTGAGGGGTTATGGCTGCTCTTGCTGGGGACGCTCATCCCGCCGCTGATGGTCTGGCTGGTCACTCAGCCGCGGATGCTCTTTTACACCCCGCGGGTGGAGGCGCGCTACTTTCTCTCCTTCGCGCCGCTCTTCTACGCGTGGCTGGCGTGGGCGGTGTGCCCTCACCCCCTCCCCGTTGCCCCCTCCCATGAAGTTTTGCCTTTTTCGGAGCGAGGGCGGGAAAATCTTCAAAACCCGCCTCCAACGAGGCCGGAAGAACAAAAAGAAAATGTTTTTCATTGCGGCGGCTTCGCCGCCGCAATGAAAAACAATCTTCTTTTTGGGGCCACGGAGGCGGCCAAGAGCCTATGCCGAGGGGCTACGGACAAAAAAGCCAACGTTGAGGGGAGGGGGTTGGGGGTGGGGGTGAGGGCCGCGCTGGTACTGGCCCTGATGCTCTGGGCCCTCCCCGGCCACTACGCCGACCGCCGTCTGCGGGACGACCTGCAGAGCATGGTACGGGCGATCTGGGCCCAGGCGCGGCCAGAGGATGCCGTCGTGCTGGTCTCCGGTGACCGCTACCCGCTCTTTCTCTACTACTATGACCGGGCGCCGGCCCCCGCCGACCGCCCGCCGGTCTATCAGGTGCCCCAGAGGTCCCTGATACTGGATGTGACGGGGGCGGATGCCGAACTGGCGCCGGTCGCCGGGGAGCATTCTCGCCTCTGGCTGGCGGAGGTGGAGCGTCACCTGCAGGACCCCGAAGGGGTTGCAGAGGCCTGGCTGGCCGAACGATATGCCCGCCTGCTCATGCTGGAGTTCGGCTATAACCGCCTGCATCTCTTCGGGCCCACCGGGGAGGAGGTGACCGCCGAAGGGGCCGGACCCCAGTATTCCCTCTCCGCTGCGCCCGTTGCCGGATTGGAGGTGCTGGGGTACGACCTGCCGGTTCGGGAAGTCCGTCCAGGCGACCCGTTGCGGTTGGGGCTCTATCTGCGGGTCGGGCCGCCGCTGGTCCCGACAGGACTGACCGGGGAGAAGTGCTACTGGTACTGGATGACGCGGTCGTCTCTGCCAGGAGTGGTGCTGGTGGGGCCATCGGGAGAGATGTGGGCGACCCTGCTGACCCTTTGTCCGCCTGACCGGGTCACCTATCAGTTGTTGGAGTTCCCGGTGACGGCCTGCTTGCCCGCCGGATGGTATCATTTTGAACTGCGCGCGCCCGATGGAGAACCGGTCTCCTTCGGGGAAGTGCAGGTCACACATACTCAGCCGGAGCCTTCTCTGGCGGAGATTTCCTATCCGATGACGACACGGCTGGGGGAGTCGGTCCGGCTGGCCGGATACGGATTGTATCGGGATCGGGGCGTCCTGGGGAGGCAGGCCCTCTCGCCAGGCGCGACGGTCCGTCCGGGGGAGCGTCTCTTTCTGGACCTCTACTGGCAGACCGACGGGCCGGTAGGGGAGAACTACGTCGTCTTCACCCACCTGGTGGGGACCGCCTGGAACCCGGCGACGGGCAACCCCGTCTGGGCGCAGGACGACCATGAGCCCCTGCGGGGCGGCTGCCCGACCTCGCTGTGGCTGCCGGGCCGCCTGCTGCGGGACCGGTACGAACTGGTCCTGCCCCCAGATACCCCCGCCGGGGAGTACGTGCTGGAGGTGGGAATGTATCGCTGGGATACGGGGGAACGGCTGCCCGTCTCCGGCGATGGCGCCGACCCTGGGGCCCGCCGTATCGTGTTGGGGACGGTGAGGGTGAAACCGTGAGCGGGGGGACTCAGGCTGAGTGGCTGGAGGGTGCTCAGGGCTCTACTCGCCGCAGGCCGGGGATTCGGTCAAAATCCCGGTCAGATGTTGGCATCAATCACTCTGGCTTTCACGGATGACCTCTCCGGCGATAGCCAGTCGTACGGCCCGTTCTATTTCCTTCAAATCGGCCGGCCCGCCTTCTGTGCGGAGGGCGCCATACCATTTCATTACATCATCGGGTAGCGGCTCTATCTGAAGGCATCCATCCCGCAGGACAAACTGACCCGCATACCTGGCCGTAACTGGAGATACTCACGCACTCCTTTGGGCAACGTCACCTGCCCTTTTGCGGTTACTTTTGCTGTCCAGAACATTCTTCCTCCCGAGTAGCAGGATTGCTTCTCATTGTAGCAGGACTGCACATTTTGTCAACAGTTTTCAGGAGGTGCCCATGTTTCAACCTGTCCCATCCAAAGTAGATTTCATCCAGCAGGAGCACCAGATTCTGGATTTCTGGAAGCGCACCCGCGCCTTCCAGAAACTGGTGGAACTCCGCAAAAACGGCCCCCGCTGGTCGTTCATTGACGGGCCCATCACGGCCAACAACCCGATGGGCGTCCACCACGGCTGGGGGCGCACCTACAAGGACCTCTTCCACCGTTTCTGGGCCATGAAGGGCTACCAGGCCCGCTACCAGAACGGCTTTGACTGCCAGGGGCTCTGGGTGGAAGTGGAGGTGGAGAAGGAGTTGGGTTTCCGCTCCAAGCGGGACATTGAGAACTACGGGATGGACCGCTTCGTCCGCAAGTGCAAGGAACGGGTCCTGCGCTTCGCCGCCGTTCAGACCGAGCAGTCGGTCCGCCTGGGCTACTGGATGGACTGGAACGACCCGGAGTTCCTGCGGGACCTGGCCCGCCGGATCATGGAAAACCCGCAGGAGGTCATCACCGTCCCCGGTCCTCATGGCGCCGTGACTGATACGGTGGAGCAGATCGTGGGACGGCTGGGCCTTCCGGAACTGGGCGGCTCCTACTTCACCTTCTCCAACGAGAACAACTACATGATCTGGACCTTCCTGAAGCGGTGCTGGGAGCGGGGCTGGCTCTACAAGGGCACCGACGTGATGCCCTGGTGTCCCCGCTGCGCCACCGGCATCAGCCAGCACGAGATTGTCACCGAGGGCTATCAGGAACTGACCCATCCCGGCGTCACTCTGCGCTTCCCCCTGCGCGGCCGTCCGGGGGAGGCGCTGCTGGTCTGGACCACCACGCCCTGGACCCTCACCAGCAATGTCGCCGCGGCCGTCGGCCCCGACCTGACCTACGTCCGGGTCCGTCAGGGCGACGAGATTTTCTACCTCTCCAAGGGCACTCTCTCCATGCTTCAGGGCCCGTACCAGGTGCTGGAGGAGATGAAGGGAAAGGCGCTGGAGGGCTGGACGTACGACGGTCCTTTTGACGAACTCCCGGCCCAGCAGAAGGCGGGCGGCCCCCAGGCCCACCAGGTCATCCTCTGGGACGAGGTCGGCGAGGCGGAGGGTACGGGCATCGTCCACATCGCCCCCGGCTGTGGCGCGGAGGACTTCGCCCTGGGCAAACAGTACGGCCTCCCGGCCATCGCTCCGCTGGATGAAGAAGGCATCTTTGTGGACGGGTTCGGTTTCCTGACCGGGACCCCCGTCTCCGAAAGCGCCCCGCGGGTCTTTGAGAGCCTTCGGGAGAAGGGACTCCTCTACCGGGTGGACGATTACACCCACCGCTACCCTGTCTGCTGGCGCTGCGGCACCGAACTGGTCTTCCGACTGGTAGATGAGTGGTTCATCTCTATGGACGAACTCCGCTACGACATGATGGACGTCACCCGGCAGATTCGCTGGATTCCGGAGTTCGGCCTGGACCGGGAACTGGACTGGCTGCGCAACATGCATGACTGGATGATCAGCAAGAAGCGGTACTGGGGGCTGGCGCTGCCCATCTGGGAGTGCAGGGAGTGCGGCCACTTTGAGGTCATCGGCGACGAGCGGGAACTGCGGGAGCGGGCGATCGCGGGCTGGGAAGTCTTTGAGGGTCACACGCCCCACCGCCCGTGGGTGGATGCGGTTCGCATCGCCTGCCCGAAGTGCGGCGCGGAGGTCTCCCGCATCCCTGACGTCGGCAACCCCTGGCTGGACGCCGGGATCGTCAGTTTCAGCACGCTCCGCTACCGCACCGACCGGGAGTACTGGCGCCAGTGGTACCCGGCGGATTTCATCAGCGAGTCCTTCCCCGGCCAGTTCCGCAACTGGTTTTACAGTCTGCTGGCGATGGCGACCGTCCTGGAGAAATCCCCGCCCTTTAAGGTCTGCTTCGGCTATGCCACGCTCCTGGCGGAGGACGGCCGTCCGATGCACAAGTCCTGGGGCAACGCCATTGAGTTCAACGACGCTGCCGACCAGATGGGCGTGGACGTGATGCGCTGGCTCTACTGCCGCCAGAAGCCCGACGCCGACCTGCTCTTCGGCTATGGTAAGGCCAACGAGGTCCGGCGCCAGTTCATCCTGCCCCTCTGGAACGCTTACGTCTTCTTCGTCACCTACGCGCGGCTGGACAACTGGACGCTGGAAAACGGTCGGACGGGCCCGCTGGCCTACAGTTTGCTGGACCGTTGGATTCGGGCCCGGCTGCACCAGGTGGTGGCGAAGGTGACGGAGCGGCTGGATGACTACGACGCCTACGGCGCGACGCTGGCCCTGGAGCCCTTCGTGGACGACCTGACCAACTGGTACATCCGCCGGAGCCGCCGCCGCTTCTGGAAGAGCGAGCACGACGCGGACAAGAACGCGGCCTACGCCACCCTCTACGAGGTCCTGACTACCCTCTGCCGGGTGCTGGCGCCCTTCATCCCGTTTATGACCGAGGCGATGTACCAGAACCTGGTCCGGGCGGTGGACCCGGAGGCGCCCGAGAGCGTCCACCATACCCTCTGGCCTCAGACAGACCCGGCGGCGATAGATGAGGGGTTGCTGGCCCAGATGGACCTGGCCCGCGAGGTGGTCTCGCTGGGGCACGCGGCCCGCAACAGCGCCAACATCAAAGTCCGCCAGCCGCTGGCCCGTGCGTTGGTCCACCTGGAACCTTCGGTGGGGGCCCTGGACGAGGAGTTGTGGGCGCTGGTGCAGGACGAGTTGAACGTCAAAGCGGTAACACAGGTAGCGCAGGCTGAAAGCCTGCTCACCTATCTGGTGATGCCCAACAATGCCCTGCTGGGGCCCCGCTTCGGCGCTCGCTTCCCGGCGGTCCGGGCCGCGCTGGCCGCGCAGGACCCGATGGCGGTCGCCCGGCGCGTGCGGGCCGGGCTCCCTGTTCATCTGATGGTGGACGGCGAGAAGGTAGAACTGGCGCCGGAGGAGGTGCTGGTCCAGGAGAAACCAAAAGAAGGCCTGGCGGTGGCCTCGGAGCGGGGGGTGACCGTCGCGGTGGATGTTGTCCTCACACCCGAACTGCGGGCGGAGGGACTGGCGCGGGAGGTGGTCCGCCGCATCCAGAACCTGCGCAAGGACGCCGGGTTTGAATTGGACGACCGAATCGTGACGGTCTGCGGGGCCGAAGGGGACCTGGCGGAGGCGATCGCGGCATGGCGGGAGTACATCGCGGCGGAGACGCTCAGCGTGGAGTTGCGGGCGGGCGAACCGGAGCCCGGAATGGCGACTGCCGAGGACCGGGTGGATGGCCACCCGCTGCGGCTGGGAATCCGGCGGGTGGCCGGATAGCCGGATAGAAGAAGCGGCGGCGGCCCGAAGGGCCGCCGCCGCTTCTTTGTATCACTGATACATCAGCCGCCCCTCCACCTGGCTCTGGAGGTTCTGATGACTCCGCAGGTGCTCTTCCACCACATCCCGCGCCGATGTGCTGACCACTTTGGGCGGGGCCAGCGCGGTGAGTTCCTCCGCCGTCAGCCCGATGTTCGGGCCGGAGTTATTGTAGTGGTATCCCTGCAGGAGAACCGTGTACTGCCCGTCATCCGCGACCGGGATGCCCCGAATGGTAAGGGATTCCAGTCGCCTCTCTGCTTCGTTGTAGAATGCCCGGACCCCCCGGTTGACCTGAAAACATTCTCCCTCTCCAGTCCGGTTTTCGGGCCGCATGATGTGGGCAAAGACCTGCTGGAGTTGGGCCCCGGTGACAGTGCACCTGTAGAGGGCATCATCGTAGGGGAATGTAGCGTAGAGTTCTCCCAGGGTCACCGTGGGGCCCATGGACTTGCTCCGGATGGAGCCGCTGCCGAGCAGTACAACATCCACGCCGGAGCGCTCCGCGAGAATGTCGGCGAAGAGGTTGCCCAGCGCGGTTTCCTCTTCCCGACGGGGGTGCGTCAGTGCCTGGGGAAACCGACAGATAAGGGTACCGTATTTGTGGTCCACCGTTTCCTTGTACGAGTCAATGAACTGCTGGAGTTCCGGGTCCGGCTCAGCCAGGCGGTTGTCCACCGGGATGAGTCGCCATTGCCACTCCACGATGGCGTTGGTGTCGTCGTCTACTGTAATGTCAAAGCGACCAATCTGGTCCGTGCCGACGCCGGCCTGGACGATGAGGATGTTGTTGACCACCGCGGGCTGGTCCAGTATCGTGTGTGAGTGCCCGCCGATAATGAGGTCCACCCCCCAGGCCGGGTCCAGCATCGCCGCCAGTTCTTTGTCGGACTCAAACCCGATGTGGGTGAGCAGGACGGTCAGGTCTATGTCCTCGTTCTTGTAGGCGTTACAGATGCGCCCCACCTCGGTTGCCGCGTCCTCCAGTGTGATGAAGGTGCCGATGTCCCGGTCCTGTTTTAGGGACTGAAGCACCGTTTCTGTGATGATGCCGATGAACATAATGTCAAAGCCGTCCACGTTAAGGATGATGTGGGGCCGCATCAGGCGCTTGTGGTATTTCTTGATGTAGAGGTTGGCGTTGACGATGGGGAAGTTGGCCATCTTCTCCAAAAATAGGAGGTGGGGGAGGCCATAGTCCAGTTCGTGGTTGCCCAGGGTTGCCACATCGGGCGCCAGATAGTTCATCAGTTCAATGGTGGAGATGCCCTTGAACTCCGAATCTATCAAGGAGCCCTGGACCATGTCGCCGGAGATGACGTAGAGGACGTTTTTCTCCTCCCGGCGCACCCGGTTCAGGTAGCCGGAGAGGAGGGATAGACCGCCGATGAGACGGCCTTCCTCACCCCGGACTTCCGCCAGGAAGTCGCCGTGCATGTCGTTGGAGTGAAGGATGGCAAATCGTTTGGTGCGCATGTTGCTCCTTTCCGGGAGCATCTTATGCCCGGATGGTTGTTTTGTCAAATGCAAAAAATTGCACTGTTTTTGTCCTTTCGCAGAGCCTCTCCCATCTGCCTCCTTCCCCGCTGCCGCTACACGGCGCGGGAAGGGGAGAGATAGATAGGACTCAACAGAGCCTTTGCTTTTTAATGCGCCAGTAAGACGTCCCCCACCCGAATCCGATGGAGTGTGCCGTCTGGGGTGCGCAGGAGTAAAGCACCCTCTTCGTCCACCCCTTCGGCGACCCCTCGCCGTTCCCCTTCTGCCGTGACCACCCGCACCGGTCGGCCCAGGGTAGCCAGACGGGCGGCCCACTCGGCCCAGGGCCGTTCCCCGGCCCGCCATCGCTCGTAGCGGTCAGCCACTTCGTTCAGAAACTGGTCCAGCAGGAGGTCCCGGTCCGTCTGCCGCCCGGTTTCGGCCAGGATGCTGGTGGCGTCGGGGGACAGGTCGGGCAGACTCTCCGCGGGCACGTTGACGTTGATCCCCACGCCGACGATCACGAATTCCAGCCGGTCTCCGGAGACGTCGGTTTCGGCCAGCAGGCCGCCCAGTTTCCGCCAGGACTCTCCCCGAGCGACGACCAGGTCATTGGGCCATTTCAGGGAGACCGACAGGCCAGAGGTCTTCTCTACGGCATCTGCGGCTGCCAGCCCACAGAGCATGGTCAGGTCGGTGGGGTGGGGGGAACACTCTGGATCCAATGGGGGACGGAAAAGGAGGGAGCACAGCAGCGAGGTACCCGGTGGGGCCAGCCATCGTCGTCCCAGGCGGCCCCGTCCGGCGGTCTGGTAATCCGCGATGACGACGGTGCCCTCCGGCGCCCCCCGCGCGGCCAGGTCTCGGGCCACGTCGTTGGTGGACGTCGTGGAGGGCAGGTGGATTCGGGTGAATGATAGAGAGTCCATCTGGGTATCCCGTTTGCTGCATTATGATATACCTTCGGGGGGCGTCCGTCAAGTGCTTGCTTTTTCGGTCGTTTCGGGTAGAATCGGGGGCGAAGTCCAGTTTGGCTAAAGGAGGCCGGGATGCAAAGAAGACATGCGTGGGGATACTTGTGGGGAATCGTTCTTGTCCTTCTGCTCGGCAGCGGCCTGCGGATGGTGGGACTGGAGCAATCCCCGCCGGGCCTGGCCCCTGACGAAGCCTGCAACAGTTATGTCGCGTACTCTATCTGGCATACCGGGCGCGACCAGCACGGGGTCTTTCTCCCCACGGTGATGCGCGCACTGAATGACTACCGGATGCCCTTGTTTATGTACACCCAGGCGCCTCTGGTTGGAGCCGGTGGATTGACTGTCTTCAACGCGCGACTGGCGGCTGCCTTCTGGGGCATTCTGGCGATTGCCGCTCTGTACCGGCTGGGGAGAGAGTGGTTTAACCCTCCAGTAGCGCTGGCTTCGGCAGCCCTTCTGGCTATTTCTCCCTGGGCTGTGCCCCTCAACCGGATTGCCCTTGAGGCCAACGCGACCGTGGCTCCCGCTTTGCTGGTAGCGATCTGTTTCTGGCGCTGGCGGCGGACAGGGCGCTTCCCGTACCTGATCGGAGCGGCAACAGCGGCGGGGCTGGGGCTATATACCTATTCCGTGATGAACCTGTTCCTGCCGCTGACTGTGGGGATGCGGGCTCTTGCTTCCCGGCATCAGATTCGGGCCCGATGGCCCCAGGTCCTGAGGTTCTCGGAGTGGGCCTCTGCCTGATTCTGCCGATGGTCAGCAACCTGATCCGTTACCCCCAACAGATGAGCGCGCGATACCGGGAGATCGCCGTCTTTCGCCCGGAGCGGACCTTTGGGGAGTCCCTGCGGCGGGTTGTCCTCTACGCGGGCTACAATCTGGGCCCGGATTACCTCTTCCTTCGGGGAGACCGGCATATTCTTCAGCATCCGGCCGGGATGGGCCAACTTTACGCTGCTCAGGCCGTTCTGGTCTCGTTAGGGATCGCTTTTGGCTGGCGGCGGAAAGAATGGCGGCTGCCCCTTTGCCTCAGTGGGGGCTGGCTGCTGGCAGCGCTTCTGCCGGTTGCCCTGACGGAGCCCAACCTGCCCGGTTCAGGCCATTCCCTTCGGGGATTACCTGGAGTTGTGCCCTGGCAATTGTGGTCTGGTCTGGGCTTGATCGCCCTGGGCAATCTTATTCGGCACCGATTCGCTCGCTGGCTGGTGAGGGGAGTACTGGTAGGGTGGGTGATCTTCCAGGCCACCGGTTATTTTGGCTACTACTTCCGGGATTATTCCCGGGATGCTGCCAGAGATTTCAACATGATTATGAAAAATATGGCGCTGGCTATCAACCCGTGGAAAGATCGCTATCCGGTCATTTATTTCCCATGTGATTTCAGTTGGCCCTATCTATATTTTCTGTTCTTTACGAACTACGACCCCCACCTACTTCAGCAGGATTTTCCTGATCGTGAGCCCGGGCTTTTTGGAGATGTCTCTCGTGTGGACAAGTTTCATATCGTATGTAATGTTCAAGAAATCTGGGGTTCGGGCACCCCAGGGTTATTTATAGTGCCTGTTCACGAGATCCCCGACGCTCCACCCCTGGCCATTGTTTCTGGCCTGGATGGGCAACCTCAATACAAACTTATCGGACGGGACTTACTATGAGGCTTCTGCGACCGTATCTTCCTGCATTACTTCTCTTGTATTGCTTTGGCATTCTGGTTTGTGGTTCGCGCGCCCTCTCGCTGACTTCTGACGAGCCGGCTCATATCACGGTCGGATATGCTTTACTGGCCCGTGGACAGGCGGCTTTCTGGCTTTTGGCTCAACATGGTCATCCCCCGCTACTGAATATCTTAGAAGCGCTCCTGGTATATCTGGAGAAGCCAGCCATTCCCTTGGAATACCTTGATGGATGGCCTCTGGATATGAACAGCTATGTACGGGCATTCGTATCGTACCTAATGCCGATGGAACGAACGGAAGTGATTTCCCGGACGCCTATCATTCTGCTGACAGTTTCTCTGGGTGCTCTGATCTTCCGCTGGGGAAAAGAACTGGGAAACTATGCCACCGGGTTGATTGCGCTGCTCGTGTTCTGCTTTGATCCCACCCTTCTGGCTCACGGTCGCCTGGCGACCACGGATGTGGGGACGGTCACTCTGGGTACAGCCAGTCTGTATCTCGCCTGGCGCTGGCTGGAATCCCCTTCCTGGGGAAAGGCCGTGGGGACAGGCGGGTTACTGGGGCTGACGATGCTGGCTAAAGGAAGTGGAGTCCTCTGGACTGGTGCCGTGGGCCTGATGGTTCTTTGGAAGATCATCACCGAAAAACCAGGAGAGAGGATCCCCAGGTTTTGTCAAGGACTGTTTGCTGGTTTGCTGAGTATTGTAATCCTATGGGCTGGATATGCTTTTACATGGGGCCCCATCCGTGACGAGATTCCAGGTACGTACCCTGCGCCCGATCACTGGAACGGGCTGATTTCCCAGGCGCTCAGCAGGGAAAAGCGCTGGGTGTTTGCGATCGGAATGCAGAAATACGGGGGCTGGTGGTGGTATTTCCCTCTCGCTTTTCTGATCAAAAATCCTCTCCCCCTTCTTCTGGGATTGGGTATTGGTGGCATCTACTTTCTCCGGCGCCCGACTCCGTATACCTGTTGGTCCGTTTTAGGGCTTTTCTCGCTTCTCTACACCATTGTCGCTATAAAAAGTGGAATGAACATCGGCTATCGGCATATGTTGCCACTGCATCCATTCATCTACCTGACGATTGGGGAGGGAGTGCGCCGTTTCTTTGATATGGGCATAGCCTGGAGACGACTCGCTGTTTACGCTTTGGGGTTGTGGTACATTGCGGGAACTGTGCGGGTGTTCCCGTACGAAATTGCTTTCTTCAATGAATTGATCGGCGGCCCTCAGAATGGACATCATTATCTGATGGACTCTAACATAGACTGGGGACAGGGATATAAAGAACTGCGGGACTACCTGGCGGAACATCCCGGACCAGTACCCAAAGTGTCTTACACCTATAAAACTCTCCCCAGTCATTACGGGATTCCTTGTGAACCTCTGCCCCCAGAGATTGACGCCTCTCCTCTGGCGGCGCCTTTTCATCCTCTGCCCGGACGGTATGTGATCAGCCTTATGTCCCTTCAGCTAGGGTGGCCAGGAGACCCTTCCATGTACGCCTGGTTTCGGCAGGTGAAACCCACGGCTGAAATCGGCTATTCGTTCTTTTTGTATGATATATCACCACCGCCTTTGCATTGGATTGCCCAGTGCAATGTCCCCGTGGCCCCTCTTTCTAAACAGGTGATTGCGTGGGGGTTTGGAGGAAGCGACCTTCGCCGGGTGGAATTTGATTGTAGGGCGGGATGGGTATATCCTTCTGGCAGTACCAGGTCGGGAGTATATGCTCTGCACAATGACCTCATCCGGGAACGTAAGCGGAAACTTCCCTCTCTCCTGTTTTCTTCGCCTGTTCCCCGGGACCCCTTTGTCGTCCGGCGGCTCAGTGAGGCACGCCTCTCACTGGATATGAACCGTTATACGACCGATTACCCTGCTTTCGTGTTGTATGAACAGGAGAAGCCACCTGCGGTACCTGATTCCCCGATGGTCATCGCTGGGCGCGCGGAGGCAATTCCAAACTCGGATGGGGTTCAGGTTGCTGTTCCTGTTGCCCTTTCGGGCCCTCTGGCGTTTCTGGGGGCCGGGGTGTACCGGGACGGCCTGGGCCTGGATGTGGAGACCTGGTGGCAGGTCGCAGAGGGGCCGATTGCCCGACCGTTTTCCATTATGGGGCATCTGCTGACCCCGGGTGGGGAAGTGCTGGGAGTGTCCGATGGATTGGCGGTCTTGCCGGTGGAACTTCTTCCAGGCGATATTCTGGTACAGCGGCATCGCTTTGAGGGGGTGACGGGTGAAGAGTTTCTTCTTCGCACCGGCGCCTACTGGCTGGATACGATGGAGCGCTGGCCAGTCGCAGGGGAGCCAGGCGCGGATGCCATCTTCATCCGAATCCACGCCAACCCATTCCCTTCAGAGGCAAGATGAACAAAAACATTTCCGGATTTGTATGGATTCTCATGGCCTTTCTGGCGTTGGGCCTGGCATACGGCCTGGTGGTTCCACCCTTTGAGAATCTGGATGAAATAGAACACTTCGGGGTGGTCCGGTACATCGCGGATACGGGCCGTCTGCCGGTGCATGGCACCCCGGCAGCGAAGATGTACCATTACCGCCAGGAAGCATCCCAGCCTCCCCTCTATTACCTGCTTTCCGCCGGGCTGGTCCGCGTTCTGGGTCTCCGGGCCGATGACGCCGAGGCCTATTTGCGCTTCAACCCACGGGTGGCCTGCGGCCCCGGCGCTCCCTTTCTCTACGACAACCGGGCCATTCTCTACCACAATCCCCACCTGGACCGTTTCCCATGGCAGGGCACCCTCCGGATGCTGCATCTGTTGCGGGTCTGGTCTACTCTCCTGCAATCTTTGACCGTCGTGGGAACGTACGTGTTGGCGCGTCGGGTATTTCCTGGCCGCCCCGAGATCCACCTGCTGGCAATGGCGATCGTGGCCTTCAACCCGCAGTTTCTGTTTGTCGCCAGCGGCGTCAATAACGACAACCTGGTTACTCCTCTGGCAACCTGGGGGTTATATCTGGTGCTGCGTATCTGGCAGGAAGGCCTTTCACTCCGGCGCGCTATCGGGTTGGGCTTCCTGATCGGGCTGGTGGGCCTCTCCAAACTGAGTGGCTGGCTTCTGCTCCCTCTTGCTTTAGGCGTGATTCTGCTTCGTGCCCTGCATCCCCTCCAGAAAGAAACTGCCCGGTCCTCTTCCAAAATTGGTCATCGGTCTTTGGTCATCGGTCCTTGGTCGTTCGCCATTGGTCCTTGGTCATTGGCCATTGGTCATTCTTTACTGATTATTCTCCCCGCTCTGGCCCTTTCCGGCTGGTGGTTCTGGCGCAACTGGCTTCTCTACGGTGACCCTACCGCGCTGGCCCCAATGCTCCAATTGGTAAGCCTGCGGGGATCGCCCATCTATCCGTGGAACGAGGCCGGGCTGGTGTTCCGATCCTTCTGGGGACAGATTCCCTGTTCCTTCTATCCGGCTGGGTTCTATGTCCTCTATGTTCTCTTGACCGCGCTGGGAGTTATTGGTCTGGCCTGGGGATGGCGACGCCTCGCCCCTGGAGAGCGATGGGCCATTGCCCTCTGCGCAACCTGGTTCCTCCTGGCGGTGGCAGGGTGGATGCGGTGGAACCTGACCACCCCTGCACCCGGCGGCCGTCTCCTCTTCCCCGCTCTTCCCGCCGTCGCCCTTCTCCTGGCTACTGGTATCTCTGGTATCTCTTCCCTCATTGGTCATTGGTCATTTCGTCATTGGTCATTTGGTCATTGGTCATTTCGTCATTGGTCATTTGGTCATTGGTCATTTCGTCATTGGTCATTTGGTCATTGGTCATTTCCTCGTTGGTCATTGGTCATTCTGTCATTGGTCATTCTTCTATTTCTTTCCGCTCTCTGGGTTGTCGCCGGCATCCTGCCCGCCTTCTATGCCCCACCTCCACGCTATCCGGATGCGGTGGCGGTTCGTTCCCAGCATCGGGTGGACGCCCATTTCGGGGACTCTATCCGCCTGGTGGGCTACGACCTTCAGACGCGCGAGGCGGAGCATTTGCTGGACGTCACCCTCTACTGGCAGGCCAACGCTCAAATCCATGAGGACTACATCATGGCCCTGCAACTGGTCTCTCCGGTTCCCGGAGATGATACTCTGCGCTGGACGTATGACTCCTGGCCGGGGCACGGTAATTACCCCACCTCGGCCTGGCGGACCGGCGAGGTCATCCGGGACCGCTACCGATTCCGCCTGCCCGCTGCCGATTTTCTGACCCAGGCCTGGGACCTGCAGGTGGTCCTTTATGAGCCGGAGAAGGGGGGACTGCCCGTTCGGGTGGGCGAGACTTCGGTCGGGAACCGCCTGATTCTCCACCGGCTACGGCTGTCGGGGGAGGAGCCGGCCTGTCCGGAATCGGGTCGCCTGAGTTCCGACGTCCGTCTGGGGGAGAGCGTGGCCCTGACCCATGCCGAAGTGGTGGCGGAACCCGATGGCGCTCAGGTCCTCCTCTGCTGGAAGAGTTTCGCCCCGTTGGACCGGGACTATCAGGTCTTCGTCCACCTCTACGACGCCTCCGGCACCCTGGTTGCTGCTGGCGACGGGCCGCCGATGGACGGCGCGTTCCCCTCCTCCCTCTGGCAGCCGGGAGATGTTGTCTTGGACATCCACCGTCTGCCCGCGCTGGTAGAGGGCGGGCGCGTGGCCGTGGGGCTTTACCGGCTGGACGATGGCACCCGCCTGCCGGCGACCGTCGGGGGAGAGCCGGTCCCCGATGCCGCCGTTCCGATATGGCCCATCCGGCCGTAAGAGGCCCCATGCGCTTTGCCCGTTGGGTTCCCATCCTCTTCCTTCTGCTGGTTTCCTGGTGGCTGAGTCTTTGGGCCGCCCGGGCCACCTCTATGACCATTGACGAAGGCCTCCACATCACCAGCGGCTACACGATGCTCCGCCTGGGCGACTATCGCCTGGTGGAAGAGCACCCCCCGCTGGTGAAAATGTGGGCCGCTCTTCCGTTGCTGGGTGTGCCAGACCTGCCGGACCCCACCTCCTTCGCACCCTGGACTGAAGCGGCCTATCCTACAACGGAGAGTCTCCCCCTTCTGCGTCTGACCCAGCAGTGGTTCTACCCGTATCGGCCTATAGACTGCCTGGTTTTCCCCGCCCGCGCGATGATCGCGCTCCTCAATCTCCTGCTGGGAGCTGTCATCTTCCGGTGGGGAATGGACCTCTGGGGATGGGTGGGGGGATTCCTGGCCCTCTGCCTGTGGACTGCCGACCCCAACATCCTGGCCCACGCCTCCGTCGCCGGGACTGACCTGGGCGCCACGACGATGATAACGCTGGCCCTCTTTGCGCTATCGCGCTTTCTGAGCCGTCCTGCTTTCCCTCGCCTGGTGCTGGCCGGCGTGACCTTGGGACTGGCCCAGGGAGCCAAACTCTCCACCCTGATGCTGGTGCCAGTAATTCTCCTGGTGGGAGGAATGGTGCTCTCCCCACGGGGCTGGAGCCGTCTCCTGGGGCTCCTTCTGCTGGCTGGCCTGACCCTCTGGGCATTGTACCGATTCCAGTTTGGGGCTGTGCCCGCGCTCTCCTTCCCGATGCCGGCCCCTGCCCACTGGATCCCCTGGATGCGCCTGCGCCAGCATATGATGGACGGACATGCGGCTTTCCTGCTGGGGGAAAACCGGACCCACGGCTGGTGGTACTACTTTCCCGTCGCCTTTGCTCTGAAGACCCCCCTGCCTACCCTATTGCTCCTTCTGGCCCTCATGGTTACCACCCTCCACGGAGGGATTCGGGGGGTTCTCCGCTACAGAAAAAACCTGCCTGCCAGATTCCCAGAGGTTTCTTGGAAACTGATGCTGGCACGCTGGGGGTTGCCGGTCCTCTTTCCTCTTCTCTACGGTGTTAGCAGTCTATTCAGTCCCCTGAACATCGGCTACCGCCATCTCCTGCCGGTCCTCCCGTTCCTCTTTGTCCTTGTGGGCCGTGCCCTGCGCACCACCCACCACGCTTCACGTTTCACGCTTCACGTTTCGCGCTTTACGTATTCCGCCCTTCTGGCCTGGCTGGCCCTGGGGACTCTGCGCGTCGCGCCCCATTATCTGGCCTACTTCAACGAACTGGCGGGCGGTCCGGATAACGGCTGGCGCTATCTGGCCGACTCCAACACGGATTGGGGGCAGGGCTACAAGGACCTGGCCCGTTTTCAGAAAGAGCGGCATCTGGGTCCTGTACGTCTTTCAGCGTTTATTTTTTACGACCCGGCGATTTACGGGGTCCGCTATGAGCCTCTGACCCCAATGCGGGGGGATACCCCGGCTATCTTTCCCTCTCGTCTCAACCCACCCCCGGGCGATTACGTGATCAGCGCTACCACACTGGATGGTATCCCGCTGGTGGATCCGGAGATGTACGACTGGTTCCGCAAGCGGGAGCCGGATGCCCGCATCGCCCACGTCCTCTTCTACTACCACATCCAGCCCCAGGACCCGCCTCCGACCTGGGTGGCCCAGTGCACCGTTCCGGATGTGCCTCTTTCACCGGAGGCGGTCGCCGAGGGATTCGGTCGGGACGACCTCCGCCGGGTCTACTTTGACTGCACCCAGGGGTGGTTGTATCCCGCCGGGGGAGATGTGCCGGGGTGGTACGTTTTCTACCGGGACCCGGTGACGGAGACATCCTTCGCCCGGTCCCATCTCTCTCCGGCCCGCCTCTCCTACGAACAGAAACGGCGGGGCGAGATGCCACCCTTCCGGGTTTACGAGTGGCCGCCCGGAGCGCGGATCCCAGGCCCGTCCGTTCATCTCTTGCTCCCCGAAGAGATGTTCCCTCCTGTTCCGCTGGATGGCCCGCTGGCCTTTCTGGGCGCGACGGCCTCCCCTCAGGCAGACGCGCTGGTGGTGGAGACCTGGTGGCAGGTGACAGCGGGGCCGATTACCCGTCCCCTCTCCATTATGGCGCACCTGCTGACGGATGCAGGCGATGTGCTGGGCCTGGCCGACGGGCTGGGGGTCTCCCCGGTGATGTGGCAGCCCGGCGACATCATTGTCCAGCGGCACCGGTTTCCTCTCCCCCAAGCCAGCGTCGGCCTCTATCTGCGCACCGGCGTCTACTGGCTGGATACAATGGATCGGTGGCCCCTTGGCAGAATGCCGGAAATGAATATCATACTCATATCGTTACCCATAGATTCCAAATAGTGAGGAGGTCCCCCCATGACAAAACTCGTCTCTCTTCTGGGTCTTATCCTTCTGCTTGCCCTGATAGCGGGGGCCGCTTCAGTGGCCGCGCCGCCCCCGCCAGATCCCGGTCGTTCCCCTCTCTCTCCGGCCCAGGTGGGCACAGAGGGCTGGCTGCCCGCCCCACCGGCAGAGACTCAATCCTTTACTCCCAATCTGCTGGTCAACGGCAATTTTGACCAACTTCCGTTTTACTGGCGTGTCCCTAATCACTTTATCGCTGGCGGCTGGGTCCGCTGGTGGATTCACGGGACGATCCTTCCAGAGTTTGACGATGCCCGCAGCCGCCCGTGGTATGATGGCGGTCACGCCCAGGTCTACTTCAAATGGGGGGCTACGTATGAGGCGGGTATCTACCAGGTTGTCACCGGGCTGAGCCCGTGCACGCCCTACCGCTTCACGATGTGGGCTCGTAACCACTCTCTGGATGGCGTCCTTCCCCACGCCCGTATTGGCCTGGACCCACAAGGGACGCAATTGACCCCCAACGATGACGATTGTGCTGTGAAAACGGGCCTTCCGCCACAGACCGTCTGGTCCCGGGAGCAGACGGCCCTCTTCACCTGGGAGGAACTCTCAGTGGAGGCCGAACCGTTGGGCAACCGGCTGACGGCGATCCTCTACGCTCATCCAGAGTCTCCTCCCTACGGTGGCCCGTACTACTATGATACCATCTGGGATGCCGGGCAGTTGATCACCAGCACCTATCCAGGCGGACGGCTGCCTGCCCCAACCTCCTGGACGCCCTCCGGCTTTATCACCAATATTGTCACGTCCACCGTGCTGAACACACTGGTAATAGAATGGGACACTCTGGCTCCGGCCTCCACCCAGGTCTGGTACGAGATTCTCCCTCCGCCTTCCCCGCCGATTTCACCCACCGGAGCGTTCACCGTCTATCTCCCGCTGGTGATGAGGGCTCCGACCTTTACGTATGCCACACTGCTGGATGTGACCCCCGTCACCCCTCATCGCGCAGTCATCTCTGGCCTGCAGGATGGCCAAACCGTGCGGTTTGTGGCGCTTTCCCGCCGGCTGCTGGACGGCTCTTGTGTCACCGAAGTCTCCGCGCCCATAGAGGTGACGGTCCACGTGCCGCCGCTGGTTCACGTCTATTTGCCGATGGTGATGAGATGACCTATACCGTGCCAGGCACTTCCCGAAGTGCCTGGCACGGTAGCCTTCGGTGATGATCCTCCTGTACCGACTGCGGATTATACCCTGTTTGCTGCTCTGGCTGTTGTTCAGCCAGGCCGTCCTCTCCATCCCGCACCTCTCCCTGACGGCCGATGAGCCGGTCTACATGGCCCAGGGGTATGTCTACTGGACGCGGGGGGATTTCCGATTCGCATAGGCGGTTGCCCAGCCGCCTCTGCCGAACGCATTGGCAGGTATTGGCCTTCTGCTCCAGCCCGGGCCAGCGGTGGAGGAACTGGATGGTTGGGCCGGGGGGGACCACTCCCGTTTCGTCGTCGCCTTTCTCCGCTGGTATGGCCCCGGCCCGGCGCTGGAATCGGCCACCTTTGTGGCCCGCTACCCCATTATCCTGGTTGCCCTGATCGGCGCCGCCTTTGTCTACCGCTGGGCCCGGAACGGTACGGACGCAGAGCGGGGTGGGTGGCCCTGTTCCTTGCTCAGCCTGGACAGACCGCGGAGATAGAAACATGGTGGCGGGTAGAAGAGGTCCCCGCTCACCCGCTTTCTATTATGATGCACCTGGTCGCTCCGGGGGGAAATCCCGTTATCGTCAGCGACGGGCTGGCGGTGCCGGTGGACCAGTGGCGTCCCGGCGACATCATCGTCCAGCGCCATCGGCTGCCTATCCCGAACGATGCCCCCACCGGCGAGTACCAGCCTTTTACCGGGGTCTACTGGCTGGATACGATGGAGCGCTGGCCGGTGGAAATAGACGAAAAACCGGCAGGGGATCAGATTCCCCTGCCGGTAGTGATGGTCAAGGAATAGGTCGGATTAACGAACGTGCCCGGCAGTGTCAGAAGTGCCTGGCACGCTTCCGCTACGGCGCCAGGGTAAATTGGGCGGATGCCGACCGCCAGGTAACGCACTGCCCCCCGGAGAGCCCGCGCGAGACCGCGATGAACTCGTACGTGCCGCCGGGCACCAGCCCGGTCAGGACGGCCTGGTGGCTGGTGGTGGGGGCTTTGTTCAGCGGCGTGTACTGCCAGCCGGTCTCAGTCTGCCGCAGCACCAGGGGCAGGTAGACCTTGTGGGGGTAATCCGGCGGGGGAGGGCCTGCCGGGCCGGAGACCAGGCGGTAGTATACCTGCCCCAACGCCGCGCTGGCCGTCGTTCAGGTCACGGTGGCAGTTGTCCCGGCCGTGATTACCGTCAGATTGCTGATGCCAGAAGGGGTAGGAAGATTGTTGGGGTCATAGATCATCGGCGGCGTGGCATCCCAGAAGGACGCGCTGTCCCAGAGGATGCGGTGGGAGCGGCCGCCACTGGCGTCGGCGTAGGTGAACACGGTGATTTTGGTGCTCCATGCCTCCGCTGTCACTGTCAGCGGCCCGTAGGTCCACTGGTACTTCTGGGCAGGCCCCCAGACGGTGGTGGCGGGGAAGGAGCCTGGAACGGCCGGATCGTTGCGAGAGTCGGGATGCCATCCCACCCGCTCTATCCCAACCTGAAGGGCAATGAGCCGATCGTCACTCCCCTCCGGCCGGGACTGGGCGTAAATCTGGAAGCCGTAGACCAGACAGGGGGTGGTGGTATAGATGGGCTGGTAGATGCCGGCCAGGAATTTGCCCTGCCCGTAGGTGCGCATCTGCACGGCCTCCACGTTCAGGACATACGTCCCTTCCGGATCCGGCTCTACAATGTCCGTCCCCCTCAGGTACCACAATCGCCAGTCCTGCCGGATGGAGTCCGGGATGTTGTTGCCAACGTTGTTATCATCATCCGGCAGCCAGGCACCCGCAGGGTAGGCGCTTTGATAGCGGAGGTGGAACTCATACCAGTCGTGGTTGTCAAACCCGGGGTTGTGCAGGGAAGGCGCACTGGCGGCAACCTCCAACGGCGGCGAGGGTTCTGCCCGAGAGATGCCGGAAACCAGGAGCAACAGCAGCACGGATGAGAGGACAATCGGTCCTGCAATGACGAAAGAGCGTTTCACATCCTGCCTCCTGATACGGGATGGTAGTCGGTCAGTAGGGGTAAGTGTACCGGAAAAGCGGGAATTGTCAAGACAATTCCCGACGGTCTCCTTTCTGCTCATTGCCGCCTCTTTGCTGATGGTCTTATTCGTCCAGACACTGGCCCATGCCCGCTCCGCCTCCCTCACCTTTGACGAGGGGCCCCACATTGCGGCGGGGTACGCGTATCTGCGCACGGGCGACCTGCACCTGCAGCCGGTCCACATCCACCCGCCCCTGGCCAACGTCCTGGCCGCTGCGCCTCTCCTCCTGCAGCCCGACCTCCCCGACCCCCGCCAGATAGACGGATGGGAGATTGCCAGCCTCTCCGCCGTCACCGATACGGTGGTCTGGCAGTATCCCCATCCGGCGCGCATGGCGCTGGCGGCCCGGCTCCCCATCATCGGGATGACCCTCCTGCTGGCGGCCGTCGTCTGCCGCTGGGCCGCCGACCTCTGGGGCCCGCGCGGCGGCCTGCTGGCCCTCTTCCTGCTGGCCTTTGACCCCAACATCATCGCCCACGGCTCCCTGGTCACCACCGACATGGCGGTGACCCTCTGGGGGACGGCGGCGCTCTTCCTGGCCGCGCGCGCCCTCCGCTGCCCGCGCGGGGCCTCTGTGGCTGGCGTGGGCCTTCTCCTCGGCCTGGCCCTGGCCTCCAAAGTCTCTGCCATCTCCCTCATCCCAGCCCTGCTGGTCCTGGCCCTGCTGGCCCCCCTCCCGCTCCGCCACCGGCTGACTGCCGCCCTGGGCGGACTGGCCCTGGCCGCGCTGGTCCTCTGGGCCGTCTATCGGTTTGAGGTTCGCACCGTCCCCGGCTTCCCCATCCCCTTGCCCGCCGCGACCCATCTGGAGATTTACCGTTCCCTCCAGGAGCACTACCGCCTGGGCCATCCGGCCTTCCTGTTGGGCCAGAACCGCGACCACGGCTGGTGGTATTACTTCCCCGTCGCCTTTGCCCTGAAGACCCCCCTGCCCACGCTTCTGCTGGCTCTGGTGGCCCTCATCGGGAAACCCGCCCTGGCCCCCCAGGCCCTGCGTCGCTGGATGCCTCTCGCGGTTTTCCCGCTGGTGTATCTCGCCTCCACCCCCCTCAGCAGCGTCAACATCGGCTACCGCCACCTCCTGCCCGTGCTCCCATTTCTGTTCGTCCTCGCCGGGCGCTCCGGCACACCGGTTGGAGGCCGTGCTTTCCAGGCTAAAGCCTGTGCTACATTGCGATACGTTTCACGTTTCACGTATTACGCTCTCCTGTCCTGGCTGGCCCTGGGCACCCTGCAGGTTTCTCCCCATTACCTGGCCTTTTTCAACGAACTGGCGGGCGGACCGGCAGGGGGATACCGCTACCTGGTGGATTCCAACCTGGATTGGGGCCAGAACCTCTGGCAACTGCGGGACTGGATGCGGGAGAACGGCGTGGAGCGGGTCTTCTATGCTCACTACAGCCCCGCGCGCCCGGAGGTCTACGGCGTTTCGGCGGACTGGCTACCGCCGGACCCGCGCGCCGTCCCTTTCCATCCCCTGGACCCCGCCCCCGGCGTCTACGCCATCGGCGCGACCGTGCTTCAGGGCGTCTACACTCCCGACGTCAACACGTACGCCTGGTTCCGCGTCCGCCAGCCCCTGGCCCGGTTGGGGCACGCGCTCTTCCTGTACCGCGTGGAGCCCCGGCCGGCGCCTCGCTGGGCCGCCCTCTGCACCGACGCGGCGACTGCCCTCCCCCCCGACGCCCTGCGCGCCGGCCTGGGCCGCCCGGACCTCCGGGCCGTCTATGTGGATTGTTCCCAGACCTGGGTATCCCTTGCGTCCGGCTCTCCTGGTCTCCTGGTCCTGCCGCCCGGGGCGGAGCCTCCGCCCGGCGCAGCGCTGGACGTCCCGGCCCGCCGGGCCGACGGTCGTCCCCTCTATAACCTTTACTGGCTGGACGGGGCTCTTGCCCCGGACCACCCGCTCATGGTCACCCTGGACGGTCCGCTGGATTTCCTGGGCTACTCTCTGGTCTGGCGGGAAGACGGAGTGGAGTTGCGGACGTTCTGGCGGGTCAAGGAAATCCCGGCCCGACCGCTCTCCCTGATGGGGCACCTGCTGGGGGCCGACGGTGCCCCTGTAGCGGTCGCGGACGGTATGGGGTTCCCGGTAGACCAGTGGCAACCCGGTGACCTCATCCTCCAGCAGCATCGGTTGCCCCTCCCGGCCGACGCGCCGCCGGGGGAGTACACCCTGGCCACCGGCGCCTACTGGCTGGATACGATGGAGCGGTGGGGGATAATGGTGGATGGGAAGCCAGCGGGGGATCAGATTCTCCTATCCCTGACGACTAACCCCTGACGGCTCATTTCAATTCCAGCGGGATTCCCGCCACCATCAGAATGACCCGGTCCGCCCGGGCGGCCAGCCACTGGTTGGTCCGTCCCAGTGCGTCCCGGTAGACCCGTCCCATCGGATACGGGGGCACCAGCCCCATTCCCACTTCATTGGAGACCACGATGAGGGCCGCTCCGCGCACCCGACAGACATCCAGCACTCCCTGCAGTTCGGCGATAGCCCGTGCTGCCAGCCTCTCCTCGTCCACTGTCTCGCCCAACTCCATCAGCAAATTGGAGACCAGCAGGGTCAGGCAGTCCATCAGCACCACCCCGGCATCGGCGACGGCGGCCTCCAGTGCCGGCCCCACGCCGGTGGGGACCTCCAGCGTGCGCCAGTGCGCCGGGCGCGCGGCCCGATGACGGGCGATTCGTTCCGCCATCTCCTCGTCCCCCGCTGTCGCCGTCGCCACATAGAGGACGGGGCGGCCCATTTCCCCCGCCAGTCGCTGCGCATACTCACTCTTTCCACTTCGGGCACCGCCCAGAATCAGAATCACCATTCCTCGCCCCGTCTACACGGAACACGGAATACGGAGTACGTATTCCGTGTTCCGTCATTCTCCCATCCCTGCCCAGGCCAGCAGGACGGTGGCCTCCACCAGTTCGCAGAGGGCGCCATAGACGTCGCCGGTAAAGCCCGGAATGCGTCGCAGGACCCAGCGGGCAAAGAGAAGGGTGAATAGCCACGCCAGCGCGGAGGATAGCAGAACCTCCGGTGGGCCCACGATGAGCATCGGCAGGAGCAATAGCGTGGCTCCTCCCAGACTCCGCCCGCCGACGGGGCCTTTCACGGCCTGTCCCATACCGGTGGACCGGGCAGAAGGGTAGCGGGCCATGGTGTAGACCGTGGCCCACCGTCCCAGCGAGGGCGCCAGGAGCAGAACGGCCCACTTCCCGGCAGCAATACAGGCATCCAGAGCGGCGAATTTGACCAGCAGGAGCATCGCTGCCCCGACCACCCCAAAAGCGCCCACGTGGGTATCCCGCAGAATCTCCAGCCGGACCTCCGGCGGTCGGGCGGCCAGCAAGGCGTCGCAGCAATCCACGAACCCGTCCAGGTGGAGCGCGCCCGTCACGGCCACCCAGAGGGCCAGCACCAGCGCGGCGATCAGGAGAGGCGGGAACAGGTGGCCCAGCAGCCAGCCTGCTATCGTCAGCAATCCGCCGATCAGCACCCCGACCGCCGGAAAAGCCCAGGCGGCCCGCCCGACCTCCTCCAGCGAGATTTCCCGCTCGGGCAATGGCAGGCGGGTCAGAAAGTGCAGCGCAACCAGCAACGAGCGAAACACGGGAATTCCCTAATCGCTTCGTTCTGAGACACCCGCCTCGGCAAACGTGGCCATCTCGTTCAGGACTTTGCAGGCCGCCTCCACCAGGCCCATCGCCAGGACGGCTCCTGTCCCCTCTCCCAGGCGCAGGTTCAGGTCCAGCAACGGTCGGAGCCCCAGGTGCTCCAACATGGCCCGATGGCCCAACTCCACCGAGTTGTGCCCGGCGATGCAGCATGCAGTCACAGAGGGCGCCAGGGCCGCAGCGACCAGCGCCCCGGCGGTGCAGATGAAGCCGTCCAGCACTACCGGGATACGGTGAGCCGCCGCGCCCAGAATGATCCCGGCAATCACCCCAATCTCAAACCCACCGACCTTCGCCAGGAGGTCCACACCGTCCCGGGGATCGGGCTGGTTGACCCGGAGGGCCTGCTCCACGACGGCGATTTTGCGGGCCAGCCCTGTATCGTCCAGGCCGGTGCCCCGCCCCGTGACCGCCGCAGGGGGCAGGCCGGTGACGGCGGCAGCGATGGCTGCCGCCGGGGTCGTGTTGGCGATCCCCATATCCCCCGGCGCGACCAGGTCCAGCCCCTGGGCTCGCTCCTCCTCTACCAGCGCGATGCCCGTCTCCAGAGCCTGCACGGCCTGCTCCCGGCTCATCGCCGGGCCGCGGGCGATATTGCCCGTCCCGTACCCGATTTTGCGGATTTTCAGCGCCGGATGGGGCTCCAGATCGGCGGCGACCCCGGCGTCCACGACCACGACGCGCGCGCCCCCGTGGCGGGCCAGGACGTTGATGGCGGCCCCGCCCCGCAGGAAGTTGTAGACCATCTGGGCGGTGACCTCCTGGGGGTACGCGCTCACCCCCTCCGCTGCCACTCCGTGATCCCCGGCGACGACGATGACGGCCTTATGCCGGATGACGGGCCGGGGATTGCCGGTGATCCCGGCCACCTGGACCGAAAGGTCCTCCAGCCGCCCCAGACTCCCCTGGGGCTTGGTCAACTGATCCTGTCGGGCCCGTGCCGCTTCCATCGCGGCGGCGGAAAGAGGGCCGATGCGAGATACGGTCTCCTGCAGCGATACCATGTTCTCCTCCTGCAACTGATTTTTTAACCAAAAATGACTCCACTGCAAAGTAGCGCCTCTACCAGCCGGGCATTCTCCTCCGGCAGACGGGTCCCGATGCGGATGTACGCCGGGAGCCCGAAGGAGCGGCAACTGCGGACCTGAATCCGGCGTTCCAGCAGCGCCTCCCGGGTCCGGTCGCCGTCCCCGGTCCGCACCAGAAAGAAGTTCACGGCGGTGGGAAGGGTCACCATTCCCAGTTCCCCGATCGCCGCGCGCAGGCTCTCGGTTAGCCTGCGCAGGGTACGCCAGGTCTCCCGGTACGCCTCCAGATGGTCCAGCGCGGCCAGTCCGGCGGCCTGGGCGGCCGCGTTGACGCTCCACGGGGGCTGGGCGCGCCGCAGGGCCTGGACCGCTTCTCCCGTCCCCAGCACGTACCCCAGCCGCAGGCCCGCCAGGGCGAAGTCTTTGGTCATAGAACGCAGGGCCAGCAGATGTCCGCTCTCTATCAGGGGGACGGAGTCCCATGGAGAATCCGCGAAATTCCTGTAGGCCTCGTCCAGGACCAGCAGACTTCCGGCCCCTTCGCAGGCGGCGAGGACCGCGCGGACGGCCTCCTGGCCCAGATAGACCCCGGTCGGATTGTTGGGGTTGCAGAGCCAGACCAGGCGGGGGCGCCGGGCGCGGATAAAGTCGGCGACCGCCTCCAGGTCGGGCTGAAAGGCCCGGTCTTCCTGGGCGGCGAGGATGTGGACCTGCGCGGCCATCAACTGGCAGGCGACCCGGTACTCCCCGAAAGTGGGGCCGACGACGAGAGCGACGTCGCCGGGGTCCAGGTAGGCCAGGGCGACCAGCCAGATGGCCTGCGCGGTGCCGTTGGTCGCCAGGACCTGGGCCGGGGGGAGGCCGTGGAGCGCGGCCAGATGCTCCCGCAGGAGGCCCGCCTCTGGGTCGGGGTAGCGGGAAATGTTCACCCCCGCCAGCGCCTCCCGGACCGCCCGGTGGGGGCCGAAGGGGTTGGAATTGACGCTGAAATCCAGGATTTCCTCGGGGGAAATCCCCTCGGCCCGCAGGCGACGGTAGTCGGGCCCTCCGTGCTGATCGGAGACCAGTTCCCGTACGGTATTTCGGGGCAGGGGCATTGATCTTTGAAATGGTCTGGGAGAGTGCAGACGAAAGGGCTTTCATTGTATCATCTTTTCCTGGAAATGCAACACACCCTGTCGCTTCCAGGGCGTATCATCAATGATCTCCGATTGGGGAAACATCTCCCGTTCGCGGGCGTGTCCCGATTGGTCGGGGGGCGTCCGATTCAGGCCGACGGTAAACTGTCGGGCTCAGCAGCAAGGCTCTATTCAGCGCCGACTGAAGTCACCCTTCCTGGGCCGCAGGCCTTGGGTCGGCCTTCGCCGACATTCTGAGGTCGGCGAAGGCCGACACCTGGCACGAAGTACCCAGGGAGGAGGATTTCCATCGGCCTGAATAGTTACGCTCTGCGGGCTATCCCATCAGCCCCGAAGGGGCTTTGCAAATTCAGCCCGACTCTTCCATGTCGGGGGTGTGTCCCAGTTTTGTCGGGCTGGGCCGCTGGCCTTTTCGCCTGGCCGTAAACGGCCAGGCTCAGGCGAAGATGAGGCGCTAAAGCGCCCCTCTTCACCCAGGCAACCCGGCTTCCCGAAAGACCACCGAAGGGAGAGGGCGCTTCCAGCGCCCTGGGCAACCTCAGCCAGGCCGTTTACGGCCTGGCCCACCGGGCTCCCGATGATTTTGGGACACACCCCATGTCGGGCGAATCTTGACAATCAGGACATCCTTGCTATAATTCTCTTATCTCCTCATCCCCCGGAGGTAGCCATGGCTGGTCAAACAGAATGGATCGCGGTGCATCTTCTCTGCGTCGTCTCGCTGCTGGGCAGTTTCTCCTTTGGCGCCCCCCCCCGTGAGGCCTTCCCAGCCGCCTCCAGCAGCGATAGAGATGCCCCCGGAGGTCTCGCCTCCAGCAGATAGAGCGGTTCTTCCTGAGCCTCAGATGACCCCTGCGCTCTCCGCAGCCAGGATTCCCGACGCCCCCTCTCCTCCTCTCCCGGATGCTCCCATCCCATCGTCTCCGGTCCCGAAGGTCATCCTGCCCCTGCCGGTTCTGCCCTCCAGCGGTCAGGAACGGGATGAGAAGCCGGAGCCGCTCCTCTCAGCGGCTCTCGTCGTTTCGTCTCCTGCATCTGGAAAAGCAGACATACCGGAAAGACCCGACCCCGGAGACAACTCCGCTCCACCTCCGGCTTCAGTGGTTTCGGCGGCTCCCCGTTTCAACGTATTCCTTCCGCTCGTGACTCGTAATTATGATCCCACCCTCATCTCACCTCGCGGCGGGGCTTTTTCCTCCCCCGACGGCCGGGTGACGGTGACCTTCCCCCCCGGTGCCGTGGATAGAAACGTCCGGGTGCGTTATCAGGCTCTCCCGGCCACACGGCCGGAAGGCTTCACGGCCACTGGGGGGAACTTTTCTTTGGAAGCCGTTGGGGCTGATGACGGGCAACAGGTGAAGGAGTTCGGCGCTCCACTGGAAATCCGGGCCCGCTATGATGACACCGGTCTTCCCCGCTGGCTGGAGCAGCGACTCCACCTTTACTACCGCGATCCCTCTACCGGGTGCTGGGAAGCGCTGCCCTCCGTTGTGGACCCCGAGGGCAACGTGGTCACCGGCTGGACCACCCACTTCACTGATTTCGGCCTCCTGGCCCAGGGAGGCACCAATCCCTGCGACCAGGCGGTTAATCTGGCTCCGGAAATTCCGCCGGCCACCGCACCATCCCTGCCCCACACCTTTTACAGTGGTGTGGCATCTTTTGATTACTACACCGGCACCCAGATCTACCTCTCCAGCAATGCTGCCGGCACCGGCAGCCTCTACACCCGCGACCATGCCCGCATCACGGCCTCCGGCCCCGGCGGCGGAACCTGGGCATACGCCTATAACGGCTCTTCTATCCCACCCCGGGATGTGAGCCGAATCCTTTTCCCCAACGCTCCTTTCAGCGCCACCTACCGCATCCAGACCGTGCTGTGGACCCAGGCCTATACCACCTACTCCTCCTCTGCCTACTGGCTGACGATGAAAGACGTTACCCCGCCGCAGATCGGCGGCGCTTCCATCTGGCCAAAGGGCGAAAACGGGTACTATCTGGAAGTCACCGTGGTGGATAACTGCGCAGTGGCTTCCGTTAACCTGGCTGCCACCAGCAGCAGCGGAGGCGGCGCCAGCGCAGCGATGAGCCGGGTGAGCGGGGATCGGTATGGGGCCGGTATCCGCCTGTCACGAGTGGGCCGGAATACCTTCATCATTGTTGCCACCGACGCGGCTGGCAATTCCAGCTTCTGGACCGCCTCTCTCCCCTCCTCCTACTCCGGTGCCTTCGGCTTCGCCGCCCTCAAGGGCCCCTGCGGCGGCACCTGCGGGACCGAGGGCGACCCAGTCAACACCGCCTCCGGTAACTTCGTCACCCGCACCCTGGACCTGAGGCTGCCGGGCATCGGGAACACCGAGATCCGGGTAGAGCGCACTTACAACTCCCAGGCCGTCCCTCCGAAAGGGGATTTCACCCTTATCGGGATGGACCCCGGCCCCTTCGGCCCCGGCTGGTCATGGCCCTTTGACTTCCATCTGGAGTTCGTGGACAACCTCCTCTTCCAGGGCGTCAAAGTCCACTACCCCGACGGCCACACCGCCCTTTTCCAACGCAACCTGGATGGCTCATTCTCCCCCGCCTCTCCCGGCAACACCGATACCCTCCAGGCCGTCCCTGGAGGATACATCCTCCAGCGGAAAGACCTAACCCAGTACCGCTTTGAGGCCAATGGCCGCCTTTTGGAGGTCCGCGACCCCAACGGCAACACCCAGACCCTCACTTACAACCCCGATGGGCGGCTGGTCCGGGTGGAGAACAATGCCGGCCGGTGGATAGAGATAGCCTATACTCCCGAGGGACTCATCCGTGAGATCACGGCCCCAGAGGGGGTAAGGTTGCGCTATGCCTACACAGACGGCCTCCTCACCTCCTTCACCGACGCCAGGGGCCAGACCTGGCACTACACCTACAACTCCAAGGGCTGGCTCACGGCCATCCTCAGCCCAAAAGGCCACCCTATCCTGCGGCTCCGCTACGGAGAGAATCCAGATTCCCCCGATTACGGCCGAGTGGTGGAGCAGATAGAAGGGGCCACTGCCCGCCGCACCTTCTCCTACGATGACCCCTCCCACACCCGCACCATCCGGGATGCCTACGGCCATCCCACCATCCATCACTACGACCCCGATTATCGCATGACTCGCGTCACCGACCCCCTGGGCTATACCGAAGAATACGGCTACGACAACCAGGACCGCCGGGTCTCCTTCAAGGACAAAGAGGGCCGCCGGTGGCGCTACGTCTACGACGAAAGGGGCAACCTCGTCCACGAGTACGGCCCACTGGGCTGGGAGCGGGCATGGGAGTACAACGAGATGGACCGGCTGACAATGGAGCGGGACCCAGCTGGCCGGGAGACCCGTTACGGCTACGACGACCGGGGCAACCTCACCGTCATCACTAACGCCCTGGGCCTGACCCGCACCTTCACATACGACGAAAGGGGCCTCCCCATCCGCCTCACCGACTTTAACGGCAACATCATCACGAACACCTATGATGCTGCCGGGAACCTCATAGCTGTGGAGAACGGCGTCGGAGCGGTCACCCGCTACGCTTACGACGGCCTGGGCCGCACGATGGCCATGACCACGCCCAACGGCGCCTTCTTCACTTACACCTTATATGGTGGGAGTTCCCTCCTCACCGGCATCTTCGGCCCCCTGGGCTACCGGGAGACCTACGAATATGACCCCAACGGCAACCTCGTGCGGAAGGTGGACCCCAATGGCCACCCCACTCGCTACGAGTACGACGATTCCGACCGCCTGGTGGCCGAAATCAACGCCCTGGGCTACACCACCGTCTACACCTACGGCCTGATGAACGAACTGACAGCGATGCAGGACCCCGAGGGGCGGGTGACCACCTACGAGTATGATGCCCTCCTGCGCCTCATCGCCGTCCACGCTCCGGAAGGAGCCACCTCCCGCTACGTCTACAACGACCTGGACCGGCTGGTGGAGCGCATCCAGAACTTCGTCCCCGGCGGCCCCCGGAACGCCGACACCAACGTCTCCACCCGCTACGAATACGACCCAGCCGGGAACCTCATCCGGCGAGTGGATCCCAACGGGATCCCCACCTGCTATGAATACGACGCCCTGAACCGGCTCCGGGCCGAGATCCGCAACTGCCAGCCGGACCAGCCGCCCGGGCCGGAGGTGAACGTGACCACCCGCTACGAATACGACCGGGTGGGGAACCTCATCCGCCTCACCGATCCCAACGGCCACGCCACCCGCTTCGCCTATGATGGCCTCAACCGCCTGGTCTCCCGCACCGACCCCGGCGGGCACACCGAGACCTTCTCCTACGACCGGGTGGGGAATCTCCTCCGCCGGGTGGACGCCCGGGGCTTCCCCTCGGCCTACGCCTACGACGCCCTCAACCGCCTCATCGCCGCCACCGATGCCCTCTCCCAGACCACCACTTACGCCTACGACCCAGACGGCAACCTCATCGCCCTCACCGACCCTGCCGGGATGACCATCCGCTACGAATACGACCTCCTGGACCGCCGCACCGCCGAAATCCGCAACTTCCGCCCCGGCGAACCCCCAGGCCCTGACGTCAACGTCACGACCCGCTCCGAATACGACCCGGCCGGGAACCTCATCCGGCGAGTGGATCCCAACGGGATCCCCACCTGCTATGAATACGACGCCCTGAACCGGCTCCGGGCCGAGATCCGCAACTGCCAGCCGGACCAGCCGCCCGGGCCGGAGGTGAACGTGACCACCCGCTACGAATACGACCGGGTGGGGAACCTCATCCGCCTCACCGATCCCAACGGCCACGCCACCCGCTTCGCCTATGATGGCCTCAACCGCCTGGTCTCCCGCACCGACCCCGGCGGGCACACCGAGACCTTCTCCTACGACCGGGTGGGGAATCTCCTCCGCCGGGTGGACGCCCGGGGCTTCCCCTCGGCCTACGCCTACGACGCCCTCAACCGCCTCATCTCGGTCACCGATCCTCTGGGCGGCGTCACCCGCTTTGCCTATGACCCCGCCGGCAACCTCCTGGCCCGCACCGACCCCAACAACCATACTACCCACTTTACCTACGACGGCCTTTACCGCCTGGCCGCCGTTACCGACCCCGAGGGCTTCGTCACCCGCTCCGAATACGACCCCAACGGCAACCGCACCGCCCTCGTGGACGGCAACGGCCACCGCACCACCTTCACCTACGACCCCTTGGACCGGCTGGAGACGGTGACCAGCGCCGAGGGGGAGACCACCCGCCACGTCTACGACCCGGTGGGCAACCAGATCCAGCGGATAGAGCCCGACGGGGTGATGACCCGCTACGACTACGACGGCATCTACCGCCTGACGGCCGTCACCCTGAACTATCGCCCCGGCGCGCCGGTGGACCACCAGACCAACGTCGCCTACCGGTATCATTACGACCCTGCCGGCAACCGGGTGCAGGTGGACCTGCCGCCCAACGCCGCGGCCCTCACCCGCACGCTGCGCTACGAATACGACCCCCTCCACCGCCTGGTGGCCGAGACCGACCCCCTGGGGAACACCTGGCGCTACGGGCATGACCCCGCAGGGAACCGGGTCCGCCGGGTGGACCCCACCGGCCACGTCACCACCTACACCTACGACCCCGACAACCTCCTGGTCCGCATTGCCTACGACGACGGCACCTCCATCGCCTTCGCCTACGACGAGAACCACAACCGCACGGTGATGACCGACACCTTAGGGGTGAGCCGCTGGGCCTACGACCCCCTCAACCGGGTGGTGGAGGCCACCGACAGCCTGGGCCGCCGCCTGGGTTATGCCTACGACCCCGCCGGAAACCGGGTGGCCCTGACTTTGCCCGAGGGAGGGGTTATCCAGTATAATTACTACGCCAACAACTGGCTTCGGGGCGTGACCGACCCCGAGGGGCGGAGCACGCTCTTTGAGCGGGACGGGGTAGGGAACCTGGTGCGCCAGTTCAACCCCAACGACACCGTGACCGAAGCCTCCTACGACCGGGCCAATCGGCTGCGGAGCCTGACCACCCGCCGTCTGGACGGGACGGTCATCGCCGCCTTCGCCTACGAGGTGAACGCCGTGGGTCTGAGGACGGTGATGACGGCCACCTACGGCTGGCGCAACCCGCCCGTGGTGACCGAGCGCTACGCCTACGACCCCTTGCGCCGCCTGACTGGAGTGACCGATAGTGAAGGCTTCCAGGCGGTCTACGAATACGATGCTTCTGGGAACCGCACCCGCTGGTGGGCCAACGATAACCAGACCACCCAGAGGCCTCGGGATGGCTTTGAACTCACCTACACATACGATGCTGCGGACCAGCTAATTCAGGCGGTTCGGGTAGGCCCTCAGCCCAATGACCGCCAGGTCTTCGTCTACGCCTATGATGCCAGCGGCAACCGCATCAACCTCAACTGGCCCGGTCCTCCGGGGCCGAACACCCAGGGGATGGACTACGATTACGACCGGGAGGGGCGGCTTATTATCGCCCAGGCCTACCAGACCCACCATCGGGGCCAGCGGGTGGACCGGGAAGTAACTCGCCTCTTTTACGATGGTCTGGGGCGGAGGCTGGTCAAGGAATACGACCCTAAGACTGGCGCAAGCGGGGTGAAGCGGACGGAGTATGTCTTGGACAACCTGGACCCGGTTGCCGAATACTTCATCTGGAACGGCCAGCGGGAGGAGTTCTATCGGGGTGGTTTGGAGGCCTTCAGCCCCACGCCGATGCTGTTGGCGCTGCGGCACTTGCCGGCGGGAACTGAAGGTCAGACCTACTGGTATCACCTGGATGGGCGGGGGAGCGTGGCCGGCATCACCAAACACCAGGGCCAGAGCACCCACAATTACCGGTACGATGCTTATGGCCAACTCCTTCCGGCCCAAGGCAACTGGACTGACCCACACAACCATTACACCTTTGCAGGCAAAGAGTGGGATGAGCACCTGGGCTTGTATGAATTTGGCGTTCGGCTCTACGACCCATGGGCAGGGGTGTGGCTGACGAGGGAGCCCTTGCCTGCTCAGGCCTGGGAGCCCCGCACCTGGCATCGTTACCAGTATGCCTATGCCAGCCCGATTAGTTATTACGACCCATATGGGATGCAGGTGCCGCCGCCGGAATGCAAACCAGGTGAGATTTGTTACACCGGAACCTTGGGGCCATACAATGTGCAGTCACTTCCTCTGTCCATAGTTGGAGTATCCAAGCCTATTGCTCTGGGGCCTACTGGTGCCCGATGGGTGGACCTATGCGCTCCCTCAACAGGTGTTCTCCGGAATCTTCTTCAGAGCATGCGCCCGGGTGGACGTTATGGCTATGGTGAATTGCTGGCCCAGGGCCAGTGGTGGAGCATCTATGTGCCTCCTATGCGCTTGGGCAGGGATTACTACAAACCCCGCCTCGCCTTTTATTTAAACACGCCCTACGATGAAACTGGATGGCAAACTGTCCAGCAAATCCAGGGTATCACCCGATTCCCCCAAAACCTCTTTGAAATCCTTACAAAAGGGCTAGCCTTAAGTGCAGTGTATCCAGGTCTTGGCCTTGGTCCTCCTGCTTCTCTGAACGTATATTCGGATTTGGAGATCAACAAGATGGGATATGCATGGCTCATGGAGAAGGCTCCCCTTGTCCCTGTGGAGATAGATCTGCCTGCCGAGAACTTCTACGATGCTCTGGCTGGCACCCTCGAGATGAGCGCAGGCTTTGCCCAGGCGCAGGATGTGGGCAATCGGGCCTATCAGGTTATTCTCCAGATTGCACTTGCTTCCCCTGCGCCAGAACGACGGGCTATCATCCAGACTTTCTACATCTATCAAGATTACTTAGGATACCAGATCTCACCGCGCTATCTCAGCCTGACCCCTGAAGGACAACCTCAAGAAACTCCGATTATTTACCCCTATGCCAGTGTCGTCATTAGAGGCCTTGGCCCATGCGCCGGGAGCAGCACATGCTATAATACCGCTATCCCCTTCTCCATACCAGAACATGCTTTCCCTGGCATCCCGTAAGGAGCATCCTATGCGCCGATTCCTTTTCACAGCCATATTGTTCATTGGAGCCCTCCTCGGGCTCATTTTGGCCGGTTGCCGGAATCAACCTTTGACTCTCTCTGCTTATGCTCCCTCCCCATCAGGCATTATTTTCTATTCTGAGCGGGAAGGGCTGGGAGCTCTTTATTACTGGGACTGGCAGACCCACTGGATCCACCGCTTTACTTCCCCCGAAGAAATAATCTCTCCTTATTTCTTTGTAGATTGGTCCCCTATAGCTAAGAAACTGGCTTATACGTGTGGTCACCAGAGTTCCATGGAGATTTGTGTGCGTGATCTTGATGGTCATCGCTGGCAATTGACGCATAATCGCTGGGAAGACAGCCAGCCTCGCTGGTCTCCTGACGGTCAGGAGATCGTTTTTCTTTCCCGTAGAGACTCCGGGACTCAGCGTGCTTATCGGATGAAAGCGGACGGCAGCCAGCAGCGCCCTCTGTTCTCAGACCCCAACATCTTGAGCTCATGGGTTGTTTGGTCTCCAGATGGTCAATGGCTGGCGGTCCCCAGTGTGCTGACATACGAGCAGACAGGGTTAGGCCAGTCTTATCCGACCCATCTATATCTTATTAAAGCCAGCACGGGCGAAATTTTCCACGAATTCTTAGACGCCGTTGCTGCCACATGGTCTCCGAATGGAGAGGAGCTGGCCTATGTCCATCGCCGGGGGCAGGATTATGAGATCTATATCTACAGCCTCAAAGAAGGTAGAACCCGCAGACTTCTATCCGTAAGCCATTTATGGTACGTGGAATGGTCTCCGGATGGTCAATGGCTGGCTTGTGTCTCTGGAAAACTGGAACCCAACTATGTGGACACCCGTTTATTCATTATCCGTCCGGATGGGAGTGGGAAGCGAGATCTTACACCTCAAGGCGTTCTGGCCATCTTAGCTGGACCTGGGACGTGGAGCCCAGACAGCCGGTATCTGCTAGTGGATATCCAAACACAGAAACTGGACGTGGGAATTATTGATGTAATTACCGGAGACCTATTGAAGGTAACGAATGATGAATATTTTGATGAGGCTCATTCGTGGGTATGGCTAGCATCAAAATGATGTGGGCTGAGAAGAAGGACTTCTTGCCTCATAAGAGGGGCGACTCCAGATTTCAAGGTTTTAATTGTATGCTTCAGTCCCATCCTGGAGGCGTTGGCTCGATTGTTTGAAGCCACGCGCCCTCTTTATGAGAGGCGGTTTCTCCTCTTTCGGCTCAAGTTTGGGATCTGGCGGTTATTGTGGGAGGACTTGAAATTCGCTTTCCGAGCCTGATCACCTACGCGCGCGAGGGATGGACCTTCCTGCGCACCGGCCGGCTTGCTCACCCGGAAGCCTTCTTTGAGATCATTGATACCCCACAAGATCCGAACAGCAGACTTCATCGGAAATAGGACGCGGATGAACGCGGATGGACGCGGACGAACATGGTTTCTTCCTTAAGAGCTTAGCATAACCCGGATGCTGCGCTCTAATTTCCGATGAACTCTAGCCCCTATAGTCCCTATTATCTGGGATACGAAGCTTTCCAGGATGTTGGTTTCAAAGAAATATACCAAGACCAGAGCAATCAAGTGCGCCATTTTATGGCAGGTGTCGGTTTTCATATTTCTATTTTCTATGGGCAATTGGGGGAGAGACTTGCGCTTTAGCAAGAAGAACCGGATCCCCGGATTACCGCTTGTATGTGGAAGGCGCTTTTGCCTTTGCTCATCTTCTGGACCTTTATGCTTTCTGGAGTGGCGGTCCGCCACCGGATATAGGGGATTGGCTTCCAAGGACTCTGGGAGGCACGCAAGGAGGGGTTCCATGAAACGGGTAGGCCTTCGCGCCTGGCGCCGCCTTGGGCGATACGTGGGATGGGTTCTCCTGATACTGACGGGGCTGTTGCTGGGGGCCTGGCTGGTGTTTGACGAGTTTTTCTTTCGGCCGGTCATTTTCCGGACGATTTTGGAGGCGATGACGGATGTGCAGCTTCGGGGTATTTCTTTGGAAGAGGCTCGTCGGCGTGCTCCTTTTCCGATTTGTCTTCCGGCATGGCTTCCGGAGGGTCTGGAGGGGCCGGAGATCGCTTTTCACGCGGAATGGGGGGGCCCCCCTGGGTGGCCGATGTCACCTTGGTTTATCGGCGTCATGGGGAGTCCATACTGAGAATCTCTCAAACCTATCGCGAGGCACCTGTTCAAGCGCTCCGTGTTACTCCTCACGGGGGCCAATTGGAGCAAGATACTCAAAATGTGGCATATGCTTTGTTGGAATGACAAGTGGGATCTGCTAAAACCAGGGAATTAACAGGTCAATCGAAGATATATTTTCAAGAAATTGATAAAAATGGACGGCGATTCAAGATGTATGAGCTTTTGGAGCCTCGGGAATATCGATCTGTTTGGGTTTATTGGTGGGGAGACCAACTTCTACGTCCTTATGAGGGGGCTCCTCGTTATGAGGTTTACTCCCGTCTCTCTTTGAGTGAAACATTTCGGGTTGTGGAGAATTTGACGAATTGTCTGGCTCCACTTCCAACGCCTACATCGACTTTTCATCCATAAATTCGGGGCAACAGTATGACAGGTTTGACCGAATACCAGGCCACGATCCACCTATGACTACTGCCGGATGCCTACGGCCAGGTCCTGCCGGCTGGGGCAACTGGACGGACCCTCACAACCATTACACCTTTGTGGGGAAAGAGTGGAACGAGCACCTGGGCCTGTATGAATTCGGCTTTCGGCTCTACGACCCATGGGCAGGGGTGTGGCTGACGAGGGAGCCTTTGCCTGCTCAGGCCTGGGAGCCCCGCACCTGGCATCGTTACCAGTATGCCTATGCCAGCCCCATTAGTTACTATGATCCATATGGGCTTGCGGTTTTAGAGGACGGTGAGGCCAAGCCAAGACCTCCGATACCACCATTAATCACCTTTAGAAACCTTCCCGTGGATGTTCTCATCGAGCGATATCAGCAAGATCAGGGTCCTACAAACTACTGTGCCTCTTATGCGATTGCCACTGCTTTAAACCTGCTGCACGAGACTGGAAGAGATATTACGGGTATGGAAGTGGTCAACACCATTCGGGCACATCAGTTCTTGCCGTGGTGGTCTCTAAAATTCCCTCCCCAGGTCCAACCTATAATATGGTGGAGCCTTCTGAGGGGCAATGGGGTCAAACCATGGCCTTATTATTCCCTGCTTCCTGAAGGCGGCGCTGTTACTCCCATACAGCAAGTCTATATCGTCAACCAATCGATGCCACAACTTTTATGGGAATGTGGGCTGCCGAGTGCTGTTCAAGCGGAAGCCAGGATGCTTTCTATGGAGGAAATGGTCTCAATCCTTCGGGATCCCTATCGGGTTGCACTTTTCACCTATAACGTTGACCTGGGGAATCCCCTTTCTGGCCACGTTGTTGTGCTTGTCGCTTATAACCCGAAGACTCAAGAGTTTGGTTTCCTGAATTCTTGGCGTAGTGAGCCGTTGATTTGGAAAACCGAAGAGGAGATAAAAACACTTCTAAGGGACCCAGGAGCTCTCTTCATAAGGCCCAATTTTGTGATTATTGAAAGGGGGATGGAAGGCGATGTCATCTTCTTCCCGGCCGGATAAAGGCAGATGGTCCTTGCTTATTCCCTTCATAGGTTGCGGGATTTGCCTGCTCTTGATTCTCCTCTGTTATATCTCCCCGGCTGGCTCATACTTAGTATTAGGTGCACAGTTGATTATGGGGGATTGGCGGAGAGAAAATCCTTTCCCTTTCCCTGAAGGGCTCCCCAATTATGAGATTGTCTTCATACCGTATACAGATCCCGACGAATTTAGCCCTCGTCCTCCCACCCTTGGATTCATTCACCCTGACGGGACAGGGCAGGTAGAATATACTTTTGAGCTATATAGTGGTGCCAAAAGTATGTGGGGTCTGAAAATAGCAACTTCTCGGGCCTTTTATCCCCGTTGGTCTTCCAAAGGTTTTCTGTTATTCTCTATTAAAGGGGTACCTCCAAATGTACGGATGATTGATCCATCTGGGCGAATGTACGGCGAAAAATGTGATACCCTACCGGGACTTAGGCTAACTTTTGACCCTCAAGGGAACATTCTTGGGCCTATTTATGAGTTTTCGCAGGTTTATCGTGATTATGAACCTTATATCCAACTCGGCTCACTATTGATTGCCAGGCATGATTTAAAAAACTGCCGTATAGATGGGGCTTTTTATCTGCCTGTATCAGCTGATCCGAGATTCATTTGGGCAATAGGCGAGAATGCTGAGGGCTGGGTTGTTAGCTACTTTCACGAGTTTGAAACACATAGCGATCGGATTGTGCTTTACCATTCTTTACGAAATATTCATAAATTTTTTCCAGGGCAGAATCCGGCCTTTTCAGATGATGGGAAGTGGATAGCTTATTACCGACCTGATGGCTATCTTGTTGTAAGGGATGTTGAGACTGATGAGGAGCGAGTAGTCGTTCGTGCTATGGATCGCCCCCTTGAATTTTGGTCACCTGAGTCATCCTGTGTATCTATGCCTGGGTGGTCTCCGGATGGGGAATGGCTGGTCTACAGTAGCCCGGTTGGGAGGATGTACAAAGTACACTGGAGAAGCGGGCAGAGGGTCTATCTGGGTTATGGCTGTGCACCGGATTGGCGGTAGCGGTGGGCAAAGAGTAGGATAAGCGTCCGGGGCTTTATGAGTTTGGCTTTCGCCTTTACGACCCCTGGGCGGGGGTATGGCTCACGAGGGAGCCCTTGCCTGCTCAGGCCTTAGAGCCAAGGACATGGCACCGCTACCAGTATGCCTATGCCAGCCCGATTAGTTATTATGACCCGTATGGTGAGTTTCCCGTCCTGATTCCAATTGTTAGTGGTATCGTGGGCGGCCTGACTGCTGGCGCCGGATCACTTATTGCACAAATCGCTGTAGGGCAGGGCTCGCTTGTGGGGAGGTGGCAAAATGTGGATGGAGGTGATGTAGCGATAGCAGCCGGAGTGGGGGCCGTTGCGGGGACCTTGGCGCCCTTTGCAGCCACTGTAGCACCTGGGATGGGCGGAGCCATTGCCTTAGGAGCAGGAGCTAATATCGTTCAGTATGCCCTAACACAATGGTCCAACAATCAACCGTTTCGGTGGGAGGATTTGGCTTTGAATGCAGTGGTAGGGGGTATAACTGAAGGGTTGGCTGATCCTGCTCCCAGTTTAGATGAGTTGGCGGCTCCTTTTGCCCGCTGGTCTCCCTGGCTTGACCAACGAGTGGTTGAGAGCATTATGACGGAGAAGTTGTTGAAATCGATTACCCTCTCTATTTTTTGAGGTGATCAACAATTGGCCTCTTTCCTGGCCTGAGATTATTCGTAATTGGCACAAAATCTGGAGGGATGAGTGTGAATGAAGAAGTTATTATTGACTGGATTTTTATGTCCTTAATGCCATTGATTGCCTGGTTTTTAGGTTATTTGAGTCATCGCTATGCTTCACAGGTTGTCCCTGGCGAAGTTATTCGTGTGCCTTCCTGGCTGGCAATGCTGGCTGGGAGAAAGAGGGGGAACAACCTGGTTGAACTACGGGGTTTTATCTGGCAAATATGGGCCTGGACCATGTTCCTACTGACTACATTTCTGGCGTTGTTTGAGCCGGATCATCAAAAGAGGGTGTTGGGGTTTAGGAATGGTCTTCTTCTTTCCTTGCTTGGTGGTGCGATTTTGCTTGCGGTTTTATCTCTTTATTCTCGGCGCAAGTAGCAGGCCAACGATAAGGATATCCCCAAGCACCAGGGCCAGAGCACCCACAACTATCGGTATGATACCTACGGCCAACTGCTCCCAGCCCAGGGCAACTGGACGGACCTGAGGAGCCCGACCAGCAGGGCCATTCCCCCTGTCACCAGCACCATTGTCCAGCGGACCACATGCAGCGCGCGCCGGACCGTCCGCGCGTCCAGGGGACCATCGCCGCCCTCCAGCCGGTAGTGGCCGATCTTTTCCAGGGTGACGCCCAGCGCGCCGGCCATCGCGGCCATCGTCCAGCCCGCGTTCGGGCTGAGGGTCCGGCGGTGCTGGGCCCACATCGCGCGCCAGGCCCCGCGCGGGTCCTCCCCCGCCAGTGCCGCCCCGGCTACGATCAGCAGGGCCGTCAGCCGCGCCGGGAGCCAGTTCAGCCCGTCGTCGGCCCGGGCAGCGAACTTGCCCACGTACTCCGTCTCGGGCTGGTGGTAGCCCCACATGGAGTCCGCCGTGTTGCAGAAGCGGTAGACCCATGCGCCGGGAAGCCCGAAGAGAGCAAACCAGAACAGAGGCCCGGTCAGGCCGTCGGTGATGTTCTCCGCCAGCGACTCCACCGTCGCGGAGACGACCAGGGGCTCCGGCAGGTCCGCCGTCTCCCGCCCGACCAGGTGCCAGCGGACCCGCCGCCGGGCCTCCGGCAGGTCTCCCTGCTCCAGCGCCTCCAGCACTTCCCCTCCGGCCCGCAGCAGCGCGCGCATCGCGAAGGTGACTTTCAGCAAGGGGATGCTCCAGAGCCAGAGGAGGGGGACGCGCGCCCGGGCCAGGACCAGCCAGGGGAGCGCGAAAAGGGCCGCCCCCAGCAGGACCGCCGTCATCCCGAAGAGGAAGGGGCGGGCCCGGCCCTGCCGGGGCCGCCAGCGCCACCACCCGTTCAACCAGTGGCCCATCCAGACGACGGGATGCAGGGGGCCCGGAGGTTCTCCGAAAAGCAGGTCCAGGAAGACGGCGCCCAGAAGGGTCAGGACATCTTCAGCCAACGGCGTCCTCCAGCCGCACCCGGAGATTCAGGAACCAGACGCCATCGTGGGCGTGGACCGCCGGGGCATCGGACGGGGATTCGGCCCGCAGCGGGCGGCGGAAGAGGGGGCCGTCGGTGACCAGGGTGTGGTACTCGCCGTTCTCCCCGCAGGGGTGAGCGCCGCGCGCGGCCATCTCCGCGACCAGTTCCCGGTCCAGCGGCCGCCCCAGGAACGCGGGGTCCAGCCGGGTGGCCACGACGACGGCCCGGAATCCCGCCTCCCAGAACTCCTCCAGCAGGGCCCAGGGGTCGGCTTTCCAGAGGGGGAGGAGCGGCACCAGGCCCACCTCCAGGCAGACCCGCTCCACCCACGCCCGGTGCTCCTCCAGGTCCATATCACCGAAGACGCCGCCCTCCACGCCTGCGGCCCGGAGGGCCCGCATCGCGTCCTTGAAATTGGCTTCGTACTCCTCCCAGGACGTATGGACCTGAATCAGAGGCAGGCCCATAGCGCGGGCCTGCAGGGCAACAACCTCGGGGGGAAAGCCGTGGGAGCGGACGCGGCTACCGTCCTCAGCGACGGTGTTGAGCAGGTAGACCAGACGGTGGCCCTGTTGACGGGCCCGGTAGGCCGCCAGCGCGCTGTCTTTCCCGCCACTCCAGGAGACGAAGAGGTTCATCTGACTTCACCGGGAGCCAGGAGGTGCTCCATTCGCTGGAGAGCAACTGCTTGCAGTGGCCCCACCGTACCACCCACAGGTCCGGCAGTGGTAAGCGTTCGGGGGAAGACCCGCGCCGCAGTGCGGGCAGGGAACCTCTCCCGGCCCGGGCGGGGGAATCTCCCCCACGACCTGGCGATAAATCCGGTAGTAGTACGGCTGGTCGCAACTGATCAGGCGGACCGACACCGCCCAGTCCTCATCCGTCAGCATCCCGATGACCTTCTCTCGCAACCGGCTGAAACCGGTCCCCACCTCTATGGGCCGTTTGCTCTGCCAGCAGAGAGGGGACGGCAGGTCCCCCTCAAAGGCTCTCCGCAGGATCCACTTCCCGAACCGGGCCCCGGTCTCCTCCCGGACCTTCAGTTCTGGGGGAATGGAGAGAGCCAGGTCCACCACCGCCGGGTCCAGATACGGCTGGCGGACCTCCATCCCGAACCAATGGCCCAACTCGCCGGACGAGAAGTGCATTCGTCCGGCCAGCCAGGGGATGTAGGTCGCCAGGTCCCGGTCAAACATGTAGGAGTATCCCGCGAACAACTCGTCCGCGCCGTCGCCGGTCATCGCCACCTCAAACCCCAGGGAGCGGGCCTCGGCGAAGGCAAAATACAGGGCCAGGTCGTTGGGCAGGGCGGGGTCAAAACTGCGGCGGATGCGGATGATTTCGGGGATCGCGGCCAGGGCCTCATCGGCCGAGACCTGCCGGACAATCAGGGAGCGCCCCAGGGCCCGGGCGGCCGCCTCCGCATACGGCAGGTCCTCCCCGCCGTCCTCCAGGCAGATGTGCAGGAGCGGCGTGGTCGGAGAGAGGAGAGCCAGAATGGACGTGTCCAGTCCGCCGGAGAAGAAGAGGACGTCGGCCGGATTCCGGCGGACCGCCTCCTGCAGGGAAGACCGCAGGGTCTGGATGACCTCATTCCGTTCCATACCGGCGGCGCATCTCGGCCGACACTTCGGCCGTCAGGGTGAAGACCCGCTCCGCCAGGTCCGGGCTCAGCGTCCCGGTCCCGCAGGAGGGAGTGATCAGCGAGGCGGAGAGCACCTTCTCAAAGGGGATGCCCTTGCGGACCAGCAGATTTATCGCCCGGTGCAGGCGGTCCACCAGACTTTCTGTGGTTTCGTCCAGAGCCGCTTTGCTGGTGGGGACGATGCCCCAGGCGATCATCCCCCCGCGCTCCAGGAAGGCGTACACTTCCTCCGGGTAGAGGGCCAGGCTCTCCGCATATCCGTAGGCGTCCAGGCTGAGGATGTCTATAGGGGTTCCCATCAGGAGTGGCCAATCGGCGTTGGCGCAGCAGTGAACGCCCTTCAGCCCCCCGATCGCGCTCAGAACCTCTGTCAGCAGGGCCTGGGCTTGCTCCCGTCCGAGGGGAAGATAGGCAGAGCCGACCGCGGCCACATACGGGTCGTCCACAAAAAGAATCACGTTGGGGCAGACCTTCCGGAGTTCTCGCTCCTGCCAGGCCGCTTTCATCGCCATATGTTTGACCAGCGCGTCGGCCAGGACCTCATCGTAGAGAATGGGGCGCCCTCGGGGGTCCACTACCATCATCCCCCAACAGACCGGACCCACGATTTGCCCCTTCAGCGCCAGAGGCGGCCGGGAAAGGGCCGCGACGTCCTGAAGGAACCGGCGGAACCCGGCGGCGTATGCGTCGCTCACCGCGGCAAATTCCAGATTCTGTTCCAGATAGGCGCTGTAGAGATGCTCCAGTTCCGCCGTCAGGTCCCGGCTGGTATCCACGTAGACCTTTTTCTCCCCGGCATCCACGACAATTCCTGGAAACCCCTCGCTGAACTGGACCAGCATGTTTTCCAGAAAGGAGCGCCGGGGCAACTGAGGCCAGGCCGGGATGTCCGGAAAATATTCCAGGACTTTCCGAACCGCTTCTGCCGGGTCGGTGTGGGGTGTGCTGCCGATGGGGAGAGTTTGGAGCGCCAGAGCTGGAACTGACATTCTTTTTCCTCCAGTGGGGAACCGGTTGTTCCGATGCTCACGCCACGCGGGGCAGAATCGCCGGGCGTCCCCCATCATCGGGGCGGGGAAAGACGGCCACCGCATTCCCGTAGATGGCCGTCAGCCGCTCGCGGCGCAGCACCTCCTTTGGATCGCCCAGTGCTACCAGCGCACCGTCTACCAGCAGCGCCAGCCGGTCGGCGAAGGTCGCCGCCAGGTTCAGGTCGTGCAGGACCACCAGGACGGCCATTTCACACTCCACAGCCATCCGCCGGATCAGGGTGAGGACGGCGACCTGATGGTGGATGTCCAGGTGGGTCGTCGGCTCGTCCAGCAAGAGACAGCGGGGCTCCTGGGCCAGCGCGCGGGCCAGCAGGACCCGCTGCCGTTCCCCGCCGGAGAGTTCGCCGATCAGCCGGTCCGTCTGGTCGGCCATGCCCACCCATTCCAGCGCGCGGCGGGCCGCCGCCCGGTCGGCCTCCCGGGGCACTCCCAGAAAACCCAGATAGGGCGTCCGCCCCAGGAGCACACTTTCCCAGACGGTGAAGGTCGGGGGGATGTAGGCGCCCTGGGGGACCAGGGCCACGTGCCGGGCCAGTGCGCGCGGCGGCCATTGGGTCGGCGGCCGGCCGAAGAGGCGCACCGTCCCCCAACCGGGCCGGAGAAACCCTGCCGCCAGCCGAATCAGCGTGGATTTCCCTGCCCCGTTGGGGCCGATCAGCCCCAGCATCTCCCCGGGCATCAACTGGAACGATACTCCTCGCAGAACGGGCCGTCCGTCATACGCAAAGGTCAGATTCTCCACTTCCAGGGGTACCACCATACCTCACCTCTATCCGGTCGCAGGGCGCAGGTTGCACGTTGCAGGTCGCACGTCGCACGGCGCAGGGCGCACGGAATCTGCAATCTGCAATCTGTCAGAACACCTCCCGCTTCTGCCGCCGCAGCAGGTACAGGAAAAACGGCGCGCCTACCACCGCCGTCACCACCCCCAGGGGCAACTCCCGCGGGGAAAAGGCCGTCCGGGCCACGCCGTCGGCCAGGATCAGCGCGACGGCCCCCAGGGCCCCGCTCATCGGCAACAGGAAACGGTGGTCGGGCCCCCAGGCCAGCCGGACGATGTGGGGGACGATCAGGCCCACAAACCCGACCGTCCCGCTGACAGAGACGGCGGCCGCGGTGGCCAGGGAGACAGCCAGGACGAGAATCCCCTTGGTTCGCTCCACCGCCACCCCCAGCGACTGGGCCTGCTCCTCGTCCAGTTGGAGCACATTCAGCGTATGGGCGTACCCGCCGATGACGGCCAGCCCCCCGACCACGTAGGGCAGGACCACCCGCGTCTTCTCCCAGTCGGCCAGGGCCAGACTCCCCATCAGCCAGCCCAGGACGTGCATGGCCCGGAAGGCGTCCTGAACCGAGAACATCAGGAAGATCGTCGCGGCGGAGAGGAGCGCGTTGACCGCCACGCCGGCCAGGATGAGGGTCGTGACGGGCGTCCGCCCGCCGACGCGGGCCAGGCTGTAGATGGCCGCCGTGGCCGCCAGTGCCCCGATGAATGCCGAAAGCGAGACCCCGTTCCACCCGCCCCCGCCGAACCGCCAGACCAGGACGATGGCCAGGGTGGCCCCGAAGGACGCGCCGGAGGAGACGCCGATGAGGTACGGCTCCGCCAGCGGGTTCCGGAAGAGGGCCTGGTAGACGGCCCCGGCGACAGCCAGAGTCATCCCCACCAGGCCTGCCAGCACCACCCGGGGGAAGCGAATCTGGAAGAGGATAGTCTCCCAGGCCGGGGGCCAGTCCGTCGGTCCGGTCATTGTCCCCAGGTGATACCCCAAAATGCGAAGGACGGCGTCCGGCGGGATGGGGACCGCTCCCCATGCCACCCCCAGCGTCGCCATCAGCAACAGCAAGCCGCAGGCCAGGGCCAGGAAGAGCCAGCGTCTCCGGCGGAACAGGTTGAGGTGACAGTCACCTTTAAGGTGACTGTCACCTGATGAGGGTTTGCAACTATTACTGGAACGCATCGGGATGAAGGGCCCGCGCGATCATTTCCAGAGCATCTATCACCCGGGGGCCGGGGCGGCTGACGATGTCCCCCTGCTCCTGGGTCAGTTCCACAATGCGCCCGTGGACCACGGCGGAAATCTTCTCCCACCCCGCGCGGGCCTTCACCGTCTCCGCCGATTCGCCCCAGGGATGGTCGGCCAGGAAAATGACCTCGGGGTCGGCAGCGATGACCGCCTCAGCGGAGAGTTGCACCCAGGCCATCTCGGCATTGGCCGCGATGTTCTCTCCACCGGCTCGCTCAATCAGGTCCTGGACGAAGGAGCCGGGCCCGGCCGTCCAGAGCGTGGGGTCCAGTTCCCAGTAGACCCGGGGCCGCGGCCGGTCCTTCACCGCCTGGGCGACCTTATCCGCCCGCTCCTGCATCTGGGCGACCAGCGCCTCCGCTTCCTTCTCCGTTCCGGTGGCCTTCCCTACCAGACGGATGCTCTCCAGGACTCCCGGGAAATCGTGGGCGTCCACGATCAGCACCGGGATGCCCAGTTTCTCCAGTTCCGGCATCACCTGGGACATGTGGATGCTGGCAGCCAGGACCAGGTCTGGCTGGAGTTCCACCAGTTTCTCCATGCTGACGTCGGAGAAACCGCCGACTTTGGGCTTCTCGGTGGCCTCAGGCGGGTAGTTGCAGAACTCGGTGACGCCCACTACCCGGTCTCCCAATCCCAGCGCGTAGAGGATTTCGGTGTTGGCAGGGGAGAGGGAGATAATGCGTTGTGCCCCCGCCGGGATCGTGACCTCCCGCCCGGCCATATCAGTGACGGGGACCGTCGGGACAGGGGTTGGGGTGGGGCGGCATGCTGCCAACCCCAGCAGCAGGGTTGCTGCCAGCCCCAGAGCAAGAAGACGAGCGAGACCTTTCATGGCAACCTCCTGTGAAGTGGATTGGGAAGTAGAAAAGGGTGGAACCGGCGAGGGGAACAAAAAATTCCCCCTCCGAGGCTCTGAGGGGGAATGAAAATCCCCTTGTCAGACGACAAGGGGGTATGGGACCGGGTTCAATACATCCGAACCGCAGTTCCATTCCCCTGTCCTCGCAGGTTCCTGGAACGACGGTGAGGCAGGCGACCTGGCTCTCCCGGCCCGGATGCGGCCTCTGACCCCGGCCTTTCATGCATCCGGGGGACGGGATTACAGTTGCGGGACAGCGCCGGAATCTCCGCCCGAAGGGGCCTTCGGGCGAACCACCGGACTTCCCCTATTAAGCCCTGCCTTTCGGCGCGGGCACCTCACCTGGTTCAAAGATTCAGTTGTGTAGATAGTATACCACGAAACGAGGGAATTGACAAATGAGGGAATTTGTGGTATGATAAGTGCCAATTGTGGACTTGTCCCCGACATGGCCACGCCGCACGTCGCGGGTCTGGCGGGGCTGGTCTGGGCGACCGGGAAGTGCTCCACGGCCTCCTGCGTCCGCAGTCGGATTGAGCAGAACGCGGACCGCATCTCCGGTACCGGCACCTACTGGTACTGGGGGCGCATCAACGCGTACCGCTCGGTCTCCGCGCCATAGGCTGTTTTCCCCGAGAGGGCTGGCAATACTAAGGCCCCGACCGTTATGGCCGGGGCTCTTTTTTGGAGGTCACCCTGTCTTCGCATCTCGCCGACCGTTTACTGGACTGGTTTGCCCACCACGCCCGCGACCTCCCCTGGCGGCGGGACCGCACGCCGTACCGGGTCTGGGTCGCCGAGGTGATGCTCCAGCAGACGCGCACGGAGACCATGGGGCCCTACTACGAGCGCTTCATGGCCCGTTTCCCCACGCTGGAGAGCCTGGCCCGGGCCCCGCTGGAGGAAGTGCTCCAGGTCTGGGAGGGGCTGGGCTACTACTCCCGCGCCCGGCTTCTGCACGCGGCGGCGCAGAAAGTGCTGGAGGAACGGGGGGGCCACCTGCCTGATACCTGTCAGGAACTGTTGAAACTGCCGGGTGTGGGGCCGTACATTGCCGGAGCGGTGGCGTCCATTGCCTTCGGTCGCCCCGAAGTGGCGCTGGACGGCAACGCCTGCCGGGTGCTGAGTCGCCTCCTGGCGCTGGAGGGAGATCCGCGCCAGCCGTCCGTCCGCCGACATCTGGAAGCGTATGCCCGTTCCATCATGCCGCTGGGCCGTCCCGGTCCCTTCAACGAGGCGCTGATGGAACTGGGAGCCACCATCTGCCTGCCCCGCCGCCCCCGTTGTAGCGATTGTTCCCTGGCCGACGATTGTCGGGCTCACCAACTGGGGCGGGAAGAATCGCTCCCCACCCGTGCTCCCCGGCGGCCTCTGCCCCACTACGAAGTGACAGCGGCGGTCATTCAGGACCCGGATGGAAGGGTCCTGCTGGCTCGCCGGAAAGAGAACTCCTTCCTGGGCGGACTGTGGGAATTCCCCGGCGGCAAACGGGAGGAAGGGGAGAGCCTGGAAGAGTGTCTGGCGCGGGAAATGCGGGAGGAACTGGGGATTGAGGTGGCCGTGGGAGAACGTCTGGTCACGCTGGAGCACGGGTATACCCACTTCCGCATCACGCTCCACGTGTTCCGCTGCCGCCTGATCGCCGGAACGCCCCGGTGCCTGGATTGCGACGAGGTCCGTTGGGTGACAGTGGAGGAGATGGCCGCGCTGCCGATGCCGGTGACGGACCGGCGGATCGCGCGGATGCTGTAGCCCGACTTCTGACAGGTGGGACGACGGACAGGCTGGCCTACATTGCTGCGCCGCAGCCTCTGCTTCTCCAGTCAATACCTCTTGCTTTGATCCCCGATTCCTGGTACCTGTCCTCTATACCTGACTCTCGTTTTGTGGCAGTCCCTTGGCAGTCTATCCTGCTACAATCAGCCAGGGCTTATCCATTCTCTAACTCTTTCACCCTCACCCCACCCCTTACCCCTCCCCTCTCCCGCTCGCCTATCGGCGGCGGGAGAGGGGAGGGGAACCAGAGGGATTTTGCGACGGGCGGCAAAGCCGCCCGTCGCAAAATCCCTCCTTCATCCCCCCTCTCCCCTGGCCGCAGGCCAAGGGGAGAGGGGGGACCGAGGGGGGTGAGGGGGACAACAAGACCATTGCGGATGCCAGAGGGATCAATATTAGAGCGTTGATAAGCCCTGGGGTCACCGTGGGGGAATTTGACGGTGACGAGAACCAGGTTTATACTGTGGCTGAGATGGACCGCAAGGGGAACTACAGGTTACCTCTGCACCTGGAGCGCGAAGAGACCTGCAGTTGGATCATTACTGCCAGAGGCTACAGGCCCGTCCTGAAGGAAGGCGTCGCTATTCAGCCGATTGAAATCGCCCTCCCTGGGCACTTCGTGCCGGGTGTCGGCCTTCGCCGACACTCTTTATGTGTGCATTGCAAAAGAGGTCGGCGAAGGCCGACCAAAGGCCTGTGGCCCCAAAAGGGTGACTTTCAGTCTGCCTGAGTTGAACATGCCCTGCAGCAAGCCGGGTGAGGTGAGATGACCGATCTGGTGGGAGAAAAACTGGGCAAGTACGAGATTACGGCTCGCATCGCCAGCGGCGTTCTGGCCGAGGTGTACCGGGCCTACAGCCCGTCACTGGGCCGCGAGGTGGCCCTCAAGGTCTACCGGGCCCCTCTCTCCAGTGATCCGACCCTGACCAAACGGCTGCGCGAGGAGGTCTGGCGAGCCGCCAGCCTGCACCACCCCCACATCGCGCAGATTTACGATTGCGACGTGGCGACCGTGGCTGGCCAGCCGCTGCTCTACGTGGTCAGCGAGTTCGCCGAGGGCGCCACTCTGAAGGAACGGCTGGCGGCGCTGAAGGCCAGCGGTCAGACGATGCCTCTTCCAGATGTGGTGGTGCTCCTGCGGGCCGTCGCTGCCGCTCTGGACTATGCCCACAGCCGGGGAGTGGTCCACGGCGGGCTCAAGCCGACCAACGTCCTGTTCACCGCCGGGGGCGAGCCGCTGCTGGCGGACTTCGGGATGGCCAGAGCGGCTGCCGCAGCCGTACAGACCCTGTCCGCCGACCCAAGCGGTGCCCCTGCCTATATGGCCCCCGAGCAGATCAGGGGCGAACCCATAGACGGCCGCGCCGACATCTACGCGCTGGGGGTGCTGCTGTACGAACTGTGCACCAATACCCTGCCCTTCACTGCCGACACGGCCACTGGCGTCTTAGCGTGTCACCTGAGCGAACCACCGCCCTTGCCCTCACGGGTCAACCCGGCCCTCCCTCCATCTGTGGAGCAGGTCATCCTGAAGGCGCTCAGCAAGTCTCCCGCCGACCGCTACCAGACGGCCGGAGAGATGGTTGCCGCGCTGGAAGGAGCCATCGCCGGGAACGTATTCCCCGCTCCTGCCCTGCCGACCGAGAGTCGGGCCCCTGCCACTGACACCCGACCTGGCCGACTCCCAACCTGGATGGCTGCCATTCTCTCCCCTTTACCGGCCGGAGAAGGGGCGCTGATTTCCGGGAAACCGGCGGGCGAGAAGCCGGAAAAGGGGGGCATCCGCAACTTCCTGGTCCAGATTCTGGCTATTTTCACCGCTGTGCTGGCCCTGATTGAGCGGTTCCTGAAGGTGATAGACATCCTGCGCAACCCGCTGGTCGGACTCATCGTGATGGGAGGGGCGGTCGCCGCAATGGTGATCAGCGCGGGCTACGTCCTGGCCCGTCCCCAACTCTACAAGCGCTGGCAGCGCCAACTGGCAGCCATCGGCCTGATCTTGACCGTGTTGGCCGCGCTGGGCTGGGGCGGCTGGACCATCTACGATATGAAACGGCCGCCCAGGGGGCTGATCGTGCTCATCGCTGATTTTGAGCAGGCCCCTGGGGCACGGACGGTGAACTACGCCCGCCGTATTGAGGCCGGCCTCAATGATGCTCTGAGCCGTCTCAATGTAGAAGGGGTCTATGTAGAGCGGGCCTATGAGGTCTACACTGAGAGGGACGCCCGTGCCCGGGCCGCGGCCCGCAAGGCGGCCGTGGTGATTTACGGCTGGTATGACGATGTGGGTGTCAACCCGCGCTTTGAACTGGTACGGGCGCCGCAGCAGTACCTCCCCTTGTTCCGGCAGGCGTCCGTCGCACTGGCTGATCTGGATAGGTTAGAAGTCCGGGTGGATAGGGAACTGGCGGAGATGAACTACATTGCAGCGACGGCTATCGGGCTGGCCTATTATGCCGATGGCCAGAATGATCGGGCCCTCCCCTTTTTTGACCTGGCCCTGCGCTTTGCCCCTGAGGAGACTCGCCTGATGGGCACGGAGGCGGTCTATTTCTACAAGGGCTCTGCTCATTTCTACCTGCATCAATTCCCCCATTCCCTGGCAGCCCTGCAGGAGGCGGTCCGGATCAACCCGGACCTCTATGAGGCCCATCGCAACCTGGCGGTCGTCTACAGCGCCAACTGCGACTACGACGCTGCCCTGCGCGAGATTGACGAGTCCCTGCGCCTGAAGCCCGACAGCGGCGACGCTTACTATCTCCGCGGCGTGTTGCTGATGTACCGGGGCCGGTGGGATGAAGCGGTGGCGGCCCTGACCAGGGCCGCAGAACTCTCCCCGAACGACCCGGCTGTCTATGCCGCCCTGGGGCAGGCCTACCAGGAGACTGGGCGGACGGAAGAGGCTGAAGCCGCCTTTGCCAGCGCTGCTGCCTTGAGCGAAGCCTCTTTGAAGGACAGGGAGAGTGCCGGTGATCCCCAGGTCATCGCTGCCCGCGCTGACATCCTGCGGAGTCAGGGCAGGTTTGAAGAGGCGGTTGCCGAGCATCAACGGGCCATTGAGATCGGCGAAAAGCGCAGGCTGCGACCCGACCGACTGGCCTGGCTCTACCGATCCCTGGGGCGGACCTACTGGGACATGGAACGCTGGGCGGAGATGGCCGAAGCCTACAGTCGGGCCATCGCCCTCGCGCCCGGCCTGTACAGCGACCATGTCGCGCTGGCTGCGGCCTATCGGGGCATGGGACAACCCGATCAGGCGGTAGCGGCCTACCAGCAGGCGCTGGCCCTCCTCCCCTGCGACGCGCTCACCCATAACCTTCTGGCTGGCCTCTACCGCGAACTCGGTCGGACCGAAGAGGCGCTGCAGGAGTACCGGCTTGCGGTTCAATACGACCCCGACGACTTCAACGCCTGGGACGCCATTGGCAGGATTTTGGGGGAGCAGGGGGAAATGGAGGAGGCGAGAGTTGCCTACCAGAGCGCCGTGACTGCCGCCGAACGCCGCCTGGAAAGCAACCCGCACGACGCAGCAACTGCCTATACGCTTGGCCAGATGTACCTTCGGCTGGGGGACACACAAAAGGCCATTCTCACACTGCAGAATGCCGTGGCCCTGCAACCCAGTGCTGACAACCATTATGCCCTGGGTAACGCCTACTACTGGGCGAAACCTATGACCGACTGGGTCGGACGAAGGAAGCGATCGTTGCATACCGCTATGCGCTGGCGCTGGAGGAGAACGCCGACGTGCATACCCATCTGGGGATGCTGCTAGAGAAGACGGGAAAGACGGACGAAGCCGAGGCGGAGTACAGGGCCTCCCTTCGGGTGAAGGACAACGCCGACGCGCATGCCCATCTGGGGATGCTGCTGGAGAAGACGGGAAAGACGGACGAAGCCGAGGCGGAGTACAGGGCTTCCCTTCAGGTGAAGGACAACGCTCTCGCCCACTGGGGCCTGGCACGAGTTTACCGGCAGGCCGGCAAAGTGGACCAGGCTGTCGCCGAGTACCAGGCCGCCCTTCGCCTGCAGGATGACCCCCATATGCGGTTCGCCCTGGCCCAACTCTACGAATCTCAGGGCCGCCTGGAGGATGCCGCTGGCCAGTATCAGGCGGCCATTCCACTCTTCGGCCCGGAAGACCCTTACCGGGACAGCAGCCGCGCGGCGCTGGCAAGAGTACTGCTCCGGCTCTGTCGGTCCGATGAGGCGCTGGTCGCGCTGCAGCCGTCCCTGGAAGGTGGCCCTGGCGCGTCGTCGGTGGATGTGCTATCCGTGCTGGCTGCCATCTACGAAGCGCAGGGGAGGATGTCCGAAGCCAGCGAGATTTATGCCCGACTCCTCCGCGAAAACCCGGACGACCCCACCGTTCACTACCTGGCAGGGGAATTTGCTTATCGCCAGAACCGCCTGGATGAGGCGGTACGGGAGATGGAGCAGGCGACGAAACTGGCGTCAGCCTTCTCCCTGGCCTGGAGCCGCCTGGGCTACTTATATGAGTTGCAAGGAAACTTTTCTGCCGCGCGGGCGGCGCACAGGAAAGCCCTGGAGGTTCTGCCTTCTAATGTCAGTGCTCTGTTGGGTCTGGGGCAGATTGCCTTACGGCAGGGCGATCTCGGGGAGGCTCTGAGTGATTTCCAGGAGGCACTTCGCCAGCAGCCGGAGTATGCCAGCATTGTGCCGGATGAAATCCAGGCCACGCTGGTTGCTATTCATCTGGACCTGGCGCTGGCCTACGAGCGGCTGGGCCGCCGCGCAGAGGCTAATCAGGAACTGGCAACGGTGCGCCAGTTGGCCGAGGCGGCCGCCGCTGCTTTGCCCTCGCATCCCCGGGCCCGTTTCCAGTTGGCGGTGGCCTATTGGTTGACCAGTGAAAACGAGTGGGCCGAAGCGGCCTTCGCTGAGGCAGTGCGCTGTGATGCCTCGCTGGCTGGGGAGCGAGTGCGGGTGGAACAGAGGGTTCGTCTATTGCGGGGCAGGTGAGGTTGCCAGCAACCGCCTTCCTCACCCCTCCCCCGCCGCCTGCGGCGGGCGGCAAAGCCGCTGGGGGGGGTGAGGCTGAACAGTTACCCTTTTTCTTGTACTACGGCCCGCTCACCTGAATGGTCACTGGCAGAAGGAGATAGTCAGCGCCGCCGGTTACCGGCACCCGGATGTGGGGCGCCGCCGGGTCGTAGAAACCGACAGCAATCCGGGCCTCGCCGGTGTAATCCGTCGCGGTCAGCGATACCGAATGGAAATCTACCAGGACCTCTCCCGCTGTCCAGGTGGTGGTGGGACGGGTCCCCTCCACCGGTGTCCCGTCGTGCTGGCCCAGGAGGCGGGAAATATCCGGTGGAAGGAGGTGGACGAAGACCTGGTAGTTGATGCTCCCGGCCCCGGGCAGCGCGCGCCAGTAGAAAGTCACCCCCACGCTCTGGCCCGGGCTGAGCGTCGTGGTGGTCAGGTCGTAGCCGATGAGTTCCGCCACGTCCCCGAAGCGGGCGTAGAGGGTGTTGGAGGGCACGGGGCCTGTCGGTGTGGCCGTCGGTGGTGGGGTGGGGGAGGCCGGAGGCGACGGCGCGGATGTTCCAACGGTCGGAGTGATGGTCGGCAGCGCGCCCAGAACGGGCGTCGCCGTGGGTCGGGGAGATGGGCTGGGGGTAATCACCAGCCCCGGGGGCAGGGTGGGGGTGATGGTGAGGTCAACGCTCAAGGCCGGGAGCCGCTGCAGATACCAGACCCCTGCGAACAGGAAGACCCCCAACAGGAGGAATACGAGCGCCGTCCGCCAAAAGCGCCCGGTCTTTTCCCGCAGTTCCTCCTGCTCGTAGACGGTTAGACTGCCAGCCAGTTTCCGCCCGGTGGAGAGCGCGCGGGCGAAGTAGATGAGCGCAACCAGGCCACAGGCGGCGTAGAAAATCCATGCGATGCCGGCCAGCCACCCCAGTATGACCTTCATAATTGCTGCAGCACTCCCCGAATGATGGTCTCCAGGCGCGGGGCCAGGACCCGCCCGGCCTCCAGCACTTCTTCATGGGTGGTGGTGTCTTCTCCTTCCTCCGTTGATGCCAGATTGCTGATGCCAGAGAGCCCCAGCACCCGCATCCCGCCGTGGCGGGCCACCGTCACCTCGGGGACGGTGGACATCCCCACGGCGTCCGCACCGATGAGCCGGAGGAAGCGGATGTCGGCGGGGGTCTCAAAACTGGGCCCCGCCAGGCAGATATAGACCCCTTCGTGGACCGGGATCCCGGCTTCCCGCGCCACGGAGCGGGCGATGGAGCGCAGGGCCCGGTCGTAGGCGGAAGACATGTCGGGAAAACGGGGGCCGAAGCGGTCCAGATTGGGCCCCCGCAGCGGGCTCAGTCCGGCCATCCCGATCAGGTTGATGTGGTCCCGGATGACCATCACGTCGCCGGGGCGGAAGGAGGGGTTCAGTCCCCCGGCGGCGTTAGTGACGATCAGCGTACTGACCCCCAACGCCTGCATCACCCGCACCGGCAGGGTGACCTGGGCCATAGAGTAGCCCTCGTAGTAGTGGGCGCGCCCCTGCATCACCATGACTGGCTGTCCTTCCAGATAGCCCACTACCAGCCGCCCAGTGTGACCCTCCACGGTTGCGCGGGGGAAATAGGGAATATCCGGGTAGGGAATCACGGCCTCGGCCTCCACTGCCTCGGCGACGGCGCTCAGGCCGGAGCCCAGGATGATGCCGACCTCGGGTGCCAGGGAGAAACGATGCCGGAGGGCATCCGCTGCCGTTTCAATGACCGCTTCCGTAAGGAACTCGTCCATCAGCCTCCGTTAATCAGCAATCAGCAATCAGCAATCACTGCAACCGGTCCAGCAATTCCCGTTTCTCCCGCTCAAACTCTTCCTGCGTGATGACACCGTGCTGGCGCAGGTCGCCCAGGCGGGCCAGGAGGTCCGGGACATCCTCAGGGCGGGTCTCGGCCGGTCGCTCGGAGTGCGCGGCCTTCTGGTCCATCATCGTGGTCTTGAACCGGATGGGGTGGGCGATGCGGCGAAAGATGTTGACCCCGATGTCGGCGCCGGTGATGATGCGGACGTCGCCGTAATCCAGCAGCCGTCCCAGCACGCTCTGCTCCATCACCACATCGTTGACTTTCTCCAGCGAGGAGTCGGAGACATGTTTCTTATAAACCCCCCGGACTTCCATGACCCGCCGGTTGGTGACAATGTACTGCTCGTTGCGCCAGGTGATAAAGCGGGCCAGGAAATGGCCCAGGGGTAAAAGAAGGAGCACCAGACCCCAGAGGGGAAGGGGGGGAGCGATGAGGGCGCCGCCCACGGAGAGGGCGATAATGACGATGGCAATCCCCAGGTCTATCAGGATGACCGGGAGAAGGGAAACCCAGTGGGGTCGGGTGACAAATACGATGCGTTCATTTTGGGCCAGCAGTCGCTCTATATAGCCCATTGGTGGCTCCTGTAGGATGGACACAGTTTTTGCGATGGCGCAGGGCGCCGTCGCAAAAACCGATTCCGAATGATAGAGTTGGGTGCGACGCGCCTCGCAGGGCGCGTCGCACCGTGGGGAGGGGTAGGGTGGGGCCGCCGGTTACGTCAGGATGTTCTGGAGCCGCATGGCCAGCCCCATATCGCCGGTCACGCGGAGTTTGCCCTGCATGAACGCGCTGACCGGGTTCAACTGGCCGTTGGCCATGGCCACAAAGTCGTCCGCGCTCATGGAAAGAGTGACGTTCGGCGTGGTGGTCTGGCCTTCTTCCACTTTGGCTTTCCCCTCGCTGATAGTCAGGGTCCACTTGCCCCCTCCTTCGCCGGAGAGGTCAAAGAGGACCACTCCGTTGAACCCCGCCAGGCGCGAGGGGTCCAATCCAGTAACCCGCTGGATGACTTCCTGAACACTGGTTACGGCCATAGGTCTTTCCTCCTGAAAAAGTTGGGAGTTATTTATTGGGGGCTTCACTGGCCTATGCAGGTTGTATCACAAAATTGCCTTTTGTCAAGTCCAGGCGGCCGTATCCTTTTGCTCCCTATGCGGATGCGGGGGTTCATGGTATAATCTGCATCGGTTGTGACCGGAGGTCTGTCGTCGGCGGTCGGAGACATCTCTGCGGCCAATGAGTACCTGCACCCCCAGGAGGGAACCATGACGCTCAGAAACTCGCGCCCGCTTCTGCTGGTGCTGGCCCTGCTCCTGCTGACGGCCTGTCAGAAATCATCGGGCGTTCTCTTCTACGACCGCTTCGGCAACCCCAACAGCGGCTGGGGGAGCGAAGGCCGGGAGGCCTACGACCGGGGCTACCAGGAGGGGGAGTACTTCATAGAGGTCTACGAGCCCGACTGGTTCGTCTGGGCCGGGCCGGGGAAGCGGTTCAGCGACGTGGTGGTGACGGTGGATGCCCGCCGGGTCTCCGGGACCGGGGGCCATTTCGGCCTCGTCTGCCGCTACCGGGCGCTGGCCAACCTCTACTACTTCGCCATCACCGACGACGGCTACTATGCCGTCATGCGGGTCCGGGATGGCCACCCCAAGATTCTCAGCGGCGCGGGCTTTCTGCCCTCCGCCGACATCCCCACCGGCGTGGCCGTCTACCATCTCCGCGCCGTCTGCCAGGGGGAGCGCCTTCAATTCTTTGTCAATGACCGCCTGGTCGCCTCCGTCACCGATAAGACCTTCCGCCAGGGCGACGTGGGCCTGGGCGTCGGCTCCGGACCGGAGGGTTTCATCCGCGTTCACTTTGACAACTTCAAAGTAACCGCGCCCGAGACCGAGGAGGAAGAATGACTGCCCCCCGCGCCTTTCGCGTCTTCATCGCTCTCCTTCTGCTGACCGCGTGCGGAAAGGGAGACGGCCTGCCCTGGGAGGAGGACTTCTCGGCCCCCGGCGCCTGGAAACTGGAGTCGGACGCCGCGGCCCGGGTGACGGTGGAGGGGGGCGCGTTGCGGATTTCCATTCTGGCCCCCAACCAACTGGCCTGGGCCTCGGCGGGGAAAGACCTGCGGGATTTCCGCCTCACCGTGGAAGCGTCCCAGGTCGCCGGCCCCGATGACAACGAGTACGGGATCCTGGTCCGGATGCAGGACCCCCGCCATTTCTATGCCTTCTCCGTCAGCGGCGACGGCTACTTTCTGGCGAGCCGGTTCGTGGACGGCGTCCGCCAGCCCCTGGGCGCCGACTGGACGCCCTCCGACGCCGTCCATCCGGGGACTGGTACGAACATCCTGGAAGTGGTCGCTCAGGGGAACCGGCTGACCTTTGTCGTCAACGGTCAGCAACTGGTCCAGGTGGAGGATGACCGTTTCTCCCACGGCGATGTCGGTCTCTACGCGGGGAGTTTCTACGAAGGGGGAGTGGAGGTCCAGTTTGACAACCTCCGGGTCACCGCTCCGTAGGCCGGATGAGGGTCGGGAGGCGACGGGCGCTCTGGAATGGCTTCCCCCGCTGCTGATCGCCGTACTGGCCTTCCTGGGCGCCTTCGGCCTGCTCCTGGCCTACGAGGCCTGGTGTGCCGACCGCATTTACCCCGGCGTCTGGGTGGGGGAGGTCCCGGTCGGCGGCCTGCGGCCCGAGGAGGCGGCCCGGCGTCTCCAGGAGCGCCTGGTGCTCCCCACGGTCCATCTGGTCGGCCCGGAGCGAGCCTGGGATGCCCCTGCTGCCGACATCGGCCTGCGCCTGCTGGCGGACGCCACCGCCCGCGCCGCCTTCCAGGTGGGGCGGGGCCCGGAGGACGGCCCGCTGACCCACCTTCTGCTCCTTTTCGGCGGGTATTCCGTGGCCCCTGTCCTTTCCTACGACGAGTCCGCCGCCCGCCTGTACTTCCAGGCGCTGGCGAAGGGGATAGACGTCCCGCCGGTGGACGCCACCCTCACCCTCCAGGGCCTGACGCCGGTCTCCACCCCGGCCCGCCCTGGCCGCGCGCTGGATGTAGAGGCGGCGCTGGCGGTCCTCCGGCAGTCCCTGGGGAGTCCCGGCGGCCCCCGGGTGACGCTCGTTGTGCGAGAGGTCCCGCCGCAGGTGACCGACGCCGAAGAGGCCCGCGCCCGGGCGGAGGCCCTGCTCTCCGCCCCTTTCACCCTGCTCCTGCCCAATCCCCGCCAGGGCGACCCGGGCCCCTGGGCCCTGACGCCCGATCAACTGGCCGGGATGCTCACCACCACCGTCCAGGGTGGCCATCTCGCCGTCACCCTGGACCGGGAGGTGCTACGGGCGTTTCTGGAGGGTATTGCCCCCTCCCTGGCGATTGAACCGGTGGATGCCCGCTTCCATTTTGACGAGCGGACCGGGCAACTGGTGCCCATCTCTCCGTCGTCGCCCGGGCGGGCGCTGGACGTGGAGGCCAGCGTGGAGAACATCCTGGCGGCGGCCGCCGCTGGTCAGCATACCGCGCCGCTGACCTTGAACGTCGTCTTGCCCCGCTACCCCGACACCGCGACGGCGGAGGAACTGGGCATTCGGGAGTTGGTCGCCGAGGGGGATTCGTACTTCATCGGCTCCCCCGCTGGTCGGGACCACAACATCCGTCTGGCGGCGAAAAAGTTTGACGGACTGGTCATCGCCCCCGGCGAGACCTTCTCCTTCAACCGCTACCTGGGGGAAGTGAGCGCGGAGGCGGGGTATGATGAGGCCTATGTCACGATGGGGGAGCAGTTGGCCATAGAGGTCGGCGGCGGTATCTGTCAGGTCTCCACCACCGCCTTTCGGGCCGCGCTGCGCGGGGGGTATCCCATCGTGGAGCGCTGGGCGCATTACCACCGGGTCGGTTACTACGAACTGCGCGGCTACGGTCCGGGCCTGGATGCCACCGTCTACGCGCCTTTGGTGGACTTCAAGTTCGTCAACGACCGCCCGACGGCGCTGCTGATAGAGACGGAGGTGGAGGAGGCCAGCCACCGGCTCATCTTTCGTTTCTACTCCACCGACGACGGGCGTCGGGTGGAGATCAAAGGCCCCGTCATCACCGATGAGACGGAGCCGGGCCCGCCCATCTACCAACTGGATGAGAAACTGCCGCAGGAGACGGTGCGGGAGTGGCAGACGGCCCAGAAGGGGCTGACGGCGACGGTGGAGCGCTGGGTGTACGACCGGGCCGGAAACCTGCTCTACCACAACCGGTTTGTCAGCAAGTACGCGCCGCGCCGGGCGGCCTACCATTACGGCCCCGGCTATCAGCCTCCGGGGGAATGACCAATGACCAAATGACCAATGACCAGTGACCAAATGACCAGTGACCAATTTACCAATTCCCAATCTACCAGTTACCCCCCTCCACTCCCCGTTGGGCGGATTCTGCAGGCCTCCAATCGGGGGTTTGTCGTGGGCTGCCGGGCCATGCAGCGGGAAATCCCTGTCTTTGGCTCGTTTGTGCGGGCCGACATCCGCTCCTCCGATGCGTCCGTCTATGGCCTGATCTACAACGTTGCCCTCCGGGACGATCAGTTTGTCCGCCACGTTGTGGTCGCCGAACCGACGGAAGAGGTCGTCCGCGACCAGCAGGAAAACCGGCAGGTGCCCATTGAGGTGAGCGTCTTGGCGGTGGGTTGCCGGATGGGCGGTCGCATTCTCCACTGCATCCCGCCCCAACCGCCGGTGACGATGGACTTTCTCTACCAGTGTGCGCCCGAGGAGGTGCGGGATTTCACTCAGCGGCTGGATTATTTCCGGCTGGTCCTGGGAGCCCGGGATGTCCCTGCGGACGAACTGCTGGTGGCCAGTCTGCGGTTCGCTGCGGCGGCCCGTCCGCCCCAGGAGCGGGAACCGTTCCTGCTGGAGGCGGGTCGGGAACTGGCCCGCCTGCTGGGCGGCGACCTGCTGCGGCTGGACGGTCTGCTCCGTCAGATGACCTGGGAGCGTTAGCGTTTGCTTCCCCTTTGCTCCTGGGGTATAATCCAGCCTGTGTTCAAAGAGGGGGCAGGTTTTTGCGGCGGCGGCCTTTGGCCGCCGCCGCAAAAAATAATATTCTCATTCACCAAGTGAGGGGTGGTGGTCTCCATAGACGGCTCCATCGGAGAGGGTGGGGGGCAGGTCCTGCGGACAGCCCTGACGCTCTCCGCGCTCACAGGCCAGCCAGTGGAAATCGTCAACATTCGCGCTGGACGGCCCAACCCCGGCCTTCAGCCTCAGCACCTGACGGCGGTGCAGGCGGCGGCCGCCATCTGCCGCGCCCGCGTGGAGGGGGCCGAACTGGGCAGCCAGACGCTGCGGTTTTCGCCCCAGAGTCCGCCCATTCCGGGCACCCATGCCTTTGATGTAGCGGAAGTTGCCGGACGCGGGAGCGCTGGCGCCGTGGGCCTGGTCTTCCAGACCGTCTTCCTGCCGCTGGCGCTGGCCCCGGGCGAGAGTCACCTGACCCTGCGCGGGGGCACCCATGTCCCCTGGGCGCCGTCGGTGGACTACCTCTGGGAAGTCTTCCTGCCCACCGTGGCCCGGATGGGGCTGGAGGCGGAGATGGAACTGGTGGCCTGGGGCTTCTACCCGGCGGGCGGCGGGGAGGTTCGGGTGCGGATTCGGGGGCGCTCGGGTCCACTGGCTCCCATTGTGCTGACCGACCGGGGGGACGTCCGGCGGGTCTGGGGACGGGGCGTCGTCTCCAACCTGCCGGCCCACATCCCCCAGCGGATGGTGGACCGGGCGCGCAATCTGCTGACTCGCGCCGGCCTCAAGGCCGACCTGCAGCCGCTGGTCGTGCGGGGGGCCGGACCGGGAGCGGGCATCTTCCTGTTCGTCCAGTACGAACACGCCCGGGCGGGCTTCACTGCCTATGGGCGCAAGGGCCTCCCCTCCGATCAGGTCGCCCAGATGGCCTGCCAGGACCTGCTGGCCCATCACGAAACCGGTGCCCCGGTAGACCCTCATCTGGCAGATCAACTCCTGCTCCCGATGGCGCTGGTGACCGGGGTTTCCCGCATCGTCACCTCCGCCATCACAGGGCATTTGCTGACCAATATCGCGATTGTTCAGGCTTTCCTTCCCGTCCAGATCACCGTGGACGGCGAAGAGGGGAAGCCCGGCACCGTGACGGTCGTGCCGGCGACCTGAGTTCAGCCCGATGGTTTGCGCTTTAACAAATTGTTCCGACAATAGCTGAAGTGTTTTGCTTCCCCTCACTCCCCTTGATCCCCCCTCTCTCCCTGGCTTTGCGGCCAGGGGAGAGGGGGGATTGAAGAGGGGGTTTTGCGGCGGGCGGCAAAGCCGCCTGCCGCAAACCCCCTCCTCTCCCGCCGCCGCATGCGAGCGGGAGAGGGGCACGAATGATTCAGAGAAATCAATGAACCTGGGGGCAGGGGGAAGGGTGAGGGCGTAGCCGGGGAAACTCTGCCCTGGAGCAGGCAACGGATTGTCGGAATAATTTGTCAAGTTGCAAAACCATCGGGCTGATTGGCGAGGCCCCCTTGGGCCGAAGGACATCGGGGCCGAGGCCTGGGGGCTGTTTTTTAGCCCCGGAGGGGCTTTGCAGAATCAGCCCGACGCTGAAGCGTCGGGCAAAAGGCGGCCCTGAGTACGGGCGAGGCATGCCTCGCCCCTGCTGCGACCCTGCGACCTGCGACCTGAGACTTGCGACATGATAGAACTGGTTTTCTTAGGCACATCGGCATCTGCGCCGTCCATCCATCGGAACCTCCCGTCCCAGATGGTGTTGTATCAAGACCATCGGTTTCTGATAGATTGCGGCGAGGGTACCCAACGGCAGATTCTCCAGAGCGGGTTGGGGTTCAAACGGCTGAACCGCATCCTGCTGACCCATGGTCACCTGGACCACATCCTGGGCCTGGGTGGACTGATTTCCACCTTTGCCCGCTGGGAGACCATAGAGTATCTGGAGATTTATGGTGGACGGGCCACGCTGGAACGGGTACGGGACCTCATCTTCGGCGTCGTCCTACGGGGCGCCCAGCCGCCGATGGAACTGATTTTCGTGGAGGTAACGCCAGGAAAAATTCTGGAAGCCGACGACCTGGAAGTCTTCGCTTTCCCGGTCCAGCATCGGGGGCCGGGGTGTTTCGGCTACCTCTTCCGGGAGCGGCCTCGCCGTCCCTTTTTGGTGGAGAAAGCGGAGGCGCTGGGGGTGCCCGCTGGGCCGGAACGGCGGCGGCTGGTTGCCGGAGAATCCGTCACCCTGCCCGACGGTCGGGTGATCCACCCCGACCAGGTCCTGGGGCCGCCGCGCCTGGGGGCCTGCCTGGCTCACGTCGGCGATGCCGCCCGCACCGACGGCCTGGCGGAGTTTGTGCGGGAGGCGGACCTGCTGGTCATTGAGGCGACCTATCTGGAGGCGGAGGCGGAGATGGCACGGGAGTTCGGCCACCTGACGGCCCGCCAGGCTGCCCTTCTGGCGCGGGAGGCGAACGTCCGGCAACTGGTGCTGACCCATATCTCCCGCCGGTATCGGGACTGGGAGGTCCTGGAGGAGGCACAGGCCATCTTCCCGGAGACCGTCATCGCCCGCGACTTTGACCGTTTCCAGATCGTCCGGCAGAGGTGAGTCTCTTTCTGGGCCCTCATCCCACCCCCTGCTCCCAGGTTCATTGAAATTTCTGAATCATTTGTGCCCCTCTCCCGCTCGCCCTCGGCGGCGGGAGAGGGGAGGGGGTGGAAAAAGGGGTTTGTGGCAGGCGGCTTTGCCGCCCGCCGCAAAACCCCTTCCTGAATCCTTCCTCTCCCCTGGCCGCAGGCCAAAGGCCAAGCCCCGAGTCCTCGGCCCCGAGGCCCTCGGGCCGAGGGGGCTTCTCACTCCGAGGGGTGGTCGGCGAAGGCCGACCACTGGCCGCAGGCCCAACAAATAAATCCAGGAGGCCCAGATGGCCCTGTTCATTCAATCCGCCTCTACAAAAGTGAAGTACCGTACCCTCTCCCTTCATCTAACCATTTACGAATCCGGCCCGGGGTATCCCGGCGTGGTCTTCATACCCGGGATGGGCTCCCACGCGGGGACCTACGCTGACTTGATTCCTGGGGCAAACTTCCTGCGTGCGCTGGCGGAGGAGGGATTCAACGTCGTGGCTGTGGACCTCCAGGGGCACGGGCGAAGCGGGGGGCCTCGGGGGCTTTTCACCTATGCCGATTTGCTGGGGAATATCTCCCGTGCCGTGGATTACGCTGTGGAGCGGTACGGAAGCGCGGTGGGAGTTGCGGGTTCCAGCATGGGAGGCATCCTTTCCTTCTACGCTGGTCTCACCGACCCGCGCGTGGGAGCCGTCGTCTGCCACAACGTGGCCGACCTGCGGGATATTCACCCCATCCTGTACCTGCGGCGGCATCGCATTCTGGTTCCCCTGACCGAAGCGCTCAGTCCCCTGTTGAGCCGCTGTACCTGGTTGCCCATTCCCATTGTTGCATTTTTGGAGCCCCGCCACGTTTTTGACCAGCCGGAGAACGTTCGGCGATGGCTTCGTGACCCGCTCTTTGTGCACGCCTATCGGGCCAGTTCGTGGATTTCCCTTTTCCTTCACCCCCAGGACAAGCCAGCGGTGGAGGAGATGACCCGGCCGGTGCGGATCATCGTGGGCGAGCATGACCGCATTTTGGCCGTGAAACCGACACAGGCCCTCTATGATCGCCTGTGTTGTCCGAAGGACCTGGCCGTTGTTCCCGGGGCCGGCCACATGCTCCCTCTGGAGTACCTTTCCACAACCGTCCCCCTGATTGCAGAGTGGTTTCACCGCCACCTGCGATAAGCGATCCGCGATAGGCGATACGCGATGAGCGATTCGCGATTAGCGATATGCGATTAGCGATACGCGACGAGCGATACGCGATCAGCGCCCACTGGCAAAAATCCCGATTTGTGGCATAATATCCATTTGGTGTCCCTCACCCGCGCATTCTTCACACAGGAGGAACGATGAGCAAAGAATTGATAGAAATCCGCTGGCATGGCCGGGGAGGGCAGGGCGTGGTCACCGCCGGTAAACTCCTGGCTGAAACGGCCATGGGGGCCGGTCAGTACTTCCAGGCCTTCCCCGACTTCGGACCGGAGCGGATGGGCGCTCCGATCCGCTCCTTCACCCGATTAAGTTCCAGGCCCATCACCATTCACTCCCAGATTGAGAACCCCGACGTCGTCCTGGTCCTGGACCCCACTCTCCTGGGCACCGTCCCTGTGACGGAGGGGCTGAAAGAGGACGGTATCCTCATTGTCAACACCTCCATGAGCCCCGAAAAGGTACGCCAGATTACCGGTTTCCGTACGGGCAAAGTCTTCACTGTGGACGCCAGCCACATCGCCATTGAGGAGATGGGGCGAGAAATCACCAATACCCCGATGCTGGGAGCGTTCGCCCGGGCCACCGGCCTCTTTGACCTGGACGCGCTGGAGCATCAGGTCCGGGAGTGGTTCGGCGAGAAGGTCTCCCCCTCGGTGGTGGAGGCCAATGTCCGCGCCCTGCGCCGCGCGGCTCAGGAATTGCGGGAGGGATGAACGGAATGCGTTTCACGTTTCACGTTTCACGTTTCACGGATAACGTGGTGAGTGAAACGTAAAACGTGATGAGTGAAACGTGAAACGTGATGTGAGAAACGTGGCAAGGAGACCTGACATGGCACAGTTGAAAGGATGGCGTGAGATTCCGATTGGCGGCGTCATCGTGGAGGCCGGGAATGCGGTGGAGTATAAGACTGGCGGCTGGCGGGCCTTCCGGCCCGTCTTCGGCCAGGCCCAGTGCATTCACTGCTTCCAGTGCTGGTTGTTCTGCCCCGACTCCAGCATCCTGGTGGACGCCGGGGACGAGAAAATGGTTGGCTTTGACCTGGAGCACTGCAAGGGCTGCGGCATCTGCGCCGCGGTCTGCCCGGTCAACGCCAAAGTGATCCGTCAGGCGGGAGAGAAAGTGAACCGGGATGACCCCCGCCTGTGCATCCGAATGATTGAAGAAGGCAAGGCGGAGTAGCGCAGGATTCATCCTGCTGGAGGAGAACGATGAGCAAATACGAAGCGCTTACCGGAGACCAGGCGGTCGCTACGGCGATGCGCCAGATTAACCCCGACGTGGTCGCCGCCTACCCCATCACCCCTCAGACGGAGACGGTGGAGTTCTTCGCCGAGTACGTGGCAAACGGAGAGGTGACGACCGATTTCATCTGTGTGGAGAGCGAGCATTCGGCGATGAGCGCCTGCGTCGGCGCGTCGGCGGCAGGGGCGCGGGTGATGACCGCGACGTCCTCTCAGGGGCTGGCCCTGATGTGGGAGATTGTCTACATCGCCGCCTCTTACCGTTGCCCGATTGTGATGAGTCTGGTCAACCGGGCCCTCTCCGGCCCCATCAACATCCACTGTGACCACTCCGACGTGATGGGCGTGCGGGATAGCGGCTGGATCATCCTGTTCTCTGAGAACAACCAGGAGGCCTACGATAACGTCATCCAGGCCGTCCGTATCGCCGAACACCCCGACGTCCTGCTCCCCGTAATGGTCTGTCAGGACGGGTTCATCACCAGCCACGCGATGGAGCGGGTGGAGGTTTACGACGATGCCGACGTCAAGGCCTTTGTCGGCACCTACAAGCCGAAGCAATCTCTCCTGGACGTGGACAACCCTATGACCTACGGGGCCCTCCACTTCTACGACTACTACTACGAGAGCAAGCGCCAGCAGGCGGAGGCGATGGAGAAGGCCCGGCGGGTCGTCCTGGAGGTCGCCGACGAGTTCAACCGCAAGTTCGGCCGCAACTACGGCCTCTTTGAGGCCTACCGGCTGGACGACGCCGATGTCGCCGTCGTCGTCGCGAACTCCACCGCCGGGACGGCGAAAGTGGTGGTGGACAGCCTGCGCGCGCAGGGCCTGAAGGTGGGCCTGCTGAAACCGCGCGTCTTCCGGCCCTTCCCGGCAAAAGAACTGGCGGAGGCGCTGCGCCACCTGAAGGCTATCGCAGTGATGGACCGCTCCATCGCCTTCGGCTACCTGAACAACGCCGGCCCCCTCTTTGTAGAACTGACGGCGGCACTGGCCCTCCACGGCGTCCATATCCCGGTCGCTGACTACATCTTCGGCCTGGGCGGTCGGGACATCAAGCCGTCGGAGATAGAGTCCGTTTACCGGGACCTGCTTCGCGTCGCCGAGACCGGCAGGGTGGAGCGGTTGGTGACGTATCTGAGCGTGCGGGAGTAAGAAAATGGCAACGAAATTGATCCCCAAAGAACTGGCGAAGAAACCGGACCGGCTCTCGCCGGGACACCGTCTTTGTGGCGGGTGCGCGGCCCCCATCATCGTCCGGCAGATGCTGGCGGCCATTGACGACCCGGTCGTCGTGGCCAACGCCACGGGCTGTCTGGAGGTCGCCACCACCATTTACCCCTACACCGCCTGGCGGGTGCCGTGGATTCACAGCGCCTTTGAGAACGCCGCGTCCACCATTGCGGGAGTGGAAACGGCGTACCGTAGCCTGGTGCGGCAGGGCAAAATCCCCGAGCGCGACGTCAAGTTCATCGCTTTCGGTGGCGACGGCGGCACCTACGACATCGGCCTGCAGGCTCTCTCCGGCGCGCTGGAGCGCGGGCACCAGTTCCTTTACGTCTGCTACAACAACGAGGCCTACATGAACACCGGCATCCAGCGCTCCGGCGCCACCCCGCTGGGTGCCCACACCACCACCTCCCCGGCGGGCACCGTCATTCCGGGCAAGCAGCAGATGCGCAAGGACCTGACGGCCATCGTCGCGGCTCACGACATTCCCTATGTGGCCCAGGCGGCCCCCAGCCAGTGGAAGGACCTGATGGAGAAGACCCGTAAGGCAGTCAACTGCGGTGGGCCGGCTTTCCTGAACGTCCTCTCCTCCTGCAACCGGGGCTGGCGACATGAGACCTACGAGACGCTGGAAATCACCCAACTGGCGGTGGATACCTGCTACTGGCCCCTTTTTGAGGTGGAGAACGGCGTCTGGCGGCTGACCTACAAGCCGAAAGAGAAACTGCCGGTGGAGGAGTGGCTCAAGCGGCAGGGCCGCTTCCGCCACCTCTTCCGTCCGGAGAACCGCCATCTGATAGACGAACTCCAGGCTGAGGTGGACCGCCGTTGGGAGCGGTTGCTCTTCCTCTGCGGGGAGACATCGTAGGGGCAGGGCTTGCCCCTGCCCCAATGGGGCGACCGCAAGGGGGGCGACCGCAAGGGTCGCCCCTACACTGGCCATTGTAGGGGCAGGGCTTGCCCCTGCCCCTACAACCTGCCCGAGACCAACGGTTTTTCTGGCGGCGGCAAGGCCGCCGCCAGAAAAACAATATTATTTATAGCCCGGGAGACGAGATGCCTCTTTCCCCCCATGAAGATTTCCGCCATGCACTGCAGCCAGGAGAGCACGAGGCCTTCTATTTCGCCTTCACCTCTTCGGACGGGACGGTATTTGGTCTCTTGCGTACCCTCTTCGGACCTGACTCCGTACTGGAAATCCTGGTCTTGAGTGTCGGGGGAACAATCTGGTTCCACCAGTCCAGGGGAGATTTGGACTCCCGGACTTCGGACCGGGATGCGTCGGGCCATCTACTCTGGATGCGGTGCTTCCGGCCCTGGGAGACCTGGGTCTGCTCCTTTAGTGGCCCCGTTCGGAACTACGCGGGCGATGAAGTTCCCTTCCTTCTCCACCTGGAATTCACCGCGACCACACTTCCCGACCGGTACACTTTTGGCCCCTATACCCAGGCCCAGCAGGATGGCCGTCTGCGCGGCCGCATTGGAATCGGTCGGGCCGATATGGAAGGGGAGTGGCTCTGCTATCGGGACCACAGTTGGGGGGTACGGCCAATGGGCGTGGCGACGGGCTGGACGCTGGCCTGGGTGCCGGAGCGCCTCTACGCCGTCCGGGTAGAGATGCCCCAGAGCGTTGCCGGATTCGGCCGGTTCACTGATCCCGATGGAACCTCACGTCCGCTGCGGGCACCTCAGGTCGCTTTGCTGGAAACATTGTCATCTCCGTCACCGGGGGATTTCCCCTGGTGGCGCCTGGAAGAGATAGAAGCGGGCCTGGAGCCCTGGACGTTTACCCGCATCGCCGCGCCGCTGGTCGGGTACCTGGGGCCGGCGGGCCACGAGGCCTTTCGCCCCGCCCCTCAGCCCGGCGACCTCCTGCAGGATGAACTGGGACCGGCCCGATTTCTCTCGCCAGAAGGACAAACCTTTATCGGATTCCTGGAACAGGCAAGGAGGCTCTGATGACCGAATGGCTGCTCAGTGGGCATAACACCCAGGAGACCACTAGTCTGGCCCGGCCTGTGACGGTGACGATGACGGAAGCGGGTCTGGACGCGCAGATTTCCTGGTTTCTCAGTGCCCTGGCGGGCGATACCTCGGATTTTGACCCCACCCTCAAGCCCACCCAGGTTGTTCAGGGATGGCTCTACCTGAACATCCACTACTACGCCTGCAATATGGCGCGGGTCCTTCCCTTTGATCCCACCTCGGTGGGGGCTCCGGCGGGCCTGGTGGAGGAGAAAGTCCGCATTCCACGCGGCCGCTTGCTGGCGCTGCCCTGGCGGTTCGGACGGGTCTACCGCTGGGCTGCCCGCTTCTATCGCCAACAACTCCCCCTTGTAGACCAGCGTTTGCGAGAAATCTTCTGGCATCTGCGGGAAGCAACGGATGAAGATGCGCTGGCCCAGATAGACGCGCTTTTTGAGCCGAACTTCTATGCTCAATGTCGGGAGGCCGACCGCGCTCATATTGTCATCGCCCTCACGATTACTGCGCTGGACGGCGTTCTCCGCCAGCGGGCGCCGGAACTTCTCCCTCTCTTCGCCGGGCAGGCCACTGCGACCTCTCTGATGGGGCAGCGCATCTGGGAACTGCGGCAGGCCGTGGAACAGTGCAGTCCCCGCGTCCGCCAGATGCTGGAGGAGGGCATCGCCGGCCTGGAGGTCTACCAGGCCCTTCCGGAGGCGGCCCCCCTGGTGGCGGGGGTTCAGGCCTTTCTCCGCCAGTACGGCCATCGCGGTTTCCGCTTTGAGGCGGATTTTGAGACCGAACGGCTGGCGGACCGGCCTGAGCACATCCTGCTGGCGGTTGCCGGGCAGTTGCAGGAGGACCTGTCCCCCCAGGCGCGGGCGGAGGCGGCCCGGCGGCAGGCGAACGAGAGTCTGCGCCGGATGAATCCCCTTTCTCGTGCCCTCTGGCGGCGGATTCTCCGTTGGGGGCAGCAACTCATCTCCTGGCGGGAGGACTCCAAGAGCAATATCGCGCTCCGGCAGGCCGCCTACGGCCTGGCGGCGCGGCGTCTGGCCCGGCACTTCTACCCCGACCAGCCCGACGACATTCTGATGTTCTACACCCTGGAGGAGTTTCTGGCCTTCGTCCGGAGTCGGGGCCAGCAGCGGGTAGCGATGGAGATTCTGGAGCGGCGGCGGGCGGAGTACGAGTTGCACCGCCATCAGCCCCCGCCGCCGGAACTCATCTGGTACAATCCGGAGACCGGGTACTGGCGTCCGGCGGCGGAGGAGAGAGTAGAGACGGCCGCTCCGGCGCCGACGCGCTTTCAGGGGATACCGGCCAGTCCTGGGGATGGGCCGGTGGAGGGGATTGCGCTGGTGACCAACGACCCGCTGGAGGCGGGGCGGCGGCTGCTGCAGATGGAGGGGGCGGTGATCCTGGTGACCCGGTTGACGGACCCGGCGTGGTCGGGGCTTTTTGGCCGTCTGAGCGGGGTGGTGACCGAGTTGGGTGGGGTGATTTCGCATGCGGCGATTGTGGCGCGGGAGAACGGGCTGCCGGCGGTGGTGGGAGTGCCGGAGGTGACCCGGTGCGTCCGTAATGGGCAGCGGCTGCGGATAGATGGCCGGGCCGGAATTGTGGAGGTGCTCCAATGACGGAGATGCTCTTTTCGCCCTGGGAAGCGGGGACGGATCGGCCCCTCCCGCCAGTGGATGCAGTAGGAGGCAAAGGATACGGGCTGTACTGGCTGGCGGCCCACGGGTTTCTCACTCCCCCCACCTGGGTTCTGAGCACGGAGGCCTTCGCCCTGGCGGTCCAGCGAATGGAGTTAAAGGAAACAATCGCCGCGCTGGAACAGTCGCTGAGTGCCTCAGGAGGCGACTGGGCCCGGATTCAGCAGACGCTGGATGACCTGGAGCCCCGTCGGCAAGAAGTGGCGGAGCGGTTGGCCCAGAGCGTTCTCCCCGAACCGGTGGGCAGGGTTCTGGAGAAACTGGTCCTGATGCCCACCCAGTGGGCCGTCCGCTCCTCAGCGACGGTGGAGGACCGTCCCGGCAAGAGTTTTGCCGGGCAGTTTCTCTCCCTGCTTTCGGTCCCCTCTGGTCGTTTCCTCTGGGACGCCATTCGGGAAGTCTGGGCCTCCATTTTCCGAAGGGAAGTTCTCGTCTATTGTGCCCAACGGGGTATCCCGCTACCCCGGATGGCAGTAATTCTTCAGCCGATGGAACCTATTATGATTCGGGACCGGTCCGGGGTCGCCTTCAGCCACTCCCCCGTTCCGAACCTGCCGGGGGTGCTGATCCAGGCCGCGTACGGAGCAGGGGAGACCGTTGTGCAGGGCTATGGCGGAGACCTCTACAGTGTGGAGGGCGAGGAGGTACGGGTCCAGCGCATGCCGCCACCGCAGATCCGGGTCACGGGTCCGGAGGGGTATCTGATCTCCACTGATGGGCCATCGGACCCGCCGTTGTCGGAGGAGGAAGCCCGACATCTGGCCGGATTCGCCAGCCAGGTAGCCGAGGTATGGGGAGGGCCGGTCAACCTGGAATTCATCTGGAGGGCGGGAGAGGAACCCCAACTGGTTCAGGTTCGTTCCGTCGTATAGGGAACATCCGGTCCGCTTCGGAAGCGAGATGGATGGTCTGCATCGCTTGGCCCTGGTGCTGATTCTCCTTGCCTATGCTGTCATCGGCATGCTCTACGCGGCCTATACCCCTCCCTGGCAGGCCCCCGACGAACCGGCCCACTACAACTACATCCGGGCCCTGGCCGAGGAGCGGGCGCTGCCGGTCATAGAGGAGGGAGATTACGACCAGGAGTACCTCAGCCGTCTCACTTCCCAGAAGTTTCCCCCCGAACTCCCCATCACACCGCTGCGGTATGAAGACCACCAGCCGCCCCTCTACTACCTCCTGGCTGTTCCCGTCTATCTTCTCTTTGACGGCGCGTTGTTCCCTCTGCGTCTGCTCTCGGTTGTTCTGGGGCTGTTCTTGTTGACGGTGGTCCACCGCCTGGCGCGCGACCTTTTCCCCGACCGCCCCTTTCTGGCGCTGGCGGCGGTTATCCTGATCGCGTTCCTGCCCCAGCATGTGGCGATGACCGCCGCCGTCAACAACGACACACTGGCGGAACTGGTCCTGGCGACGGCGCTCTGGCTGTCTATTCGCCCCCATCCGCGCCCCTGGGTGCTGGGGGCTGTCGTGGGGCTGGCCCTGCTGACCAAGACCACCGCCTACGTCGCGCTGCCCGTGGCCCTGCTGGCCCTCGGGTGGACGGGCGAGAACAGGGAGCAGGCCCGCGCGGATTTTCGTGCCTTTCGCGCCTTTCGCGCCTTTCGTGTCTTTCGTGCCTTTCGTGTCTTTCCCGTCTTCCGCGCCCTTTTCGCCGCGCTTTTGCTGGCGGGGCCCTGGCTGGTCCGCAACGCGACGGTCTACGGCTGGACCGACCCGCTGGGCCTGGCCCGGCACAATGCCGTTGTCCAGGGACAACCCCGGACTGCCGAGTGGCTGGCCCAATACGGCCCCGTCGGCCTGGCCCTGCGGTTTCTCCGCACCACCTTCCAGAGTTTCTGGGGCCAGTTTGGATGGATGGGCGTCCCGATGCACCCGCCGGTCTACCTGGCCCTGGCCCTCCTCTCCCTGCTGCTGGGGGTGGGTTTCCTGGCCTGGTGGCTGGACCGTCGTCGCCCCCGCCTGACGCCCCTGCAGCGGCGGGGAGTTGTCCTTCTTGCCCTCTCTGCTTCTCTGACCGCTATTTCCTACCTCTGGTACAACCTGACCTTTGTCCAGCACCAGGGCCGCTACCTCTTCCCGGCGCTGGTCCCGCTGGCGCTGGCGGGGGCTCTGGGGCTGGGGTGGTGGGCGGACCGGAGGGTGGGGGTCCTGGTGGTGGGGCTGGGATTGACGGGAATCCCGCTGGCCATCGCGTGGGCATTGCGGCGGGCGGCCCTGCCGCTCTGGGGGGCGATGGGGGTTCTCCTCTCCGTACTCTGGCTGCTGGCTCTGTTCGCCTCCCGCCTCCGCCGTTCCCTGATGCTGTCCGCCTGGGGCCTGGGGATGGTGGGCCTGAACTTGTACGCCCTGTTCTGGGCGATTGTCCCTGCCCTGCTCCGTTAATGTGTAGCGCCGGCCGCCAGGCCGGTACAGGCTGACAGGCCGTGCTACCGTGTAGCGTCGGCCGCCGGGCCGGTATCAACTATCAACTGTAGCGCCGGCCGCCAGGCCGGTACAGGCTGACCGCCTGTGCCACTTGTAGCGCTGGCTGCCGGGCCGGTATCAACTATGAGAAGGAGCGTGACTATGGCCGAATCTCTGGTTCCTGGGGCGTGCTCCGGCGAGGCAGAGCGGGTGGTGATCGACGAGTGGGCTGCCCCCTCTATGGGGAGCGGCACGGTGCCGGTTCTGGCGACCCCGGCGCTGGTTGCGCTGATGGAGCAGGCCGCCGTCCGCGCGCTGGAGGGCCGCCTGCCACCGGGTCAGACCTCTGTGGGGGTCCGTATAGACGTCCGCCATCTGGCGGCCACCCCGCCTGGGATGCGGGTACGTGCTCAGGCCACCCTGGTCGCCGCCGAGGGCCGCCGCCTCACCTTCCAGATAGAGGCCTGGGACGACGTGGAGAAAGTCGGCGAGGCTGTTCACGAGCGAGTACTGGTAGATACGGAACGGTTTATGGAGCGAGTGCGCGCCAAATCCTTTCGGACAACATAATCGCCCGGTACTCCTCCCCTGCTTCAGCGACACACCCTGACATCCTGCCCACCTGCCCACTTGCATACTTGCACACTTGCACACTCGCATCCTTGCTCACTTGTCCTATGCCCCTTCTCTCAATGGACAGGCAGGAATCCTACCGTCGTCGGTATGCCAGTGAACACCCTGGCTGGCAGCCAGCCTCGCACGTCTACCGGGACCGGGTGGCGGCCCATCTGGGGCCGTCGGTGCGGGTGCTGGACCTGGGCTGCGGGCGGGGTGGGGTGGTGGAGGAACTGCACGGGCGGGCCGGCCGGGTGGTCGGCGTGGACCCCGACCGGGCCTCCCTGGCAGAGCACCGGTTGGTCCATCTGCCCCGCGCGGCTGGTCGGGCGGAAGCCCTCCCCTTCCCCGACCGTTCTTTTGACCTGGTCTGCTGCTCATGGGTGCTGGAGCACCTGCCCGACCCGGAGCGGGCGCTTCGGGAGGTGGCCCGGGTGCTGGCGCCGGGGGGCCACTTCGTTTTTCTCACTCCCAATGTCCGCCACCCTCTACTGACTCTGAACCGGTGGCTGCGCTGGACGCGCGGCCGGGCGGTGGGGTGGCTCTACGGACGGGCAGAGGCGGATACCTTCCCCGCGCTCTACCAGGCAAACACCATCCCCCGCCTGACCTCTCTCCTCCGGTCCGCTGGCCTGGAACTGGTAGCCCTCATCCCCGTCGGCGATCCCACCTATCTGGCCTTCAACGAGGCCCTGTACCGTCTCTCGGCCTGGGTGGAGCGGTGGATTCCCCCTTCAGCACGCGTCCATCTGGTCGGAGAAGCAACCGTAGCATAGGATTTATCCTGTCAGTAGCATAGGATTTATCCTGTCAAAGGATTTATCCCGTCATGTCCGCTCAGCCCGTTCGTCCCGCCCTGTTGCAGGAACCGGTCGGCGACCCGTCCGCCGGACGGGTGCGCTGCCGGACATGTGAACGGCGCTGCGTGCTCCGGCCCGGCGAGACCGGCTGGTGCGGTACCCGCCGGAACCAGGACGGCATCCTGGTCACTCTCATCTACGGCATCGTCTCCTCTCTCTCCGCCAACCCGATAGAGAAGAAACCTCTCTACCACTTTTACCCCGGCACAGTGGCGCTGACGTCCGGCTCCTGGTCCTGCAACTTCGCCTGCCCCTGGTGCCAGAACTGGGAAATCTCCAAACGTCTACCTAATGGAGGCCAGTTCTACTCCCCGGAGGCGTTTGTGGCGGAGGCCATCCGGTACGGCTGTCAGGGGACCTCCATCAGTTTCAACGAACCGACCCTCAGCCTGGAGTGGGCGCTGGACGTGTTCCGACTGGCCCGCCAGGCCGGGCTGTACAATACGTTCGTCACCAATGGCTATATGACCGACGAGGCGCTGGAACTTCTGGTGGAGGCCGGGCTGGACGGGATGAACGTGGACGTCAAGGGGGACGCCGACGCGGTGCGGAAGTACTGCCGGGCGGACGTGGAGGTGGTCTGGGGCAACCTGCGACGAGCGCGGGAACTGGGGGTCTGGGTGGAAATCACGACGCTGGTCATCCCGGGCGTCAACGATGAGCGCGGGGGGCTGGCGGGAATTGCGGCCCGGATTGCCGGAGAACTGGGGCCCGATACTCCCTGGCACCTGACCCGCTACTATCCGGCATACCGCTTTGCCGCCCCGCCGACCCCGGTGGAGACGCTGGAACGGGCTCACCAGGAGGCCCTGAATGCCGGTTTGCGCTATGTCTACATCGGCAACGTCCCCGGCCATCCGGCGGAGAGCACATACTGCCCGTCCTGTGGGGAGACGGTTATTCGGCGCTGGGGATTGTGGCGGGTGCAGAACGCTCTGCGGGAGGGGTGCTGTCCGGCCTGCGGGACGCCCATTGTTGGCAGGTGGTAGGGGTGGGGAGGGCCTTTTCTCCTGAGACGCAATCTCCTCACCTGCGGGCGGGCCAGCCATCTCTGGAGATGGCTGGCCCGCCCGCTTTTTCAGAGGCCGCCTCCCCGCCATTTGGCGCGGGGGAATGCGGGGCAACTGGCGCTTCCTGTGCTTGCCAGGGAGAGGTATGATGATAAAGACCACCTCGTGTGAGGAGAGAGATGTTCGCTTCTTTTCTGATTACGTTACGGGAAGGGCTGGAAGCCGCGTTGATCATCGGCATCGTGCTGAGTGTGCTGCGCCGGCTGGGGCATGCCAACCGCAGCCGGACGGTGTGGGCCGGGGTGCTGGTGGCCGTCGCTGTCAGCATGGCCGTCGGCCTGGCGCTTAACGCGCTGGGGATGGCTCTGGAGGGGCGTGGCGAAGCGATCTTTGAGGGTGTGGCGATGCTCCTGGCGGCGGGGGTGCTTACCTGGATGATCTTCTGGATGCAGCGCCAGGGCCGCCACATCCAGGTACACCTGGAATCCGACGTGCGCGCGGCCGTCGCCGCTGGCAGTGCCTGGGCGCTGTTCGGACTGGCCTTTGTGGCCGTGGTGCGCGAGGGGATTGAAACGGCGCTCTTTCTGACGGCCGCCGCCTTCAGCGCGACCCCGATGCAAACTCTGGTCGGTGGCGTACTGGGATTGGTGGTGGCCATCACCCTGGGATGGCTGATGTTTGCCGCGGGCAGGCGGTTGAACGTACGTGCCTTCTTCCGCGTGACGGGCATCCTGCTGCTCCTCTTCGCCGCAGGCCTGGTGGCGCAGGGGGTACACGAACTTCAGGAGGCCGCTCTCTTGCCCACCTTCGTGGAGCACGTATGGGACATCAACCCGATTCTGGACGAGAAGTCTCTGGTCGGGCAGTTCCTGAAATCTCTCTTCGGCTACAATGGCAATCCATCGCTCCTGGAGGTTGTCACCTACACTCTCTACCTTCTCATCGTGGGTGCCCTCAGTCTGGATATGACCGGGCGGGGGGTGCGGGTGCAGCGTTCCATACCCTGAATCTTTGATCAAGAAAGGAGGCAACTGTGAGAAAGCCCCCCCAGACTGGGAATCGGCTCAATCCCTTTATGGTGCTGGTCATAGGGCTTGCTTCTGGCCTAGTGCTGGGATACCTGGGCCGGCCGATGGTTACACCTGTCAGAGTCGCAACGATGAACGCCACGCCGATTTCCGAAGCCAGGCCCGCGATAGAGACTGCGGGTCCTCCCCAGGAGACAAAGGAACCATCGCCCGGACCCACGGGCAATGTGCCCTTCTCGGTCCGCCATTTCAAGGGAGATGCCAGCGCTCCGGTGACCATCGTAGAGTTCAGCGATTTTCAATGCCCCTTCTGTGGCCGGTTTACCCGCGAAACGGCTCCCCTGATTGAAGAAACGTATATCCAGTCAGGCAAAGTGCGGTTCGGCTACGTGCATTTCGCTTTTCTCGGACCCGAATCACTATGGGCGGCGCAGGCCGCTGAATGTGCGGCTGATCAGAACAGTTTCTGGGCCTACCACGATTTGCTCTTCCAGCGGCAGGCTGGTGAGAATCAGGGAGCGTTCAACAAAGAGAACCTGAAAGTTTTTGCGGAGGAACTGGGGCTGGATACCACCGCCTTCAATGAATGTCTGGATTCGGGAAAATATGCGGAGGTCGTTGCCGCTGATGCATCCCTGGCCCGATCTCTGGGGATTAGCGTCACACCGACGTTCTGGATCAACGGACAGATGCTCGTCGGAGCGCTCCCGTTTGACGCTTTCGCCGGGGCGATCAACAATGCGATCGCATCTCCCCGCTGACCCGATGGCCCGCCGACGGCTATTCACCCCGGCCTGGCTCCTCGCCGGGCTGCTCATCGGCGCCCTTCTCGCTGGCTGCTCTGCCGGAAAAGCGCAGGGGCCGGGACACATCCAACTCAGTCCCCCGGAATTGGACCTGGGGGCGATCCCCAACACGGGGCCGGTCTCCTACACTCTGAAAGTGCAGAATGTTGGTCGGGGGTGGCTGGAGATCACCGGCATCAGCACTTCCTGCGGCTGCACCACCGCTGAGATCGCCCGCCAGCGGCTGTCCCCCGGCGAGGCGACGGACCTGGTGGTGACCTTTGACCCTCAGGCCCACGGCGGCCTGACCGGCCCCATCCTCCGCCAGGTCTACATCCGGTCTAACGACCCCGAGACACCCGAGGCCGTGCTCGCCCTCCGGGGGACCGTTGTCGCGGCTGGGGGAGCGCACCAGGATGCTCTGCCCCAACCTGCTGTTCTCTCCCCGGACCCGCTGGAAAACGCCGTCACCGTCTACTACAACCGGGCCTGTGCGGATTGTATGACATACGTCCAGGAGACGGTCCTCCCGCTTCTACGGGAACGCGGTTATCCGGAGCCTGTCTACAAAGATTACGTCAACGAGCCGGCCAACCGGGGAGAACTCCTGGCGCGCAGCGACGCCCTCGGCGTGCCGCCCGGCCTCCAATCTCACCTGACCGTCTTTATCGGCGACCGCATCATCCTGGAGGGCCACGTCCCCCAGCACGTAGTGGCTGACCTGCTGACTACCCCGCCTGATGCCTTTGACCGCATCGTTGTCTATCAGGATCGGATGATTGGCGCCAGGGATTACACGGTCTGGGCGTTTCGCGGCGAGCCACAGACCTACCCACTGGACACGCCCGTCGGCGAGTATCTGGCCTACCTGCAGGCCCATAGGGAACATCTCCCGGCATCCCCGGCCGGAGACCGCCGCGCTCTTCTGCCGCTGGTGCTGACTACCGGCTTCCTGGATGGCCTCAACCCGTGCGCCTTCGCTGTGCTGCTCTTTTTCATTGCCTTCCTCTTCACCATCCGCCGGACGGTCTCTTCCATCTGGGCAATGGGGCTGATCTACGTTGCCGCCATCTACCTGGCCTACTTCCTCATCGGCCTGGGGCTGATGCAGGCCATTCTGTTCACCGGGGAGCACCACCTGATGGCCCGGATCGGTTCGTGGCTGGTCATCGTGCTGGGGCTGATCAACGTCAAGGACTACTTCTTCCCGCAACTTCCGATCCACCTGCGTATCCCCACCATCGCCCACGGGGCGATTCAGGACTGGCTGAAGCGGGCCACGTACCCGGCAGCGGCCGTCGGGGGCTTCCTGGTGGGGTTGTGCACGTTTCCCTGCTCCGGCGGCATCTACGTCGCCATTGTCGGGCTGCTGACGGCCCGGACCACCTACTGGCAGGGAGTTGGTTATCTGGGGTTGTATAACCTGATGTTCGTTTTGCCGTTGTTGCTGATCCTGGCTGGGGTGGGGAACCGGCGGGTGCTGCATCGCATCCGCCTGGTGGAACAATCCAGCCGCCGCTGGGTGCGCCTGGCGACGGGCCTGGGGATGATCGTCATCGGCGCTGTGATCCTGATCTGGTTCGTTTGAGGAGGAAAAGGAATGGTCCAGAAATCAAAGACGACGGGACCTCATAGAGGAAACCGGCATCTTCGCCGAGAGCGAGGCGGCCATCTCTGGAAGTGGATCGCGATGGTCGCGGCACTGGTCATTGGGCTGGGGTTGTTCAACCTGTGGCGGAGTGGCGCCTTCGCCAGCCCGCCACCCCCCTCCCGTAGCGGCGACTCGGCTGCCCTGCTTCCGCTGGCGCAGGCGGGGCCGCCGCTCCAGGGCGGCCACGACCCCGCACTGATCCCCCAGACCTCGCCGAAGCCGCAGCCAGTTCCGGCCAATGAGCCTGTGCCGCGACTGGACATGCCGGAGAGCAGCCACGACTTCGGACGCATCTATGCCCGTTGGACGGTCTCCCATATCTTTGCCGTCCAGAACACGGGCGCTGCCGATCTGGTGATCCGTAACCTGGTCACTTCCTGTGGCTGCACGACGGCGGAACTCTCCAGCCGCGTCATTCCGCCCGGCCATCGGGCCGACCTGACGGTGACCTTTGACGCGGACTACCATCCGGCCCGGGGGAACGTTACCCGGCTGGTGTGGTTCGCCACCAACGACCCTAATCAGCCCTGGGTGGAGGTGCGCATCACGGCCGACGTGCGGCGATAAATCCGCCGCGCCAAACGGCGGGCCAGGTCTCCCGCCAGACGCCGCTTATCCGGCAGGACCGGGCATGGTATCATTGAATCAACCTGACAAAGGAGGCAAAGACAATGATGGGTTTCGGTTTCCTGGGCATGCTTCTCTTCTGGGGACTCTTCCTGGCCCTGATTGTGGGAGGAGCGGCCTTCCTGCTCCAGCGGAAAGGAGACGCTGGATCCGCGCGCGACATGACCGCGCTCCGCATCCTGGACGAGCGGCTTGCTCGCGGTGAGATCAGCCGGGAAGAGTACGAAACGATTCGCGCCGCGCTACAGCGGTAGACTCGCAGGCAAGGAGGTGAAAAATGGGTTGGTGTTGCGGTGGTTGGGGAGGTTGGGGGGCCTGGAGCCCCGGTTGGGGCATCCTGGGCATTCTCGGCCTCGTTCTAAACCTGCTTCTCTTTCTCGGCCTGCTGGCCCTGCTGGGCCTGGGGATCGCCTGGCTGGTGCGGCAGTGGGTCGTCGGCCGGCGGCCCCCGCCGGGCCCGACCCGCTGGAGATCGCCCGGCGACGCCTGGCGGCGGGGGAGATCACCCTGGCCGAGTTTGAGGAAATCCGCGACCGGCTTCGCTCCTGAAGCCGGTCGTTCGTTTACCGGACGGCCATCCCTTCCCGTTTGCCGAAACTTGCTATATACTTATCGCAGGGATAGAGAGAAATGTCGGGCAAGATGTACGGAGCAGACGATCAGCACGCACAAGCGCACAGAGGTCACGGAGACGATACCTCTGCCCACGCGGGGCATGCCAGCCATGGGAAACACCAGGGCCACGTGGCCCCCGCTGAACACGCCGGTCGTGAAAGCCCCAGCGCTCACTCAGAGTATACCGGCCACGGCGAACACGAGGGCCACACCGCCTTCGCTGCACACGGCGGTCACGAGGGTCCCGCTGCCCACGTGGACCACACCGGCCACGAGCAGATGTTCCGTAGGCGGTTCTGGGTGAGCCTGGTGCTCACCATCCCCGTGCTCGCGTTCAGCCCTATGCTCCAGGAATGGCTGGGTTTTACCATCCCAGCGTTCCCCGGCAGCCTCTGGATCGGCCCCGCCTTCGCCCTGGTCATCTTTTTCTACGGCGGCATCCCCTTCATCCAGATGGCTATTCCCGAACTGCGCAACCGCAGGCCGGGGATGATGACCCTCATCTCCCTCGCTATCTCCGTCGCCTTCGTCTACAGCCTCTTTGCCCTTGCCGTTGCCCCCGGCACCGGTTTCTTCTGGGAGATGGCGACGCTGATTGACATTATGCTTCTGGGTCACTGGATTGAGATGCGTAGCGTGCGTCAGGCCTCCGGGGCGCTGAATGAACTGGCCAGACTGTTGCCCGATACCGCCGAGCGGCTCCTGCCCGACGGCTCCACAGAAGTGGTGCCGTCCAGCACTCTCCGGGAAGGAGACCTGGCGCTGGTCCGTCCCGGCGCCAGCATCCCCGCCGACGGTGTCGTGGTGGAGGGAAAGTCGAGCGTCAACCAGGCGATGCTCACCGGCGAGTCCATGCCGGTGCCCAGGGGGCCCGGCGACGGGGTGATCGCCGGCACCATCAACGGCGGGGGCAGCCTCCGGGTGCGGGTCACTGCCACCGGCGAGGCGACCGCCCTGGCGGGCATCATGCGCCTGGTCGCCCAGGCCCAGCAGTCCAAGTCCAGGACCCAACTGCTGGCCGACCGGGCTGCCGGGTGGCTCTTCTACATCGCCCTGGCAGTGGCGGCAGTCACAGCGGTGGTCTGGACGCTGGCGGTCGGCTTCGACCTGGACGTGCTGGAGCGGGTGGTGACGGTGCTGGTCATCGCCTGCCCCCACGCGCTGGGGCTGGCAGTCCCATTGGTGGTCGCCATCAGCACCTCTATGGGCGCCACCAACGGCATCCTGGTGCGGGACCGGCTGGCGTTAGAGGCGGCACGCGAGATTGACGTGGTCATCTTTGACAAGACCGGCACGCTGACCCGAGGGGAGTTCGGCGTCGTCGGTGGGGCAACCGTGGACGGTTGGGATGAACCCCGGGCCCTTGCTCTCGCAGCAGCGGTGGAAGGGGATTCGGAGCACCTGATCGCCCGCGCCGTCCGCTCTAGGGCGACGAAGGAGGGGCTCTCACTACCGGTGGTAACCGACTTTGAGGCAATCAAAGGGCGTGGCATCCGCGCCACCTGCGACGGGCGGACCGTCTACGTCGGCGGCCCGCGGCTGCTGGAGATGCTGAAAACAGGCCTGCCGGAGACTCTGGCCCGCTTCACCGAGGAGGCGGGGTGGAAGGGGCAGTCGGTCATCTACCTGGTGGTGGAGAGACAACTGGTCGCCGCCTTTGCCCTGGCCGACGTGGTCCGCCCAGAGAGCCACGAGGCAGTGGGCCGGCTGCGGGAGATAGGCCTTGAAGTCGCCATGCTCACCGGCGACAGCCAGGCCGTCGCCCGGTCGGTGGCCGATGAACTGGGCATCCAGACCGTCTTTGCCGAAGTGTTGCCGGAGCACAAGGACGGGAAAGTAGCCGAACTTCAGAGACAGGGGAAGCGGGTGGCAATGGTCGGCGATGGGGTGAACGACGCCCCGGCCCTCACCCGCGCCGATGTGGGGATCGCCATCGGCAGCGGCACCGACGTCGCCATTGAATCAGCGGGCATCATTCTGGTACGCAGCGACCCGCGGGATGTGGTCAGGGTCTTTGCCCTGAGCCGCGCCACCTACCGGAAGATGGTCCAGAACCTGGCCTGGGCCACCGGCTACAACGCCGTCGCCCTGCCGCTGGCGGCGGGGGCACTGGCTTCGGTGGGGTTCACCCTCTCCCCGGCCATCGGCGCGCTGCTGATGTCGTTGAGCACGGTCATTGTTGCTGTCAACGCCCAACTGCTGCGGCGGACAAGTTTGGGGTGAGAACTCTTCGGGAAAGGGGGTGAGGAGTGGCCGACAAAATCCGTGTCCTGTTGGCCGACGACCACGCGGTCGTCCGGCAGGGTATCCGCCGTTTCCTGGAGGAAGCGGACGATATTGAGGTGGTGGCCGAGGCCGCCAATGGGCGAGAGGCGATGGAGCGGGTTCGGGAGCATCGCCCGGATGTGGCCATGGTGGACATCCGAATGCCGGAGATGAGCGGCGTGGAGGTCACACGCCGGATCCGGGAGCGGTATCCCCAGATCCGCGTGCTCATCCTCACCGCCTACGACGATGACCCCTACGTCTTTGCCCTCCTCCAGGCCGGAGCAGACGGCTACGTCCTCAAGACTGCCAGCGGCGACGAACTGGTGCAGGCTGTGCGGACGGTCTACCAGGGCCAGTCAGCCCTTAGCCCGGAGATTGCCACCAAAGTGGTCCGACAGGCGGTGACCGGCAAACCAGCCACCGCCGCCGACCAGGTGGAGCCGCTGACGCCGCGCGAACTGGACGTCCTTCGGCTGGCGGCAAAGGGGCTGACCAATAAGGCCATTGGCTACCAACTGGGCATCAGTCACCGCACCGTCCAGGGCCACCTGGCCAGCATCTACGGGAAACTGGGCGTCAGCAGTCGTACCGAGGCGGTCACTGAGGCCATTCGTCGGGGATGGCTGGTGGTAGAATGAGGGGGATTCGGATGCCCCGATGGCTTCGGAGCCTCCAGGTCCAACTGTTCCTCTGGGCGGTCCTCCCGGTCACTTTTGCCCTCCTGGCCCTGGCCTTCACCGGCGTCTACGCTCACCAACGGGCGATGCGGGATTTCGTTGCCGGGCGGGACCTGGCCCTGGCCCGGCTCACGGCCCGAATCCTGGAAGATGGCCTGGCCCACGGCACCATCGCGCCCGATGGAGGCGGCCTGGCCGCCTGGATCCTCCCCCTCGTGGGCCCGTCAGTGGACCCGGCGACTCTGGTCATTGTAGACGGCGAGGGACGGGTCCTTTTCCACCCGGACCCCCAGCGGGTTGGGGCGGATTTCTCCGGCGCCCCCGGCGTGGCCGAGGTCCGGGCCGGTCAGGAAGGGGTCGTCCTGGCAGAAGGGGAGGAGGGTCCGCTACTGGTTGCCTTCACTCCTCTGCGCGGGGCCGACTGGGCTGTATTGGTGGAGGAACCGGTGGAGGGCCTCATCGGCCCCATCCTCCGCCTCTCCGGATTGGCGCCGGTGGTCGCCGTCGCCGCCGGGCTGATTTCTCTGCTGGTCCTGGCCTTTGGTTGGGCCACCATCGTCCGACCGCTCCGCTCCCTGGCGCAGGCTGCCGAAGGGGTCTCTTGGGGCGACGATTCGGCCATCGCGCGGCCGGTGGGCGGCGTGCAGGAGGTGCGGGATCTGCACCGGGCCCTGGCGGAGATGGTGGAGCGTCTCCGGGGATACGAGGCAGGGATGCGCGACTACCTGGGCGCCGTCTCCCGCGGCCAGGAGGCGGAGCGGGCCCGGCTGGCGCGCGAACTGCACGATGGGCCGGTCCAGGCCCTCATCGCCCTGGGGCAGCAGGCGGAGATGGCCCGGCGGCTCCTGGCCCGGGGCGAAGTGGATCGGGCCACGGCCCTCATGGAATCGCTGCGCCAGCAGGGAATGGAGACGGTGGACGAACTGCGCCGCCTGATCTCCGCTCTGCGGCCTCCCTACCTGGAGGACCTGGGGTTCCTCTCCGCCGTGGAGGCGCTGGTCCGGGAGGCCGCCAGCCGGACCGATGCTCGGTTGGAATTCATCCAGGAGGGGCCTGTTCCCCGTTGCGACCCCGAGGTGGAACTGGCTGCGTACCGGATTGCCCAGGAAGCGTTGACCAATGCCCTCCAGCACGCCCGCGCGCAGCGCATCACCGTCCGCGTTCGCGGTGATGAAAAGGGACTTTTCCTCGCTGTAGAGGACGACGGTGTGGGGTTTACCCTGCCGCCCCGGCCCGATCTCCTGACCCGACAGGGCCATTTCGGGCTGGTCGGGATGCAGGAGCGGGCCACCCGACTGGGCGGGCGGTTGACCATAGAGACGGCCCCCGGCCGTGGCACGCGGATCGCGGTCCGGTTTCCGGTCCACTCCCCTGTGGCGTAGGTCGTTTTTCCCCCACCCCTCCCCGCCAGATAGCGCTCCCGTCCGCCCCCTGTTTGGAGTATGATAGGGGCAAGAAAAGGGATGTGCCTGGCACTTCCAGAAGTGCCTGGCACGTCCCCCAACCGACCCTTACGGAGGTGTTTCATGAAAGCAGGATTGTGGATCGGCATCGGCGTTGGAATCGCTTTGACGCTGGTCGTGGTGAGCCTGGTGGTGGGCGGGATGCTCATCAGCCGGCAGGTGTGGGCGGGCACGCCGGCCGTCACCCCTCAGGTGGGCGGCAGGTGGGGATCCCCTGGCTGGCCCGGATGCGGGGGGATGGGCTATCGCTGGGGGGCGGCACCGGGAGCGGTCACCCCTCAATCAGGTGCTATCGGACCCTCGCCCGGCGTATCCTGGTGCCCGGGAATGGGCTGGGGCAGCGGATGGGGCCGGGGCACCGTTCCCACCTCCACGTTGACGCTGGAGGATGCGCGCCGGGCGGTGGAGCAGTACATCGCCAGCCTGGGCTTCTCCAACCTGGAAATCGCGGAAGTGATGGAGTTTGAGAACAACTTCTACGCCATCGTCCGGGAACCCGATACCGGCATCGGGGCGATGGAACTGCTGGTGGATAAATGGACCGGGGTTGTGGGCCCGGAGATGGGGCCGAATATGATGTGGAACGGCAAATACGGGATGCACCGCGGGGGATGGATGATGGGCGGCGGCGTGGCGATCGTCAATACGATCCCGCCCGAAGAGGCAGCGCAGATCGCTCAGCGCTGGCTGGATGCCTACCGACCGGGAGCAACGGTTGAGGACGTGGACCCCTTCTACGGTTACTACACCATTCACACTCTTCGGGACGGAAAGATAGAGGGGATGCTCAGCGTCCACGGAACCACGGGCCAGGTCTGGTATCATACCTGGCACGGGGGATTCATCCGGATGGAGGAAGAGGAGTAGCCGCGACGCGGGGGATGAGATGCAGATGGCGGCGGCCTTTGGCCGCCGCCTGTTTCTCCCCTACTTCCGCGCCTCTGCCTCCAGCCCCGCCCGGTCCAGCAGGACAATCCGGTGCCGTTCCATCCGCAGCAGCCCGGCGTCGGCGAAGGCGCGCAGCGTTCGCGCCACCACCTCCCGCACCGTGCCGATCTGAGCGGCGATCTCCTCCTGCGTCCAGCGGTGAATCACCGCACTTTCTCTCCCCCCTTCGGCATGCTCCAGCAAAAAGCGCGCCAGTCGCCCCCGCACCGTCCTCAACGAGAGGTCTTCTGCCAGAGAGGTCAGATGGTCCAGCCGACGGGCAAAGTCCTCCAGCAGCGCTCGCGCCAGTTCGGGACATTCCCCTATCAGACGAAGGAAGTCCGGGAGCGAAACGGCGTAGAGGACCAGCGGGGTCACGGCCTGGACGGTGGCGTGGTTGACCTTCCGGGGCAGGAAGGGGGGGACGGTGTTGAACGCGCTGCCGGGTCCCAGCCGGGCCAGGACCTGCTCCCGACCGTCCGGGGCGGTCCGGACCGCGCGCGCCTGCCCTTCGGCGATGAAGTAGACGTATCGGGAAGGCTCTCCCTCCAGGATGACGATCTCGCCGGGCGCGTAGGTGCAGCGGACGGCCACCTCCGCCAGCCGCAAAAGCGCCCGTTCGGGGAGAGCGGAGAAAAGGGGGACGCGCCGGAGAGCCCGAAGGGTTCGTTCGTCCATCGGTAAGTGCCTGACCGGGTAGACCGACCGTTTTGAGATTACAACAGGTCCGCCAATCTGTCAAACCCGCCCTGTACTTGTAGGACAACTGCGAGCAGTTGTCCTACACGTTTCCCCGGAATGTGATTTTTGTCATAGACGCGGCCGCGTTTTTTGGGCTAAACTGGGCACAGGAATCCAAGTATAGAAGGCGGTGTCGCGATGAACGAGCGGGTCCTCCCCGAAATTCACCTGGTTCTCTGTAACCGTTGCGGCGCGTGCGTTCTCCTCTGCCCCACCCACGCCCTGGAGATGGGGCTGGAAGGTCCTTTCATCGCCCGCCCGGAAGATTGCGCGTACAGCGCCACCTGTGAGACCTATTGCCCCAATGGGGCCATCACCCTCGGATATGAAATCATCTGGGGTGGCCCGTCCTGAATTCAGAGGGGCGGAGTTTGAGCGGGTGGAGCGGGAGGAGATCGGCGTGGGGGTTCACGAAAAGTACCACGAACTGGCCCACCGGTTGGCAGGGGAAGAATAGGGATTGGTTACCCCAACAGGGAACGGACGGCTCCCACGAACTGCTCTGCTGCCGCAATGGCCTGTTCTGCCTCTTGAGGGGAAACGTGGGCCACGCCGCCGTAATCGCCAATGCTGCGCAACGTAACTACCTACGTACCGACTAAAGTCGCCCGCCATAGGCCTTCGGCCTCCGGTCGGCCTTCGCCGCCCTCACCCCACCCCCGGCGGCGCAGCCGCCGGGGGTGGGGTGAGGGCAGGCCGACGCCCGGCACCGCGTGCCCAGGGAGGCTGATTTCCCATCAGCGCACAGCGGCAAGCCGGCCGGGTAGGTAGTTACAAGCAACCACATTCATATTAATATCCAAACTTATCGGAGGGCAAAATTGATAGAGGTTCACCTCTACGGCAGACTGCGACGGCTGGCGCCGGACCCCCGGGGCGACCGGGAGGCGGTGGTCTACCTGGACGCGCTGCCGGGGGAGACGGTCGGTTCGGTGCTGGAACGACTGGGCGTCCGGACCGAGGAGATTGCCCACATTTTCCTCAACGGCGCGCTCCTGACCACCTGCAACTCCATGGCCCCCTGGCTCCGCTACCAGCGGGTCCGGGAGGACGTCCCCACCTGCGATCCCAACCTGGATACCCCCGTGCGAGATGGCGACCGGCTGGGGCTCTTCGGGCGGGATATGGCGATGCTGGTGGTGTGACCGGGAGCAGGGAGCAGGACGCACGGAACACGCAACACCATGTACGACGACTTCAGCGCCGACTACGACCGTTTCGTGGACTGGCCTGCCCGGCTGGCGGCGGAGTTGCCGTTCATTGAGCGCCTTGTACCGCAGGCTGGAAGCCCGCGCGATGTGCTGGACGCCGCCTGTGGGACCGGGATGCACGCGATCGCGCTGGCCCGGCGGGGATACCGGGTCGCCGGCGCCGACATCAGCCCGGAGATGATCGCCCGCGCGCGGGCCAACGCGGCGGCCGCCGGGGTGGACGTCCGCTTTGAGGTCGCAGGGTTCGGCGAACTCTCTGCCCTCTTCGGCACGGATTTTGACGCTGTCCTCTGCCTGGGCAACTCCCTGCCCCACGTCCTGACGCCCTCAGTCCTGCGCGCAGCCCTGGCAGACTTCGCCGCCTGCCTGCGGCCCGGAGGTGTCCTGCTGATCCAGAACCTGAACTACGACCGTATCCTGGCCCGCCGGGAGCGGTGGATGGAGCCGCAGGCCCGCCGGGAGGGGGAGCAGGAATACCTCTTCCTGCGCTTCTACGACTTTGACCCCGACGGCCTGCTGACCTTCCACGTAATACGGCTGTGCCGGTCCGGAGGCCCCTGGGAGCAGCGGGTGATGTCCACCTGCCTCTGGCCCCTGCGGCGGGCGGAACTGGTGGCGGCGCTGGAAGGGGCGGGCTTTGCCCGCATCATCCTCTGGGGCGATATGCAGGGTACTCCCTTTCAGTTGGAGGAGAGTCCCAATCTGGTCATCGGAGCATGGAAAGAACTGTAGTGGAAAGCAACGCGGAAGAGACGGGCCGCCACCGGAAGCAGGTGGTGATTCTGGGGGCGGGGTTTGCTGGCCTCTACACCGCCCTGCACCTGGACCGCCTGCTGGCCCGGGACGCACCCGTAGACATCACACTGGTGGACCAGAACCACTTCCACCTGTTCACACCCCTGCTGCACGAGGCGGCCAGTGGGGTTATCCACCCTGGGCTCATTATGACCCCCATTCGCCGCCTGCTCCGGCGCAGCCGGGTCCGCTTCCTGCGCGCCCGCGTGGACGGGATAGACCTGGACCGCCAGCAGGTCCAACTCTGCTGCATCGTGCTGAACTACGACGTTCTGGTCATCGCGCTGGGTTCGGTGACCAACTTCTACGGCCTGGAGTCCATCCGTGGGCGGGCGCTGGAACTCAAAACGGCCAGCGATGCTGAGCGACTGCGCTGCCACGTCGTCAACCGCTTTGAGGCGGCGACCCGGGAGCGCAACCCTCAGCGCCGCCGTCGGCTGCTCACCTTCACCGTCGTCGGGGGCGGCTGCACCGGAGTGGAAACGGTGACCGAACTGCGGGAGTTCCTGCTTCACCTGCGCGCGGAGCAGTACGACTCCATCCCCCTTGAGGAGGTACGGACCATTCTGGTGGAACTGCAGGACCGGGTGCTGCCCCAGATGGACCGTACCCTCTCCCGGACGGCCCTGCGGCGGATGCAGAAAATGGGGATAGAGGTCCTGCTCAACACCCGGGTGCGGGACTGGACGGAGGAAGGGCTGATCTTTGCCGACAGCCGCTCTCCCCTGCCGACGGACACCGTCGTCTGGGCGGCCGGGGTGCGGGCCCACCCTGTGGTTGCGGCGCTGCCGCTGGAGAAGGACCCCTACGGCCGAATTGTCGTGGACCCGTATCTTCGGGTCCCCGGCAGGCCCAACGTCTACGTCCTGGGGGATGCGGCCCACGCCCGACACCCCCGAACCGGGGAGGTCTACCCGCCCACCGCACAGGTCGCCTATCGGCAGGCACCCGTCGCAGCGACCAACATCGCTGCCGACCTGACCGGTGGGACGCCCCGCGCCTTTGACTTCACCTACATCGGCGACCTGGTCTCCCTGGGCCGCCTTTCGGGGGTGGCGGACCCCTTCGGCCGCCACCTGCGGGGCTTCTTCGCCTGGACGATGTGGAAGTTCTACTACCTGCTGCGGCTGGTCGGCTGGCAGAACCGGCTGCGGGTGGCGCTGAACTGGATTCTGGCGCTCCTGTTCCCTACCCACAGTGCCATCTCCTACGAGTGCTCACCGGAGTGTGCGGGGGAATTGTGTTTGTGAGGCAGTGAAAAAAAGACCAACGGGGCCGGACACCCCGAAGTTTCCGTTTTGTAGTCAGAATCCAAATGAAAGGAGGTAGCAGCGATGTACATCTCCGAAACCATCTGGTGGGCCTACACGGCCTTTGTCGTCGCGGTGATCCTCTTCATGCTCTACTTCGCTGCCCGGGTGCGGCAGAAAGGAGGGTAGCATGGACCGGGAAGAGCGCATCTGGCTGGGAGTTCTGGTGGCCGTCTTCCTGCTGGTCAACGCCGTCACCCTTTCGCCGCTGGTGCCCTGGCAGAAGTGGATGCTCTGGGCCCGTCCCACGCCCCAGCAGCAGATCCGCGTGGAGTTCGGGGACTACCAGATTCGTCTTCCTTCCGGAGGCATCCAGGTGAAGGCCGGAGAGTTTGTGGAGTTCGTCGCCACCAGCCGCGACGTGACCTACGGGTTCGGCGTCTTCCGCAAGGACGGCCGGATGCTCTTTCAGATGCAGGTCGTTCCGGGCTACGAGAACCGCATCATCTGGCGGTTTGACCAGCCCGGTGCCTACGATGTCCGTTCCACCGAATACTCCGGGCCGCGCCATCCAGAGATGTTCGTCCCCGACGCCATCCAGGTTGTCCCATAAGGAGGTGACCCGATGAAACCGTTGGGCTGGATTGAGAAGTGGACCCTGCGCTTCGCCGTCGTCGCTCTCATCTTCCTGGCGATGACCGGCTTTGAGGGCGTCCTGATGCGCACGCACATGGCCGCGCCGGAGGCGCTGGCAGGGTTTGAGCGGACCCTCAACGCCATCCGCATCACCGACCACGAGCCGACGCCCGCCGAGTTGTTCTACGGGATGATGACGGTCCATCCCATTCTCGGCGTCTACGGCTTCGCCTATATGAGCGTCATGGGGGCCTTCTACTTCCTGGTCCCCTACCTGCTCAAGAAGGAAATCCGCCACAAGAAACTGGTCCCGGTCAACTTCTGGCTGCAGGCGGGGGGCGTTCTCCTCTGCTGGCTCTCCGGCTTCTTCGGCCTCTTCAACTCCCTGTACACCCTCTACTGGCCCCTGCCCGTCTCCTTTGACCGGGTACCGCTGGTGGGGACCATCCCCTTCACCATCGGCGCGGCAGTGATTATGGTCAACATCCTGCTCTTCTCCTTCAACACCTTCAGCACCGTCCTCTCCAAGAGCAACCCCCAGTCCTGCAGTTTCGGGCAGTTCCTGCGGGCGGCCTTCGGCATCTCCCGCTTAATGAAGTGGCTGGGCAAAGAGGACAAGAATGCGCCCAATCTGGACTACAATGGCCTGCCCGTCTTCATCGTCGCCGTGGCGCGGGGGTCTATAGACACCGTCATCAACGCCATCGTCTTGCTCACGGCCGGGGCGCTGATCCTGGTCTACGGGCTGGCGGCCCTCTTCGGCCATCCCCTCAACCCAATGGCCGTAGACGCGCTGGTCTACAAGAACTGGTTCTGGTGGGGGCTGGACATGGTGGCCGACGGGAACGTCCTTATCTACACCGCCGGCGTCTGGTACTTGCTGATCCCTCTGCTGGTGGGCCGGCGGCTGTTCGGGGAGTCGGTCGTGCGGACGGTCATCATGGTGGACCTGCTGGTCTCGCTGGGCGTCTGGAGCCACCACCTGCTGGGCGACCAGGTGCAGCCGTTCTGGATGCGGCTGCTATCGGGCCAGATCATCACCTGGGGCGAGTTCTTCACCATGGGGCTGACGATCTTTGCCTCGCTGATGACCATCTGGCAGGCCCGGCCGGTGAAGATCACGCCGCCGCTGCTCTTCATCCTGGGCTCCATCTTCGGGTTCATCATCGGCGGCGCGGCCGGGCTCACCCAGGCCAACGTCGGCCTCAACCTGGTGCTCCACAACACCCAATGGGTGATCATGACCCACGCCCACACGATGCTGCTGACGGGCCTGAGCATGCTGCTGTTCGCCGTCATCTACGCGCTGGTGCCGATGCTCACGGGCCGGGAGATCCGCAGCCGGGCCCTCACCCTGGCCCATTTCTGGTTCTGGACCGTCGGCTCGGTGCTGATGACCTATGTGATGGGTATGGCCGGCGCCCAGGGGATGCTGCGGCGGATGCTCTACCCGCAGCCCCATCCCTACCAGGCCTATCTGGACGTGGCGTGGGTGGGGGGCATCCTGATGGCGGTCGGATTCCTGGCCTTTCTGTTCAATCTGGTTGTCACGCTGGGCTGGGAGTCCATCGTGGGGCTGGTGGTGGAGCGGAAGCGCCCCGCCCCGGCCGTTATCAGATAGAGGGGGAGAGGGTGTCCGGCCCCTGGCCCTCTGGCCGTACGGTCTGAAGCGAGGATTGTACTATGGAATGGTTAGACTTCTCCCACCTTCGGCGGGACCGACCCGCTCCGTCCTTCCGGCTGAATTCCAGCCGGGGAGGGACGGTCGCGCTCTCCGATGATCGGGGGCGCAAGAACCTGGTGCTGGTCTTCCTGCCCGGTCTGGATGGTCCGGGGTGTCGGGCGGCACTGGAGAACTTCATAGACCGCTACCGGGAGTATCAGGCCAGTGCGGCGCAGGTGCTGGTGATGATCTCCGGCCCTGCCGCCCAACAGGCCCTGGAGGAGGGGGCCGCATACCCCTTCCCCGTACTGGGAGACCCGGAGGGGGAGGTCCGGCGGGATTACGTCGCGCTCCTGCCCGCCCCGGTCGGGGACGACCAGCCCGTGGTCTTCATCCTGGACCGCTACCGGGCGCCGTACGTGGCCTGGACGGGCTCCCAGCCGGACGACCCGGCCCTGCAGGACGAATTCCTGGACTGGCTGGACTTTATGGAGTTCCAGTGCCCGGAGTGCGGAGCCCCGGAGTGGCCGTGAAGCAACGCACGGAACGGAATACGCGACACGGAAAAAGAAAATATCTTTCGTTGCGGCGGCGAAGCCGCCGCAACGAAAGATAATCGTAACTGCCTACGTACCGACTAAAGTCGTCCGCCATAGGCCTTCGGCCTCCGGTCAGCCTTCGCCGACCGGGGGCGTCGGCGCAGGCCGACGCCCGGCACCGCGTGTCCAGGGAGGCTGATTTCCCATCAGCGCACAGCGGCAAGCCGGCCGGGTAGGTAGTTACAGATAATCTTCTTTTTAGGGCCGCGAAGGCGGCCAGAGACCCATGCAGTGGGGCCACGGTCAAAAAGCCAAAGTTGAGATCAGTAGAAGGAGTTCCATGAGCGAGTACATCAACAACCGACAGAAGCGAAAGGAAGCCCTGAAGCATATCATCCGGCAGTTGCACGAGGGCCGGACGGTGGACGAGGTGAAGGCGGAGTTCGCTGCGCTCCTGCGGGACGTGGGGCCCACGGAGATCGCCGAGATGGAGCAGGCGCTGATTGACGAGGGCCTGCCGGAAATGGAGATCAAGCGCCTCTGCGACGTCCACGTCGCCGTCTTTCGGGAATCCCTGGAGGCCCAACAGAAGCCGGAGACCGTCCCCGGCCACCCCGTCCACACCTTCCGGGCGGAGAACGACGCCGCGGCGGGGGTGCTGGACCGTCTTCAGAAAGCGATAGAGGCGCTCCTGGAGGCCCCCGCCGACTCCGCCCGCCTGGAGGAGGCCCGGCGGTGCCTGGCGGAGATGCGGGAGTACGAGAAGCACTACCGCCGCAAGGAGCACTTCCTGTTCCCGTACCTGGAGCGGAAGGGCTTCCCCGGCCCGTCCACGGTGATGTGGGCCATCCACGACGACATCCGGGGCGGCTGGAGGGCGCTGGCCGCGCTGCTGGAAGCAGGCCCGGGGGAGGACGTGGAGGACTTCCGGGCGCGAGTGGAGACCGTCTTCCGGCCTATGGCGACTGCCATCCGGGAGATGTTTTTCAAGGAAGAGAACATCCTGCTCCCCACCTCTCTGCAACTGCTGACGGAGGAGGACTGGCGGGCCATTCGGGTCCAGGAGGCGGAGGTGGGGTACGCCTACGTCCAGCCGGGGGATCGGTGGCCACCGGAGGGGGTCCCGGCGGCGCCCACGCCGGTCCCTGTTCCCGCGATGGAGGTCGCACCACCCCCGGAGGCCCGGGCCCTGGTCAGCGTCCTGCTCCACCTGGATACCGGCACCCTCTCCCCCGAAGAGGTCAACCTCATCCTGAACGCGCTTCCGGTGGAGGTCACCTATGTGGACGAGAACGACACCGTCCGCTACTTCAACCGGCCCCGGGAGCGGACCTTCCTGCGGCCCCCGGCGGTCATCGGCCGCAAGGTCCAGAAGTGCCATCCGCCCGCCAGTTTGCACCGGGTCCAGCGCATCCTGGACGACTTCCGGGCGGGGAAGCGGGACGTGGCTGAGTTCTGGATTCAGATGCAGGGGCGGTTCATCCACATCCGCTACTTCCCCCTGTGGGATGAGTGGGGAGCGTACCGGGGAACCCTGGAAGTGGTCCAGGACGTCACCGACATCCGCGCGCTGCAGGGGGAGCGGCGGCTGCTGGATGAGAGTTCGGCGTAATGGGAAATGACCAATGACGAAATGACCAATGACCAATGACGAAATGACCAATGACCAACGTAACCATTCAGTGCTGACTGAAGTCACCTTTCCTGGGCCGCAGGCCTTTGGTCGGCCTTCGCCGACCAGGTCTATCAGATGCGCACCTAAAGGTTGTCGGCGAAGGCCGACAACCGGCACGAAGTGCCCAGGGAGGACGATTTCAATCGGCGTGAAGTTACGAGGGAGGTATAATGCGCATCCTGGCCATCATCACGGGAGAGTACGGCCAGCGGCACGTGGAGAACATCCGTGCCCACGCGCCGGCCGACTGGGAGATTCACGTCTGGAAGGCGCCGGCGACCTACCCGCTGGTCATTGACTATCCGGAGGACTATCTGCCCGACGACCTGCCCCCGGCCGACCTGGTGCTGGCCTTCGGGGAACATCCGGGGGTGGCGGAGTTGGTGCCGGAGGTGGTGAAGCGGACGGGGGCGAAGGCCGTCATCGCGCCGGTGGACCGGGAGGAGTGGCTGCCCCGGGGGCTGGCCCGCCAACTGCGGGGCTGGCTGGCGGAGATGGGAGTGGTCTGCGTCACCCCCAAACCCCTCTGCTCCCTGACGGAGACGACCTGCAATCTCCGCTGCTACCGGACGGAGTACAACGACCCGTTCATTGCCGAATTCGCCCGCTCCTTCGGGCGGCCGGAACTGCGGATCATAGTGGACCCCGAGACCCGCACTATCAGGGAGGTGGAGGTGGTGCGGGACGCGGTCTGCGGATGTGCGCGCTTCGTGGCCCAGGGCCTGGTGGAGGTATCGGTGGACGAGGCGGAGTTCCAGGCCGGGATGCTCCACCACCACTACCCCTGCCTGGCCGGGATGGTCAAAGACCCCGATTTCAACGACACGCTGATGCACGTCTCCGGGCACATTATGAAAGAGCAGGTGGCGGAGCAGGTGAAGCCGTACCGGCGGGAGGTGTACATCATCCCCAGTACCTGATAAAGGCCGACCCCGGGAGAGAACGGGGGTTCTGCTTGCCCCGAGAGGCTCTTTGCTTTGTAGGACAACTGCTTGCAGTTGTCCTACAATTCATTTCGGTGTTATAATGAGTTTGAAGCACTCCCCCGTCCCAACTGTTCGGCGCGGAAGAAGCAGGATGAGGCGAAAGATTTGGCCCGGATTCTTCGTACTTTTGGCGGTTCTGTTCCTGGCCGCCTGTGCGCGGCCGGCGTACCCGGTGGTGAATTTGCGCGCCAGCCCCCAGCCCACCCTTACCCCGACGTTCCCTCAGCCCCGGTCTCCCCTGCGCGTCGCCGTCGCCGCCATGCTCTCCCCCCGCACGACCTACCACGTCTACGAGAACCTGGCCACCTACCTGGAGGGGCGTCTGGGCGAGCCGGTAGAGGTCACCCAGCGCGCCACCTACGCGGAGACCAACGAACTCATCCGTACCCGCCAGGTGGACCTGGGATTTGTCTGCACGGGCGCGTACATCCAGGGCCACCAGGAGTTCGGTATGGAACTTCTGGCCGTTCCGGAGATCAACGGCGAGCGGACTTACCGCTCGTACATTATCGTGCCCGCTGAAAGTCCTGCCCAACGATGGGAGGACCTGCGGGGGACCGTCTTCGCCTTCACTGACCCCCTCTCCCTTTCGGGCTATCTGAGCCCGTTGTACCTTCTCCGTTCTGTAGGGGAGACCCCCGACCGCTTTTTCGCCCGCACTCTCTTCACCTACAGCCACGAGAACTCGGTCCGGGCGGTGGGGGAGAAATGGGTGGACGGCGCGGCGATAGACAGTCTGGTCTACGAGGCGATGGCCCAGCAGACCCCCATCTACCGAGAAAACATCCGCGTCATCTGGCGGTCCGTCCCCTACGGCGCGCCGCCGGTCGTGGTGCACCCCGACCTGGACCCGGCACGCAAGGCACAACTGCAACAGGTTCTGCTGGAGATGGACCGGGACCCGGAGGGCCGGGCCACTCTGGCCCTGCTGGGAGTGAGCCGGTTCGTGCTCCCGGATGACCGCCTCTACGATTCGGCCCGGGAGGTCGTGCTGACGGTGGGAGAGAGGCCATGAGGGGACGATGGAGACGGGTCTGGAGCGTGCTCTGGCCAATCCTGAGCGGCGTCAGTTTGCGGGTCAAGATTATCGGCATCGCCCTGGTCAGCATCTTCTCCCTGGGCCTGGGCATCACCTGGCAGGCCCGAGCAATGATGGTGCGCAGTCTCCAGCGGGAACTGGAGCAACGGGGAATCTCCATCGCCCGGGACCTGGCCTTCCGCAGTACCGACCTCGTTTTGACCAACAACCTCTACGGCCTCTACACCCTGGCCCGGGAGACCGTCCAGATTAACGAGGATGTCCGATACACGTTTCTGGTGGACCCGGCGGGGAATGTGCTGGCGCACTCGTTTGAGGAAGGGTTCCCGGCTGATCTCCTTTCCGTCAACCGACCGGAGGAGGGCCAGTCCTATCGGCTGCAGAGGATTCAGACGGAGGAGGGGCTGATTCTGGACGTGGCGGTACCGGTGTTTGACGGCCGGGCGGGCGTTGCGCGGGTCGGCATGTCCTATCGTCGGCTGGACGGGGTCGTTGCCGGGGCGACCCGCTGGCTGTTGGTGACCATGCTGGCCGTTTCCCTGGTGGGGATCGGGCTGAGCAGTCTGCTGACGTGGTTGCTCACCCGGCCCGTACAGGCGTTGACGGAGGCGACCCGTCGGGTGGGGGAGGGGGACCTGCGCCCCCGGCTGACGCCCTGGGCCGCGGACGAGATCGGCTATCTGCAGGAGTCCTTCAACACGATGGTGGAGCGGCTGGCCCGCGCCCGCCAGGAGATGGCCGCGGTCAACGAGAGCCTCCTCCGGCGCAATCGGGAACTCTCCACCCTCTACCAGGTCTCCCAGGCTCTCTCCGGGCCCCTGGAATTGGAAGCGGCCCTTCAGGACGTCCTCCGGCAGACGGTGACGGCCACAGGAGCCATAGGGGGCTGGGTCTGCCTGGTGGCTGCCGGTCATTCCGATTGCCAGACCTGTGCCACGTTCTGGCTGGACGGCCTATCCCGGTTCCTGATAGACCGTTGTCCTCATTGCACTGCCTGCGAGCGGGTGCGTGCCAGTCTCCACCCGGCGGTCCTCGTTCCTGCTTCCTCCGAATGTTCTGCCTGCCCCCTGTTTCGGGAAGAAGACGCCAATGACCGGATGTATCACATTGCCATCCCGCTGCAGGTGAAGGGCGAAACCGTCGGCCTGCTCAATATGGTCTGTCGGGACGAGGTGTGCCAGGAGGATGTGGGGCTGTTGGAGGCCGTCGGGCGGCAGGTGGGCGTCGGTATAGAGAACGCGCGCCTGTGGGAGGAACTCCGGCGGAAAGAGGCCGTCCGGCGGGAACTGTTACACAAAGCCATCACCGCCCAGGAGGAGGAGCGGCGTCGGATCGCCCGGGAACTCCACGACGAGGCCGGCCAGGCCCTGGCCGCGCTGCTGGTCAGCCTGCGGCTGATGGAAAATGCTCCCAGCCTGGAGGAGGCCCGCGCGCAGGTGGCCCGTATGCGGGAAGTGGTGAATCAGACGCTGGACGAAATCCGCGCTCTGGCCTGGGAACTGCGCCCCAGCGTTTTGGACGACCTGGGGCTGGTGCCCGCCCTCACCCGCTACATCCAGAGTTGCCAGTCCCGCTTCGGGATGGAGATTGACCTGGAGGTGGTGGGGCTGGACCAGGTCCGGTTGCCCTGGGAGGTGGAGACGGCCCTGTATCGCATCGCTCAGGAGGCGCTGACCAACGCGGCCCGCCACGCGGGCGCCCGGCACGTCAGCGTTATCCTGGAACAACGGGACAACCGCGCACTTCTGATCGTGGAAGATGACGGGGAAGGGTTTGATGTGGCGCAGGTCCGGGCGTCTGTTCAGGAGCGCGGCCGTCTGGGGCTCTACGGGATGGAGGAACGGGCCTCCCTGGTGGGCGGTCGCCTGACGGTGGAGTCGGCCCCGGGCTCCGGCACGACGGTGGTCGTAGAGGTGCCCTTATGAGAGGTAACTGTTCGGCGCTGACTGAAGTCACCCTTCCTGGGCCCGTGGCCGAGGATGTGTCCCAATTTCGTCGGGCTGGGCCGCTGGCCTTTCCGCCTGGCCGTTAACGGCCAGGCTCAGGCGAAGACGAGGCGCTAAAGCGCCCCTTTCCGCCCGGGCCACCCGTGTTCCCGAAAGGCTACCGGAGGGAGAGGGCGCTTCCAGCGCCCTGTGCAACCTCAGCCAGGCCGTTTGCGGCCTGGCCCACCGGGCCCCGACGATTTTGGGACACACCCGTGGCCGATGGTCGGCCTTCGCCGACCTCTTTTGCAATGCACACCTGAAGAGTATCAGCGAAGGCCGACACCTGGCACGGAGTGCCCAGGGAGGGCGATTTCAATCGGCTGAAATTACTATGACAGAACCCAAAATCCGTGTCCTCATTGCCGATGACCACGCTGTCCTGCGCGCCGGCCTGCGCATGCTCCTGGACGCCGAGCCGGATATAGAGGTTGTCGGAGAGGCGCGGGACGGCCTGGAAGTCTTGGCGCGCGTCCGGGCTCTGACCCCCGACGTCCTGCTGCTGGACCTGGCGATGCCGGGGATGGGAGGGCTGGAAGTGCTGGGGCGGGTCCGGGAGGCGTCGCCCCAGACCCGCGTGTTGATCCTCACGATGCACGAAGAGGAGGAGTACCTGCGGGAGGCCCTGCGGGCCGGCAGCGCGGGCTACGTTCTCAAACGGGCGGCCGCGGAGGAACTTCTTTCCGCCATTCGGGCCGTCTACCACGGCGGCGTCTACCTCCACCCCGAACATGCCCGGCGGCTGCTGGAGGAGATGGTGGACCGGGGAGCGCGCAGACCGGAACCGGAGACGGAACCTCCTCTGAGCCCCCGGGAGCGGGAAGTTCTGCGTCTGATTGCCCTGGGGTACACCAATCAGCAGGCGGCCGATGCCCTGTATCTGAGCGTCAAAACGGTGGAGACGTACCGGGCGCGGCTGATGGCCAAACTGGGGCTGCGCACCCGGACCGAACTGGTGCGCTACGCCCTCCAGCAGGGGTGGATCCGGACCGAGGAGACAAGGGATTGAGGTCCGCCCTATCCTGTCAGGTTTTCCCCGACATCCTGAAACGGAATTTTCCCCCACATTTTCCCCAAAATTCCCCGATAGACAGAGCCACTCCGGTCCCGTAAAATAGCACTGGCTGTAAATTTTCAGGCTTCCTCACCCCACCCCCGCCGCCTGCGGCGGCACCCCCTCCCTGAAGTTTGGCTTTTTGGGAAGGGGGCAACTACCTGCTCTGATTGGTTTGCAAATAACGCAGCGCAGGCTGTCAGCCTGTACCGGCATACCGGCCTGGCGGCCGGCGCTGCGATCCGCGATGAGCGATCAGCGATGTGCGATATGCGATGCGCGATACGCAATATGCGATATGCGATATGCGATACGCGATACGCGATACGCGATATGCGATACGCGATACGCGATACGCGATATGCGATACGCGATACGCGATACGCGATATGCGATATGCGATACGCGATACGCGATATGCGATATGCGATATGCGATACGCGATATGCGATATGCGATATGCGATACGCGATATGCGATATGCGATATGCGATACGCGATAAGCGATCCGCGATCAGCGAACTGAGCGGCGCGCTGGGCGACCTGGGCACGCTGGTTCCTCTGACCGTGGCCCTCATCACCGTGAACGGGCTCCCGGCCACCAGCGTCTTCTTCGGGGTCGGCGTGGCCTACCTCCTGACGGGCCTCTTCTATCGCCTTCCCATCCCGGTCCAGCCCCTGAAGGCCGTCGCGGCCATCGCCATCGCCCGCGGTCTCCCCGGTACGGCGGTGGCCGCGGCCGGCTGGTGGATGGGCGGGCTGCTCATCCTCTTTGCCCTCGCCGACCTTTCCCGCTGGCTGGACCGGTTCTTCACCCGGCCCGTGATCCGCGGCATTCAGTTGGGCCTGGGGGCGATGCTGGTGTGGAGCGGTTTGATGCTGGCCTCCCGACCCCAGGTGGTGCCCGGCGGAGAGGAGCGGGTCATCCACCTGGCCTCCCGCGCGCTGCCGGTGGGCTGGCTGGTAGCAGTGGCGGCCCTCCTGCTGCTCGGCGTGGCGCTCCGCCGCCGGTATCTGGCCTCCCTCTTCCTTCTGGCCTTCGGCGGCCTGACCGCTCTCACCGTTGGCGGCGCCGGGCCGGTGCTGGGCGGAATTCGCCTGGGGATTGCCTTTCCTGTGCCGGCCCTTCCTTCCACTGCCGACCTGCTGTCGGCCCTCGTTTTCCTGGTCCTGCCCCAGATTCCTCTGACCCTGGGCAACGCCGTCTTCGCCACGGCGGACACCGCGCAGACCTACTTCGGCTCCCGGGCCCGTCGGGTCACCCCTCGCAACCTGCTGACTACGATGGGTATCTCCCAACTGGTCGCGGCCCTCTTCGGGGGTGTGCCGGTCTGCCACGGGTCCGGGGGGCTCACCGCCCACTATCGGCTGGGGGCCCGTACCGGCGCCGCGCCGTTCATCATGGGCGCCCTCTGCCTGGCCCTGGCCCTCTTCGTGGACGGCAACGCCCTGCCCATCCTGGCCCTCATCCCCTACCCGGTCCTGGGCACCTTGCTGGCCTTTGTGGGGGTTCAGCACGGCCTGCTGGTCCGGGACCTGCGGGGGTGGGAGGAGGCCGGAGTAGCACTGACGACGGCCTTCCTGGGTTTTGCCACCAACAACCTGGCCCTGGGCTTTGGCGGCGGGATTCTCCTTCAGCAATCCCTCGGGCTGATCCGATGGGCCCACGCCCGGAGAGCATCCGTCCGGCCCTGGGGAGGTGCCCAATGAGGGCCAGCGGGGCCGTTCTGGTCGGCGGGAAGAGCCGCCGGATGGGGATAGATAAGCCCCTCATCCCCATCGGCGGACAGCGGTTGATAGAACGGGTCGTCGGCGCCCTCGCCCAGGTGGTGGAGGAGGTGCTGCTGGTCGGGCAGGGGGCCGCCCGGCTGGCCTGGCTGGGTCTCCCCTGCCTGGAGGACCTGTTGCCCGGCGGCCCGCTGGCCGGCATCTACACCGCCCTCGCGGCGGCCCGCCACCCGCATTGCCTGATCGTCGCCTGCGACATGCCCTTCCTGGACCCGCCCCTGCTGGCCTACCTGCTGGAGCAGATGCCCGGATGGGATGTCGTCGTCCCCTATGTGGACGGTCGTCTGGAGCCCCTCCACGCCGTCTATGCCCGCTCCTGCCAGGAAGTGGTCGGGGAGATGCTGGCGCGCGGGGAGACCTGCCCGCTGGACCTGTACCCCCGCGTTCGGACCCGGTACGTGGGGCCGGAGGAGATTGCCGGTTTTCCGGGCGGCTGGCGCTCCTTCATCAACCTCAACACGCCGCAGGAACTGGTACAGGTTTGGGCGCCGACAGAAAGAGCACGCCGGGCCCCTCAGGGCGTGGCCCTCGGACCTGGGGGCCTCAGCCCGAAGGAGCCTCCGCTCAAGGCGTTGGCATTACCGGGCCGTTGACCGATCTGAAGTTCTACCTACGTACCGACGAAAGTTGCCCGCCATAGGCCTTCGGCCTCCGGTCGGCCTTCGCTGCCCTCACCCCACCCCCGGCGGCTGCGCTGCTCCCCTCTCCCGCCGGGGCGGGAGAGGGGAAGAGGTTGGGGGAGGGGTGAGGGCAGGCCGATGCCCGGCACAGTGTGCCCAGGGAGGCTGATCCCATCAGCGCACAGCGGCAAATCGGCCGGGGTGTGTCCAGTTTTGTCGGGCTGGGCCGCTGGCCTTTTCGCCGGGCCGTAAACGACCCGGCTCAGGCGAAGACGAGGCGCTAAAGCGCCCCTCTTCACCCTGGCAACCCGGGTTCCCGAAAGACTACCGAAGGGAAAGGGCGCTTCCAGCGCCCTGGGCGACCTCAGCCAGGCCGTTTACGGCCTGGCCCACCGGGCTCCCGACGATTTTGGGACACCCTCGCCGGCCGGGTAGGTGGTTACTCTGCGATATATTTTTCATCGCGACGGCAACGAAAAATTATCTTCTTTATCTGTTCAAAGAAAGGAGCAAGTCCTATGCTGGTAGAAACGGAGGTCAAAGGCGTCATTCTGCAGATGTACGAGGACCTGGACCGGGCGCTGAAAAAGCCCCTCCGGGAACGCCACTGGGGGATGGTGATTGACACCCGCAAGTGCGTCGGCTGCAACGCCTGCACGGTGGCCTGCAAGGCCGAGAACAAACTCCCCCCGGGTGTGGTCTACAACGTGGTCATAGATGAAGAGTTCGGGACCTACCCCAACGTGGCCCGGCGCTTCATCTCCCGCCCATGTCTGCAGTGTCAGCACCCGCCCTGCGTGCGGGTCTGCCCGGTCAACGCCACCTACAAGCGGCCCGACGGCATCGTGGTCATTGACTACGACGACTGCATCGGCTGCCGCTATTGTATCTCCGCCTGCCCCTACGGGGCCCGGTCCTTTGACTTCGGCAACTTCTACACCGTCGGGCAGACGCCGGAGGTGATGCCCTGGGACGTGATGCCTGGTTTTGAGTACGGGGAGGAACAGCAGCGGGACCCCCGCAATCCCTGGCGCTCCCCCATCGGCAACGCCCGTAAGTGCCACTTCTGCCTCCACCGCCTGGAGAAGGGGATGCTCCCGGCCTGTGTGACCACCTGCATCGGTCAGGCCCGCATTTTCGGCGACCTGAATGACCCGGAGAGTCTGGTGGCCCAACTGGCCGCATCCCCGCGAGCCATCCGCCTCAAAGAAGAACTGGGCACCGATTCCAGCGTCTACTACCTGCTGTAGGAGGATACCATGGGCAAAAGAGCGCTGATCATTGCCATCGTCGGTCTTCTGCTCCTGCTGGTGGGCCTTCCAGGCCTGCTGGACCGCCTCACCCACGGTATGCTGAACGTGGGGTATGGCTCTCCGGTCCCCTGGGCCATGTGGGTGGCCTTCTACATCTATTTCATCGGCCTCTCCGCTGGCGCGTTCCTCATCTCCTCTATGGTCTATGTCTTCGGGATGAGGCAGTTTGAGCGTATCGGACGGCTGGCCCTCTTCACCGCGCTGGCCTCTCTCCTGACTGCGCTTCTCTTCATCTGGTTTGACCTGGGGCATATGGAGCGCTTCTTTTTTGTCTTTACTCGTGCCAGTTTCACCTCGCCGCTGGCCTGGATTGTCTGGCTCTACACCTTTTACCTCCTCCTGCTCCTGGCCGAAATCTGGTTCGTGATGCGCTTCAGTTTCGTTCGCGGCGGGGAGGGGAAGGGATTTAAGGCCGGCCTCTACCGGTTCCTGACCTTCGGCGCGCGGGACCTCAGTCCCCGGGCCCAGGAGCGGGACCGCAAAATCGTCCGGATTCTGGGCACCATCGGCGTCCCGCTGGCCATCGCCTTCCACGGGGGCACGGGGACGGTCTTCGCTGTCACTGTCGCCCGGGCCTACTGGTACACGGGCCTCTTCCCCATTATGTTCCTGGTCTCCGCCCTGGCCTCCGGCGGCGCCCTGCTCACCACCATCGTGGCCTTCGCCGTGCCCAACGGCCTCGGGGAGCACCGGGAGGAGGTCATCGGCCTGGGACGGTTGCTGGTCCCGCTGCTATTCGTGGATTTCCTGATGGAGATTGCTGAGATTCTGGTCAGCCTCTACGGGACCGTCCCGGCCCACTTCATCCCGGTTCGCGAGCAACTCTTCGGCCCCAACTGGTGGATCTTCTGGGGCCTGGGGATGGGGATGGCGCTGGTGGGCCCGATGCTCATCCTGACCTTCCCGGGCCGCCGCAGTGCTCTCTGGACCGGCATCGCCGGCTTGCTGGCGACCATCGGTTTCATCGGCATCCGCTGGAACATCGTCCTGCCGGGGTTCGCCGTGGAGGAACTGCCGGGCATTGGCAAATCCTTCTTTGAGCCCCACTGGACCTACGGCCTTTACATCCCCAGCGCGATGGAATGGGGGGTGACCCTCTTCAGTGTGGGGGTGGGCGTGCTGATCCTGGCTTTGGGCTTCTGGCTCCTCCCCCTGCGAGCGGAGGAAGCCCCCGCATAGAACCATACAGGCGAAGCGCTGCTTCGCCCTAACCTGAGAAGGAGGGAACGATGGAACTGACCCGACGGGAATTTCTGACTCTTTCGGCCTTTGTCGGAGGAACGGCCCTGTTCCTCAAGGCAACGGACATCCTGGCCGCCCTGGATTCGGAGGGGGGCAATCTCTATCCGCTGGCCGAGCCGGACAAGATGATCTACACCGTCTGCCAGCAGTGCAACACCCAGTGCGGCATCAAGGTCAAACTGCTGGACGGCGTGGCGGCCAAGATAGACGGCAATCCCTACTCCCCCTGGAACCTTTACCCCCATATTCCATATAAGACGCCTGTCTCCCAGGTGGCCCGCGTGGAGGGCTACATCTGCCCCAAAGGACAGACCGGCATCCAGACTGCCTACGATCCCTACCGCATCCGGACAGTTCTCAAGCGCAAGCCCGGCACCCGGCGGGGTGAGAACCAGTGGATGACCATTCCCTTTGAGCAGGCCATCCGGGAGATTGTGGAGGGTGGCGACCTCTTCGGCGAAGGGCCCGTCCCCGGCCTTAAGGACCTCTGGGCCATTCGGGACCCCAAAGTGATGAAGGAGATGGGGGACTTTGTCAAGAAAATCTGGGCGGAGAAAGACCCGGAGAAGAAGCGGGGGCTGGTGGAGGAATTCAAGACCCGGTTCGCCGATTATCTGGATGCGATGATTGACCCCGACCATCCGGACCTGGGGCCCAGGAACAACCAGATTGTCCTGATGTGGGGCCGGCTCAAGGGCGGCCGGAGCGACCTCCTCCATCGTTTCTTCGGCAGCGGCCTGGGGACGGTCAACCGCCACGGTCACACCACCGTCTGCCAGGGCTCCCTCTATTTTGGCTGCAAGGCGATGTCCGAGCAGTTTGTGGACGGTAAGTTCTCCGGCGGCGCCAAGTTCTACTGGCAGGCAGACCTGGGCAACAGCGAGTTCGTCATCTTCGTGGGGGCCAACCCCTTTGAGGGGAACTATGGCCCGCCGCTGCGGGTGCCCAAAATCACCGAAGGGCTCACCAATGGCCGGTTCAAATACGCGGTGATTGACCCCCGCTTCGGCAAGACGTCCTCTCGGGCCTGGAAATGGATCCCCATCAAGCCCGGGACCGAGGGGGCCGTGGCGATGGCGATGATCCGCTGGATCCTGGAGAACGGCCGCTACGATGAGAAGTTCCTGCGCAATGCCAACCCGGCCGCAGCGAAAGCGGCCGGAGAGCCCACCTGGACCAACGCCGTCTGGCTGGTGAAGATCGGCGAGGACGGCACTCCCGGCGCCTTCCTCCGGGCCTCGGAAATCGGCCTGACGCAGAAGCAGGAGGCGGAAAAGGAGGGCAAAAAGGTGGCCGTCTACGTCACTCCGGAGGGGAAGGAGTACGTCTATGACCTCCTGGTGACAATGGTGGATGGCAAACCGGTGGCCTTTGACCCCAACGACTCCGAAACAGTGGTGGTGGGCGACCTGTTCGTGGATGTCAATCTCCGGGCCTCCGACGGGAAGACCATCCCGGTCAAGAGCGGGATGCAGATTCTGAAGGAATCGGCGGAGAAGATGACCCTTGAGGAATACGCCGCCGAGGCCGGGGTTCGGCCCGAGGACATCGTGGACCTGGCCCGGGAGTTCACCTCCCACGGCAAGCGGGCCGCCGTGGACATCCACCGGGGCGTCTCCCAGCACACCAACGGCTTCTACAACGTGGTGGCCTGGTTCACTCTTCCCCTCCTTATCGGCAATTACGATTGGGCCGGAGGGATGATCAAGGCCACCACCTACGACTATCTGGGCTCCAAGGCGAAGAAGCCCTTTGAATTGGGGGCGATGAACCCCGGCGTCCTCTCGCCCTTCGGCATCAGCATCATCCGCCACGAGGTCAAGTGGCAGGACACCACCCTCTACGACAAGAACTACCCGACGAAACGGAACTGGTATCCCCTCTCCTCGGACATCTACCAGGAGATTATCCCATCCATCGGGGACGCCTACCCGTATCCGGTCAAAATTCTGTTCATATATATGGGCACGCCCGTCTACTCCCTCCCGGCGGGGAACACCAACATTGAAATCCTCAAGGACCCGAAGAAGATCCCGCTGATCGTGGCCTCGGACATCGTGGTGGGCGAGACCTCCATGTACGCCGACTACATCTTCCCCGACCTCTCCTACCTGGAGCGGTGGGAGTTCGCCGGGTCGCACCCGTCGGTGGCCTGGAAGGTCCAGCCGGTGCGCCAGCCCGCCATCCCACCTCTCACGGAGACGGTGAGGGTCTACGGCCAGGAGATGCCCCTCTCCCTGGAGGCGATGCTTCTGGGTCTGGCCGAGGCGCTGGGCCTGCCCAACTTCGGCCCCAGCGGCCTGGGCGAGGGCGTTCCTTTGACCCACCCGGACCACCTCTACCTGCGGATGGTGGCCAACCTCGCCTTCGGGGAGAAGGAGGACGGCTCCGATGCCGTGCCCGACGCCGACGACGAAGAGGTACGCATCTTCCTGGAAGCCCGCAAGTACCTGCCCAGGAGCGTGTTTGACCCGGAGCGTTGGAAGGCCATCGTGGGAGAGGACATGTGGCGCAAGGTGGTATACGTGCTCAACCGGGGCGGCCGCTTCCAGGACTTCGCCAAAGCCTACGAGGGCGCCCAGGTGAAGAACAAGTACGGCAAACTCATCAACCTCTACCAGGAGAAGACGGCTACCACCAAGAGCGCGATGACGGGCAAACCCCTCTTTGGCTGCGCGGCCTACGTCCCCGGCCCGACGGACGTCCTGGGCAACCGTCTGGAGGACGAGAAGGCCGGCTACGACCTCCGGCTCATCACCTACCGGGAGATTTTCCAGACCAAGAGCCGCACCATCTCCAACTACTGGCTACTGGGCGTCTATCCGGAGAACTTTGTCCTCCTCAACGCCCAGGACGCGGCCCGGCTCGGTCTCAGGGACGGCGACCTGGTGAAGGTCATCTCCCCGGACAACCCGGAGGGGGTCTGGGACCTGGGCAACGGGCAGAAGAAACCGATGGTGGGGAAGGTGAAGGTGATCCAGGGGTTGCGGCCGGGGGTGGTGGCCTTCAGCCTGGGCCACGGCCACTGGGCCTATGGCTCCACCGACATCGTGGTGGACGGGAAGGTCCTCAAGGGCGACCCGCGCCGGGCCACGGGGGTGCACGCCAACGCGGCCATGCGGGTGGACCCGTACCTGAAGAACACCTGTCTGGTGGACCCGGTGGGCGGTTCGGCTGTCTTCTACGACACCTGGGTGCGCCTGGAACGGGCATAAAAAAACCGCCCGCAGGCTCAGGCCTGCGGGCGGTTTTTCCATCCGATGACTGCCAGCACCTCCCCCTGGGTCACTTCCTGGCCGGGGCGGGCGCACAGGGAACAGACGATGCCATCCTGCGGCGCGCGCAGTTCCAGATTCATCTTCATGGACTCCATCACCGCCACCACCGTCCCGGCCTTCACGGTCTGCCCCTCGGCGACCCGCACCTCCAGCAGTACGCCCGGCAGGGGAGCGGTGATTCGGGCCGGGCCTCCGGCCCCCTCCGTACAGGAAGACCTGCCGACTTCCGGTAGGGCCGGGTGGGGTGCTTCCAGCCGGGCCTGATACGTCCGGCCCTCCACTACAACGCGACATTCCTCACTGCCCGTTTCCGCACATCCTTCGTAAGAGCGATGGTCCACCAGCAAGGAGAGAAAGGGCCCCCCCAGCCCTTCCACGTCCACTCGCATGGGCCGTCCGTTCACCCAGACCGTCCCATCAGGCCGGACCTCCACCTCAAACGTCCGCCCCTCCACCTCAACCCGGTATTTCATCCCGTGCTCCGTATTGCGTCAGAACTTACGCAGTTGGCGGATAAACTTTGGAATTCGCCACGAATTTCACGAATTGGCACGAATTTTATTTCTTTTAATTCGTGTAAATTTATGCGATTCGTGGCAAAAAAGATCAACTGCGTAACTCCTGTGCGTATTGCGTATCCCGTACTGCGTATTCCCTGCCCCTCTGCTCCTCCGCTCCCCTGCTCCCCTGCCCCTCTGCTCCTCCGCTCCCCTGCTCCCCTGCCCCTCTGCTCCTCCGCTCCCCTGCTCCCCTGCCCCTCTGCTCCTCCGCTCCCCCGCTCCCCCTGCCCCTTGCGACTTGCGCCCTGCGACCTTCCTACATCCCCAACCGCTCCCAGCGGCCCAGGAGGCGCCAGCGGCTGACGGTCTCCTCCCGACGGTTACCGGCCCGGCGCTGCCAGTCGGCCAGGACGGCGGTCAGCGCGGCGGCCAGGTATTCCTCCTCGTCGGGTGGGGGTGGGGTGAACCCCTCCTCCAGGAAACGGGTGTGGAACTGCCCGCCAAAAAAGCGGAGACTATCCAGCAGCGCCCGGTGCAGGTCCAGGTTGGTCGTCACGCCCAGAATCTGGTACTCCTCCAGCGCCCGGCGCATCCGGACGATCGCCACGCCGCGCGTCTCGCCCCAGGCGATGAGTTTGGCCAGGAGGGAGTCGTAGTACGGGGTGACAGTCATCCCCTCGCAGATGCCGCTATCCACCCGAATGCCCGGCCCGCCCGGCTCCCGCAGCCGGGTGATGCGCCCGATGGACGGAGTGAAGTTCCGCGCCGGGTCCTCGGCCAGGATGCGGCACTCCAGCGCCCAACCCCGGGGCTGAATGTCCCACTGGCGGTAACGGAGTTCCCGTCCGGCGGCGATGCGCAGTTGTTCCTTGACGATGTCCACTCCGGTGATGGCCTCGGTGACAGTGTGCTCCACCTGCAGGCGGGGGTTGATTTCAATGAAGTGGAACCGCCCCTCCGGGTCCAGCAGGAACTCCACGGTCCCCGCACCCACGTAGTGGACGGCCCGCGCCAGGAGGACGGCGGTACGGCAAATCCGGTTGCGCAGTTTGGGCGTCAGGGCGCGGGAGGGGGCCTCCTCCACCAGTTTCTGCTGGCGTCGCTGGATGGAGCACTCCCGCTCTCCCAGGTGAATCACGTGGCCATGCCCATCGGCCAGAATCTGGACCTCAACATGGCGGGCGTTCTCCACCTGTCGCTCCAGATAGAGGCTCTCATCTCCGAAGGCATTGCGGGCCTCCCGGCGGGCCAGGGGAATGGCCGCCTCCAGTTCCTCCCGGGAGCGGGCAACCCGGATGCCGATGCCCCCGCCCCCGGCGGCGGCCTTGAGGACCACCGGATACCCGATACGGTCCGCTGCCGCCAGCAGGTCCCGGTCGTCCAGCGCGCGGTCGGTGCCGGGGAGGACGGGGATACCCAGCCGTTGGGCCACCCGCCGCGCCGCGACCTTATCCCCCATCAGTTCCAGCGTCTCCGGCCGGGGCCCGACGAAGATCAGCCCCGCCTCCGCACAGGCGCGGGCGAAGGAGGCCGACTCGGCCAGGAAGCCGTAGCCGGGATGGACGGCCTGCGCGCCGGCCTTCAGGGCTACCTCTATGATGCGGTCGCCCCGGAGGTAACTCTCCCGCGCCGGCGGCGGACCGATGCAGTAGGCCTCGTCGGCGTAGCGGACGTGCAGGGAATCCCGGTCGGCCTCAGAGTAGACGGCCACCGTCTCCAACCCCAGTTCCCGGCACGTCCGCAGCACCCGGACGGCAATCTCACCCCGATTGGCGACAAGGACTTTGCGGATCATGGCGTGTTGCGTGCTGCGTGCTCCGTGTTCCGTTTGTTCATTGGTCATTTTGTCATTGGTCATTTACAGGTCATTTTGTCATTGGTCATTCACAGCGGAATATTCCCGTGCTTCCGCGCGGGTCTCCGCACCCGCTTATCCCGCAACATTTCCAGCCCCCGGATGAGCATATACCGCGTCTGGGACGGACGGATCACCCCGTCCAGGTACCCCCGCCCCGCCGCCACGTAGGGGTTGGCGAACCGCTCCCGGTACTCCTGGACCAGCCGCTCCCGGACCGCCTCCGGGTTCTCCGCCTCCGCCAGTTCTTTCCGGAAGACGACGTTCACCGCCCCCTCCGGCCCCATCACCGCGATCTCCGCCGTCGGCCAGGCCAGGCAGAGGTCTCCCCGTAGGGATTTTGAACTCATCACGATGTACGCGCCGCCGTAGGCCTTGCGGGTGATGACGGAGAGTTTGGGAACCGTCGCCTCGGCGTAGGCGTAGATCATCTTCGCCCCGTGGCGGATGATCCCCCCGTGCTCCTGGGCCACGCCTGGCAGGAAGCCGGGGGTGTCGGCGAAGGTGACCAGGGGGATGTTGAAAGCGTCGCAGAAACGGATGAATCGCGCCCCCTTGTCCGAGGCGTTGATGTCCAGCACTCCCGCCAGGACCGCCGGCTGCTGGGCGACAATGCCCACCGGGTGCCCTCCCAGCCGGGCGAAGCCGACGATGAGGTGGGAGGCAAACCCGGCCTGGACCTCCAGAAACTCCCCGTCGTCCACCACCCGCCGGATGACCTCGTACATATCGTACGGCTCGGCGGGATCCTCCGGCACCAGCGTGTCCAGTTCCGGGTCGGCCCGGTCGGGTGGGTCGGTGGGCGGGATGTAGGGCGGGTCCTCGGCGTTGTTGGACGGCAGGTAGGAGAGGAGACGACGCACCAGTGCCAGCGCGGCCCGGTCGTCCGGCGCGACAAAGTGGGCGACGCCGCTGGCGGTCAGGTGGACGCGCGCGCCGCCCAGTTCCTCCGGCGTCACCTCCTCGTGGGTCACGGCCCGGATGACGTCCGGTCCGGTGATGAACATCCGCGCCGTCCCCTCCACCATGATGACGAAGTCGGTGATGGCGGGGGAATAGACGGCGCCCCCGGCGCAGGGGCCCATAATGACCGAGATCTGGGGGATGACGCCGGAGGCCAGGGTGTTGCGGTAGAAGATTTCGCCGTAGGCGGCCAGCGCGTCCACCCCTTCCTGGATGCGCGCGCCGCCAGAGTCATTGAGGCCGATGACAGGTGCACCGTTCTCCAGCGCCAGGTCCAGCACCTTGCAGATTTTCCGCCCGTGGGCCTCCCCGACCGACCCACCCAAGACGGTGAAGTCCTGGGCGAAGACGTAGACCTTGCGCCCGTCAATTTCCCCCCAGCCGGTGACGACGCCGTCGCCCAGGGGCCGCTCCCGGTCCAGGCCGAACTCCGTCGCCCGGTGGGTGACGAACGCGTCCAGTTCCACGAAAGAGCCGGGGTCCAGCAGGACCTCCAGCCGCTCCCGCGCGGTCAGTTTCCCCTGCGCGTGTTGCTTCTGGACCCGCTCCGGACCTCCGCCTGCGCGGGCCGCCCGTTCCATTTCTGTCAGTTTTTGGTACATTGGTAGTTGGTACATTGGTAGTTGGTACATTGGTACAAATCCGCGTCCATCCGCGTTTATCCGCGTCCCATCCAGGCTCTCCACCAGAGCCGCCGCAGCCAGGAGCCGAGCGCGGCCAGGGCGTACCGCAGCCGCCGCAGGAACCGCCGCCATACCGGGACCGGCGCCGGTTGCGGGTGCGTCCAGCGGACGGCAGTCGCGCCCCAGGTCAACCCCGCTCCGAAGCCCACACAGACGACCACGTCCCCTGGTTTCAGCCGTCCCTCCTCCACTGCCTCGCAGAGGGCGATGGGGATGGACGCTGCCGAGGTATTCCCGTATCGTTCCAGGTTGTTGTAGACCTTCTCCGGGGGGAGTTTCAGGTCCCGGACGGCGCTCTCTAGGATGCGCCCGTTGGCCTGATGGGGGATGAACAGGGAGACGTTATCCAGGGAGAGACCAGCCCGTTCCAGCGCCTGCCGGGTGGCGGTCGGGATGACCCGGACGGCGAAGCGGAAGACGTCCCGCCCCTGCATTTTGATGAAATGCATCCGCTCGGCAACCGTCTGGTGGGACGCCGGGTGGCGGCTCCCGCCCGCCGGGAGCATCAGCAGGTCGCCGCCGGAGCCGTCGGCGCCCAGGACGGTGGCCAGGACCCCGCCATCATCGGGGCCGGCCTGCAGGACTACCGCGCCCGCCCCGTCGCCGAAGAGGACGCAGGTGTTGCGGTCGGCCCAGTCGGTGATGCGGGAGAGGGTCTCGGCGCCGATGACCAGCGCGGTCCGGACGGCGCCGGACTCTATCATCGCCGCTGCGACGCCCAGAGCGTAGACGAAGCCCGTGCATCCGGCGGCCAGGTCAAAAGCCCCCGCACGGCGGGCCCCCAGCGCGTCCTGGACCAGACAGGCAGTGGACGGGAAGAGGTAGTCCGGCGTCGCAGTGGCGACAACGATCAGGTCTACTTTCTCCGGCTCGATGCTGGCCCCGTCCAGTGCCTGGCGCGCGGCCTGGACGGCCATCGTGGCCGTCGTCTCCCCCTCCTCCGCCAGGTGCCGCTCCCGGATGCCGGTGCGGGTGACGATCCACTCGTCCGACGTGTCCACCATCCGGGAAAGGTCGTCGTTGGTCAAGACGCGCTGGGGGACGTACTTTCCCCAGCCGACGATGTGGGCGCGCGGCATAGGTCCTCCTCGTGGCGCAAAATTCATCTACCGGCCTGGCAGCCGGCGCTGCTGGTGGCGCAGGCTGTCAGCCTGCAACTGGCCTGGCGGCCGGCGCTACATCGTGGCGCAGGCTGTCAGCCTGCACTCTGCAGGCCTGGTGGCCTGCGTTACGGTTGCATGACCCGAAAAATCAGGCATCCGTTGTGCCCTCCAAACCCGAAAGAGTTGGAAAGAGCCACCCGCGGCTCCAGGCGGCGGGCCTGGTTGGGGACGTAGTCCAGGTCGCACTCTGGGTCGGGGGTCTCGTAGTTAATGGTGGGGTGGACCCAGCCCGTCTCCAGAGTCTTGACACAGGCGATGGCCTCCACCGCCCCCGCCGCACCCATCAGGTGGCCGATCATAGACTTGGTGGAACTGACCGCCAGACGGTCGGCGTGGGGGCCGAAGACGGCGCGGATGGCCTGAGTCTCAATCCGGTCGTTGAGGGGGGTGCTGGTGCCGTGGGCGTTGACGTAATCCACCGCCTCCGGGGAGAGGCTCGCGTGGGCCAGGGCGCGCCGCATGGCCAGCGCGGCCCCCTCTCCGGCCTCCTCCGGCGCGGCGATGTGGTACGCGTCGCAGGAGGCGCCGTAGCCCACCAGTTCACAGTAGATGCGCGCGCCGCGGGCCCGCGCATGCTCCAGGGATTCCAGTACCATAACACCCGCACCCTCACCCAAGAGAAAGCCATCGCGGCCGGCGTCAAAGGGGCGGGAGGCCCGCTGGGGCTCGTCGTTGCGGGTGGAGAGCGCGCCCATCCGGGCGAAGCCTGCCACCGCCAGTGGATGGATGACGGCCTCGCTGCCGCCGCAGATCATCACTTCCGCGTCGCCCCGGCGGATGATGCTGGCCGCCTCGCCGATGGCATGGGCGCCCGTCGCGCAGGCGGAGGCGACGCAGAGATTGGGCCCCCGCAGGCCGTAGGTGATGGCGATCACAGCGGAGGCCGCGTTGGGCATCATCATCGGAATCATAAACGGGCTCACCCGCCGGGGGCCGGCGCTGTTGAGGACGTTATGGTTCTCCAGGAACGTGAGCGCGCCCCCGATGCCCGTCCCGATGAGGACGCCGATGGTCTCCCGGTCCTCCCGGTCCAGGGAGAGGCCGGCGTCGGCGATGGCCTGGCGGGCGGCCTCCAGCGCAAAGAGAGTGAAGCGGTCGTGGCGGCGGGCCTCTCTGGCCCCGAAGAGCGCGACGGGGTCAAAGTCCTTCACCTCGGCGGCGATGCGCACGTCCAGGCCGGCGGGGTCAAACTGGGTGATGGGGCCTGCGCCGCTGCGGCCCGCCAGCAGATTCTCCCAGAGCGTGGGGACGTCGTTGCCCAGCGGCGTGACGGCCCCCAACCCGGTGACAACAACTCTTTTGGACATTCCAACCCCCCTGCAGTGGTGATTCGTCACAAATGGAAACACCGGGATGGCCGGGAGGATGCGCTGTTTCGGGTGTGTCTTAATTTTGTCGGGCTGGGCCGTCGGCCCTTCCGTCGGGCCGTCCACGGCCCGGCTCAGGCAAAGACGAGGCGCTGAAGCGCCCCTCTCCACCCGGGCAACCCGTGTTCCCGGAAGGCGATCGGGGAGAGGGCGCTTCCAGCGCCCTGCCCAATCTCAGCCAGGCCGTTTACTTGCCATTTCTCCCCTGCTGATGTACACTAAACACCACTATGCTGGAACAACTCCCTCTGTTTGCCGTCGCGGACCGGACGGCGTACACCGTCAGCCAGTTAATGGCCCGCATCCGGAGCACTGTGGAGATGGACCCTCGCCTGATGGACGTGTGGGTGGAGGGGGAGGTCTCCAACTTCCGCCAGGTCGCCTCCGGCCACTGCTACTTCACCCTGAAGGACGTCGGGGCCGAACTGCGCTGCGTGATGTGGCGGGACCGGGTGCGGGGGATGCGCGTGCTCCCCAATAATGGCGACTCGGTTCTGGCTCACGGGCGGGTGGGGGTATACGAGCAGCGGGGCGACCTGCAACTCTATGTGGACGCGCTGGAGCCGCTGGGGCTGGGGTGGCTCTACCAGGAGTACGAGCGGCTGAAGGCGCGGCTGGAGGCGGAAGGGCTTTTCGCCCCGGAACGGAAGCGCCCGCTGCCCCGCTTCCCCCGTCGCATCGGCGTCGTCACCTCCCCCGACGCGGCCGCCCTGCGGGACATCCTCAACATCCTCTCCCGCCGCTACCCGCTGGCGGAGGTCATTCTGGCCCCCACGCTGGTCCAGGGGGAGGAGGCCCCGCCCCAGATTATTGCCGCCCTGCGCGCGCTGAATGCCCGGGAGGACATAGACGTCATCCTGCTGGCCCGGGGCGGGGGCTCTCTTGAGGAACTCTGGGCCTTCAACGATGAGCGGGTGGCCCGGGCGGTGGCCGCATCTCGCATCCCGGTAGTCTGCGGGGTGGGGCACGAGACGGATTTCAGCCTGGCCGACTTCGCCGCCGACCGGCGCGCGCCGACCCCGTCGGCGGCGGCGGAACTGGCGACCCCCGACCGCGCGGAACTGGCCGGGCAGGTGCGCATGCTGCGGGCTCGCCTGATCCGGGCGCTGGAGGCCGACCTGGCCCGGCGGCGCGGGCGCGTCCAGGAGCAGGTGCGGGTGCTGCGCCGTCTCTCCCCGGCCCTGCGACTATCTCAGACCCGCCAGCGGCTGGACGACCTGACGGAGCGGGCCGGGCGGGCCATCCGGCATCAGATCGCCGTCCGCCGGGAGCGGCTGGCAGGTCTGGCGGGCCGGCTGGAGGGGGTCAGCCCGCTGGCCACGTTGGAGCGGGGCTACGCCATCGTCCGGCGGGCGGCCGACGGCCTCATCGTCCGCTCCCCGGCCCAGGTAGCCGTCGGGGACGCGCTGCGGGTGCGCGTGCGGGATGGAGAATTCGGGGCCAGAGTCTCCGGGGAATAACGTGGGATAAGGCGAGGTTACTCCAGGAACTGGGGAAACATTTCAGCAAAGAAGTCGCGGACGGTGAGGATAGGGATGCCCATATACGAACCCAAATTCAACAGATGGTGGTCACCGGATACAACGAAATTGGCATCTGCCACCACCGCGCAGTGCAGGAACATATCATCGTCCGGGTCGTCTATGACGATAGGCTCTCCTTCTGGCACCTCAAAGATTGAGGCCAACGTCATCGCGTAGGCCACCAGTTCCGCAGCGGTCAATCCTAACTGGGTCAGACGGGGCTGGAGACGTTCGTATGTCAGGACCTCGGCCAGTTCCATCAATATGGTTGGGGTTGTGCATATCTCAATCTCACCATCTTCGGCAAGGCAAAGGAGTCTCCAGGGCAAGCCCCGCCACAAAAGTCCTGAGACCCAGACGTTCGTATCTACGACAACCCGCATCATCTACTTGCTCGACGGAGACGCCGAACCTGATGGACGATTTCGTTAATCTCGTCCATAGATAGGGGCTCCTCTTCCGGTGCCTGGGCGACAATTTTTGTCACCGGGGGAGGTGTGATCCGCTTCAGGTAGAGCGTATCGCCGTCCACCCAAACGACAAAACGGTCCGAGGGGCGGAAACGGCCCTGGATTTCATCGGGTAGTTTCAAGGTATATTGAGAAGTCAATTCAGCGATTTGAATCATCGGGTCCTCCCGACGGAGAGGTTGTTCGCCAGTAAGTATACCCCATTTCTCCAATCCCTACAAGGGCGGAATCAGCATCTTTTGGAGTGATGGAATGGACATCGCCATCATCGGTGCCGGCATCACCGGCCTGACGGCGGCCTATGACCTGACCCGCGCGGGCCATCGGGTGACCGTCTACGAGGCCCGCCCCTACGCCGGGGGGCTGGCGTCCGGTTTCCACGACGAACGCTGGGAGTGGCCCCTGGAGCGGTTCTACCACCACTGGTTCGCCTCCGACCGGGAGGCTATCTCCCTGATCCGGGAACTGGGGGTTGCCGACCGTCTCTTTTTCCCCCGACCCACCACCTCTATCTACCATCGGGGGCGCATTTATCCCTTTGACAGTCCGATGCGAGTGCTCCGCTTCACCCCCCTGCCCATCCAGGACCGGCTGCGGGTGGGAGTGGTCACTCTGTACCTGCGCCTGCTGCGCCGCTGGGAGCCGCTGGAGGCGGTGACGGCGGAGGAGTGGACCCGCCGCGCCGTCGGCCCCCGCGCCTACGAGATTCTCTGGAAACCGCTCCTCATCAGCAAGTTCGGTCCGGAGGAGTACCGCCACGTCAACATGGCCTGGTTCTGGGCTCGTCTACATAAGCGGACACCCCGACTGGGCTATTTCGTCGGCGGATTCCAGGGATTCATAGATGTTCTGGTGGAACGGGTTACCGCCCAGGGAGGCCGGATTCTCCTGAACGCGCCCGTCCGCCGCATCCGCCGGAGCGCCGGCCGCCCGGCGGGTGGTGATACTGAACATCCCATCAACTGGACGGTGGAGTACGCAGGCGGGTGGGGGACCCATGAGGCCGTCATCGCCACATGCCCGCCGGGGGTGCTGGCGGACCTGGCCCCTGACCTGCCTGCGGACTACGGGGCCCGCCTGCGCGCCCTGAAGTCCCTGGGCGCGGCCACCCTGGTCCTGGCCCTGCGGCATCCCCTCACCCGGGGCCATTACTGGATCAATCTCCCCAAAGGGGACGAGTTCCCCTTTATGGGACTGGTGGAGCACACCAACTACATCTCCCCGGACCACTATGGGGGAGACCATATCGTCTACTGCGGGGATTACCTGCCGCCGGACCACCCCATTTTCGGGATGGACAAGGAGGCCCTGCTGGAGCACTACTGGCCGGGGCTTTTGCGCATTCAGCCCGACATCCGCCCCGACTGGGTGCGGGCGGTCTGGATGTTCGCCGAACCGTATGCCCAGCCCGTGCCGACTTTGTACCACTCCCGGAACATCCTGCCCCTGGAGACGCCGCTGCCGGGTCTCTGGATGGCGAATATGAGCCAGGTCTACCCCTGGGACCGGGGCACCAACTACGCGGTGGAACTGGGGCGGCGGGTGGCGGGGATGATAGTGAAACGTGAAATGTGAAACGTGATGTGGAGGTGAGCATGACGTCCATCCAGTTTGGCACTGACGGTTGGCGGGGGAAGATTGCGGAGGACTTCACTTTTGACAACGTCCGCCGCTGCGCGCAGGGGTTTGCCAACTACCTGGCGGCCCACGGGAAGGGCGGCGCGGACATCGTCATCGGCCACGACCGGCGCTTTGCCTCGCGCGACTTCGCCATCGCGGCCGCCGAGGTCATGGCCGCCAACGGCCATCGCGTCTGGCTGACTGAAGGTCCAACCCCGACCCCCGTCATCTCCTATTCCGTTGTGGAGCGGAAGGCTGCCGGGGCCATCAACATCACCGCCAGCCACAATCCCCCCTCCGATAACGGCTTCAAAGTACGGGATGAGCGCGGGGCCGCTGTCGCCCCCGACGGCCTGCGGGAGATTGAGGCCGCCATCCCGCCCATCGGGGAAGTCCGCCGCACCGACTTCGCGACGGCCCAGGCGGAGGGCCGCATCGTCGTCTGGGACCCCGCCCCGGCCTACATTGCCCACATCTCCCGCCTGGTGGACATAGACCGGATTAAAGACGCGGGGCTCCACATCCTGGTGGAGCCGATGTGGGGCAACGGCATCGGCTGGTTCCCCCGCCTGCTGGCTGAGGGCCGGACGCGCGTCACCGAGATTCACAACGTTCCCAACCCCCTCTTCCCGGAGATGACCCGCCCCGAGCCCATCCCGCCGAATGTGGACGTCGCGCTGGCAAAGACCGTAGAACTGGGCGCCGATGTCTGCGTCATCCTGGACGGCGATGCCGACCGGATGGGCATCGGCGATGAGCACGGGCGCTTTATCAACCAGTTGCAGGTCTACGCGCTGCTGGCGTACTATTTGCTGGAAGTCCGGGGGGAGCGGGGGGCCATCGTCAAGACCCTCTCCACTACCTCTATGCTGGAGAAACTGGGGGAAATCTACGGCGTGCCCGTTCACCAAGTCGGCGTGGGCTTCAAGTACGTGGCGCCGAAAATGCTGGAGACGGACGCGATGATCGGCGGGGAGGAGAGCGGCGGCTACGCCTTCCGGGGCCACGTCCCCGAACGGGACGGCATTCTGGGCAATCTGTACTTCCTGGACATGATGGTGCGGACGGGGAAGACGCCGTCCCAGTTGCTGGACGAACTCTACGGCAAACTGGGGGCCGTCTACTCCTACAGCCGTCTGGATGTGACCTTCCCGGCTGGGCGGCGGGAAGAAATCAAGGCCCGACTGGACGCGGCCCGACCGGAGTCCATCCTGGGCCTGCGGGTCACCGACATCCTCACCTATGACGGCTACAAGTATTATCTGGGGGACGGCGGCTGGCTCCTGCTGCGCTTCTCCGGCACGGAGCCCCTTGTTCGCATCTACTGCGAGACCACCGACGGCGCGCGCGTCCGCCCGCTCCTGGAGGAAGGCCGCAAACTGGCCGGAGTGTAAAATTTATTCAGCAATGATTGACTCGCACGCTCATCTGGATTTTCCGGAGTTTGACCCCGACCGCGAGGCGGTGATTGCGCGGGCGCGGGCGGTGGGGGTGGTCGCCATTCTGAACGTGGGGGCCGACCTGGAATCCAGCCGCGCCTCGGTCGCGCTGGCCGAACAGTACGACTTCATCTACGCCGCCGTGGGCGTTCATCCCCACGATGCCCGCACCCTGACCCCCTCCGGACTGGAGGAGTTGCGCGCCCTGGCCCGCCACCCCAAAGTGGTGGCCATCGGCGAAATTGGGCTGGATTACTACCGGGACCTCTCTCCTCGCCCGGTCCAGCGGCAGGCCTTCGCCGACCAGTTAGCGCTGGCGGCGGAGTTGAATTTGCCCGTGGTCATCCACTGCCGGGACGCGTTGGAGGACACCCTCGCCATCCTGCGGGGGTGGACGGGCGGCGGCGTCATGCACTCCTACTCCGGCGGGCCGGAGCGGCTGGAGGAAGTGCTGGCGCTGGGGTTCTCTGTTGGCATCTCCGGACCGGTCACGTTTCCCAACGCCCATCGGCTGCGGGCGGTGGCCGCGCGGGTCCCTCTGGACCGTCTGCTCATAGAGACGGATTGCCCATACCTCACGCCGGAGCCGCATCGGGGCCGCCGCAACGAGCCGGCCTACGTCTGGTACGTCGCCGGGGCAGTGGCGCGAGCGCGGGGGATGCCCGCGGAGGAGGTAGCGCGCGTCGCAGCGGAGAACGCGGCCCGTCTCTTCCAGTTGCCCGTCCGGACCACGGACGACCGACGATAGACGACAGACCATAGACGACGGACGACAGACGACAGGCCACAGACGACGGACGACAGACCACAGACGATGGGCATTTTTTAACCCGCGACTGGTGGGGGCAGGTTCGTAGTCAGCCACGGAGCGAAGCGGAGTGGCGTCCTGAAAGGCGAATGGGAATCACGCAGGCAAGGACGCCCGAGAAGTTCGTGTTGACAATATCCCATTTTCATCGTATACTAATAATTGAGCTGCTTTTGGCTACAGGATGTAAGGGCAAGTAATGAAAACGAACCTTATTGTGCCAGTCTATGTTGATACGAATGCCCTCCTTGATCTGCTGGCATCTATTGAAGGTGGATTCAGCATTGTAGAGAAAGTAACGACTCGTAAGATAACCAGCACCGGTTCTGAGAAATCAACCCTTGGGGAAGCGGGGGCAGAATTCGGGGTTCCAAATGTGCTTAATTTGCTCAAGGTGAAGCTCGGCGGTTCTTTGAGTTCTAGAAAACAACAGGAGACCGGAGAGGAAAAGGAGGCTGAGCGTTACCATACTTATGGGTCACTGTTGTATCGTCTTCGCGCCTTTTTAGATGAGAATAGACTCACAAAACGGCCATGCGAAAGTGCTGAAGATTGGAAAACAATAGCTCCGTCAGACTTTGTTGAGGTCCACGGTGTATTCCGACCGAACCCGATAGTAGACTCATTACAAACCCGTGCTGTGAATTCCGGCCCGGGCTGCCATCTTGCCGGGTCGTAAACGACCCGGCTCAGATGAGAAGGGGCGCTGAAGCGCCCCCTGGCAGAGAGCGGCGCTTTCCCCCCGCCCAACGGGGCGCTTGAGCGCCCCTGGTTCTGTGAGCCAGGCCGTTTACGGCCTGGCGACGGGGAGAATTCGCAGCAGGCGTTTACAACGTATTGATCGTCTGCTTGGGCTTTTCGAAGTGCTTTGGGATTTTATGCCTCAGATTTCCAGTCAATCGCCGGGGAAGAAAAGCTCTCAAGATGACAAGAGGCAAATGAAACAAATCCGCCAGTTTCTTCGGGGTATTTTGGAGGATATTGAAGCAAGGAATACTCGGGTTTTTGTGATTGACGCGACCAAGCCCAATCAGTTTCAAGTTGTGGTTCTTTTGTTCACAGACTACCTCCGTGACCAGACAATGGCTGAGCTTACTTACAAGGAATATCGGTTGCTCGGTAAAGTTGTGCGCAAGATCGAACAAGACTCCGGCGAGACCATTGATCTTTTGCGCGGTACTGCATTAGGCGGCGTGGGGAGAGAATTTCTTGAGCAGTTGTGGGATGCGCTCAACAAGATGGAGCGGATGAACCTTCCTAAAGTCAAATCTGAGCTTAGCGGGCCAGCTTTAGAAATAGTTCCCATCGCGATTTATATTTAAGGGCGCCTTGAATTGAATGCGATGTACAACTTGCGCTTTGAGCCTATAGGTCTCTCTTCGGTCGGCCTACGGCTCAAGCGCAAATCGTTCTCAAGGATCAACGGTAGTTTCACCGCCAGAGTTGATTCAAGAGGTTGAGAATGGTAGTGGAAGTCACGCCACTGGTGGAAATTAACCAGCGAGCAATATGCTTACTTTATCGGGAATTGGGGGTTGTCAACGCTGTTCGCTTCCTGAAACAGTTTATGGCTGGTTTGGGTGATTATACCCAAGAACGAGAACTATTATTGGGTGGCAAGACGTTGGAGCAAATCGTGAGCGAGATTGAGCAGGGGAGGGAGCCCGCCTGACCCGTCAAACCTGTGACTGGGGCAACGTTTACTCTGTTATCATTTCCGGAGAAAGCCCGATGAATACCATTCGTCTGCCCAGCCCGCCGGCCCCTGATAGCCAGACCTGACGGTCTGGTCAGGCGCGCTGGGCCGGCCCCAACCCAAAGGATGTACCAGCCAGCCTCCAGACCGGAGGCTGGTTTTTTATAGAGGGGACGCGGACGAGCGCGGATGAACGCGGATGTTCTTGGCCCGGTCTGAGAAATTCTGGAATCCTTTGTGTCTTTGTGCCTTTGTGTGAGGGAAATAATGAGAATTCTGGCCCTCAGCGACCAGGTGGTGGAGTCCATCTACAGCGCCGACGTTCGGGAGCGGTTCGGGGATGTGGACCTGCTCCTCTCCTGCGGCGACCTGCCCTATTCCTACCTGGAATACCTGGTCACCATGCTGAACGTCCCCGCCTTCTACGTCCACGGCAACCACGACATGCCGGAAGACCTGGGCCAGGGGGTGTTGCTGAAGGAGCCGCGCGGTTGGGTGAATCTGGACGGCCGTACCGTTCGGGCGGGCCCGCTCCTGCTGGCGGGGCTGGAGGGCGCGCTCCGCTACCGGCCCAACGCCCCGTTCCAGTACAGCGAGGGGGAAATGCGCCGGAAGGTCGTCCGCCTGCTCCCGGCGCTTTTGCTCAATCGGATGCGGTACGGGCGGTATCTGGACATTCTGGTGACCCATGCACCGCCCCTGGGTATCCACAACGACCTGGACCTGCCGCACCGGGGGTTTGCCGTCTTCCGCTGGCTGATGGAGCGCTTCCGCCCCCGCTACCTGCTCCACGGCCACAAACACGTCTACAAGCCCCAGACCACCCGCACCCGCTACGGGGAGACGATGGTGGTCAACGTCTATCCATTTGCCGTTCTGGAATTGGAGCCAGGATTCATCCTGCACCGCAAGGACCGGATATGAGCGACATGGAGACTCTGCTGGACTTCCAGGAGGCCCGCTTCCGGGCCTTCCTGCGGGACGTCTGGGCGGCGCTGAGTGGACGCCCGAATCGGCTGCTTTCCTGGCAGGACGTCAAAGACCACCTGCATCTGAGCGGGCAGGTCTACCGGGGCATCCAGACGGTGCCGCTGGACCAGATTGTGGGCAGTGTGGACCGGTACCGGGATTTTGACCGCGCTTTCTTCCCTACCCAGTCCCATACGATCCATCGCTGGCGTTCTATCAGCCGGGCGTTCTACGAAGAGGTCAGCCTGCCGCCGGTGAAACTCTACAAAGTTGGGGACGCGTACTTCGTGCTGGACGGCAACCATCGCGTTTCCGTCGCCCGCGACCGGGGGCAGGAGTTCATTGAGGCGGAGGTCATAGAGGCCCGCACGCGCGTGCCGGTGGAGGCCTCGGTGGACGCCGATGACCTGGAGGTCCTCGGCGAGTACGCCAACTTCCTGGAGCGCACCCGTCTGGATGAACTGCGACCGGAGCAGGACATCCGCTTCACCATCGGCGGCGGCTACGAGCGCCTGCTGGAGCACATCGCCGTCCACCGCTATTTTATGGGCCTGGAGCAGGAGCGCTTCATCCCGGAAGAGGAAGCAGTCTGCGACTGGTACGATAACATCTACATGCCGCTGGTGCGCATCATCCGGGAGCAGGACATCCTGAAGCACTTCCCGGGCCGCACCGAGGCCGACCTGTATCTCTGGATTATGGACCATCAGCACTTCCTGCGCGAGCAGTTCGGCCCCCTGGTCCAGCCGGAGGAAGCGGCGCGCCATTTCACCGACCGGTATTCGGCCCGCCTGCTCCACCGTCTGGCCCGACTGGGCCGCCGTTTGCTGAAGAAGAATCGGAAGAATAGGGAGGAGAACCGATGCCAGCCAAAGTGACGCCCCGAAGTGTGGATTATTCCCGCTGGTACACCGACGTCGTCCAGATGGCCGACCTGGCCGACTACGCGCCGGTCCGGGGGTGCATGGTCATCAAACCTTACGGCTATGCCCTCTGGGAGAATATCAAGGAGGGGCTGGACCGTCGCTTCAAGGCGACCGGCCACGTCAATGCCTACTTCCCGCTCTTCATCCCGCTCAGTTTCATCCAGAAAGAGGCGGAGCACGTCAAAGGTTTCTCGCCCGAACTGGCGATTGTCACCATCGGTGGCGGCGAACAACTGGAGGAGCCGCTGGTCGTCCGGCCCACATCGGAGACCATTATTGGCCACATGTACGCCAAATGGGTGCAGTCATACCGGGACCTGCCCATCCTCATCAACCAGTGGGCCAACGTTGTCCGCTGGGAGATGCGCACCCGTCTCTTCCTGCGGACGACGGAGTTCCTCTGGCAGGAGGGCCATACGGCGCACGCTACCGCCGAGGAGGCGCTGGAGGAGACGTTGCGGATTCTGGATATTTACGCCGAGTTCGCCATTGAGGACGCGGCCATCCCGGTCATCAAAGGGCGCAAAAGTGAGAGCGAACGGTTCGCCGGCGCGGTGACCAGTTACACCATTGAGGCGATGATGGGGGACAAGCGGGCCCTTCAGGCGGGGACGTCCCACTTCCTGGGGCAGAATTTTGCCCGGGCGTTTGACATCAAGTTTCTGGACCAGAACAACCAGTTGCAGTATGCCTGGACGACCAGTTGGGGGGTGAGCACCCGGATGGTCGGGGCGGTGGTGATGGTCCACGGCGACGACCAGGGGCTGATTCTGCCGCCCAAACTGGCCCCCATCCAGGTCGTGGTGGTCCCCATCTGGCGGGAGGAGGCGCAGCGGGCGGCGGTGATGGAGGCCGTCGGGCGCGTGAAGAGGGCCCTGGAGCCGGAGGTCCGGCTGAAGGTGGACGACCGGGAGGGCCTCTCCCCGGGCTGGAAGTTCAACGACTGGGAGATGCGGGGGGTGCCGCTGCGGATTGAGGTCGGTCCGCAGGATGTGGATCGGGAGCAGGTGGTGCTGGCGCGGCGGGACCGGCCCGGCAAGGAGGGGAAGACCACCGTCCCGCTGGCGGGCCTGACCGACGCTGTCCGGGAGATGCTGATGACGATTCAGGCCGACCTGTATCGGCGGGCGGTGGCCTTCCGGGAGGCCAACACGTTCTACCCGGAGGACTTTGAGGGGTTGCGGGAGGCGGTGGCCAACGGCTTCGCCTACGCCTGGTGGTGCGGGGACGCCGCGTGTGAGGCGAAGGTCAAAGAGGAGACGACGGCGACCATCCGCTGCATCCCACTGGAGCAGGAGCCGGGAACGGGGTGGTGCGTCGTCTGTGGGCGGGAGTCCAGGGAACGCGCCGTCTTCGCGCGGGCGTATTAGTGTTGGCCGTTGGCGGATTGCGGCGGCGGCTGAAGGCCGCCGCCGCAATCCCCCTCAGGGGTTGACCTGGTAGTTGGGCGCCTCTTTGGTGATGACGACGTCATGGGGGTGGCTCTCTATCAGGCCGGCGTGGGTGATGCGGACCAGCCGCCCCCGCTGCCGCAACTCCTCCAGCGTGGCCGCGCCCGCGTAGCCCATACCGGCCTTCAGGCCGCCCACCAGTTGGTAGATGTAATCGTGGAGGGGGCCCTTGTAGGGTACCCGTCCCTCTACCCCTTCGGGCACCAGTTTCCCGCCGGGGGTCTGCCCGGAGCCGTAGCGGTCCCGCCCGTAACCGTGCATGGCCCCCAGGCTCCCCATGCCCCGGTACTCCTTGAACCGCCGCCCCTCGTAGAAAACGATTTCCCCCCGGGCCTGTGCCTGCGGGGACATGTTCCGGTGGACAACCCCCAGTCCTCCCTCCCGGGCCAGCGCGATGGCCATCGGGGCCTCTGTCACCGTGTCCATCGCCGCGGAGAGAATGGGAATATTCAACCGGATGGTGGGGGTCAACTGGACGCTGACGTCGGTCTGGGTGGGGAGCACTTCGCTGTAGCCGGGGACGACCAGGACGTCGTCAAAAGTCAGGGCCTCAAAATGGTTGAACAGGTCGGCATTCTGATTCATATCCACCCCCCGTTAGGATGGCTCACAACAGGTTGATACTTTGGGGAATTATACACCATCAGTGGATTTGCGAAAATCCCCTGCGTATGCTATAATATCTTCAGACAACGGGTATTGGATAGATGAAGGAAAGTGGGCTCCAACCCACTTTCTTTCACATATAGGGCCTTGCGTTTGGGAGGAACTTTTGGGTATGAAAAGCGAACTGCTGCTGGCCTTCAATCAGATTTGCGCAGAGCGGAATCTCTCGCGAGAGGTGGTCATGGAGGCCATCCGCGTGGCCATCGTCTCCGCCTACCGGCGGGATGTGGGCGCGCCTCCTTACCAGAATATCACCGCGCAGATTGACCTGGAGACCGGGAAGACGCGCATCTTTGCCGAACGGCGCGTCGTGGCCGAGGTCACTGACCCGCAGGTGGAGATTTCGCTGGAAGAGGCGCGGAGAATCAATCCCAACGTCCAGTTGGGGGAGGCGATGATGGTGGATAGCACCCCCAACGATTTCGGCCGCATCGCCGCCCAGGCCGCGCGCCAGCGGATCATGCAGTGTATCCGGGAAGCCGAGCGCGAGGTCCGCTATACCCGTCTGGCGGAGCAGGAGGGGGAACTGGTCCATGGGGTCGTCCAGAGCATCACACCCCAGGGGGTGATTCTGCATCTGGAGCGTACCGAGGCCATCCTGCCGCGCAAGGAGATGGTGCCGGGGGAGCATTACGCTCTCCATGACCGGATTCGCGTCTATGTGTTGGAGGTCAATAAGACCCCGCGCGGTCCGCAGATCATCGTCTCCCGCAGCCACAAGAAGATGCTTCAGCGGTTGCTGGAACTGGAAGTGCCCGAGATTCAGAGTGGCGCCATAGAAATCAAGGCCATTGTCCGGGAAGCGGGCTCCCGTTCCAAAGTCGCCGTCTTCTCCCGGCAGCCGGGGCTGGACCCGGTGGGGTCCTGCATCGGCGTGCGGGGGACGCGCATTCAGTCCATCCTGCGGGAACTGGGCAACGAGAAGGTGGACATCATTGAGTGGAGCCCCGACCCGGTGACCTTCATCGCCAAAGCGCTGGGCCCGGCCCGGGTCCTTAGCGTAGTGCTGGATGAGGACTCCACGGAGCCCATTGCCTACGTTGTCGTCCCCGATGACCAGTTGTCCCTGGCCATTGGCAAGAGCGGGCAGAACGCCCGTCTGGCGGCCAAACTGACGGGCTGGCGCGTGGACATCCAGAGTGCCACCGAAGCAGTCCAGTGGGTCCTCCGGCAGATCAAGGCCAACCCGGACCTGGTCTCTGCTCTGGGCCCGACGGCGGAGTTGTTGCCGCAGGTGGAGGCGGCATTGGAGCGCCGCAATCAGGAAAAGACGCCTTATACCGCCGAGGAACTGCTGGCCATCCGCCAGGTCGTAGAGAAGGTCCGCAATCATCTTTTGGAGGTGAAACGGGCGCGCAAGGGCCGCCGGAAGGAGCAGAAGGCGCGCGTCTCGGCTGCCGAGGAGGAACGTCGGGCGCGTGAGGCGGCGATCCGGGAGGCTCGCGCCCGTATTCCTGTTCATACGTACCAGATTCCTATCTCCGAACTGAGCCTGAGCGAGCGCACCCAGAAGCATCTGGAGCGGCATCAACTGACCTCTGTGGGCCTGCTGATGGAACGGCTGGCAGAGGGGGAGGAGGGGTTGCTCCGGCTGGAGGGTATCGGCGCCCGCGTGCTGACGGAGATTCGCGAGGCGCTGGAACCGTTCCTTGTCCCGGTATCGGTACCTGCGGAAGAGGCTCCGGTAGTAGAAACTGCCCCCGAGCCGACGGTGCCGGTCGCGGAAGCGGTCCCCGTGGAGGAGGTGCCGACAGCGGTCGCGGAGGCAATCTCACCGGTGCCCGCTCCCCTTGTAGAAGCGGTCCCGGTGGAGCCTTCGGTGCTCCCGGAGGAAACCATCCCGGGCGAGCCTGAGTTCCTGCCCGAAGAAGAAATCCCTGCAGGGCCCGTGTTGATGACTGGGGAGAGAGTCCCGGCAGAGCCTGTGTCCCTGCCCGAAGCACCGGCCCCGACCGAACCGCTGCCCGTTCAGGAGGAGGTGCCTGGGGTTGTGGCACCCGAAGGAGTGGCTCTGGAGGCGGCCCCTGGGGTACCGGTTGCCCCATCTCCAGAGCCGACGGTGGTCTCTGTGGAACTCCCTGCCGGGCTTGAGGTAGAAGAGGTAGGAGAGGCCGAGGAGTGGGAAGAGGAAGAGGTTGTGGAACGGAAACTGGGCCGGAAGCCGCCCAAGCGGCATAAGAAGCCCCGGCGGGAGTTCATTTACGACGAGGAACTGGGTCGCGCCGTCGCCATCCGCAAGCACCGGCGGCGCGGGGAGGATTGGGAGGAATTTTAAGGTAGCCTCACACAAAGACATAAAGACACGAAGAAAAACTTTGTGTCTCTGTGTCTTGGTGTGAGAACTTTGGAGACGCGATGGGCAAGCCGGGAGGCCGACGCAAACATATCCCGCAGCGTACCTGTGTGGCGTGCCGCACGGTGCGCCCGAAGCGGGCCCTCATCCGCATCGTCCGCACCCCGGAGGAAGAGGTCCGGGTGGACGAAAAGGGCAAGCAGAGCGGGCGGGGCGCCTATCTCTGCGCGCAGCGGGTCTGCTGGGAGGAAGCGCTGAAGCGGCGTCGGCTGGATACGGCCCTGCGCACCACTCTGGACGAGGCCACGATAGAGGCCCTGCGGGCCTACGCCCAGTCGCTGCCGGAACGCCTGGAGGAGACCGACGCGTCGCCGGAATAGGACACGGATAAATTTGCCACGAATTTCACGAATTTGCACGAATCTTTTTTATAATTCGTGTTAATTCGTGCAATTCGTGGCAAACATGATCCTGTCCTGTGGGCCGCGGGCCCGAAAGGAGGAATTATGCCAGATAAAAATAATCGCGTCATTGAAATACCGGCCCGCCTGACGGTCCGTGAATTAGCCCAACTCATGGGCGTCAGCCCCATTGATGTCATCAAGCGGTTGATGTACGACGGCATCATCGCCACCATCAACCAGACCATTGACTACGAGACGGCAGCCATTGTGGCCTCAGAAATGGGATTTGAACCGCGTGAAGAAGCGGTCGCCATCGCAGAAGAAGAGGCCGCCCTCGCGGGGCCGACTCCTCTCTGGGAACGGTTATATGCCCAGGAGGACCCGGCGAACCTGCGCCCCCGGCCCCCCGTCGTGACAGTTCTGGGGCATGTAGACCATGGCAAGACCTCCCTCCTGGACGCCATCCGCCAGACCGACGTCGCCGCTGGAGAAGTGGGGGGCATCACCCAGCACATCGGTGCTTATCAGGTAGAGCGCAACGGGCGCCTGATCACGTTTCTGGACACGCCGGGGCACGAGGCGTTCACCGCCATGCGGGCGCGCGGCGCGCAGACCACCGACATCGCCATCCTGGTCGTCGCTGCCGACGACGGCGTGATGCCTCAGACCGTAGAGGCCATCAACCACGCCCGCGCGGCCCGCGTGCCCATCATCGTCGCCCTGAACAAAATAGATAAACCCACCGCCCAGCCGGACCGGGTCAAGCGACAACTGAGCGACCTGGGCCTGACCCCGGACGAATGGGGCGGTGATACGTTTGTCATCCCTGTATCGGCCAAAAAACGGATTGGCCTGGAGGACCTCTTGGAGACCATCCTCTTGGTCGCCGACGAGCAGAACATCCGGGCCAACCCCGACCGCCCCGCTGTCGGTACCGTCCTGGAGGCCCAACTGGACCGCAGTATGGGCCCCACTGCCACCGTCCTGGTCCAGAACGGCACCCTGCGGGTGGGCGACGCGGTGGTCGCCGGGACGGTCTACGGGCGGGTGCGCCGGATGCTGGACGGCCATGGCAAGCCCATTCGCGAGGCACCTCCCTCCACCCCCGCTCTGATTCTGGGCCTTTCGGACGTCCCCACTGCCGGGGATATTTTTGAAGTGGTGGAGAGCGAAAAGGTTGCCCGCGCCATCGCCGCCCAGCGGATTCAGGAGCGCGAGGCCCAGGCGGCCCGTCCCACCCGTCTTACCCTGGATGACCTTTCCCGCAGCATCCGGCAGGGACAGGTCAAAGAACTCAACCTTATCATTAAGGCCGACGTTCAGGGTTCCATTGAGCCTATCGTCTCCTCTCTCTCCAAACTGGGCAGCGAGGACCTGAAGGTCAACATCATCCACGCCGCGGCCGGGAACGTCACCGAGTCCGACATCAACCTGGCCATCGCCTCGCGGGCCATCGTCATCGGCTTTCAGGTGACGGTGGACCCGGCGGCCCGGCGGCTTGCCGAAAGCGAGGGGGTGGACATCCGCCTTTACGACATCATCTACGAGTTGATAGACAAGGTGGAACTGGCCCTCAAGGGTCTTCTGGAACCGACCTATGTAGAGAAGACCATCGGCAAGGCCGAGGTACGGGCGACGTTTGAGATTCCCAAAGTCGATCGGGTGGCCGGCTGCTACGTCCTGGAGGGAGAGGTGCGTCGCAATGCGCGCGTACGCCTTTTCCGACAGGGGGAGCAGAAGTTTGACGGCCCCATTGCCTCCCTGAAGCGCTTTGCCAAAGATGTGCGTGAGGTTAAGGCTGGCTACGAGTGCGGCATCGGCCTGGAGGGATTCCACGACATCCAGGTCGGGGATGTCCTGGAATTCTATGTGAAGGAGCGAGTAGCGCAGGAGTAATCCTGCGCTACGAAATTATGGGCAAGAAATACCAGAAACGGGCTGCCGATTTGATTCAAACCCATCTGACCGACCTGCTCCAGACGCAGGTCAATGACCCGCGCCTGCAGATGCTGACCATCACCGGGGTGGAGGTTACCCCGGATGCGACCCGGGCTCACGTCTATTTCACCGTCCTGGGGGACGCAGAGCGGCAGGCCGAGGCGCAGGCGGCGATTCAGAGTGCCGCTGGCTTCCTCCGCCGGGAACTGGGCCGACGACTGCGCCTGCGCAACACCCCCGAACTGGTCTTCCACTGGGATTCCTCCATAGAACGGGGCGAGCGCATCGCCGGCCTGATTGACCGTCTGCGGGAGGAGGGACGGTCGGAAGAATGACGGAGACTCCGTTCTCTCCCCATCTGCTGCTGGAGCAAATCGGGCAGTATATCCACCGGGCGCGACGGATCGCCATCATCACCCACGAACGGCCGGATGCTGACGCGCTGGGCTCCAGTCTGGGGTTGGCCTACGCCTTGCGGCGGCTGGGCAAAGAGGCCACCGTCTTTCTATTTGACCCCATCCCCTTCGGCCTGGACTTCCTGCCCGGGCTGGACCTTGTCGTCGCTGACCTGCCGGGCCCGGAGACGGACCTGGTGATCGCCGTGGATGCCGGGGAACCCGCCCAGATTGGCTCCCGGCTATATGATGCCATCCTTCGCCTCGGCGCCCCGCTGGTCGTGGTGGACCACCACGAAAGCAACACCGGCTACGGGATGCTCAGCGCGGTCTTCCCCCAGAAAGCCTCCACCGCTGAAGTGGTGTTGATGCTCATTCGGACGCTGGACATTCCTGTAGACCGGACCATCGCGACCTGTTTGCTGGCGGGTGTGGTGTTTGATACCCGTGCCTTTGCCACCCCCGACACTGGCCCGGAGACGCTTCGGGCGGCCGCACTCCTGATGGAAAGCGGCGGCTCCCTTTACGAGGTGATGACCGCCTACCGGGGTCAGCATCCCCTGAGGGCGCTCCGATTGTGGGGTGAAGCGTTGACCCGGATGGAGACCCGGGACGGTGTGGCCTGGACCTCTATTTCGCGGGAGATGTACAAAATCACCGGGACGACTATGGAAGATACAGAGGGGCTGGCCAATTTCATCCTGGACGCGGCCGATGTCCGAATTTCTCTGGTCTTCCGGGAGCGGCCCGAAGGGGGGATGATTCGGGTGAGCGCCCGGGCGAAACCCGGCATCAACCTGGTGCCGCTGGCCCGGTCATTTCCCACCGGCGGCGGGCATAAGATGGCTGTCGGATTTGAAGTAGACCTGTCTCTGGAGGAGGCCATCCGGACAACGATCGCGCGTCTGGAGGACCTGCGTCGCTCCGGACAACTGGACGACTGTTCCCCTGAGGGGTAGGGAGGGGTTTTGCGGCGGGCGGCGAAGCCGCCCGCCGCAAAACCCCTCCATTCATCTTTCGCGTCTTTCGCGCCTTTCGCGTCTTTCGCGCCTTTCGCGCCTTTCGTGCCTTTCGCGCCTTTCGTGCCTTTCGCGCCTTTCGTGCCTTTCGCGCCTTTCGTGCCTTTCGCGCCTTTCGCGTCTTCCATGGACGGCATCCTGAACCTCAACAAACCGCGCGGCCTGACCTCCCACGACGTGGTCGCCCGGGTGCGCGCGGTTGCCCGACAGCGGGAGGTCGGCCACGCGGGCACGCTGGACCCGATGGCCACCGGCGTCCTCCTCCTCTGCCTGGGCCGGGCCACCCGCCTGGCTGAGTACCTGATGGACTCCCCCAAACTCTACCGGGCCCGCGTCCGCCTGGGCATCACCACCGACACGGACGACGCCGAGGGGTCCGTCATCGCCGAGAGGCCGGTAGAGGCCGACCGGGCGGCGGTGGAGGCCGCGCTGGAGCGGTTCCGGGGCCCCATCCTGCAGGTCCCGCCGATGTACTCGGCCCTGAAGCGGGATGGCCAACCTCTCTACCGCCTGGCCCGCCGGGGCCAGACCGTGGAGCGGGAGCCCCGGTCGGTGGAGATTTACCGCCTGGACCTGATGGCCTGGGAGCCGCCGGAACTGACGCTGGATGTCCTCTGCTCCCCCGGTACCTATATCCGGGCGCTGGCCCGCGACCTGGGCGAGGTACTGGGATGTGGCGCCCACCTGACGGGGCTGGTGCGGCTGGCCAGCGGCGACTTCCGGTTGGAAGATGCGGTGGAACTGGAGGAGGTCACCCCGGAGCGGTTGCCGGACCTCCTGCTCCCGCCCGACGCGGCCCTGCGGCGGTATCCGGCGCTGTACCTGAGCGACGCCGAGGCGCGCGCCGTCCGCCAGGGCCGGGATATTCGGGTAGCGCAGGATTTATCCTGCGCTACATTTGCCCGCGCCTACGGGCCCGATGGCCGCCTGCTGGCTCTTATGGAATACTGCCCCGACCGGAGCCTCTGGCACCCGCGCAAGGTTCTGGTTTAAACTCACACAAAGACACAAAGGCACAAAGATTTTTTAATTTACTTTTTACTTTGTGTCTTTGTGTCTCCGTGTGAGGAATATCTTATGGCTCCGTTTCGTCCCATTATCGCTGTGATTGGCGGCGCGGCGCCGACACCGGAAGAGGAGGAGGCGGCGGAGGCCGTGGGCCGCGCGCTGGCGGAAGGGGGCGCCATCCTCATCTGCGGCGGGCGCGGCGGTGTGATGGAGGCCGCATGCCGGGGGGCCAAATCCGCCGACGGCCTGACCATCGGCATCCTCCCCGGCCCCGACCGGCGCGAGGCCAACCCATACGTGGACATCCCCATCGTCACCGGCCTGGGGGAGGCGCGCAACGTCATCATTGCCCGCACCGCCCACGCGGTGGTCGCCGTCGGGGGAAGTTACGGCACGCTGAGTGAGATCGCGTATGCCCTCCTCTTCGGCGTGCCGGTGGTGGCGCTGGGGAGTTGGGAGGTGCGACGCCCGGGGCATCCGCCCGCGCCCGTCATCTACGCTGCCACTCCGCAGGAGGCCGCCGCCCACGCACTGGCGCTGGCCCGGAAATGAACATTTGAAAACAGGACACGGATCAACACGGGTTTCACGGATTCGCGCGGCTTTGCCCTGAGGGCTCTGCCCGAAAGGATAAAATCCGTGAAAATCCGCACCATCCGTGCCCATCCGTGTCCCATTGAACGGATGGCGCCCTGCGCCGTGCGCCCTGCGTACGGGTGAGGCATGCGCCCCTACCTGCGCCCTTGTGACCTGCGACCTGTATGGAACTCATCCACGACCTGGAATCCCTGAATCTCTCCACCCCGTCCTATGTCACCATCGGAGCGTTTGACGGGGTGCATCGGGGCCACCAGCATCTCATCGGCGCTATGGCCCGGGCTGCCCATGAGGCCGGACGGGCCGCCGTCGCGCTGACTTTTGACCCCCACCCCGGGGCCCTTCTGGGCCGCAGCCCGGTGGCCGCGCTGACGACGCCGGAGGAGCGGGCCGCGCTGATCGCCGACCTGGGCGTGGACGTGCTGGTCATCCTCCGTTTCACCCCGACGATGGCCGGTACCCCCGCCGCCCGATTCGTCCACCTGCTCCGCCGTCACCTGCACATGGTGGAACTGTGGGTGGGGCCGGACTTTGCCCTCGGTCACCGTCGGGAAGGGAATGTCCCGTTTCTCCGGCAGTTGGGGGAGCAGGAGGGGTTTGTCGTCCAGGTGGTGGAGCCCCTGCAGTGGGGGGGCGCGGTGGTCAGCAGCACCCGCATCCGGGCCGCACTGACCGCCGGGGAGATTGAGGAGGCCAACGGATGCCTGGGCCGCCCGTACCGCCTGACCGGACGGGTGGTGCGCGGGCGGGGGTTGGGCCGACGGCTGGGCATCCCCACGGCCAATCTGGCTCCCCCGCCGGAGCGCCTCATCCCCTCCAACGGCGTCTACGCCGGGTATGCCCACACCCAGGAGGCCGGCACGTGGCCAGCGGTGGTCAACATCGGCGTCCGGCCCACCATTGCCCCCGACCACCTGACCGTAGAGGCGCACCTGCTGGATTTTGACGGCGACCTTTACGACCAGACGCTGGCGCTGGATTTCATCGCCCGCCTGCGGGATGAGCAGACCTTCCCCAGCCTCAACGCGCTGGTGGAACAGATTGGACGGGACATCGCGCGGGCGCGCGAGATTCTGTAGATGAACGGGTTTTCGGCGGCGGCCAAAGGCCGCCCCCGAAAACCTGTTTCTCCCCCGAAACACGCTCCCATTGACTTTCTCCGATATGGTGCTATATTTACAGTCACCAGCCGGAAGAGTATTTCAATCGCTATTCCGGCATCTTTGAAACAGGATTGCCGAAAAGATGCCGGTGGCCAGAGTCTTTCTTCACCCCGTTCCACCCCTCCGGTTCCTGCCCCCCGATGTGCCACCGGGCAGCGGATTTCACCTCGCTATCGCCACGAAAAGGAGGGAATCTATGAACTTCCAGCGTATCTCTACAGGGGTGCCCGGCCTGGACGAAATCCTGGACGGCGGCCTCATCCCGGGCCGGGCCTATCTCGTCCGGGGCGGCCCTGGTACGGGCAAAACCACCCTGGGACTCCATTTCCTCTCCGCCGGAGCGGCCAGCGGCGAAAAAACCCTCTACATCACCCTGACCGAACCCGAGAGCCAGATTCGCCGGAACGCGGAACGGAGGGGCATTAACCTGAGCGGGGTCGCTTTTCTGGACCTCACACCTACCCCCCAGTTCTTCGTCCAGGTGGAGACCTACGACATCTTCTCCCCGGCGGAGGTGGAACGGGCCCCCATCACCCGGCAAATCACGGAAATCGTGGAGAAGGTCCGCCCGATCCGGGCGGTGGTGGATTCCATGACCCAGTTCCGCTACCTGGCGACCGACCCCTTTCAGTACCGCAAGCAGGTCCTTTCGTTCGTCCGCTTCCTGACCGAGAGCGACGCCACGGTTCTCTTCACCTCGGAGAGCGGTCCGGAAGCGCCCGATGCCGACCTCCAGTTCCTGGCCGACGGGGTGATTGAACTCCAGCGGGAGGGCGACCGGCGCGCTCTCAGTGTGCTCAAGTTCCGGGGCTCCAGTTTTCGTCCGGGGCAGCACGCCCTGCGGCTGGACGACGAGGGGATGAAGGTCTTCCCCCGGCTGGTTCCGGAGGCGTACCGTCGGGAGTTCGTCCCCGAACCGATTCCCTCCGGCGTGCCGGAACTGGATGAACTGCTCCACGGCGGGTTGGAGCGGGGCACAACGACCATTATCAGCGGGGCCTCCGGCCTGGGCAAGACCACCGTGGGCCTGCAGTTTATGAAAGAGGCCGCAGGGCGGGGCGAACGGTCGGTGGTCTACCTGTTTGAGGAGAGCGTGGAGACCCTGCTGACTCGCTGCCAGGGCGTCAACATCCCGGCCCGGACTATGCTGGAGCGCGGGACGCTCAACATTGTCCACGTGGAACCCCTGCAGTACACCCCGGAGGAGTTCGCGCAACTGGTGCGCCGCGAGGTGGAGGAGCAGAACGCCCGCATCGTTATGATTGACTCCGTCGCCGGGTACCGCCTCTCCATCCGGGGGGAGGACCTGACGGCCCACCTCCACGCCCTGTGCAAGTACCTGACCAATATGGGGGTGACGGTCCTCCTGATCGTTGAGGTGGAGCGCATCGTGGGAGATTTCTCCGCCACAGAGTTGGGCATCAGTTACCTGGCGGACAATGTCATCTTCCTGCGTTACCTGGAACTCAACGGAGAACTGCGCAGGGCCATCGGTGTCCTGAAGAAGCGGCTGAGCGACTTTGAGAAGACCATGCGGGAGATAGAGATCACCCGCTACGGCATCCGGGTCGGGAAGCCGCTGACGGACCTGCGCGGCATCCTGACCGGCACCCCGGAGTGGGTCCGGAGGGAGTCACCATAAAGACGCGCCGCCGCTGATCCTGACAGTGGCCTCTAACCGACGGAACCTGGAACTGTTAGACGAAGTGCTCACGAAAGCGGGTTTTCGGACCTGCGGGGTGGAAACGCTGGCGGGTCTGGATGCGGCGCTGGAACGGGCCGATGATTTCGCGCTGGCGCTGGTGGACCTGACCGGATTTGACCCCTCTATCTGGGCGCGGTGCGAGCGATTGCGGGGGACCGGGGTCCCGTTTCTGATTGTCTCCCCGCGCCAAAGCGCCGACCTGCAGCGGGAAAGCCTGAGCCGCGGTGCCCGGGGCGTGCTGGTCAAGCCGCTGGCCGCGCGGGAACTGCTCCAATTGGTGCGCGCGCTGCTGAGAGAGGGGTGACTGCTGCCGAAGAGGTGGAACACATGACGGCCAGCCGTATTCTCCTCCTTCTGGAACACCGGGAAAACCGTCGTCTCCTGTGCCAGTGGTTGGGTGAACGGTATGAAGGGGTGGTCTGCGATCCCCCGGACGGGCTGACCGGTCCCTTTGACCTGGCGATTCTGGACGGCCTGGGGCTGGAGAAGTGGGGAGAGACAGCCCTTCTGGACCGAAAGCGGGAGGAGGGGCCGGTCTTCCTGCCGTTCCTGCTGGTGGTCTCCCGCCGGGATGTGGGGATGATCACCCGCCACCTCTGGCAGGTGGTGGATGAACTCATCCTGATCCCGATCCAGAAGGTGGAACTTCAGGCACGGGTGGAGATTCTCCTGCGAACCCGGCGTCTCTCGCTGGAACTGAGTCTGCGCAATGCCGACCTGGAGGCCCTGGTCCACGCCGCCACCCATGAACTGCGCGCTCCCGTGCGGGCCATTGGCGGTTTCGCTCGTCTGCTGGCGGAGGAACAGGCCGCCCGTCTGGACGAACAGGGACGGAAGGACCTGGAACGCATTATCGCCGCCGCCGAAGAGGCCGAGAACCTCATCCGCAGTTTGCTGGACTTCGCCCGAATGGGCACGGGGCCGATTCATATGGAACCGGTGCCGCTGGAGACGGTCATCCAGGGATGCCTCCACCGGCTCGCCGATGAGATTCGGGCCCGGGGAGCAGAGGTCACCGTGGAGGGGGAGTGCCCGATGGTGCGGGCAGAGCCCTTCCTCCTCCAGATGATTCTGACCAACCTGCTCACCAACGCTCTCAAGTTCGTCGCTCCGGGCGTGCGCCCCCGGGTGACCATTACCGTCTTCCGCCGTCCCCCGTGGTGCCGCATCGTCGTTCGGGATAACGGCATCGGCATCGCGCCCCAGGACCAGGAGCGCATCTTTCGCCCCTTTGGGCGCCTGCACGGCGTGGAGACGTATCCAGGGATTGGCCTGGGCCTTTCCACCGCGCAGAAGGCAGCCCTGTGGATGGGCGCGCGCATGGGAGTGGAATCCGCCCCCGGGGAAGGGAGTACCTTCTGGGTGGAGGTGCAAGAGGTCGGGTAGCGGGCACGACGGCTACCCTGGCATACGAGGAGGGGGTATGAAGATTCTGCTGATAGACGACAACCCGGCGGACCGGGAACTGGTCCGGCGACGGCTCCGGGCGGAGTTTCCGGATGCGACCTTCACCGACATCATCCAGCAAAGCGACCTGGACCAGGCGCTGACTCAGGGCGATTTTGACCTGGTGCTGACCGATTACTATCTCCACTGGTCGGACGGGCTGCGGGTGCTGGCCCAGGTCCGGGAGCGGTACCCCTACGTGCCCGTCATCATGCTCACCGACACCGGCAGCGAAGAGGTTGCCGTCTCCGGGCTCCAGACTGGCCTGAGTGACTACGTCCTCAAGCGTCACCTCCCGCATCTGCCCCAGGCCGTTTGCCGTTGCCTGGAAGAGGCCCGCCTGCGCCGGGAGCGGGACGAGGCGCTGGAGCAACTGCGCGCTTCCGAGGCCCGCTATCGTCTTCTGGCAGAAAACGCCAGCGACATTATCTTCACCACGGATCTGAACCTTCGCTTCACTTACATCAGTCCTGCCGTCACCCGTATCCGGGGGTTCACTGTGGAGGAAGCGATGGCCCAGATCCCGGCGGAGGCGCTCACCCCCGCTTCGCTGGAGATCGCGATGCGGGCGCTCCAGGAGGAACTGGAGCGGGAGGCGCGCGGCGAGGGGGAGCCCTTCCGCACCCGGATACTGGAACTGGAGGAGACCTGCAAGGACGGGTCCACGGTCTGGACCGAAACGACGTTCACGCCGCTGCGCGACGCAGAAGGGCGAGTGGTGGGGATTCTGGGCATCACCCGGGACATTTCGGAGCGCAAGCGGACGGAGGAGGAACTCCGCCGTCACGTGGCCCGAGTGGACCTGCTGAACCGGATTGCCCGGGCGATTGCCGAACGGCAGGACCTGGAAAGCGTTCTCCGTACTGTCCCCCGACAGGTGGAGCAGGAACTCCCGGTGGATATGGCGGGCATTCTCCTGCTGGACTCCGAAGAGGGGCCGTTCACCATCGCGGCGCTGGGGCCCCAGGCGAAGGGGTATTTCACGGCGTTGGGCCTGGCTGAGGGGATGTCTTTATCGTTGACCCGGGAGACGACGGGCCTCCTGCTGGGAGGCCAGACCGTTTTTATCCCGGACCTGGTCCAGCAACCCCTCGCGCTATGGGCTCAGGCCTTCTCCGGCCTGGGGCTGCGCTCGGCGGTAGGGGTGCCGCTGATGGTGGAGGGCCGGGTCTTTGGAGTTCTCTTCGCGGCCCGTCGGGAGCCGTATGCCTTCTCCAGCGCGGAGGCGACCTTCCTGCGCGCGCTGGCGGAGCATGTCTCCCTGGCAGCCCACCATGCCCGGTTGTATCAGAGCCTCCAGGCGGCCTACGAGGAACTCCGTCAGACCCAGCAGGCGGTGATGGAGCAGGAGCGGCTCCGGGCCCTGGGCCAGATGGCCTCCGGCATCGCCCACGACATCAACAATGCCATTTCCCCTGCTGTCCTCTATATCCGACTTCTCCTCCGTGACCCTGCTCTCCCCTCTCATATCCGCCAGTACGTGGAAGCCATTGCTGCCGCCTGTGAGGACGTCGTCCAGACGGTTGCCCGGATGCGGGAGCTTTACCGCCGTCCGTCCAAAGAGGAATCTTTTGCCCCGATCGGCCTGAACCGGGTGGTGGAGGATGTTGTGAACCTCACCCGCCCTCGCTGGTGGGATATTCCCCACGAACGGGGGGTTACCATTCGCCTTCAGATGGACCTGGCCCCGGAACTGCCCGACCTTCCGGCCATTGAGCCGCAGATTCGGGAAGCGCTGACCAACCTCATCTTCAACGCGGTGGACGCGATGCCGGATGGGGGTACATTGACGCTCCGCACGCGCTACCTGCCCGCTCCGGTAGAAGGCCAGTTGGGCCACATCCTTCTGGAGGTCTCCGATACCGGCATCGGGATGGATGAGGAGACCCGACGGCGCGCGCTGGAGCCCTTCTTCACCACCAAGCCGGGTGGTTCCGGACTGGGATTGGCTATGGTCTACGGCATCGTTCAGCGGCATGAGGGGCATCTGGAGATATGGAGTGCTCCCGGGGCCGGGACTACGGTTCGGCTGTTGTTCCCGCTGCGGGAAGTGGTGGTTGCGCCCGCCGTTGAGGGAGAAGAGGTCTCTCTCCTTCCGCTGCGGATTCTGTTCGTGGACGACGAGCCGCTGATCCGCCGTTCGCTGAAGGAAGCGCTGGAGGAAGAAGGGCACACGGTGGAGGTGGCAGACAGTGGAGAAGCGGGGCTGGCGGCCTTCTATGCCGCTCAGGTCCGGGGGGAACGGTTTGACGTTGTCATCACGGACCTGGGGATGCCGTACGTGGATGGGCGGGAAGTGGCCCGGCGGGTGAAAGAGGCATCGCCGGGGACTCCGGTGATTCTGCTGAGCGGATGGGGGGTCTTCCTGGACGGCGAACGGATTCCGCCCCAGGTGGATGCGGTGCTGAGCAAGCTGCCCCGGATGGAAGAGTTGCGGCGGGTGCTGAGCGGGCTGGTGGTGAGGTGATTTACCCCTCCCGTCGCAGCCAATACCAGGCGGAGCGGGGGCCGGAGGGGTCCTCGCCGCCTTCCTGCCGTTCCACCGCAAAGGGCGGGCAGAAGAGACGGCGTACCTCCTCCGGAGCGATGCCCCGTCCGGGCGGGCCGTCGGGGCGGGGGAGAAACGCGTAGAGCACGTAGAGGCCGCCGGGCCGCACCAGCCGTCCCACCTCCGCCGCGTACCGAATCCGCCCCTCCGGCGGAATCCCGTGCAGGCAGCCGATGTCCAGCGCCAGATCAAAGGAGCCGGTCAGAAACCCCAGGTCGGTCACGTCGGCGCGGTAGAAGCGGACGGGGAGGCTCATCCGGCGGGCCCGACGGCGGGCCCGCCGGATGGCGATGGCGGAGAAATCCACCCCCACCACCTCCCAGCCGTGGCGGGCCAGGTAGAAACTGTTGGTGCCGGTCCCGCAGCCCAGGTCCAGGGCCCGCCCCGGGGGGAGGTCCCCACGTTCCACCAGTTCTACCACCTCCGGCGGCGTGACCCCCGTATCCCACGGCGCGCGGCCCAGCAGGTAGCGCAGTTCAAAAAACAGCGCACGCGTGTGTTCGTCCGGATGTGGAGGGCGGGGCGTGGGGGCAGGGGCAAGCCCTGCCCCTACACGGTCGCCCCCCTGGGCAGGGGCAAGCCCTGTCCCTACGGTTCTATGACGACGGGAATTTCCCACTGCCCCGCCGTCGGCACTACCTCAAAAAACGTGTTCCCCACCTTCAGCGGGATGGGATTGCCCACCGGGTCGGTCAGAGTGAGCATGTCCCACCGCTTCTCCCGGTTCCAGATGCCCTCTATGGCCACGCCGTCCCGCAGGATGATGGCGCGCCGGTAGGGGTTATCCCGGTTCCAAAGCGCCCACTGGATGGAGAGCAGACCGCTATGCGGCTCCTCCACGATGTTCGTCAGCCACTGGGAAACGTAGAGGACGACGACATTGGCCGCGCTCAGTTGCTTTCCGTCCAGTGCGTCGGTGTGGGGGAGCCCGTTGGAGAAACGGAGATACCGACCGGAGGCCGGGTCGTACACCCATTCCGTCTCCAGTTGGTGCCAGGAAATCCGCAGGCGGCGGGCCGGCGTCCCCTCGGTGGGCGGGTCGTTGGAGAAGACCATGCCCTCCAGCCCCTGCTGCCGCCCTTTGATGCCGCGCGCCTCCGCCCACGCGCGCACCCGCCCCGGGTCGGTGTAGCCGGTGTGCTCCAGCGGGACATCCCGGCTGAAGTCCCGGTAGAAGGGGTCCGGGCTCAGCGTCTCCGGAAGGCTGTAGGAGACAATCCGGTCCGGGTAGAGGTCGGAATCCCGCATGATGTCCCGGACGCCGTCGCTGAAGCCCCAGCAGGCCAGAACCCCCTTGTAGATGGCCGTCAGTTCCAGGTCTATCAGCCGACCGCTGCGGACGGGGCCCACCCGCTGGGGGTCCTTGCTCAGATAGATGCCCGTCCAGCGGGTGCTGTAGCGGAACTCCTCGTTGTAGTGCTCAAAGATGAGGTCGGCGCTGTTGATGCCCGCCTGGGGCCAGACGTACTGGGGCGGATAATTGGTGATTTTGATGAGGACGGGCACCCGGTCCAGAAGCGCTTTATCCGCCACCACCTCGCCGGTCAGGGGGTTGACGTTCTCCGGTATGGGCGTCGGTGTGGGTGGAGGCGTTGGGGTGGGGGTGGGGGCAGCAGTCGGAGACGGTGGCAGGACCATTGCCGTCGGGCGCGGCGTCCGGGTGGGGGTCGGCGTGGCGGCGGGGGCTGTCCCGCCGCAACCCGCCAGCCCACCCAGCAGGGCGGTCAGCGCGGCCAGCAGGGTGATGATGGACAGAAAGAACTGAAGAGCGCGGGGTGTTTTCATTGGACTTGCTCCGGAATTCGTGTTGCGTGTTGCGTGTTGCGTGTTCCGTTATGCCGGGCGCAGGTAGGCGACGGCTTTCTCTTCCTGGCTGTTCATCACTACATCCAGGAGTCGGCCCTGGGAGACGGTGGGGATGTGGATGACCCGGACGACGTCCGCCAGCGGCGCGTCGGCGGGGAGGAATTCGGGCAGCGTATTGGGGCTCCCCTCAAAGAAGTCCCGACGGAAGAAGTCCCCCTCGTCGGGGTAGAGGGCCAGTGGGTAGATGTTGGCCTCCACCAGGTCCTGGAAGAAGTGGGTGCCGTAGGAGGCTTCGGGCGTGCCGGCCGGACCGGCGAAGGCGACTTCCACCAGGACGGACGTGTTGTAAATGTCGGCGTAGCCCACTTTGACGCCCAGGGAGACGTTGGAACTGCCCCACCGTCCCGGCCCGATGAGGATGTACCGGTGGCCTGCCAGTCGCTGGTTGATCCGCCCCACCACCCGACCGACCTCGTAGCGGGTGGTGTCGTCCGGGAGGGCCGCGTAGCGGCGCGGGTCCACATATACGATGTACTCAATCCCGGAGACGACACCGTCGGGCACCATCCGGGTGGCGACGAAGAGAATGTCTTCCGGAGCCAGCGTTGTCGGCAGGGAGCGGGTTGCGGCCCCCTCCCGGCTGGATAGCGGGCGGCACTGGAGCAGGTGGACGACGAAGCGGGGATGCGGACGACCCGGGATGATGTCCAGGGTGAACTCCACGTCCACGGGCCGTCCGTACGCCTGCGCCAGTCGGCGCAGGACGGCCCGCATCAGGTCGGTGGAGGACCGTTCCCGGAGCAGGCGGTCAAAGGTGAGGACCAAACTGCCCGGGGGGATTTCCCCGATGGGGGGAAAGTCCGTCAGATAGTCCCCCTGCCAGAAGGAGGCCAGGTACTCCAGGCCGGGGAAATCCCGGCGGAGGACCTGGGAAACCAGCAGGGTGCGGAACTCGTTCGCTTCCAGGTCAATGACGTCTATGAGGTGCTGGGAGTACTTGCGGATCTCGGCGGGAGTTGCCTCGGGCCGCAGGGTGGGGTGGCTCAGGGCGACCATGCGGGGGTAGTCCCCGGCGACGCGCTCCACTGCCCGGGTCCCCAGCCCGCAGACGATGCGCAGGAAGCCCTCTTCGGGGTCAATGCGCGGCGTCCAGCGGAAGGGGTTGCGGCTGAAGGCCACTCCGGCGACCTGGGGGAAGAAGTATCGCCCGTACCGGAAGCCCTCCACCCGCTGGATGAGGACGGCCATGCGTTCATCATAGTCCAGCAAGCCCACCTGTCGGCGATACAGAAGGGCATCGGGGTTGAGCGTGCTGGCGTAGACCAGGCGGATGGCATCCAGGACCGCCCGCAGGTTCTCCCGCGGAGTGGCCTGATTGGGGCAGAAGATGCTCTCGTACTTGCCTGCGAAGGACGTGCCGAAGTTATCCTCCAGAAGACTGGAGGAGCGGACGATCAGGGGGACGTTTCCCAGACGGTCCAGTTCCCGGGCCAGCGCGTCCACCACATAAGAGGGAAACTCGCCTTCGGCAAAGCGGCGGCGGATTTCCGGGTACTCTTCCCGGATTTCCTTCTCGGTCTTGTACTTCTGGTCAAAGAACAGGTAGAGATTGTTGTGGGCGATGAAGTCGTAGAAAACGTCGGCGCCCAGAAAGACGGATTCCGGGATGACCACGTGCTCCCGGAGGGGGAGAGGGTCTTCGGCGCCGTCGGCCTGGAGGATTTTATGGGCCAGCAGCATCCCGGCGGCCTTGCCGCCGATTTTGCCCCGACCGATGCGGCGGCGGCGGATGTTCTTCAGGTCGGTGATGTTGAAGTGGTCCCGCGCGACGCCGATGAAGCCCAACTGGTCGCTGATCATCCCCCGGATGATGACGACGTAAATCTGCCGCAGGTGGTGGATGATTTTCTCCCTCTTCTCGGGGGGCAACTGCTCGTACTGCTCGGCCTGGGGGAAGAGGAGGTCCCAGGGGGCCAATTCGGGGTTGAAGGTGAGGACGATTTCCTCTTCCGGCCTGCGAGGGCGCAGGGCCGAACGGACGATGTCCTCAAATAGCGAATAGGGAAGGTTCAGGGCGAAGTAGAAGTCGGTCAGGTGGTCGCGGATGATGCGGACCCGTTCTTCCCACTCTTCCGCTGATTCCTGGAAGAGAGGGGCGGTCAGGCCCTCTTCCTGTTGAGTCAGGATGGCTTTCGCCCGGACTTCGGTCTCAAACTGCTCCGGGGTGATGACGCCGCGCGCGAACATTTCCTGGCGCATCCGCTCCCGAATCTGGCGGGCCAGGATGGGGTATTCGGAGAGCGCCAGGTAGATGGCCAGGACTTTGGGCCATTCGTGTGGGCCGAATTGTTCCCCGTCCATGCGAGCAGAATTTTACCACAAAGGCGGGAAGAGACAAAAAGATCGCCCGGACGTCAACGTCCGGGCTCATTATAAGTGACAAAACAAGGGGCGACGCAACGCGTCGCCCCTCTTTTTCAGACAGGCCCGGCACCCGGCGGATTACTTCCAGCCGGTGTCAATCGTGCCGTCCTTGATCCCCTTGGCGACCTCTTCCAGTTCGGCCTTCAGGCTGGCGGGGACATCGTCATCAAACTCGTGGAAGGGGGCGATGCCCACACCGCCGTTCGCCAGCGTGCCGACGTACACGCCGCCCTGGAAGGTGCCCTCCTTGGCCATCTTGATGGCGTCCCGCACCGCGATGTGCATGTTCTTCATCACGCTGGTCAGGACCACCGGGCAGTACTCGGCGGCGCTGATGCACCAGTCGGTGTCCACGCCGATGAGCATGGTACCGGGGTGATCCTTCACCGCTGCGGCGGTGCCCAGGCCGACCGGACCGGCGACCGGCATGATGATGTCGGCGCCTTCAGCGATCAATTCCTCCCCGGCGCGGCGGCCGTCATCGGTGGACTCAAAGTTGCCCACGAAGAGGCCGTCGTCCTTGGCCGTGCTCCAGCCCAGCACCTGGACGTTGGTGCCGTGCTTCTGGTTGTAGTAGTTCACCCCGTACTCAAAGCCGACCATGAAGATGGTGACCGGGGGGATTTTGATGCCGCCGAAGGTGCCCACCTTGCCAGTCTTGGTCATCCCGGCGGCCAGGTACCCGGCCAGGAAGGCGGCCTCGTCGGTGGCGAAGGTCAGGCCCAGGACGTTGGGGATAGGCGGGTCGTAGGCGAAGTCCACGATGGCGAACTTGACGTTCGGGTTCTCCTTGGCGAACTTTGCCGTGTCATCCCCCAGCAGGAAGCCGACGGTGACGATCATGTCGTAGCCCTGGTCAATGAACTGGGTGAGATTCGCCGCGTAGTCCGCCTGCTGCTGGGACTCCAGGTAGGCGACTTCCACGCCCAGTTCCTGCTTCGCCAGTTCCATCCCCTGCCACGACGTGGCGTTGAAGGACTTATCGTCAATGCCGCCGACGTCGGTGACCATGCCGACGCGGAACTTCTTTTCCGGCGTCGGCTTGGGGCCGCAGGCGACCGCCAGAGTGGCCAGAAGGCTCAGGGTAACGAAGGTCAGTACCCACTTGCGCATGGTTTCTCCTCCTCAATGTGGAATGGATTTGGGGTTTATTTGTGGACACACAGAAGGCTTGTGGTGGGTAAGGCAAGTGCTGATCCGAAATGGCTCGCGCATCACCTCCTGACAAGATGTTGGGATGCGATGGATTGCACCCTTGTGCTTCTATTATGCCCCAAATTTGCCAGAAGTCAAGTCAACGGAGAGAGGGGTTTTGCGGCGGCGGAGCCGCCGCAAAACCCCGTTTTTTTCCCCTCCCTCAAGTTTGGCCTCTTCGCCCGCGGGGATAGAGGAAATATATTTTTCGTTTTCTACCCGCCGGGGACAGCTTCCAAATATCTTTTTCCGTCCCCTTTTCTAAGTTGAAGTTGCACATGGCGTAAGGTATCTGTGAGGCTGATGTGAGAGTCCTGACAAATGGGCGTTGGGTTTGGGGATAGAGAACTGTCAGACTTATTACGGAAAAATGAGAGTGCTGGTGGTTCGTTTCCTTGTATCATGATGATGGCATAAGCCAGTTGGCTCTGCATAAGGAGGTTGTCATGGGAACGGGGAAATTCGCTGATTGGGTTCACCATTGTGATTGCCATCATCGCGGTGCTCCTGGGGGTGGCCCTGGGCGGTGCCGATATTCTGAACCCGCACCGGAGTATGGCGCAGGCCCGGGCGATAGAACGGGAGTCGGAAATCCAGGCGGAGCGGGATCGGCTTGCCCTGGAAATCCAGCGCCAGGAGGAGCAAATCCGGCTGGAGGGGCAGCGGCGGCGGCAGGAGACCGAACTGGCGATTCTGCAATTCGCTGGAACTGTCCTTACTGTGGCCCTGGCGGTGGCCATTCTGATGGTGGCCTACGGCGTGACTGCCTGGCTGGTTGCCCAGGGGCGGCAGATCGCGGCCACTCCTCCATCTGCCCTGCCGACGCACCCTCCGGCGGCGTCGCCAGCCCGGCTGACCATCTATCCCCGAACGGCAGGTGTTGTCCGCCCAGTTGATACCGCTGCTCCAGGCTACGGGGGTAATGGGAGACAGCGAGTGAACTTTCCTCGCCCCTCCCTCTGATTCCATCGCGGGGAAACTGAAGGAGGTGTACCGTGCTTCCCAGGATGATAGAAGTCGGCCCATGTTTTCCCTGTAAGCGCCTGCCATTGGGAGTGGAGTGCTATTTCCGGCTCCCTGACAGGATGGTAATGGTCCGGGGTGCTGAAACTCTGGCCCTGGTGTTCTACCGGGATGGCCGCCTGATCTGCGATTGTCCCGAAGCACAGGCGAAGGGGGAGTGTCGGCACACCCGGGCGCTCCGGGCTGGCCTGTGGGCTTACGTCTTCATGTGTCCCCAGGGATATGGAATTATGACCCACACCCTGGCCTGGCTCCAGCAAAGGGTCCATCTACCAATTTTGCGCCTGACGGCAGTCCCGGAGGCTTCGGTCGCGGTTCGCTGAAAGGAGGGCACGATGAGCGGGGGCCCGTTGGAAGCAATATGCGGGGTGGTTCTCTTCATAGGAAGCATTGTGTTGCTGTTTTGCCTGATTCTCATGATTACAGCCCGCCAGGCGCGCGGGGCCATTGGCCTCTTCATACTGGCTATCCTCTTCTGTTGCTTCCTGATCCTGCTGATTCCCCTGGTCGTTTTCACCTAAGGAAAGGGGGCCCAAATGAAACCGTCTCTTTGCCTCTACACTTTCGTCCACGGTAAGGCTGTCTGTGTCGGCGTGATCTGTGGGACATCCGGCGGGGCGCTCCGATAACCTCGCAGGCTGTGGCGATTTATAAGTCCTGCCCTCTCATCCCTGGGGGATGAAAGGGGAGATTGGGCGGCGGCCTGCAGCCGCCGCCCAATCTCCCCAATTTCCCCTCCCCATCAGGGGCCGCTGTTGACGTCCCGGCCAGGATGTGCTACAATCGGGGCCGGGAGGGCAGTATGCTGGCAAAACTGGTAAAAGCAACCAGCGACTTCCTTGCCAGAGCACCGGGACTTCTGGTGGTCATCGGCATGGGGTTAATCGGGCTGAACTTCATCCTCCAGTTACTCCCGGCAGGGCCGGTGATCGGCTGGATGGCCCGGACCCACCTCTGGCTCCACGTGGGCCTGCTGCTGAGCCTGTTCGGTCTGCTGGTTGCCCGCGTTTTGTAACGATTCGGACGGTGACTGGAAGTCACCTTTGGAGGCCTGCGGCCGGTGGTCGGCCTTTGCCGCCCACCTTTCTTGAAGAGTGTCGGCGGAGGCCGACACCCGGCACGAAGTGCCCAGGGAGGGATTTCAATCGGCGTCAGTACCATCCGCGGAGCGGTGGATATGAAACCCGTCTCGGAAATGACCTTTGAGGAAGCCTTTGCCGAACTGGAAGAGGTGGTCCGCAAACTGGAGGCAGGTGGATTGACGCTGGAAGAGAGCCTGGTCCTCTACGAACGGGGGCAGGCCCTGGCTGCGTACTGTAACCGGCAACTGGATCAGGCTGAACTGAAGATCAGCCAGTTGGCGCCCAACGGCGCGCTCCTCCCGTTTGAGCCAGCATAAACGGGCCGCTACTTCCCCGTTCATGAACCTGCTTTTCCTGACCTCTCAGGTGCCCTATCCGCCCCGGCAGGGCGGTGCCCTCCGTGCCTGGGGGATGATTTCTGCTCTCGTCCGTCGCCACACTGTTACCATTCTGTCTTTCCACGATGCTGCTGGAGTTCCCCCCTTGCCCCCCGATTTCGGTGACATCTCTCTGGACGTCGTCCCTGAGCCCCCTCCCCGTCCTCTCTCCCGACGTCTGCGTGACCTCCTGTTCAGCCGTCAGCCCGATATGGCTCTCCGGCTGGAAAGTCCCCTCTTTCGCCAGCGTCTGGCTGAACGGCTGGCCGCTCAGCCCTTTGACGCCGTCCACATAGAGGGGATTGAGATGGCGCTCTTCCTGGATGTTCTGGAGCAGGCCCGCCCGCACCCGCTGATGATTTTTGACGATTTCAACTGCGAGTTTCTCCTGCAGAAACGGGCCTTCCTGACCGACCTGCGCCATCCTGCCCGCTGGCACGGTGCCCTCTATTCGCTGGTTCAGTGGAGGCGACTCCGGTGGTATGAGGCCGAAATTTGCCGCCGCGCCGACTGCGTGATCGCTGTCTCCGAAGCGGACGCGGCAGCGCTCCGTTCTCTGGTCCTGGACCTCAGGCCGACGGTCGTCCCGAACGGAGTGGACGTCTCCGCCTATGACCCGAGGATTCCCCCCGCGCCGGGGATGGGGAAAAACGCCCTGGTCTTCACCGGCAAGATGGACTTCCGTCCCAATGTGGACGCGGTGCTCTGGTTTGCTGAGGAGGTCCTGCCCCGCATCCGAGGGCAGGTGCCGGATGCCCGGTTCTGGGTGGTGGGGCAGCGCCCGCATCCCCGGCTGGCGGCCCTGCGGAAAGACCCCGCCATCACGCTGACTGGCTACGTGGAGGATACCCGACCCTACATCGCCGGAGCAACGGTCTACGTTGCCCCGCTGCGCATCGGTGGAGGCACGCGGCTGAAACTCCTGGAGGCAATGGCGATGGAGCGGGCGGTCGTTTCCACCCGCCTGGGAGCGGAAGGGTACGAAGTGCGGGACGGCCGGGAATTGCTCCTGGCGGATGATGCGGAGGCGTTCGCCGCGGCCGTGGTGTCGCTCCTGAGGGACCCGGCCCGCCGGACGACTATCGGCCGTGCGGCCCGCCGTTTCGTGGAGGACCACTACGACTGGTCGGTACTGGCCCCGCGCGTGGAGGCGCTGTATAGAGATCTGTAGCGCAGGCTGTCAGCCTGTGGCGCAGGCTGTCAGCCTGCGCTACCCTATATTGCAACGACTGATCCCGGAGGTCGCCATGAACGAATTCCTTGCGGCAGCGAAAGACAGGCGAGAGAAACTGGTCGTCTGGCGGCGGGATTTTCACCGCCACCCGGAGTTGGGCTACGCCGAGGAGCGGACGGCAGGCATCGTCGCGGCCCATCTGGAGCAGTTGGGCTATCGGGTGCGTACCGGCGTTGGCCGGACAGGGGTGGTGGGGGTCCTGGAAGGGGCCCGACCCGGCCCGGTGGTGATGGTCCGCTTTGATATGGACGCGCTCCCCATCACCGAGGAGACGGGGGCCGAATACGCTTCCACCATTCCGGGCCGGATGCACGCCTGCGGCCACGACGGGCATGTGGCCATGGGGATGGGGCTGGCAGAACTGCTGGCGTTGTATCAGGACCGGATGTCCGGCACGGTCAAACTGATCTTCCAGCCCGCCGAGGAGGGAGGGAACGGGGCCGAGGCGATGATTCGGGACGGCGCGCTGGAGGACCCCCGCCCGGACGTCTTCCTGGCCGCGCACATCTGGACGGACCGGCCGCTGGGTTCGGTGGACATCACCCCGGGCCCGGTGATGGCGGCGGCGGAGCGGTGGACCTGTACCGTTCATGGGCAGGGCGGCCACGGCGCCCTCCCCCACCAGACGGTGGACCCCATCGTGGCGGCGGCCTATATGGTTACGGCTCTGCAGACGGTGGTCAGCCGCAACGTGAGCCCGCTGGAGACGGCGGTGGTGACCGTCGGCGCCATCCACGGCGGCGACGCCTTCAACGTCATCCCCGCCCAGGTGGAGATGACGGGGACCATCCGTACCTACGAGCCGTCGGCGCGGGAGGTGGTGCTCCGGCGGGTGCGGGAGGTGATGGAGGGGGTCGCGGCGGCCTGCGGCGCGCGGGCGGAACTGGAGATCACCCCCCTCACCCCGGCCGTCATCAATGACTACGCGGTGACGTCGGTGGTGCGGCGGGCGGCGGAGGCGGTGCTGGGCCCGGAGCGGGTCACCTCCGGGGAGCGGACGATGGGGAGCGAGGACGCGGCCTTCTTTATGCGGCAGGTGCCGGGGTGCTATTTCTTCATCGGGGCGGCGAACCCGGCCAAAGGTTTGGGCGCGCCGCACCACAACCCCCGCTTTGATTTTGACGAAGAGGCGATGGAAGTCGGCCTGGCCATTCTGGCGCAGGCGGTGGCGTTCTATTTGTTGTGAGGGTTGGGGGGCGGCGGCTATGCCGCCGCCCCCCAACCCCGCAGTCTCTCCAGCACTTCCCTCAGCCGCTCCGGCCAGCCCCGCTCCAGGGGCAGGTAGATGCCCTGCCGGCCCACATGGGCCAGGTCGCCCAGGCGCCGCTGGAGCCGTTCCCGGTCCATGCTCCCCAGCCCGGGCAGGTGCAGGGTCAGGTGGTCGTTCTCGGTGACGATGCGGGTCACGCCCGCATCCCGGGCCAGGACCTTCAGCCGCAGGCCCAGGAAGAGGTGGCGGACGGGAACGGGCAGCGGGCCGAACCGGTCCGCCAGTTCCGCTTCCATTTCCGCAATCTGCTTCTCCCCGGTCAGAGCGGCCAGACGCCGGTAGAGGCGCAGGCGCAGGTGTTCGTCGGGAACGTAGTCCGGCGGCAGGCCCACCGGCAGCGGCAGGTCTATGTGGACGCTGCTCAGCGGCTCCGGCGGCGGGGGACGCCCCTCCCGCCGGGCCCGTAACTCCTCCACCGCGCGCGCCAGCAGGCGGGTGTAGAGGTCAAAGCCGATCGCCGCAATGTGCCCGCTCTGGCGCGTCCCCAGAATCTCCCCGGCCCCCCGCAGTTCCAGGTCCCGCATCGCGATGGAGTAGCCGGCCCCCAGGTCGCTGAACTCCCGAATCGTCTCTAAACGCTGGCGCGCGTCCTCGGTCAGACGGCCCGGCGAGTGCAGGAAGTAGGCATAGGCCCGCCGGGCCCCCCGGCCCACCCGTCCCCGTAACTGGTAGAGTTGCGCCAGTCCGAACCGCTCCGCCCCCTCCACAATCAGCGTGTTGGCATTGGGGATGTCCAGCCCGCTCTCAATGATGCTGGTGCAGAGCAGGACGTCTATCTCCCCGGCGACGAAGCGGAGCATCGTCTCCTCCAACTCCCGTTCCGGCATCTGCCCGTGCGCGATGGCAATCCGGGCCTCCGGCACCAGTCCCTTCAGCCGACGGTGCGCGCCCTCAATCGTCTGCACCCGGTTGTGGACGTAGAAGACCTGCCCGGACCGCTCCAGTTCCCGCAGGACGGCCCGCCGGACCAATTGGGCGTCGTACGGGCCCACGTAGGTGACCACCGGCAGTCGCTCCTCCGGCGGCGTTTCTATGACGCTGATATCGCGGACGCCGGTCAGGGAGAGGTAGAGGGTGCGGGGGATGGGGGTGGCCGTCATCGTCAGGACGTCCACCTCCGTCCGCAACTTCTTCAGCCGTTCCTTGTGGGTCACGCCGAATCGCTGCTCCTCGTCTATGATGACCAGGCCCAGGTCCTTGAAGGCGACATCTTTCTGCAGGAGACGGTGGGTGCCGATGACGATGTCCACTGTCCCCTCCCGCAGTCCCTGCAGGATGCGGGCCTGTTCGGCGGGAGTGCGGAAGCGGGAGAGGTGCTCCACGACGACGGGGAAGGGGGCCAGTCGGTGGCGGAAGGTGGTGTAGTGCTGCTGGGCCAGGACGGTGGTGGGGACCAGGACGGCCACCTGTTTGCCGTCCATGACCGCCTTGAAGGCGGCGCGCAGGGCGACTTCGGTTTTGCCGTAGCCGACGTCGCCGCAGATGAGGCGATCCATGGGACGGGGCTTCTCCATGTCGGCCTTCACCTCGGCGATGGCGCGGGCCTGGTCGGGGGTCTCCACGTACGGGAAGGCGGCCTCCAGTTCCGCCTGCCAGGGGGTGTCCGGGCTGAAGGCGTGACCGGGGGCCAGTTCCCGCGCCGCGTAGAGTTCCAGCAGTTCCCGCGCCACTTCCTCCACGGCCCGGCGGGCGCGCGCCTTCACCTGCCCCCACTCGGCGCTGCCCAGACGGCTGAGGGCGGGGGGCGTCTCGTCCGCGCCCACGTACCGGCTCAGTCGGTCCACCTGATAAATGGGGACGTAGAGCCGGTCCCGCCCGGCGTACTCCACCAGCAGGTACTCCTGCTCTTCCCCGCTCACCGTGAGGGTGACCAGTCCCCGGAAGATGCCGATGCCGTAGTCTTCGTGGACGACGTAGTCGCCGGGGGTGAGGTCGGCGTAAAGGGATTCGGGGGCAATCCGGCGGCGGTGGAGCGGGCGGCGGGGCTCCGGCATCCGCCAGCCGAAGATTTCGGCGTCGGTGAGGAGATGGGCCCTCACTCCCACCCCCGCCGCCTCCGGCGGCTTCCCCCTCCCCCTCTCCCGCAAAGCGGGAGAGGGGGAGGGGGGCAGGGGGGAGGGGGTGAGGACAAACCCCTCCTCCAGCGCCCCCAGGACGAAGGTGAGGGGGCGACGGGGGGCTTCGGGCAGTCCGTCCACCGGCAGGGTCGGGTCGTGGCGCTCGCTCCAGACCTCCGCCAGCCGCCCGGCCTGCCGACTGACCAGGACCACCCAATCGCCCGCGCGGAGCGCGCGTTCCATATCCTTCATCAGGTCGCCCAGGTCGCCGCCGTAGCGGGGGGCCGGGTGGAAGCACAGGGCGAGATCGCTGGCGACTTCTTCCTCGCCGTGCCCCAGGACCAGGTGAGGGCAGTCGGTGAGGTATTCCTGCCATTCATCCCAGGTCAGGTACGGGATGGGGTAATCGGGGGGGATGAGGCCCTCCGCCTCCGCGGTCCGGCGCAGGTCCACCGCCTCCTCCTCCAGTTCCGCCCAGGCGTCCCGGCACTCCGCCGGCTCGTCCACCACCCGCAATCCGTCGGCGGGGAGATAGTCCAGCGGAGTGGCGGGGTGGGTATAGAGGTAAGGCAGGTAGAATTCCAGGCCGGGGAAGGGGGCGCCGGAGGCCAGCCCCTCCCGGTGGGCGGCCAGTTCCCCGGCGATTTCGGGGGGATGGGGGGCGTTCAGCCAATCCAACAACGTAGGGGCAGAGGCAACCACAGGGGGGGCAACCGCAGGTGGGGCAACCGCAAGGGGGGCAACCGCAAGGGTTGCCCCTACATCGTTGCCTGTAGGGGCAGGGCTTGCCCCTGCCCCCGGGCTTGCCCCTGCCCCCGGGGCGGGCGCAAGGCCCGCCCCTACAATCCTCAGGCCGTGGCGGGGGAGTGCCTCCCGCGCCGGGATAATGGTCACCTCCTCCAGCCGTTCGGCGGAGCGCTGGGTGGCGGGGTCAAACCGGCGGATGGACTCCACGTCGGGGCCGAAGAGTTCTATCCGCACGGGCCCTTCCTCGCCCGGGGGGAAGATGTCCAGGATGCCGCCGCGGTGGCTGAACTGGCCGGGCATCTCCACGACGCTGACGGGCTCGTAGCCCAGGCCGGCCCAGCGGCGCAGGGTGGCCTCCAGGTCCAGGGCCTGCCCGACGCGCAGGGTGTGGGTGCTGGCGCGGAACTCCCGGACCGGGAGGGTGGGTTGCATCAGTGCGCGGGCCGAGGCGACGACAACCAGGCCGGGGGGCGGGTCCAGCAGCGCGCGGAGGACCGCCAGGCGCGCGGCGACGGTCTCGCGCGGCCAGGGGGCGCGCTCGTAGAAGAGGGTGGGAGGTTCCGGCAGGCGCAGGACGCGGGACGGTTCCGGATGCCAGTCCGTCAGGGACTGGTGGAGGGCGCGCGCCCGCGCCACGCTGCCCGTGACCAGAAGGATGGGGCGCTTCAGGTCGCGGGCCAGCGCGGCCACCACGGCCGGCCGGGCGGAGCGGAGCAGGCCCAGCGGCGGGGGAAAGTCGCCGCTGCCCACTTCCTCTCGCAAATCCCTGTATGCCGGCAGGTCACTCAGCCAGGAAAGGAGACCGGAGACGGTCATAATGGACGATGGGCGACAGACGATGGACTATCGCGTATCATTTCATTGTACTACAGATCGCGGGTTGGGCAACATTAGACTTCATCGGCAACAGGACACAGATAGACACAGATGATGCGGGTTTTCACGGATTCTTATCCGTGCCCATCCGTCCAACCCGTGTTCATCCGTGTGCTGTTTGAATAGGACACGGATGGGCACGGATGGTACGGGTTTTCACGGATTCTTATCCGTGCCCATCCGTCCAACCCGTGTTCATCCGTGTGCCATTTGAATAGGACACGGATAGGCACGGATGGTACGGGTTTTCACGGATTCTTATCCGTGCCCATCCGTCCAACCCGTGTTCATCCGTGTCCTGTTGGAATGGGACACGGATGGATACGGATGCACATTGAGCAATCGGCAATAGACGATCAGCGATCAGCGATAAGCGATTAGCGATAAGCGATTCGCGATAAGCGAATTGACGTTCTGGCCGTTCCGGTGTATCATAAAGGCCTAATGGAGTCGCAAGTGCTGATCAAAGTGGCGCCGTCCATTCTCTCCGCCGATTTCGCCCGTCTGGCCGACGCGGTGGCCGAGGCGGAAGCGGCGGGGGCGGATTATATTCACGTGGATGTGATGGACGGCCAGTTCGTGCCCAATCTCACTGTTGGACCGCCGGTGGTGGCAGCCATCCGCCGGGTCACCCGGTTGCCGCTGGACGTCCACCTGATGATGGTCCAGCCCGAGCGGCATCTGCGGGCATTCGCCGACGCTGGCGCCAACATCCTGACGGTGCAGGTGGAGGCCTGTGTGCATCTGCACCGAGTCCTGCAAACCATTCACGCGCTGGGGATGCAGGCCGGTGTGGCGCTCAACCCGGCCACCCCGCCCGTGATGATCAGCCAGGTGCTGACCGATCTGGACTTGGTGCTGGTAATGACGGTCAACCCGGGGTTCGGCGGGCAGGTCTTCATCCCGACGATGGTCCCGAAAATCGCCGAAGTGCGGCGGATGCTGGATGAGGCCGGCAGTCCGGCCGAACTGGAGGTAGACGGGGGGATCAATCCGGAGACGGCGCCGCTGGCGGTGAGGGCCGGGGCGCGGGTCCTGGTGGCCGGAAAGGGGATTTACGGCGCCGGGATGGGGATAGAAGCGGCAATTCGTGTCCTGCGGGAGTCGGCGTTAAAAATGGAACAGCCTCACATAGAGACACAAAGAGCACAAAGAAACTGAAAAACTTTGTGCCTTTGTGTCTCTGTGTGAGAATTACGCGCCCTTGTTCAGCGTGCGCAGGCAACGGGTGCAGACCCAGAGCCGACGGGTTTGCCCGCCTAGCGTCACGCGCACCCGGTGAACATTGGCATCAAAGCGACGCTTGGTCGCCCGGTTGGAGTGGCTCACATTGTGCCCGAACTGGGCGCCCTTGCCGCAAATATCACATTTCGCCATTCGTACCTCCTTTGAACTTATCACAAAGAGCACAAAGGATACCATAAAATACTTCTAAAATCATTGGGCCCTTCGTGTCCTTTGTGGTTTTCAACGAGAATGCGGCGCAATCATACCACAGGAGCAGGTTTTGTGCAAATACTTGAACGACACAAAACGCAAAAGGGAGTGAGGATGAAAGAGACGGTTCAACCCAAAGGCCGCATAGAGGTCTCACCGACCGCAATCGCCAGCCTGGTTCACCAGGCCGTCACCTCGTCGTATGGGATTGTGGGCACCGTTCCCAAGAATCTGGCGACGGGCATCGCCGACGCTCTCTCTGGTGGCAGTCATCGGGGCGTCGTCGTCCAGGTGCGGGACGGGAAAATCATCATCCACCTCTACGTGGTGGTGGAGTACGGAACACGCATCGCCGCCGTCGCTCGCAGTGCGATGAATGTAGTGAAGTACACGGTGGAGAAAAGTTTGGGCATTCCCGTGGCGGAGGTAAACGTTCACGTGGAGAAGATTCGCATCTCGGACCTGGATTGAGGGGGGAATTGCGGTGACCGATGCAAGCGTCGTAGATGGGGAACGGTTCAAGCGATTGGTGTACGCCGGCCTGATCTGGCTGCGACAACACCAGGAGGAGATCAACGCGCTCAACGTCTTCCCGGTGCCCGATGGCGATACCGGCACCAACATGGTACTGACGATGCAATCGGCCTGGGAGGAAGTGGCTGGCGTGGATGAGAACAACGTGGGGAAGGTGGTCCACCGGGTAGCCCATGGCGCGCTGATGGGGGCGCGCGGCAACTCTGGCGTCATTCTCTCTCAGATATGGCGCGGGATGGCCCGCCACCTGGACAATAAGGAATGGCTGACGGCGTCCGACCTGGCGGCCGCGCTGGAAGAAGGGGTCCGGACGGCCTATAAGGGGGTCATTCGTCCGGTAGAGGGCACCATTCTGACCGTCGCGCGGGAGGCCGCCGAGGAGGCGTCTCTGGCGGCTGGACGGACGACGGACCTCAGCGTTGTACTGGAGCGGGCTGTCCGCCGGGCCTGGGATGCCCTCGCCCGCACACCGGACCTGCTGCCGGTCCTGGCGGAGGCCGGAGTGGTGGATGCGGGTGGGCAGGGACTCTGTGTGATTCTGGAGGGGATGATGCGAGCGCTTCGGGGAGAGGTGTTGGGTGAGACAGCGGCCGCGGCGACCGTCGCCGGACCTGCTTTTGCGGCGGAAGCGGTTCCTGAAGAAGAATACGGCTATGATGTGCAGTTCCTCATCGTCGGGCAGAAACTGGATGTGGAGGCCATCCGGCGGGATATAGACGCGATGGGCACCTCTACGCTGGTCGTCGGGGATTCGGAGATGGTTAAAGTTCACGTCCACGTCCCGGACCCGGGGGTCCCACTCAGTTATGCTGCCCGGCTGGGCTCGCTGCGGGACGTGGTGGTGGAGGACATGCAGGCCCAGTACCGGGAGTTCGTCCGCGCGCGGGAGCAGGCACGACCTACCCCGGCCATGATGGTCTCCGGAGCACCGCCGCGCGAGGTCGGCGTGGTCGCGGTGGTGTCAGGGGACGGTCTGGAGAAGGTCTTCATGAGCCTGGGCGCGTCCGCGGTTGTCCCCGGCGGTCAGACGATGAATCCCAGTACGGAGGAAATCCTGCGCGTGGTGGAGGGCCTGCCGACGCCGAAGGTGGTCATCCTGCCCAATAACGGCAACATTATTCTGGCGGCCCGTCAGGCCCAGGAACTGAGCCAGAAGGAGGTGGCTGTGGTGCCCACCCGCAGTATCCCGCAGGGTGTGGCGGCGCTGCTGGCCTTTAACCACCAGGCCGACCTGGAGGAGAACGCCGAAGCGATGGCCCGCGCGGTGGAGGATGTCCGGACCGGGGAGGTGACGACGGCGACCCGGGACGCGAAACTGAACGGGGTCACGGTGCGGCAGGGGCAGATCATTGGCCTGGAGGACGACCAGTTGGTCGCCTCGGGAGACACGGTGGACGAGGTGGTGGAGGCGCTGCTGGACCGGATGGGCGTGGCCGACCTGGAAATCGTCACCCTGTACTACGGAGCGGATGTCCGGCAGGAGGAGGCTGAGGCTCTGGCGGCCCGTCTGCAGGAGAAGTACCCCGACCAGACTTTTGAGGTCGTCTACGGCGGCCAGCCGCATTATTTCTACATCCTCTCTGCGGAGTAGCACAGGATTTACCCTGTATTTGCAGGATAAATCCTGCGCTATCTCTTTTCTGCGACCTGCGACCTGCGACTTGCGACCTGCGACCTGAGGAGGTGTTGTGGCACCTGTACGAGTGGTCACCGACGGCGACGCGTATCTGCCTGCAGCCTGGACGCGGGATACGGACATCACCGTTGTCCCGCTCACCGTCCAGGTCGGGGATGAGGTCTATCGGGACCGGGACGGTTCGCGGAACGAAATTCTGCTGGACCAGATGGCCCGGGAGCGGGTCCGGCCGATGGTGGTCGGGCCGACGGTGGAGGAGTTGGAAAAGGTCTATGCCCGCCTGAGCCGGACGACGGATTCCATTCTCTCCATTCACTCCTCGGGTCCGCTGAGTCCGATTGTGGAGAACGCCCGGCAGGCGGCGATGTCGTTTCTCGGTCGGTGCGATATTATGGTTATGGATTCCCAGTGTACTTCCTTCGGCCTGGGGATTCTGGTGCGGGAAGCGGCCCGTATGGCCCGGGCTGGCCATTCGCTGGGCCAGATTGTCCGCCACATCCGGGGGATGATTCCGCATATTTATGTCGTGATGTTCACCGATTCGCTGGATTACCTGCAACGTAGCGGACGGATCAGCCGCTCCCAGTGCATTCTGGGGACCATGTTGGGCATCCGGCCCTTCCTGTCTATGGAAGAAGGGGAGATTATCCCGATGGAGAAGGTCCGCAGCCGGGAGAAGGGGCTGGATAAACTGATTGAGTTCGCCAGCGAGTTTCTGAGGGTTCAGGAGATGACGATTCTCCAACCGGTCTCCTATCCGACCAACGAGACGGCGGTCCTGCAGGAGCGGCTGGGGGCGATGTTCCCCCGGGCGGCGCCGTTTCCGATTCTGGTCTATGGCCCGGTTCTGGCATCCCACGTCGGTCCGGATGGCGTGGGGCTGATTGTGTATGAGGGAGTGGGGGAAGAGTAATAGCATTGGACACTGGCGGAGGGAAGAAATGGAGAAATTAATCCTGGAAGTTCCGGCAGAAGTTGTGGACGCCGCACGATTGCCACCGGGTGAGATAGAGCGAGAGTTTCTCAAGGAACTGGCTTTGGCATTGTACCAGCGGGGGGTATTATCTCTGGGCAAGGCCAGACTTCTGGCTCAAATGACTCGCTGGGAATTTGAGGAACTGCTGGGGCAACGGGGAGTTTTGCGCCACTATACGCAAGCGGACCTGGAAGAGGATATGCAATATGCCCTCGGTAGTCGCTGATTCTTCCGTATTAATCCACCTGGCGGCTATTGGTCGCTTGAGCCTGCTCAGGGACTTCTACGAGAAGATATGGATTCCGCCAACAGTATGGAAGGAGGTTGTAGAAGAAGGGTACGGCAGACCCGGCGCGCGGGAAGTGGAAGTGGCTTTTTACAGGGGTTGGATAGAAGTTGTTGCACCCGCGAACCAACCTCTCGTGGAATTACTGAAGCGGGATTTGGATGCTGGAGAAGCCGAGGTCATCGCTCTGGGGCTTGAGCGCGAAGACAGTCTGATATTGTTGGATGAATCCGAAGGGCGCAGGGCCGCTGAACGGTATGGGTTACGAAAGACAGGGACTATCGGAATCCTGATGCGAGCAAAGAGAGAGGGAAAAATTTCCTCTTTGCAAGCGGAACTTGATGCTCTCCGTCGTCAAATGTTCCGGATAGACGAGCAACTCTACGAGCAGGTTCTACGCGTTATGGGTGAGGGAGAATCGGGATGATGTCTCCGCGCATCCGTATCCTCACCGACAGCACGTCCGACGTGCCGCCCGAACTGGCCCGTCAGTTGAATATCACCGTGGTTCCGGCGTATGTCCAGATAGAGGGCCAGAGTTTGCGGGACGGGGAGCAGATTGCGCGCGAGGAGTTCTACCGCGGGCTGCCCTCGCTGACGAAAGTGCCCACTACCGCCGTCCCGTCGGCGTATGAGTTCGCCGCCGCGTTCCGGAGTCTGGTCGGGCAGGCCGACGAGGTCATCGCCATTCTGCTGGCGGGCGCGCTCAGCAGCATGATCTCCGTCGCCGAACTGGGGGCGCGGGAGGTGCCGGAACTGAAGGTCCACTTTGTGGACTCCCAGCAACTGGCGATGGGCATCGGCTGGCAGGTCATCATGGCCGCCGAGGCCGCCGCCCGAGGGGCCAGCGCGCAGGAAATTCTGGCTATGCTGGAAGACATCCGGCCACGCATCCGTATCCTGGCGGTGCTGGATACGGTCAAGTATCTGGTCCACAGTGGGCGGGTTTCCTGGGCGAAGGCGTTCGCCGCGCGCATGCTGGACATCAAGCCGCTGATTGAGTTCCGCCAGGGGGAAGCCATTCTGGTGGGGCAGGTGCGCACCCGCCGACGGGCGATGGAGCAACTGTTGGAGATGCTGACCAAACTGGGCCCTCTGGAGCGGCTGGCGGTCATCCACTCCTGCGCGCCCGATTGGGAAGTCTTCCACGACCATGTCCAGGCCCTCTTTCCGGGTATGGAGGTCCCCGTCAGCGAAATCGGGCCCGTCATCGGCACCCACATCGGCCCGGCCGCGCTGGGGGTGGCGGTGATTCTGGGTCGTTGAGAGAGTCTGTATGCCCACACCCGTTGACACGCTGAAAAATATCCTCCTTTTGGAGAGAAAGGACCACGAATGCAGAGACCGGGCCGTCATCGGCGGCCTGGCCCGGTTTGCCGATACCTGGTTGCGGGAGGCGGGCCGCACCTTCGGCCCCGAAGCGACCGCATGGGTGGGCGAAATTGCCCGAAGGCTGCGGGATTACAGTGCCCGCCCTCCTCAGGAGCGGCCACAGGCTCTGGAAGAACTGCTGCGGCTGTTGGAGGCCGGTCCCCAGAGTATGCCTGTAGAGTCCATGCCTGGCCCGTCTGCCGTGGAGCCGGCTGTCTCCCTGCCCGGGGAGCCGTCGGCCGGCGCGCCGACCGAACCGATACTTGCGCCCCCAGCACCCCCGGCCCCGCCAGCCCAGCCCCGCGCGACCACCGTGCCCGAGCGGCGGCCCGCGCCGCCCCCCACCGAGGAACCCCCGGGCCTGAAGGCCCCCCTCACCGCCATTCGGGGCGTGGGGTCCAAACAGGCCGAACGGCTGGCCCGCCTGGGCCTCCGCACCATCCGGGACGTCCTCTATTTTTTCCCTCGCCGCTACGATGATTACTCCTGCCTCAAACCCATCAACCGGCTGGAATACGGCGAGGAAGTCACCATCATCGCCCGCGTCTTTGAGGCCGGGACCCGGGAGAGTCGCGGCGGGATGCCCATCTTCAAGGCCATCCTGACCGACGGCACCGGCTTCATTGAGGCCACATGGTTCAACCAGCCCTTCCTGAGCGAACGGATCCGGCCCGGACAGCAGATTGTGGTCAGCGGACGGGTGGATGAGTACCTGGGCCATCTCTGTTTCACCTCCCCGGAGTGGGAGTACCTACAGCCGGAACTCCTTCACACCGGGCGGCTGGTCCCCGTTTACCCCCTCACTGAGGGCGTCAACGCCAAATGGCTGCGGCAAATGGTCCATCGGACGGTGGAGTACTGGGCACCGCGCCTGCCGGACCACCTGCCGCCGTCCCTGCGGGAGGAGTACGGTCTGGTGGACCTGAGCACTGCGCTGCGGCAGGCCCATTTTCCCGACGACCGGAAGGCCCTGGAGAAAGCCCGCTACCGACTGGCCTTTGACGAACTCTTCATCTTCCAGTTGGGCATCCTGCGCCAGCGGCAACTCTGGCGCGCCGTGCCCGGGCGGCAACTGCCGGTGGATCCTTCCATGCTGGATGCCTTGCTGCAGAGCCTCCCCTTCCCGTTGACAGGCGCCCAGCGGCGGGCACTGGAGCACATTGTCTCCGACATCTCCTCCCCCCACCCGATGAACCGTCTCCTTCAGGGCGACGTCGGTTCGGGCAAGACGGTGGTAGCGGCGGTCGCCATGGCCCTGGCGGTGGCTGCGGGCGCCCAGGCGGCCATGATGGCCCCCACGGAGATTCTGGCTGAACAGCACTACCGCACCCTCTCCGCCCTGTTTGCCCGCTTCCCGGGCCGGCCCATCCGGGTCCGTCTGCTCACGGGCAGCGTCACCGGCGCGGAACGGGAGGCCATCTACGCGGGCCTGGCCGACGGCTCCGTGGACGTCGCCGTGGGCACCCACGCGCTCATCCAGGAGTCGGTCAACTTCCACAACCTGGCCCTGGTGGTCATTGACGAACAGCACCGTTTTGGGGTCCGTCAGCGGGCGGCGCTGCGGCAGAAAGGCTACAACCCGCACCTGCTGGTGATGACCGCCACGCCCATCCCCCGTTCCCTCCAGTTGACCATCTGGGGCCATCTGGATGTCTCCGTGATAGACGAGATGCCGCCGGGCCGCCAGCCCATCACGACGCGGGTCATCATGCCCCGGGAGCGAGAGCGGGCCTACGCCTTCGTCCGCAGCCAGGTCGCCAAAGGACGCCAGGCCTTCATCATCTGCCCGCTGGTGGAGGAATCGGAGAAGATTGAGGCGAAGGCCGCCGTGGAGGAGTACGAACGGCTGCGACGGGAAGTTTTCCCCGACCTGCGCCTGGGCCTTCTGCACGGGCGGATGAAGGGCGAGGAGAAAGACGCCGTGATGTCCGCCTTCGCCCGGGGGGAACTGGACATCCTGGTGGCGACGTCGGTGGTGGAGGTGGGGATTGACGTCCCCAATGCCACCGTGATGCTGGTGGAGGGAGCCGAACGGTTCGGCCTGGCTCAACTCCACCAGTTCCGGGGCCGGGTCGGTCGGGGTGAGCATCCCTCCTACTGCCTGCTGGTGGCTGAATCCGCTTCCGCCGAGGCGGAGGAGCGGCTGCGGGCCGTGGAGGCCACTACCGACGGCTTCGTCCTGGCCCAGAAGGACCTGGAACTGCGCGGGCCCGGCGAGTTTCTGGGCACCCGTCAATCCGGCCTGCCCGACCTGAAAATGGCCTCCATCGCCGACCTGCGGCTTCTGGAGCGGGGGCGGGAGGCCGCCGCGCGCTTCCTGGAGATGGACCCCTCAATAGAAAAGCCGGAGCACCGTCTGCTGGCCCGTCGGGTGGCGGACTTCTGGGCCTCTGGTGAAGGAGAAGTCAGTTGAAACGCATCCGCGAACCCAGAATCCACGAGCAAAGGAGACATCTCATGTGTCGCGCTCTCTACCCCGGTACCTTTGACCCCATCCACTTCGGCCACATGGACATCGCCATCCGCGCGGCAACTATCTTTGATGACCTGGTCGTGGGCATTTACGACCGGCCTTCCAAGAGTTTGCTCTTCTCGCTGGAGGAACGGATAGAACTGGCCCGAGAGGCCCTGAAGGACATGCCCAATATCCATGTCCTCCCTTACGGCGAACTGACGGCAGAATTCGCCCGCCACATCGGCGCCAAAGTCATCGTTCGGGGACTGCGGGTGGTCAGCGATTTTGAGTGGGAGTACCAGATGTCTCTGACCAACCGGCAACTGGCTCCAGAGATAGAATTTGTCTGCCTGATGACCCGACAGGAGCACGCGTTTCTCAGCTCCAGTATCCTGAAAGAAGTGGCGCTCCTGGGCGGCGACGTGACCCAAATGGCTCCGCCCAACGTTGTCGCCGCGCTGGCCCGGAAGCGCGCTGAACTGGAGCAACAACGGGGCCCCGCCCCTCTGGTCTCGCTGCGAGATTGACGACAGACGACAGACGACAGACCACAGACGACGTACGACGGTGGTCCGTGGTCTGTGGTCCGTGGTCTGTGGCCAAAATACACGCGAGGTGGAGTATGGACATCCTGCACCTGGTGGACCGGCTGGAAGAGACGGTGAAGAAAAGCCACCGACTGTTCTTCTCACCGATTCGGCTGGTAGACGAACGGCGGATTATGGCGCTGGTGGAGCAGATGCGCATCTCCATTCCCGAAGAGGTGCGCCGCGCCCAGCGGTTGAACCAGGAGCGGGAGCGCATCCTGGCCCAGGCGCGTGAGGAGGCGGAGCGACGGGTCCGGGAGGCCGAACAGCGGGCGGCGGAACTGGCCGCCGAGCACGCTGTCGTCCGCGCCGCCGAGGCCCGGGCCGCCGCCCTCCGCGAGCAGGCGGAACGGGAGGCCAGCGCGCTGCGCAAAGAGGCCGACGAGTACGTCTTCAATGTCCTCTGTCAACTGGAAGAGGAACTGCGCCGTACCCTGCGCGTCGTGGAGAACGGCCTGCGGAAATTGCAGAAGGATGAAGTAGGGAGTAGGAAGTACGGAGTAGGGAATTATGGAGGCTGTCCGCCTGCTCCACTTCGCTGACCTGCACATTGGCATTGAGAACTACGGGCGCCTGGACCCGACCACCGGCGTCAACAGTCGGGTGCGGGATTTTCTGGACCGGCTGGATGAGGTGGTGGAGTACGCCCTGAACCACGAGGCCGACCTGGTCATCTTCGCCGGCGACGCCTACAAGACCCGCGACCCCAATCCCACCTACCAGCGGGCCTTCGCCCGACGGGTAAAGCAACTGGCCGATGCCGGGATTCCTGTCCTTCTCCTGGTGGGCAACCATGACCTGCCGACGATGCCCCAGCGGGCGTCCACTGTGGACATCTTCCACACTCTGGCCGTCCCCAACATCTACGTGGGCCGGGAGGAGGCGCTGCTGCGCATCCCGACCCGGCGCGGCCCCGTCCAGGTGGGGGTGGTCCCCTTCCCGGTGCGCCAGCGGCTCTTGGCCCACGAGGAGTTCCGCGGGCTCTCGCTGGAGCAACTGGACGAGGCGCTGCGGCGGATTGTCACCGAGAACATACAGGCCCTGGCCCGGCAGGTGGACCCCGAAAACCCCGCGGTCCTGGCGGCCCACCTCAGCGTCTCCGGCGCGACTTACGGCTCCGAGCGCGGGGTGATGATCGGGCGGGATACGGTGGTCCTCCTCTCCGCTCTGGCCGACCCCGTCTGGGACTACGTTGCGCTGGGGCATATCCACAAGCATCAGAGTCTGAACGGCGACGGATACCCGCCTGTGGTCTACTCCGGCAGCCTGGAGCGGATAGATTTCGGCGAGGAGCGGGAGCCCAAGGGCTTCTGCTGGGTCCAGTTGCGGCGCGGGGAGACGACCTGGGAGTTTGTGGAGGTCCGCGCCCGCCGTTTTGTCACCGTCCGGGCCGACCTGCGGGGGGAGGCGGAGCCGCTGGCCGCGCTGCGGCGGGCCGTCGCCGCCCACGACCTGCGGGATGCCGTCGTCCGCGTGGAGATGAAACTGCGTCCGGAGCAGGAGCGGATAGTCCGGGACGCCGACGTGCGCCCCCTGCTGGCGGAGGCGGCCTTCGTGGGCGGCATCAGTCGGGAGGTGGAACGGCCGGCGCGCCTGCGTCTGGGGACGTTGCGCCCGGAGGAACTCACTCCGTCGCAATTGCTGGAGCGGTACCTGGAAGCAAAAGAGGTCCCTCTGGAGCGACGCCGGGAGTTGCTGGCGGCTGCAGCGGAGATTTTCGGCGGTATGGATTACGGAGTACGGAGTACGGGATAGTGTACACCGTCATTCTCGTCCCTTCTACCAGCCATGCCCTGCGGGCGGAGAAGATTCTGCGGACGGCGGGCATAGATTGCAAACTCATCCCGGTCCCCCGCCACCTCAGTTCCGATTGCGGCATCTGCGTCCGCATCCCGCGCGCGGCCCGGGACGCCGCCTGTGCCGCCCTGCAGCAGGCCAACCTGGATGTGGAATCCGTCCACGACCTGTGATGGGAAAGATGGCCACCAAGGCGCAAAGACAGGAAGGGAAAATTAACAATAAACTCTTCGTGCCTTTGTGTCTTTCGTGGTGAAAGCCGTTCGGGAGGCCCGATGAGCGATTTTTTGTTCCCCGAATCCCTGGATGAACTGGACCCGAGTGTCGCCCAACTGATTGACCTGGAGGAAGAGCGGCAGGCCCGTAAACTCATCATGATCCCCTCGGAGAGTTACACCCCGCGCGCGGTTCGGGAGGCGCTGGGGTCCGTCTTCACCAACATCTACGCCGAGGGCTACCCACTCCCCGAAACCCGCTGGATGACGGAGGATCAGATTCTGGACTACGAGGCCCACATGGCCTTCTATCGGCGCTACGGCGACCTGCGCTACTACATGGGCGTGGAGTACGCCGACGTCGCCGAGGCGCTGGCCCGTCGGCGCTGCGCCGAGGCCTTCGCCACCGAAACCGTCCCCGCCGACCGTATCTACGTTAACGTCCAGCCTCTCTCCGGCGCGCCGGCCAACATCGCCGTCTACGAGGCGCTCCTCAAGCCCGGCGACGTCATCATGGGCATGAGCCTGACCCACGGCGGGCATCTCACCCACGGCGCCCCCGCCAACGTCTCCGGCCAGCGCTACCGGGCCGTCTTCTACGGCGTGGACCCCCGCACGGAACTCCTGGACTACGACCAGATAGAGGCCCTGGCGCTGGAGCACCGTCCCCGCATCATCATCGCCGGATACACGTCCTACCCGCGCGTCCCGGACTGGGCCAAGTTCCGGGAGATCGCCGACCGGGTGGGGGCCTACCTGCTGGCGGACATCGCCCACACCGCCGGGATGGTGGCCGCCGGGGCCTACCCCAGCCCGCTGGGTTATGCCCACGTCGTCACCTTCACCACCCACAAGACCCTCTGCGGGCCGCGCGGCGCCTGCATCCTGACCACCGACCCGCTCCTGGCCCGCCGGATTGACCACGCTGTCTTCCCTGGCCTGCAGGGCGGGCCGCACGTCAACACCTTCGTCGCGATGGCGGTGGCCTTCCGGCTGGCCCGGACGGAGAAGTTCCGTCGCCTGCAACACCAGATTGTCGCCAACGCCCGCGCCCTGGCCCGCGCCCTCACCGAAGAAGGGATGCGCGTTGCCTACGGCGGCACCGACTCCCACCTGCTGGTGGTGGATTGTAAGACCGTCCGCGGCCCCTTCGGGGAACCGCTCCGGGGGGATACCGCCGCCCGCGTCCTGGACCTGGTGGGCATCGTCTGCAACCGCAACACCCTGCCGGGGGACCCGTCCCCCGCGCTGGCCAGTGGCATCCGACTGGGCACCCCCTGGGTCACCCAGCGGGGGCTGAAGGAGCCCGAAATGGCCGAACTGGCCCGCCGAATCGCCCAGACGCTGAAGTCTATCCGGCCCTACACCTATCCGGGCCGCCACGGCCCCGTCCACCGGGGCAAGGTGGAGTTTGACGCGCTGGAGGAGGCCCGCCTGGCCGTCGCCGATCTGGCCGCCCGCGCGGCAGTGGACTACGAGGTCCGCTGTACGGGTTACCCGCACCACTGCCTGATCACCGACACCCGGCCCCCAGCGGGGGAGTGGGGGATGATAGAACTGGAGGGGAACGCCGTCCTGGCCTTCCTGGGCCATGTTCTGGTGGAGGATATGAGCAACCTGCCGCTGGAGACCTGGCGCCCGGTGACGCTGCTGGAAGCGGACGGACAGTTGATGACCCGGGGGTACGTCTCCCGACCCACTTTTGGGCATCAGCGGTACCGGCTGGTGGTGCCGTCGGCGGCCTTCCAGCGGGTGCTGGCCTGGCTGCGCGCCCTCTCCGATGGCTACGTCCTCTTTGACCCCCAGGACCTGCAGGCCAAACTGCCCGGCCCGGTCGTTGTCCGCAACCTGGGGCCGGCCGCACCGCCGGACGGGCCGCTCCCGGAGGGGCCCTTCGTCCCGCCCCTTTCCCAGAAGCCCTACTACGTGGGCCTTTCCGCCCACCGCCAGACCGAACCGCGCGGAGAGGCGCTCCCGCGGTTTGAGTGGGAACCGTCCGAAGAACCCCCGCGCCGCACTCCCCTCTACGCGGCCCACGAGCAGTTGGGCGCGCACTTCGTCCCCTTCGCCGGGTGGGAGATGCCCCTGCGCTACGGGCCTGTCCTGGACGAGCACCGCGCGGTGCGAGGTGCAGCCGGGCTGTTTGATGTAGGCCACATGGGCATTTTTGAGGTCTCCGGCCCCTGCGCCGCGGCCTTTCTGGACCTGGTGACCACCAACGACGTCAACCGTCTCCGGCCCGGGCAATCCCACTATGGGTTCCTGCTGGACCCCGAGGGGCACGTCATAGACGACATTATGGTCTACATGCGCGCGCCGGGGCGGTACATGCTGGTGGTCAACGCCGCCAACACGGCGAAGGACTGGGCCTGGCTGAACGCGGTGAACGAAGGGCGGGTCCGGATAGACCCGGACCGACCGTGGGCCCGTTCGCCCTTCTGGGCCGAACTGGTGGACGTCCGCGCGCCGGACCAGGAGCACCAGTGGCGGGTGGACCTGGCGCTGCAGGGGCCACGCTCGCGCGACGTCCTGCTGCGCTGGCTGGAAGCCAGCCCCCGGGGCCCCGCTGCCGACGAAATTCGCGGCAAACTCCTGGGGATGGGGCGGACGGAACTGATAGAGGTCCGCTGGCCCTGGCCGGAGGCCCCCGGCGGCGTCTTTGACCTCATCATCGCCCGCACCGGCTACACGGGCGAGACGATGGGATTTGAGATTTTTGTCCACCCGGACTGGGCCCCGCTCCTCTGGGACCTTCTGCTCCGGTACGGAGGACCGGTGGGGCTGCGTCCGGTGGGGCTGGCGGCGCGGGACTCGCTCCGCATTGAGGCAGGGCTCCCCCTCTACGGGCACGAACTGGCGGGCCCCCTGGACATCCGGCCCGACGAGGCGGGGCTGGAAGGGTACGTCAAACTCTACAAGCCCTTCTTCGTCGGACGGGAGGCCTTCCGTCGCCACGCTGCGCAGCGGAAGATGGCCATTGTTCGCTTCCGGCTGGCGGAGAAGGGGGTCCCTGTCCCCAACCAGGGCGACCGGGTGGTGGACCGGCGCGGGCGGGTGATCGGACAGGTCACGTCCTGCGCGATGGATACGGAGGGGTACCTGGTGGGGATGGCCTACGTGGACCAGCGGTTTGCGGAGCCCGGGGAGGACATCTTCGTCTTCGCCGTCTCCCGGGCGCCGTCCGGGAAACCGCTGGAGGAACTGGAACTGGGGGACCGGGTCGCGATGGCCACGCCGGGGAAAGTCCTGGAGCGCTTCCCCCGGCGGTAGAAAGTCAGATCCACGAAGGGCACGAAGGACACGAAGGATACGAAGGGCACGAAGGGCACGAAGCCGGGAACGTTTCGTGGTAACTATGCAGGCCGATGGAAGCCGTCCTCCCTGGGCCCTTCGTGCCAGGTGTCGGCCTCCACCGACACTCTGAGGTCGGCGAAGGCCGACCATCGGCCGCAGGCCCAGGAAGGGTGACTTCAGTCAGCGCTGAATCGTTACGTTTCGTGAATATTTGTGCTCTTTGGGTGACCATCGCGTCCTGTGGTTTGTACAGAACGACTCTCCAGCAGAGATCAGCAGCATAGGAGGAAAAACACGATGGCCGCGCGCCAGGTACTGGCTCTACCTGGAGATGCCGGCCCGTGCCACCCTCACCGACCTGGACGGGTTCCTGCGGGACATCTGGCTGGAGTGCTGCGGCCACCTGAGCGCGTTTGACATCGGCACCGTCCGTTACGAACTGGATATATGAGCCCGACGCTTTAGCGTCGGGCGGAAAGCGTCGGGCAGAAAACTGTTCTCCCGTCGCAGCGTTCAACAGATGGGAGGGATAATATGCGCCACCTGGCTCGTTCCCTGTACCTGATCGTTGTCCTCTCTCTGCTCGTTGCCTTCGGGAAGGCCGCCGGGCCAGCCGTCGCGGAGGGATACCGTCCCGCTGCCGTTTCTCAGGACGATATGGACCACTTCGTCTATCTCCCCCTGGTCCAAAAGGCTCCCAACGCCTGCGAGCCGATCCCGGGGGTGAGTTATCTTTCCCTCTCGGTGGTGGATCGGTATGACCCGCAGAAGCCCCCGCCGGAGAACAACCCGGACTACCGGCTTCTGCTCCTGGGGTACTACCCGGTGGACCAGGCGAAGGGGCTGGTATACTACGATCCGTCCAATGACCCTAACACTCCGCCCCAGTGCACCACCCTGTTTGCCAGCCCCTGGACCCTGACCATTCTTAACACCTATCAGGCCAACGGCTGGGACTGGGAGAACCATCGGCCCATTTCGCCCGCGCCATGGGATTGGCCTCCGGTCTCGGTCATCGGCATCCAGACCACGCCGAAGGCCATCGTGCGGGTGCCCGATAGCAGTTATGTCATCGGGACAGATTGTGGCGACGGGGGGTGCGATGCGCTGGTCCTCTACGCTTCCCAGTCGGAGATCACCCTTCGGTATGCCCGGGAGGACGACGTGTATCCTGGCTACACCGTCCACATCGCGGGCATCTGCGTGGAGCCGTCGTTGCTGTCCCTGTACCAGCAGAATCACGCGGCGGGGCGAGATTACCTCCCCGCCGTGCGGGGCGGCCAGCCCATCGGGCGGGCCTGGAGCAATGAGATTGTCATCGCCATCCGGGATAACGGCCCCTTCCTGGACCCCCGGGATTGCGACAGTTTCTGGAAGGGGTGGTGCCCGTAATTTCTCTCTGCGCCCTCCGCGCCCCTGCGGTAGGATGAAAGGACGGGCGCAGGCTGTTGTAGCGCAGGCTGTCAGCCTGCGTTACCGTTCGTAGTCCGGCACGGAGCGCAGCGGAGTGCCGTTTGCCCTCTGGAGGACCCATGCCCCAACGCCTCTCGGTGATAGATGTAGACCGCTGTGTCGGCTGCCAATCCTGCATGTTCGCCTGCGCGCGGCGGCTGGGAGAAGGCGGACTGGCGGGTGCCTGCATCGGCGTCCGCTCCGCCGGAGGCATCCGGCGCGGCTTCGTCGTCGTGGTCTGCCGGGCATGCCCCGACCCGCCCTGCGCGCGGGTCTGCCCCACCGACGCCCTGGTCCTCCGGCCCCCGGGCGGCGTCCGCCTGCGGGCCGAACTCTGCATCGGCTGCGGCAATTGCGTCGTGGCCTGCCCCTTCGGCGCCGTCTTCTGGGACTCCGCCCAAAAGAAGCCCCAAATCTGCGTCTACTGCGGCTACTGCGCCCGCTACTGCCCCTACGACGTCCTGGCGCTGGAGGAAATTGAGGCCCTCGCTCCTCCCCCGCCCCCTGCGGCGGCACCCCCTCCGGAGGGGTGAGGGCAGGAGGCCCCCATGCTCCCCAATGACCCTCTCCGACGAGTGCTCTACGTAGACCTCTCCCGCCGCCGGTTCTGGGTGGCGGACCGGCCCGACCTCTTTGAAGACGGCCTGGGCGGTACGGGCGTTGCGATCCGCCTGCTGGAAGAGGAGTGCTCGCCCGGCGCCGACCCCCTGGGGCCCGAGAACCCCATCATCTTCGCCGTCGGCCCGCTGGTGGGCCTCTTCCCCATAGCCTCCAAGACGGTGGCGGTGTTCAAGTCCCCCCACACCGGCAACCTGGGGGAGAGCCACGCCGGGGGCCGCTCCGCCGTCGCCCTCCGCATGGCCGGGTACGGCGCGGTCGTCCTCCGGGGCGCCAGCCCCACCCCTGTCTACATCGTCATAGACGGCGATGACGTCTATTTCCGGGACGCGTCGGCCCTCTGGGGACTCCGTTCCAGTGCGACCGTCGGGCGGGTGATCCGGGAGCGGGAGCGTGGGGCGGGGACGCGCACCATCATGCGCATCGGACGGGCCGGGGAGCGGGGCATCACCTACGCCTGCGTGGTCACCGAGACCTACCGCCACTTCGGGCGGCTGGGGCTGGGCGCCGTCTTCGGGAGCAAGAAACTGAAGGCGCTGGTCATTGCCGGGCGGCGCTCCCTCCCCGTCTCCGACCGCAAGGCCTACCGGGAGACCTACGGCGCCATCTTCCGGGCCGCGACCGAATCCCCCCTGATGCAGAAGTACCACGAACTGGGCACCGCGATGAACGTCCTCCCGCTGGATGCCATCGGTGCGCTGCCCACTCGCAACCTCCGGTCGGGCCGGTTTGAGGGGGCGGAGGCCATCTCCGGGGAGAACCTGGCCCGCCACTACCTGGGCCGCCGGGTTGCCTGTGCCCACTGCCCCGTTGCCTGCATCCACTTGGCCGCGCTCCGTCTCCCTTACCCCAACGACCCGTACTTCTACAAGACGGTCATGCTGGGATACGACCATGAGCCCATCTACGCGGTGGGCTCCCTGCTGGGCATCGGCGACGTCGCCGGGATGCTGCAGGTGATGGACGAGACGGAGACGGTGGGGCTGGACGTGATGAGCACGGGCGTCACCCTGGCCTGGGCGACGGAGGCGCTGGAGGGGGGGCTGATCTCCCGGCAGGAGACAGACGGGCTGGCCCTGGCCTGGGGGGACTGGGAGACGTACGTCGGGGCCATCCGGCGCATCGTGGACCCGCCCAACGACTTCTACCGGGCCCTGGGGCGGGGGGTGGAGTACGCCGCGTCGGTCTACGGCGGCGCCGACTTCGCCCTGGCCTTCGGCGGCAACGAGATGCCCGGCTACCATACCGGCCCGGCCGGTCACCTGACCTACCTGACCGGCGCCCGGCACAGTCACCTGGACAGCGCCGGGTACAGCCTGGACCAGCGTGCGGCGGCGAAAGGGGAGACGTTGACACCGGAGGGGGTGGCGGAGGCACTACTGGAGGAGGAGCGCTGGCGGCAGGTGCTGGCCAGCCTGGTCGTCTGCTTCTTCGCCCGCGGCGTCTACACCCCGGAGGTGGTCCAGCGGGCCCTGGCGGCGGCGGGGATGGACCGCTCCGCCGACGACCTGGCCCGCCTCGGCGCGGAGACGCTGGCCCGCAAGCACACCTTCAAGGCCCGCCAGGGCTTTGACCCGGCCCGCCTGCGCATCCCCCGCCGCATCCTGGAGACCCCCTCGCCCCTGGGGACCCTGGACGAGGACTTTCTGCGGCGGGCCATCGCCCACTTCTTTCGGGATGCAGGTTGACATTCATCCTGTTCTGGGGCATAATCGTATTGAGAAGCGGGATGTGGTTGGAGACGACCGGTCAATATGAGTCAGAAACTGGAAATTGGCTATCAGAGAATCTGCGATTGCGAGCCGAACCGTCTGAACTGCCTGACGCCCAAGGAGTGGCTGATGCCAGTTGGGAGTCTGGCGGTTTACTTATGAAGGGCGGGATATTCGGGACAAAAATGTCCATCCGGCGACGTTCCCCATCGCCGGGCCATTGGCGGGGGTGTCGTCCTCATCACCGCAGTGCTGATATGGAGACTTATCGTATTGGGGCAGCGAGTCAATCTGACCCGCACCGGGCCATCCAAAGAGACCGCCGTGGCCCTCCAGGAAGATGGCAAGAGCGTGGGGCTATACGATTATGATACGGGGGAGAGGCTCGCTGCGCCCTTTGCGGAGCAAATAGAAGACATGATCCGGGCTCGTCTGCAATCGGACCCGGAACTGGCCGGAGTAGAGATTGACTTCGGCACAGCCACCGACGGGAGTCTGGAGGTCTGGGTGGATGGTGAATGCTACACCGACATCCATCAGTTACCCGACGAGCGGCTGCGTCGGATTTTCCAGGAAGTGATAGAACTCTGGAGATAGTACCATGCTGACTCCATCGCAACCCAACGGAAACCTGATCGCTGAAACTCGGGCCCGGCCCCTGTCGCCGGCCCGCCAGCGGGCCCAGACGGCCCGCGCCTTCCTGGCCCTGACCAAACCCCTGCAGACGCTCCTCCTGCTGGTGACCGGCCTCTGCGCCTACGCGCTGAGCCGGCCCCGCGCCGTTGCCTGGGGGGAGTTGTTGGCCGCCGCGCTGGCCCTGACCGGCGCCATCGCCGGATGCACCGTGCTGAACATGGTGCTGGATCGGGACATTGATGCCCGTATGGGCCGCACCACCCGCCGCCCGCTGCCGGCCGGTCGCATGAGCGTGCGCGCCGCCGTTTTCTTCGGCCTGGCCCTCTCCCTCCCCGGGCTGGCGCTATCCTGGGCCCTCTCGCCCCTCTTCGGGCTTATCGTCACCCTGGGGTTCGCCATAGACCTGGGAGTGTACACCCTTTGGCTCAAGCGTCGGACGCCCCTCTCCATTCTCTTCGGCGGTATCTCCGGCGGCATGCCCGCGCTGGCTGGGCGGGCACTGGCCCTGGGGCGGGTGGACCTGGTGGGCATCCTGCTGGCCGCCGGGGTGCTCCTCTGGATTCCGGCCCACATCCTGACCCTGGCCACCCACTACGCCCGCGAGTACCACCTGGCGGGTGTCCCCGTCTGGCCCAATGTGTACGGGCCAGCGGCGACCCGGCGGGTGATCGCCGTCGCGACACTCCTGGACGTGGCGGTCCTGGGGACGGCCGGGTGGCTACTCCGCATCCATCCGGCGGCCCTGGCCATGCTGGCGGTGCTCGGGACCGGTCTGGCTGGTCTCAGCGTCGCCGTGCTCGTCTGCCCGACGAAGCGGCTGAACTGGGTGCTCTTCAAGTTCGCCAGCCTATATATGCTGGGTGCTTTCGTTTCCCTGACCCTGGGCACCGTGTTATGAAATTTACCACGAAGATGCAAAGACACAAAGTATAATTAATAATTAAAAAATTAACAATTAACTTTGAGTCTTCGTGTCTCTGTGGTTATTTCTGGATATGAAATTCCCGCCGACCGTCCAGGGCTGTTTCCTGGTGCGGGAAAACCGCTTCCGCGTTCGGGTAGAGGTGGATGGGCATCCCGTCCCGGCCCACCTGCCCAATTCGGGCCGCCTGACGGAATTGCTGACCCCGGGGCGGCCCTGCCGCCTGGTCCCCCATCCCGAACCCCATCGCCGCACCCCGCTGGACCTCCTGCTGGTGGAGTACGCCGGGGTGCTGGTCTCCGTGGATGCCCGTCTGCCCGGACCGCTCTTTGCCGAGGCGGTAAGGGAGGGGTGGTTGTCCCCTTTCTCCAACTTCACGCGGCTGGAGCGGGAAGTGCGCTGTGGGGAGAGCCGTCTGGATTTCCGTCTGGACGGCCCGAACGGCCCCCTGTGGGTGGAGACCAAATCGGTCACGCTGGTGGAGAGTGGAGTGGCCCGGTTTCCGGACGCGCCGACCCTGCGGGGGCAGCGGCACCTCCGCCAGTTGACCGCCCTGGCGGCGAGGGGGGAACGGGCGGCCGTCGTCTTCATCGTCCAGCGGCCCGATGCGGAGGTCTTCATGCCCCACGTCTGGGCCGACCCCGCCTTTGCGGCCGCGCTGGCGGAGGCCGCCCGCGCCGGCGTGGAAGTCCACGCCTTCCGCTGCGACGTCTCCCTGACCCAAATCCACATCGCCGCCCCCATCCCCGTCTCCCTCCCCTGACCCACGTTTCACGTTTTGCGTTTTGCGTTTCACGCTTCACGCATTTGACTCCCTCCCCTCTTTCTGTTATAATTACCCCTGAACATTCTGACCCAACCCGGAGCAACCTATGGCAGGCAAAGGAAAATTCGTCTTCGCCGGACTGCTGATTCTGGCGGCTGTCGTCTATCTTATCGTCAGCAATACTGGGAGCACGGCCCACTACTTTCTCACCATTGAGGAATTGCGGGCCATGGGCGACCGGGCCATTGGCCGCAACCTGACCGTCTCCGGGGCAGTGCTGGGCGATTCTATCGTCTACGACCCCACCATCCCCCAGGTGACGTTCACCATCGTCCAGGTCCCTGCTGACCCGAAAGAGGTCGCGCGCCGGGGTGGGCTGGCGGCCGTCCTCCACGCCGCCGTCAACGACCCGGATGCCCCCCGGTTGGAGGTCGTTTACAACAACGCGAAGCCAGACCTGCTGAAGCACGAGAGCCAGGCCATCATTCGGGGCCGCCTGGGGGAGGACGGGCGCTTCTACGCCGATGAGGTGCTCCTGAAGTGCCCCAGCCGCTACCGGGAAGCGGTGCCGGAGCAGGCAGGGGGACGGTGATGCTGGCCGAGGTCGGCACGCTGAGTGTGGGGTTGGCGCTGGCGACCGCCCTCTACGCGGCCCTGGCGGCTGTTCTCTCTCTTCGCCGGAACGACCCCCGCTGGGCCGAGAGCGCCCGCAACGGTGTCCTCTCCGTTGTGGCGCTCCTGGGCCTGGCCATTCTCCTGCTCCTGGCGGCCTTCCTGACCGACCACTTTGAGATTCGCTACGTCGCCAACCACTCCAGCCGCGCCCTCCCTCTCTACCTGAAAGCCTCCGCCCTCTGGGCCGGGCAGGAGGGCTCGCTGCTCCTCTGGTCGTTCCTGCAGGCGCTGTTTGCCGCGCTGGCCCTCACCTCCACCCTCCTGCCCTCCCCCTCTCCCGCAGAGCGGGAGAGGGAGAGGGGGAAGCCGCCGGAGGCGGCGGGGGTGGGGGTGAGGCCCCTGGCGGCCCTCCTCCTCAACCTCATCACCGCCTTCTTCACCGGCGTCACCCTCTTCCTGAGCAACCCCTTTGTCCCGATGAAGGCTGTCCCCGCCGACGGGCTGGGCCTGAACCCACTCCTGCGACACCCGGGGATGATCTTCCATCCCCCGGCCCTCCTCACGGGGTACGTGGCCCTGGCGGTCCCCTTCGCCTTCGCGATGGCCTCGCTGATAGCGGGGGAGGTGGAGTACTGGACCCGGGCCGTCCGTCGCTGGACTCTGGTGGCCTGGCTCTTTCTGGGACTGGGGCTCCTGCTGGGCGCGCGCTGGGCCTACGACGTTCTGGGCTGGGGCGGCTACTGGGCCTGGGACCCCGTAGAGAACGCTGGCCTGATGCCCTGGCTCACCGCCACTGCCCTTCTTCACGGCATCACAATGCAAGAGGAGCGGCGGGGTTTCCGCATCTGGAACTTCCTGCTGGTTTCTTTCACCTTTGTCCTAGTCCTTTTCGGCACCTTTGCCACCCGCAGCGGGATGATCCAGTCGGTCCACGCCTTCGCCCGTTCCAACCTGGGGCCTTACTTCCTGGCTGCCATCGGCCTGACGCTGGTCGGTTCCCTGGCCCTCATCCTCCGCCGACGGCATTTGCTGGAGGAGCGTCGTCCCTCGGAGAGCCTTCTCTCCCGCGAGGGACTTTTCACCTTAAGTTTGACACTCTTCCTGGTCCTGACGGGTTCGGTGCTGGTGGGGAGCCTCCTGCCCACCCTGACGGAGGCGCTGACGGGTCGCCGCTTTGAGGCCACTCCGGAGTGGTTTGACCGGGTGACCGCGCCCCAGTTTGCCGCCCTGACCCTTGTCCTGGCCCTCTGCCCGGTTGCCGGGAGGCAGAAATTGGAGGCCCGCCGGGTTGTTCCCGCGCTGGTCGGCGGCGCGGCCGTCGCCGGGCTGGCGGCCCTTTCCGGCTTCACCCGTCCCCTCTCCCTCCTGGGCTTCGTCCTGGTGGGCATGGCCCTGAGCGCTGCGCTGACCGAGATCCTCCGGGACGTCCTGGCCCGCAGCCGACGGGAAGGGGAGAACCCCCTGGCGGCTCTGGCGGTCCTGGTGGATCGGAACCGGCGCCGTTACGGCGGGTACATCGTCCACCTGGGCATCGCCCTCATCCTGGTGGGTGTCATTGGCACCCGGATGCATCCCCTGGAGCGGAACCTGAGTCTGGCTGCCGGAGAGCCGGCCCAGGTGGGCCGCTACACCCTGGTCTTTGAGGAACTGGGCCAGGACCTCCTCAGCGACCGGCTGGAGACCTGGGCCGTTCTCTCGGTCTACCGGAGCGGCGCGTACTGGGTGACCCTCACCCCCCGACTGGATCAATACGCCAACTTTGACCAGTCGGTGACGACGCCCGCGCTGCGGGCCGGCCTGCAGGAGGACCTCTACGTTGTCCTGACGGGCTGGTCGGCTGGTGGCGCCGTGGCAACCTTCAAGGTGTTCGTTAACCCTCTGGCTTCTTTCCTTTGGTTAGGAGGACTGGTGTTCCTGGCGGGCGGCGCGGTCGCCTTCTGGCCGTCCACTGCCGGGATGCGGCTCCCGGTCCCTCAGGCCCGCCGCCGGGCTATCGGGAACATTGTGGCGCTGATGGCGGGGCTGGCGGTGCTGGTCGCGGCGGGTGTGGCGATGTGGGGGCCGGGCCACGGCGCAACCTCCCAGCCCTCCGGCCGTCCTCTCCCCGGCCAGGCCGCTCCCGACTTCACCCTGGTCCTGTTGGATGGCTCCACTTTCTCTCTCTCCGACCAGCGCGGGAAGGCTGTGGTCCTCAACTTCTGGGCCTCGTGGTGCCCGCCGTGCGAGGAGGAAGCGCCCGACCTGCAGGCCGTCTGGGAGGAGTACGGGGAGAAAGGGGTGGCCTTTGTCGGCATCGCCTATAAGGACGAGGATGCGGCCGTGCGGGACTTTCTGGCCGGGCACGGCATCACCTATCCTGTCGGCCTGGACCCCACGGGCCAGATCGCCAGCCTCTACGGCATCACCGGCGTCCCGGAGACCTTCGTCCTGGACGCTGAGGGTCGGGTGGTTCGCTTCTACATCGGCCCGGTGACGGCGGACCAGTTGCGGGCCGACCTGGCAGGGCTGGGGGTCCGGTAGAATTCGCCACGAATTTCACGAATTGACACGTTTTTTTATTTAATTCGTGCAATTCGTGGCAACTGCTGTCCAATGAGGTGTCGGATGAGTCCTGGCTCCCTGTTGATCGGATTGGCGCTGGCCCTGGTTGTCGGGGCCTGGCTGGCCCGGCCCTTCCGCCGCGCCGCCGCCCCCGACCGGGCGATAGAGTACTGGGTTGCCCGGGCCCGCGCGGCGGGTGGTGGGCCCCTCGGCGCAGCGGAGGGGCGTCCCGAACCAACGGACGAGGTGAACTTTTGCCCCCGTTGCGGGCGGCGCGTGGGGCCTGAGGACCGCTTCTGCGCCCGCTGCGGCGCGCCGCTCCCGCGACCGTAGAGCGTGGTCACCGCAGAGATTTTACCAAAAAGGTCACAAGGTACTCACGAAGGACGCGAAGGAAAGAAAAAAACCTTCGTGTCCTTGTGGTTTCTACAGACCACGCCCGTTTTCCCAGAGAGTACAGATATGAAGAGATTCATCGCTTTGCTTTTGACCCTTCCCTTTTTGATTGCCTGGGTCCCTGCCCCTCAGGAGGGAGGGACGACGGAGGACCCTTCGCAGATTGTCGTCACCCAACTGCACCTTTTCCTGCAGCGAGCGGAGGGCCGCCTGGTGGTCCGCGAGTTCTATCTGGTCAGCAACACCGGCGACCAGACCTACATCGGCCGGGAAGACCCGCAGACGGGCCGACGGTTCACCCTGATTTTCAACTTCCCGCCCGACGCGGCGGACCTGACCGTCGTGGAGCCTCAGGGGGAGCGCTGGGTGGAGATAGCGGGCGGTTTTGCCGACACGGAGCCCATCCCGCCCGGCGCGGCCCCGCTGGAAATTGTCTTCCAGTACACCCTTCCCTTCGCGGAGGGGATGACCGTGGAGCGGACGTTCCCGGTGCAGGTGGCCTCGCTGGCGGTCATGGCAACGGGCGGCGACCTCGCCGCAGAGGGCAACATGCTTACATCGGGCGGGATTATGGACACCGCCATGGGGCCCATCCAGGTCTATACCGCGGGCCCTCTGGACGCGGGCCGTCCCATCCAGTTCCGCGTGCGGACTGAGCCTCTGCCAGCGGCGGAGGCGGCCCCAACGGCGCCGGTCCGGAACCCCAACCTGGAAATTGTTGTGGGGTTGGTGGCGCTGGCGGTGGCGGTGGGGGCGGCATGGGTCCTCTGGCGTCCGCCAGCCCCAGAGCCCGTCCCGGCGGCCGTCCGCCCGCAGATAGAGGCCATCGCCGCCCTGGATGCCGACTACCAGGCCGGCCGGGTTGAGGAGAAAGAATACCGCCGTCGGCGGGACGCGCTGAAGCGGGAGGCGCTGGAGAAAATGGGGAATGCCGACCCTCTGAGGTCGGCGAAGGCCGACCATCGGCCGCAGGCCTAAGAAGGCTGACTTCAGTCAGCGCATAGCAACCCCGAGCATTGATAAGCCCTACCTGGAGCAGTCCATAGTGTCGGAAGAACCGAAGAGCACGGAAGAGTCGCTGGCGGAGATTGAGAGGAGCCTCTCTGCAGCGGAGTACTGGGAGGAACAGGGGAAGTATGGATACGCTCTGGAGTGGTGTGAGAGGGCCATTGACGGGCTCCGGGCGTATCTGGCCAATGCTTATAACCTGCGGGGGATTCTGCTGGAAGAATTGGGCCGCGACGAGGAGGCAGTAGAGTCGTATCGGCGGGCGCTGGAGATGCGGCTGTATTTTTGTGGTGTATAATTTAGACACCCTTTCTGATCCATCTTAGAACGACCATGAGCCCTGCGACTGTCCAACGGATCAATGTGACCTTTCCCACCTCCCTGCTGGAGGAGATTCGCCGCTACGTCCCCCGACGGGAGCGGAATCGCTTTGTCGTTCAGGCGGCCGAAAAAGAACTGGGGCGGATCAAACGGCGGAAAATCCTGGAAGACCTGCGACACCGACCCGCGTGGGCGGACGAAGACCACCCCGACTTGCGGACAGTAGAGGATGTGGACCGGTATGTCCGCTCCCTTCGCTCATCCTGGGGAAGCCGTCTTTGGGAAGCCGCAGAGGAGAGAGAACCGGGTGGGTGACTATCTGCTGGACACCAATATCCTGATTCTCGCCCTGCGGGGTCACTCCGGGGCTCTGGACTTCCTGCTGGCGCTGGAGCGGGAGGAGAAACGCGCGTTGATCTCGGTGGTGACCCGAGCGGAAGTCCTGACGGGGATGCATCCTCACGAGGAACCGCGAACCCTGGAACTGTTGAATGCCCTGGGGAACCTGCCGGTAGACAGGGATGTGGCGGACCAGGCGGGTCGTTGGGTCTATCAGTATGCCCGCCAGGGGGTCCAACTTTCCCTGCCCGATGCGCTGATTGCTGCCACGGCCTTCCTGCACCACCTGACCCTGGTGACCACCAATCCCCAGCATTTCCCCATCCCCGGACTCCAGGTCCAACCTTTCGTAGCATAATTCCCGGTGAACTCCAGTTATGAACGGTATGGAGGTTTATCACCTCACCAAATCCTTCGGCCCCCACATTGCCCTGGCGGGGGTGACCCTTTCCATCGGCGCGGGGGAATTCGTCACCCTGGTGGGGCCCAACGGGGCCGGTAAAACGACCCTGCTGCGCATTCTGGCCACCCTCATCCGCCCCACCTCCGGCACGGTCCGCATCGCCGGACTGGACCCGGCACGGGCGGGGCCGGAGGTCCGCTGCCGCATCGGCTTCCTCTCCCACCGGACGCTCCTCTACGACGACCTGACTGCCGAGCAGAACCTGCGCTTCTATGCCCGCCTTTACGGCCTCTCCAACGCGTCGGCCCGCATTGACGAACTTCTGGAACGGGTGGGCCTCGCCGACCGCCGCCACGACCTGGTGCGGACTTTCTCCCGGGGGATGCAGCAGCGGCTGGCTGTGGCACGCTCCGTCCTCCATCGCCCGTCCATCCTCCTGCTGGACGAGCCGTACACCGGCCTGGACCCCCACGCGACGGAAGCGCTGAGCGCTCTGCTGGGCGAACTGGCGGGCGAGGGATGTACCATCCTCCTGACCACCCACGACCTGGAGCGCGGGCTGGCGGTGGGGAACCGGGTCGTCGTCCTCTCCCGGGGCCGGGTGGCCTACGATGCCCTCACGGCCGACACCGACCCCGCTACCTTCCCCGAACTCTACCGCCGCCTGACCGGGATGTAACCCTGGCCCGCTGAGAGGTGTTCGGCCTCACAGCGTTCTCCATTTCTAACACAAATTTAATAGACACCCATTGACTTTATGTCCTAACTATGATATAATGGATGTAGAGTAACGGTTCAGGTAGCGCCGACTGAAGTCAGTCTCTTTGGGCATGTTGAGTTCTTTAAAATCGTACCGGGCCCAGGTCTCAAAAACTCATACCCTTTCAGAGAGTTGTTCCGGGCAACTTTTGGCCCTCACCCTTCTCCCTGCCCCCCGGTTCATTGATGTCTCTGAATCATTCGTGTCTCTCGCCCGCTCGCCTGTGGCGGCGGGCGAGGGGAGGGGGGAAGAGGGGTTTTGCGGCGGGCGGCGCAGCCGCCCGCCGCAAAACCCCCTTTTCAATCCCCCCTCTCCCCTGGCCGCAAGGCCAGGGGAGAGGGGGATCAAGGGGGGTGAGGGGTTCATCAAAGCCAGTGAGCGCAGAAAGTGTCAGCCGTGATGGCACTCTGGAGGTACGAGTTTTCAGGACTTTGGGCTTCTGCCCCCGGTACGATTTTAAGAGACTTGACAGGGCCCAAGCCTTTGGTCAGCCTTTGCCGACCAGGTCTCTCATTGATGTGCACATAAGGGTTGTCGGCGGAGGCCGACAACGGGCACGAAGTGCCTATGCAGGACGATTTGAATCGGCCTGAAGGAGGTTCCGTGTACGAGAATCTGGTCTATCTGGATAATGCCGCCGCCACCCGCCTGGACGAGCGGGTTCTGGAGGCGATGAAGCCGTATTTCTTTGACGTCTACGCTGTGGCGACCTCCCAGTTTGGCTACTCCATCGGCCTGGACGCCCGCGAGGCGCTGGATAACGCCCGCACCCGCCTTGCGGCCGCCCTGGGCGCCAACCCTGACGAATTCATCTTCACCTCCGGCGACACCGAATCCAGCAACCTGGCCATCAAGGGCGTCGCTCTGGCGTTGGAGGAGAAGAAGGGCCGCCACATCGTCACCACTCCCATTGAAGACTTCCCGGTTCTCCACTCCGTCCGCGCGCTGGAGCGGCAGGGCTTCCGGGCCACCTACGTCCGCGTGGACGAGACCGGACGGGTGGACCTGGACCACCTGCGGGAGTCCATCACGCCGGAGACTATCCTGGTCTCGGTCCAGACCGCCAACCAGGAAATCGGCACGCTCCAGGAGATCCGCGCCATTGCCGAAATCTGCCGGGAAAAGGGTGTCCTCTTCCATACCGACGCTACCCATGCCTTCACCCGCGTTCCGCTGGACGTGCGGGAGATTCCGGTGGACCTGGTCACCGTCTCCGCGCACACCATTCACGGCCCCAGGGGCATCGGCGGCCTCTACATCCGCAAGGGGACGCCTATCAAGAAAATCCTGGACGGCGGCTTTCAGGAGTTTGACCTGCGCCCCGGTGTGGAGAACATCCCCGGCGCGGTGGGGTTTGCCAAAGCCGTGGAACTGGTCACCCCGGAGGAGACGGCCCGCCTGCAGCGGATGCGGGATCGCCTGCTGGAGCGACTGCTGGGCGAAATCCCCCATACCCGCCTGAACGGCCACCCCGTCCACCGGCTGCCGCACAACGCCAACGTCTCCTTCCGGTTTGTGGAGGGCGAGTCGCTGCTGCTGCATCTGGATATGCGCGGTTTTGCCGTCAGCACCGGCTCCGCCTGCTTCAGCCGCTCCCTGGAGGCCAGCCACGTCATCCTGGGCATCGGCGGCGACCACGAACGGGCCCACGGCTCTGTCCGCTTCACCTTCGGCCGCTACAACAAGGAAGAGGACGTGGACCGGGTGGTGGAGGCCGTGGCGGACATCGTCCGGGAACTGCGCCGCATCAGCCCGCTGGGGAAGGAGTGACAGGGAGCAGGGGCGCAGGGGAGCAGGGGAGCGGAGGAGCAGGGGAGCGGAGGAGCAGGGGAGCGGAGGAGCGGGTAGGGGCGAGGCATGCCTTGCCCGTACGCAAGTCGCACGGAACACGGAATACGCATCACGTTTCAAGTTTTACGTTTCACGGAGGTGAATATGCCACTGCCATACAGTGAGATTGTCATGGAACACTTCCGCAACCCCCGCAACGTGGGGCGAATGGACGACCCCGATGCGAAAGCAGTGGAGGGGAGCCCCGCCTGCGGCGATATGGTCGCGGTCTATCTGAAAGTGGACCCGGAAACCCAGGTCATTACCGACATCAAGTTTGAGTCCTACGGTTGCGCGTCCAACATTGCTACGGGCTCCATCATCACCGAACTGGCGAAGGGGAAAACGCTGGAGGAAGCGAAGAAAATCACCTGGGAAGAAGCATCCCGCGCCCTGGGCGGACTGCCGCCCCTCAAGACCCACTGCGCTGTCCTTGCCGTGGACGGCCTGCACGCGGCGATTGAGAACTACGAGGAGCGGCACGGCCTGGTCAAGGAGCGCCAGCCCACCACCGTGGAGTTTGTCCGCAAGCGCCTGAAGCACGTTATGAACCCCGTCGTCGGCCTGGACATCGTCCGCACGAAACTGGTCAAGGAAATTGAGGTCCAGGACGGTGTGGTGCGGGTGGTGCTGGACCTGCCGCCCGACCATCAGTTCGCCCCCGTGATGAAGGAAGACATTGAGGAGAAACTGGGCCACCGCTGGGATGTGAAGCAGGTCATCGTGGAGTTCGCCGGATAAAGACTGTAACCACGAAGACACCCAGACCCGAAGAAAAAGTTTTAAAAAATTCGTGTCTTCGTGCCCTGGTGGTAGACATGTTCAGGGAGGACACTATGGCCGAGATTCTGGTGGATTGCCGGGGAGAGACCTGCCCGGTGCCCCTGGTGGAGACCCGCAAGGCCATCCGCCAGGCCCAGCCGGGAGACATCATCGTCGTCATCGGCACTCATCCTGCCTCGCGGGAGGAAATCCCCATGGCCGTGCGGGCCCTGGGGCTGGAACTCCTCAGTGTGGAGGGAACCGACACCGATTGGACCATCCGGATCCGCCGATAGGGGGTGCTGTGTCAGAACAGAAAGTTGTTCTCTACACCCAAAAGGGTTGACTCTTCTGCGACCGGGTGAAAGGGTTCCTTTCCGAGAACGGCATTCCCTACGTGGAACGAGATGTTATGGAAGACGCGGCGGCCATGCAGGAACTGGAGGAACTGGGGGTGATGACCACCCCGGTGGTGCGGGTGGGTGAAGAGGTCGTGGTGGGGTTTAACCGTGCTCGTCTGACCGCGTTGTTGGGAATTGGGGAGCCCCCCACGTCCCCCTCCGACTCCTGCCGTTGCTGTGGATGAGGCCGCCGAAGGAGGAAATATGAGCGCAGAACTGCAGCGGCCCGAACGGGTCACCATTATCCTGCACAGCGGGGATATGGACAAAGTGTATAGTGCGCTGATTATCGGCTCCGGCGCGCTGGCGATGGGTATGGAGGCGTCCATCTACTTCACCTTCTGGGGGCTCCAGCGGCTCAAGAAGAGCGGTCTGGAGAAAGGCCCCCTCTCCAAAATGCACTTCCTGGGCCTGGGGAAGTGGATGGTGAAACAGCGGATGAAAAAGGCCAACGTCGCCACCCTGGAGCGGCTGATGCGGGATTTCAAAGAACTGGGCGGCAAGGTCATCGCCTGCGACATGACGATGGAAATTATGGGTATCCGCCGGGAGGACCTGCGGGAGGATTGGATTGACGCCTACGGCGCCGTCGGCACCTACATCCAGGAAGCCCGCGGCTCCCAGATCACCCTGTTCATCTGATCCTTGCCCACTTGCCCACTTGCCCACTTGCCCGAAAGGAGAACCATGGACGAACCCAAGAACTGGTGGAAATGCTCCAACTGCGGCTACACCCTGCAGGCCGCGCAACCGCCGGAGGTCTGCCCCGGTTGCGGCCAGAAATGCATCTTCGTGGACGCCACCTGCTACACCCCGGAGTGTGGCGGCCCCGGCAACATTGACCCGCAAATCGCCCGGAAATAGGAGGGAAAATGCAGGCCCGAGAAACTGTGCCGGGTTCCCGCAACCGGCACCATGTGCTCTTCTACGGACTCTCCACCTGTATCTGGTGCAAACGGACCCGTCAGTTCCTGGAGAGCAACGACGTGGCCTTTGATGTTGTCTATGTGGACCTGCTGCAGGGGGCGGAGCGGGAGGCGGTGGTGGAACAGGTGCGCCGCTGGAACCCGTCCGTCTCCTTCCCCACTCTGGTCATAGACAACCGACGCTGCATTATTGGCTACCGACCCGAAGAAATGAAGGAGGCCCTGGGACTATGATTGAGATTCCGCGCGAGAAGGTGGAGGCTCTCTATCAGAGACTGTACGAGGAGGCCGAGGCCGCTGGCTACCACCTGAACCCGGATCGGGAGTTCACCCTGGGGCTGGTGGAGGGTTTGCTGATCAACGAGGCCCGCTATGGCTACTGGGCCTGCCCCTGCCGCCTGGCGACGGGCGACAAGGAGAAGGACCTGGACATCATCTGCCCCTGCGACTACCGGGACCCCGACCTGCTGGATTGGGGGGCCTGCTACTGTGCCCTCTACGTCTCCGAGGAGGTCCTGCGCGGGGAGCGCCCCCTGCAGTCCATCCCCGAACGCCGTCCACCGGAGGGCCAGCGGCCCCAGGAGCGCGCGCCCCGCACTCCCGCCGTCTCCGTCACTGAACTCCCTCTTCCTGTCTGGCGCTGCCGGGTCTGCGGCTATCTCTGCGCGCGGGAGCAGCCCCCCGCCGTCTGCCCCATCTGCAAGGCGAAACGGGACCGGTTTGAACGGTTTATGTAACCACGAAAGACACGAAGACACAAAATAAACAAAATTTTTGTAAATAATAGAATCTTTGATTCTTCGTGTCTTTGTGTCTTTGTGTGAGAATCAGGAGGTCACCATGCAAACCCGAAAACTGGGTTATACCGACCTGCATCTGACCACCGTCGGCCTGGGGACATGGGCCATCGGCGGTGGGGGGTGGGCCTACGGCTGGGGCCCCCAGGACGACGCTGACTCCATCCGCACCATCCAGCGGGCCCTGGACCTGGGCATCAACTGGATAGATACTGCCGCCGTCTACGGCCTGGGCCACTCCGAGGAGATTGTCGGCAAGGCCATCCGCGGCCGGCGCGACCAGGTGGTCATCGCCACCAAGTGTGGCCTGGTCTGGGACGAGGGGAGCACCACCCCCTACGGGCGTCTGAAGGCCTGGAGCGTCCGTCGGGAAGTGGAGGCCAGTTTGCGCCGCCTGGGCGTGGACGTCATTGACCTCTATCAGATTCACTGGCCCAACCCCGACGAGGACATAGAGGAAGCCTGGGCGACCATCGCCGACCTGGTCCGAGAGGGGAAAGTCCGCTACGCGGGCGTCTCCAACTTCAGCGTGGAGCAGATGAAGCGCATCCAGCCCATTCACCCCATCGCGTCCCTGCAGCCGCCGTACAACATGCTCCGGCGGGACATTGAGGCCGAAATTCTCTCCTTCTGCGCGGCCAACCACATCGGCGTCATCGTCTACAGCCCTATGGCCTCGGGCGTGCTGACGGAGAAGTTCTCCCCCCAGTGGGCCGCTTCTCTGCCCGAGGATGACTGGCGCAAAAAGTACAGCGGCCACCTGCGGGAGCCGGAACTGAGCGCCAACCTGATGCTGGTGGAGGGCCTGAAGGCCATCGCGTCCCGTTACGGCCGGACCGTCTCCCAGTTGGCCATCGCCTGGACCCTGCGCCGCCCGGAGGTGACCGCGGCCATTGTCGGCGCGCGGCGCCCCGACCAGATAGAGCAGACGGCCCCTGCGACGGATTGGACCCTGCCGCCGGAGGTCCTGGCGGAGATAGACGACCTGCTGGCTCGCCGGGCCGAAGCGCTGAAGACGTAAACCACGGGCCGGGCATCTGCCGCGGATGCCCGGCCCGTTCTTCGGAGGTGCGCGATGTATCAGCGGATTCTGGTCCCACTGGAACGGGAGGGTGGAGGGGAATCTCACCTCTGGCATGCCACCCGCCTGGCTTCCGCCCTGAACGCGGAACTCCACCTGATCCATATCATCCCCATCATCTCCTCGGACGAGTACTTCTTCCAGCAGATTCAGGTGGAGGTGGGCTCGCGGGGCGCCCGGCGCAAAGAGGAGGCGGAGAACTACTTCCGCCGCCTGGAAGCGGAGATGCGGCAACGAGGGATTCCGGTCCAGACAACGGTACTCTTCAGCACCCGCCCGGAGGACGAGGCGATCCTGGAATACGCGGCCCAGGCCCACTGCGACCTCATCGTCCTTCCCAACCTGCGGAAGTCGCTGATGAGCCGCTGGCTGCAGGGCAACATCCCTGCCCGGGTCCAGCGCCGTTCCCCCATCCCCGTTCTGTTGGTCAGCGAGGAGGTGACCCAATGAACCGGGAGGAGATTCTGGAGGCCCTGAACCATGACCTGCGGTCGGAACTGGCCGCGATAGAAATCTACGCCGCTCACGCGCGGGCCCTGGCCGACGACCCGCTGAGCGAGGGCATCCGGGCCATTCTGGCCGTGGAGCAACGCCATGCCCGCGATCTGACGGATCGCATCCGGGCTCTGGGGGGCACTCCGGCGGAGCCGGGTGGTCTGGAAACGGTGACCGGGCGGGCCGTCGGCGCGGCCACGGCCCAGGCCGACCCGGTGGAGATGCTGCGACTGGAACTCTCCGAGGAGCAGCAGGCCATTCGGGACTATGCTAACCAGATCGCGGCCATTATGGACAACGACGAGACGGTGGAACTGCTCACCCAGAACATGGAAGACGAGATGCAGCATGCCCGCTGGCTGAAGGCGCAAATCCGCCGCCTGAGTCGGGCCGGGTGAGCGTCGGTGGGCGGCGGCCGAAGGCCGCCGCCCCCCGACCCCGCGCCCCATCCAGGAGGACCCGTGAGCGAGCAAATCGTTGTCCGCCAGAACCGCGACTTTGAGACCGAAATCCTGGCCCCGGACCCGCACCGCCCGGACGACCCGCAGTTGCATCCGGTGAAGCATATCTATCACCTGACTCCCTACGGGATGCTCCTGGCGGGACTGGCGACCTGCACCGCCATTGTCCTGCACACCTACGCGCAGAATCACGGCGTGGACCTGCAGGAGGTGGAACTGCGCCTCTGGTACGAGCGCGTCTTCGCCGACGACTGCCGGGATTGCGAGGCGATAGAGGAATACCGGGAGCAGATCGTGGAGGACATCACCCTCAGGGGCCATCTGACCCCGCAGGAGCGTCAGAAGTTACTGCTGATTTCTCGCCACTGTCCGGTGCACAAGATGCTCCATCAGGGGATAGAGGTTGTCTCCCGGCTGGTGGAGCCCTCGTAGCGCAGGCCGCCGGGCCTGCCTTCGCGGGCGGACACCCTGCGCCCCCGTTGTAGTTGTAGCGCAGGCCGCCGGGCCTGCCTTCGCGGGCGGACAGCCGGCGCCACAAGACTTTCTATCCCGTCAAGTCTCTGAAAATCGTACCGGGGGCAGAAGCCCAAAATCTTGAAAAATCGTACCTCCAGAGGGCCGTAACGGCTGACACTTTCTGCGCTCACCGGCTTTTATGAACCCCTCACCCCCCTTGATCCCCCCTCTCCCCCTGGCCTTGCGGCCAGGGGAGAGGGGGGATTCAGGAAGGGTTTTGCGGCGGGCGGCGAAGCCGCCCGCCGCAAAACCCCCTCCCTCATTCCCCTCCCCTCTCCCGCACGGCGGGAGAGGGGAGGGGCGGGTGTGTCCCAAAATCATCGGGAGCCCGGTGGGCCAGGCCGTAAACGGCCTGGCTGAGGTTGCCCAGGGCGCTGGAAGCGCCCTTTCCCTTCGGTAGCCCTTTGGGAACCCGGGTTGCCAGGGTGGAGAGGGGCGCTTTAGCGCCTTATCTTCGCCTGAGCCTGGCCGTTTACGGCCAGGCGAAAAGGCCAGCAGCCCAGCCCGACAAAACTGGGACACACCCGGAGGGGCCAGGGGAGGGGTGAGGCTCCCCGCCGCAGGCGAATGGGAGAGGAGCACGAAGGATTCAGAGACATCAATGAACCGGGGGGCAGGGGGAGGGGTGAGGGCCAAAGGTTGCCTGGAACGACTCTCTGAAAGGGTACGATTTTTTGAGACTTGGGCCCGGTACGATTTTAAAGGACTCAACATATCCTTTGGAGGTATGCCCAAATGGACGAAGTAATCCTTGAGGTTGGAGACCCGGCCCCCGATTTCACCCTGAAAGACCAGAACGACCAGGAGGTCACCCTCAGCGCCCTGCGGGGCAAGAAAGTCGTCCTCTCCTTCCACCCGCTGGCCTGGACCCGGGTTTGTGCGATCCAGATGCAGGACCTGGAGAAACACCGGGAGGACATGGAGCGGCTGGGGGCAGTGGCGTTGGGGCTGAGCGTGGATAGCGTCCCCTGCAAAAAGGCATGGGCGGAATCCCTGGGCATTCAGGAAACCCGCCTGCTGGCGGATTTCTGGCCCCACGGCGGCGTCGCCCGGGCCTACGGCATCTTCCGGGAGAAGAACGGCTTCAGTGAACGGGCCGTCTTCATCGTGGACGCCGAGGGCGTTATCCGCTTCAAGAAAATCTACCCGATGCGGGAAGTGCCGGACATCGGGGAGATTCTGGTTGCACTGGCGGAGGTGTGAGGTGGCCCGGTACAGTAAGGAGACCCGACGGTCTCCGGAGCAGGTGCTGGAGCGGGCGCTGGCCTTTTTCGGCCCCGCCGGCATGGGTATGAAAGTGGAGGAGCAGAACGCCTGTTGCCTTCACCTGACAGGCGGCGGGGGATACGTCCTGGTGCAGGTCGGCGCGGCAGAGTCGGGCCGAACGTCTGTCATTCTGGAGACGCGCGAGTGGGACTACCAGGTTGTGCAGTTTCTGGAAACTCTGTGATCTGCGGGGGTGTCTGTGGACGAGCGCATTGTTGAAGCCATCCGCCGTCATCTGGACTCAGAGGGGATGCTGCCCTGTGCAGCGGCCTTCCGGGTCGTGGAGGAACTGGGGGTGGAGCCGCTGGCCGTAGGCCAGACGGCGGACGAAATGGGGGTCCGGCTGAATCGGTGTCAGTTGGGCCTTTTTGGCTACGGGCCGAAGGCCGAGGGCCGGCACAAGGTGGTCCGGCCTGCTGAGACGGTGGAACCGGGCCTGGCCCAGGCCATTCAGGACGGGCTCTGCGAGGGGCGTTTGCCCTGTAAAACGGCCTGGGAGATTGCGGAAGCGCTGGGCGTTCCCAAAATGGAGGTCTCCGCAGCGGCGGAGGCGCTGGGCATCCGCATCGCCCGTTGCCAGTTGGGGACATTTTAGGGAGAGTCCCAGAAGCAGCGAATCAGCGAGATGCTGATTCGCTGCTTCTGGGATTCACCGATTCCGGGATTTACCGGCTGATCTGCCGGAGAGTCTGGCTCAGAATCTCGTCCTGCTCGGCCTGGTGTCGTCGGCGGTTTTTACCGGTGGCGACAGGAAGTGCTTTCCCCTGCCGCTGGGCCTCTTCCAGTGCCCGGCGGAAGGCCAGTTCTATGGGGCTGGGGAGGGGCTCCTCTCGCTCCTCGGGGGGCATCTCCGTTTCCGCCAGCGTCAGGTCGATGCGCTTCTTGCGTCGGTCCAGTTGCAGGATGCGCACCTCAATTTCATCCCCCACGCGGTACATCTCCGGACGGTTATATTTTCCCATTTCCCGCACGTGCAGGAGACCCGGGCGCTCGGCCCCGATGTCCACAAATAGCCCATATCGCTCCACCCGCACAATCCGACCGGTGTGGGTCTGGCCCTCTGCCAGTTCCTTCCACTCCACATCGGGGGGTTTGACCAGCGTCAGCGCGACCCGGCCCTGGCGGGGGTCCACCTGCGTCACCCAGACGGTGACTTTCTGGCCCTCTCGGACCACGTCGGCGACCCGGCTGACAGGCTTATCGCTCAGTTGGGAAATGTGGATCAGACCGTCCCGTTCCAGCCCGATGTCTACGAAGGCGCCGTAGAGTTCCACTTTGCGGATCACACCTTCCAGGCGCATTTTGGGACGAAGTTCGGCGATAGATGTGGGTCGGGTTTCGGTGTTCGTAAGTTCCATCCGCTTCCCCCATGCAAGGTATTGCCCGGTCTCCTGGACCGGGCGCGCTTATTATAATGCGGTGTGGGAATTCTGTCAAGCCAGAGTTCTTCGTGTAGTCATCAACTTCGTGTAGTCAATATCGGGTTTACCCATAAAGTGAAATCCGTGTCCATCCGTCGTGTGCATCCGTGTCCTGTTTCCGATGTGAAAACCCGTATGATCCGCGTTCATCCGTGTCCTGTTTCCGATGTGAAAAACCCGTATGATCCGTGTGCATCCGTGTCCTATTTCCGATGTGAAAGCCCGTATGATCCGTGTGCATCCGTGTCCTATTCCCAGGACCGCTCCAGCATTTCCATCATCTGCCGATAGCGCCGCTGGGCCTCAGCGACGTCCACCGCCGCAAACCGGACACGGCTTTCGCCCGGCACACACTGGGCCAGCAGGGGCAGGTCCGCTGTGATGACTGTCGCGATTTTCGGGTAGCCGCCCGTCGTCTGGTGGTCGGCCATCATCACAATGGGCTGACCGTCCGGTGGGACCTGGACCGCTCCCGGCGGCACGCCGTCCGAGATGATCTCCGCCCGCCGGCGGGCCTTCCAGCCGATAGCCCATCCGGTCGGACGTGGGGGAGATGCGGTATTCTGTTCCGAAGAACGTCTCCAGGCCCTCGGGTGGGAAGTGGTCGTCCTGGGGGCCGGACACCGCGCGGACCGTCGGGCAGTCGCTGTAGGCCGGGAGCCGGTGGAGCGGGAATCGCCGCCCGGCCTGCTCCGGCAGATGCCCGGAGACGGGCCCCGTGGGCAGACGGTCGCCCGCGCGCAGCGCGCGCCCTTCCCACCCGCCGAAGCGGCCCGGCAGGTAGGTGGACCGTGACCCCAGCACGGGCGGGACCTCTATCCCCCCGGCGACCGCCAGATAGGCCCGGCATCCCCAGCGTCGCCCCCCGAAGGAGATGACCGACCCCCGACGGACGAAGACGGACATCCACATCGGCATTTCCCGTCCGTCCACCTGAAAGGTCAGGTCGGCGCCAGTGACGGCGATCAGGCAGGGCACGGTCGCCGCCAGCACAGGCCCCGCCAGCGTGATTTCCAGCCCGGCCGCGCTGGGGGGATTGCCGACCAGGCCATTGGCGACCCGGAAGGCGAAAATGTCCATTGCCCCGGAGACGGGAATCCCGTACCGTTCATACCCGGTCCGCCCCAGGTCCTGGACCGTCGTCAGCCATCCGCCGTCAAGAACTTCCAGCATAGGTCAACGGAATGCAGGACGTACCAGGCACTTCTGACAGTGCCTGGTACGTGTTTTATCCCCTGGGAGGGACTTCCAAACGCCTGCTGCGAATTCTCCCCGTCGCCAGGCCGTAAACGGCCTGGCTCACAGAACCAGGGGCGCTCAAGCGCCCCATTGGGCGGGGAGGATAGCGCCACGTGGTGCCAGGGGGCGCTTCAGCGTCCCTTCTCCTCTGAGCCGGGTCGTTTACGACCCGGCAAGATTGCGGCCCAGGCCGGAATTCACAGCACGGGTTTCCAACATAGGTCAACGGAACGCAGGACGTACCAGGCGCTTCTGAAAGTACCGGGCACGTGTTTTATCCCGTGGGGACGAACCACACCCGGTCGCCTGGCTGGAGCAGAGTGAGGGGCTGGCGGTTCAGGTCCAGTATCGCCAGCGACGTTCGTCCGATCAGCCGCCATCCGCCGGGGGTGGAAAGGCCGTAGATGCCGGTCTGGAGGCCGGCGATGCCCACGGACCCCGCCGGCACCGATGGGCGTGGGGTGGGAAGCCGGGGCGTCGCCAGGGCTTCCGGCAGTCCTCCCAGATAGACGAATCCCGGCGCGAATCCCAGCATGTAGACGGTGTAGGTGCTCCCGGCGTGCAGGCGGACCACATCCGCTTCGGAGAGGCCGTTGTGGGCCGCCACGAAACCGATGTCGGGGCCGAACTCCCCCCCGTAGACGACGGGGATTTCCACTTCCCGCGGCTCCGGTAGCGGAATGTCCGTGCTTCGCGCCAGGGCGTCGGAGACGCGCCCCCGGGCCTCGTCCCAGGAGAGTTGGCGGGGATCGTAGTAGACCAGCAACGACCGATAGGTGGGGACGGTTTCCCGCAGGCCGGGGAAGGGCTCCGCCGTCAGCGCGCGGTCCAGGGCCAGGACTTGGCGGTGGATGTCCAGGTGAATCGCATCCCCGAACTCTACGACCAGCGCGGCATCTCCGACAGGCAGGATACGGGGGAATGTCATCGTCCCAAAAATTTTCCCATCGGTAGCACGTCCACGCCCGCGCGCTCCAGATGCTGGCGGACGGCGCGAGCAATCTCCACCGCGCCGGGGGTATCGCCGTGGATGCACAGGGTATCCACGACCAGTGGGATGCTCTCCCCGTTGCTGGCGGTGACCCGTCCTTCCCGGACAATCTGCAGGGCCTGTTCGGCGGCCCGTTCCGGGTCGGTGAGGACCGCTCCGGGAAGGTGGCGGGGGCGCAGAGTCCCGTTGGGCTCGTAGGCCCGGTCGGCGAACCCCTCGCGCGCAAAGGGCAGGCCCACTTCGGCGGCGGCCTGGATGAGGGCCGAGTTCGCCAGTCCCACCAGAATCCGGCGCGGCCCCGCCCGGGCGACGCCCCGGGCGACTGCCCGGGCAATTTCGGGGTCGCGCGCGGCCATGTTGTAGAGCGCGCCGTGGGGCTTGACGTGGGTAAGTTCCGCTCCCGCTGCATGGGCAAACGCCGCCAATGCGCCGACCTGATAGAGGACGTAGTTCTCTATCTCCTCAGGCCGCAGGTGCATCGCCCGGCGACCGAAGCCCATCAGGTCCGGAAATCCGGGGTGGGCGCCGATGCCCACGCCGTAGCGGAGGGCCAGCCGCACCGTCCGGTCCATCACCATCGGGTCTCCGGCATGGTAGCCGCAGGCGATGTTGGCCGATGTGACCAGCGGCATCAGCGCCTCATCCGCCCCGAGGGCGTACGCCCCGAAACTTTCTCCCATATCGCAGTTCAGGTCTATTGCCATGGCAGGGATATTGTATTACCGGTTGCGGAGAGGGCAAGTCGCCACGTTCATTCACGTAAACGAAAGACTTCTTTCAAACCCTGAACCTGCCGCCCCTCTTACCCGAAGGGGTTCTTGCCCCGGCAATATTATCATTTGTGGCGTGGCCGGTTGCCAAATCCATCCCTTGATGGTATCATATCAGGCGCTGACAATACTGATACTGTTTGGAGGGATAAGCGTCGTGAGAAACATTGCGGTTATCGGCGTTGGGTATGTCGGACTGGTCACCGGGGCCTGCTTTGCAGACCTGGGCAACCGGGTGACCTGTATGGACATCAACGAAGAGAAAATAGAGAAATTGCGGCAGGGCATTATGCCCTTCTATGAGCCGGGCCTGGAGGAACTGGTGGAGCGGAATGTCCGTGCCGGGCGACTCCTTTTCACCACTTCCTATGCGGAGGCTATCCGGGACGCGGAGTTCGTCTTCATCGCGGTGGGGACACCGGAGGGGGTGGACGGCGAGGCGGACCTGCGGTACGTGCGCGCGGCCGCTGAGGCCATCGCCGATGTGATGGACCACCCGCTCATCATCGTCAACAAGTCCACCGTGCCCGTGGGGACCGGGGACTGGGTGGCCGATATTATCCGGGCCCGCCGGGGTGATTCGGTCCCCTTTTCTGTCGTCTCCTGCCCCGAGTTCCTGCGGGAGGGCTCCGCCATCGGTGACTTCATGAACCCGGCGCGGGTCGTTCTGGGTTCCCTGGACCGGGACGCGGCGGAGAAGGTGGCCCAACTCCACCTACCGCTACGGGCTCCCATTGTCATTACCGACCTGCGGACGGCGGAGATGATCAAGTACGCCTCTAACGCCTTCCTGGCGACCCGCATTTCTTTCATCAACGAGATTGCCGCTATCTGCGAAGCCGTTGGCGCGGATGTCAAAGAGGTCGCCAATGGCATGGGTTACGACCCCCGCATCGGGCGGATGTTCCTGGACGCGGGAGTGGGATATGGCGGGTCCTGTTTCCCCAAAGATGTCAAGGCCCTGGCCCATATGGCCCTCAGTAACGGTTATCAGCCCCAGATGCTCCAGGCGGTGATGAGCATCAATGCCTATCAGCGCCGTCTGGTGGTGAAGAAACTCCGGGACGCGCTGGGTTCGCTGGATGGCACCGTGGTGGGACTGCTGGGCCTGGCCTTCAAACCCAATACCGACGATATGCGAGATGCTCCCTCCATAGACATCGCTCGCTATATCATCGCCGAGGGTGGACAGGTGCGGGCCTACGACCCGGTGGCGATGGAGGTCGCCCGCCGCATCCTGCCCGAGGTGGAGATGGCCCCCGACCCGTACATCCTGGCGGAAGGGTGCGACGCCATTGTGGTCGTCACCGACTGGAACGAGTTCAAGAACCTGGACCTGGCACGGATTCGGGACCGGATGCGCCGTCCGGTTCTGGTGGACGGGCGGAACATCTACGACCCGGCCTTCGTCCGCTCCCTGGGTTTCGTCTATCGCGGCATCGGCCGGGGGTTTAACGGCGAAGGGGTCCAGAAATAGCAGGGTTTTGCAGCGGGCGGGATTTTGCGACGGCGGCCAGAGGCCGCCGTCGCAAAATTCCCGATGGGCTCCTCATTATGAACGCTCATCCCATTCTCCCCCTGGACGAACTCCTCCGCGTCCCTTATGTGGACGAACACTTTGACCCTTCGCCCGACGGGGCGGAGGTCGCGTTTTCATGGAATCGCACCGGGCAGTGGGAGGTCTATATCGTCCCGACGGACGGGGGCCTGCCGCCCCGGCAGGCCACCGAAGGGCCGGGGGCCAAACACGCTCCCCGCTGGTCTCCCGACCGCCACCGCCTGGCCTACGTTCTGGACCTGGACGGCAGCGAGCAGTACGACATCTGGCTCTACGAGCGGGAGTCGGGCCGCCACACCAATCTGACCCCCGGAACGCCTGAACGGATTGCCCCCTCCTTCGCCTGGTCGCCCGATGGACACCACATCGCTTTCATCTCCAACCGCGCGGGCCGGATGGATACATACATCCTGCCGGTGGATGGCGAGCCACCCCGGCCGGTCCTGACGCTCCCGTTCTCTGACCTGGCAGTGGTCTGGTCGCCGGATGGGCAGCACCTGGCAGTGGTCTGCATGACCCGGGGGCAGGATACGGGCATCTTTGTCGTTCCGGCGGAAGGTGGGGAGCCCCGGCCCGTCGCCGGGCCCGAGGGGCCGCTCTGCGCGAAGCATCCGGCTTGGTCCCCCGACGGTTCCCGCCTGGCCTGCGTCGCGGAGCGGGACGGGTGCTTCCAGGTCGCCCTCTGGGACCGGGCCTCCGGCGACCTCTCCTGGCTGACGGAGGGCGAGGGCGATCGCGACCACCCGGCCTGGTCTCCGGACGGTTCCCGCCTGGCCTGGGTGCACAGCCGGGGGCCTGTCAACTGGCTGGAAGTAGCCGACCCGTCGTCCGGCCAGGTGCGGTCCTATCAGGTGGAGTCGGGCGTCCATGCCTTCCCCCGCTTCACGCCCGACGGCAGCGGTCTTCTCTTCGTCTTTGACAACCCCCGCCGCCCGCCCGACCTCTGGCGGTTGTGCCTGACCGACGGGAGCCTCCGCCAGTTGACCCATTCGCTGCCGCCCGACCTGGAGGATGCCCCCTTCGTGATGCCGGAAGAGGTCCGCTACTCCAGCCTGGACGGACGGGAGGTGCCGGCACTCCTCTACCGCCCGCGCTCCGCGCGAGGGGCCTCTCCGGCGGTTGTCTACGTCCACGGCGGCCCAACGTGGCTGGCCCAGGTCACCTGGGACCCGCTGGTCCAGCACATGGTCAGCCGGGGGTGGGTGGTGCTGGCTCCCAACTACCGGGGCTCCACGGGCTACGGGCGGGAGTGGCAACTGGCCAACCGCTTTGACCTGGGGGGCGGCGATACCCGCGACGTCGTGGCCGGCGCCGACTATCTGGTCCGGGAGGGCCTGGCGGACCCGGACCGCATCGCCGTTACCGGCACCAGTTACGGCGGCTACCTGACGATGACCGCCCTCACCGGCTACCCCGACCGCTGGGTAGCCGGTTCGGCCGTCGTACCGTTCCTGAACTGGTTCACCGAATACGCCAGCGAACGGGAGGACCTGCAGCAATGGGACCGGGAGAACTTCGGCGACCCGGAGAAAGACCGGGACCGCTACTACGAGCGCTCCCCCTTCTTCTTCCTGGACCGCATTCGGGCACCCGTCCAACTCATCTGCGGAGCCAACGACCCGCGCTGTCCGGCCCAGGAGTCCATTCAGGCGCGGGACGCTCTGCAGGCGCTGGGGAAGGAATGTGATTTCGTCCTCTATCCGGACGAGGGGCACAGTTTCCTGAAGACGGAGAACGTGGTGGACGCCAAACGGCGCCGGGTGGAGTTCCTGGCCCGGTTTCTGGAATCTACGCAACCGTAAACTGCGAGCCAGTGGAACAACGGGAGCGAACAGCGATGAAGGTCCGGAAGATTCCTATGAGTCAAGAAAAGAGGATCGCGCTGGTTGCTCACGACAACAAGAAACAGGACCTTCTGGAATGGGTGAGGTTCAATCGCGACCTTCTGGCGCGCCACGTCCTGTATGCAACGGGGACGACCGGGGAGATATTGGAAATGGAACTGGGCAGAGAGGTCCGGAAATTCCAAAGCGGCCCACTGGGAGGGGATCAGCAAATCGGCGCCAAGATTGTGGATGGTGAGATTGATTTTCTGGTTTTCTTTTGGGACCCCCTGGAGCCATTGCCGCACGATCCGGACATAAAGGCTCTGCTGCGGCTGGCGGTGGTGTGGAACATCCCCGTTGCATGCAACCGGGCGTCGGCGGATTTTATGATCTCCTCTCCCCTTATGGAGGGAGAATACGACCGGCTGGTGCCCGACTACGAGACCTATCAGAAGCGGCGGGTCAGATTGCTCTTATCTGAAGAAGAGGAGACGGTGGAGAAGGTAGAACAGCCTGCAGATAATGCCCTCTCCGGCCCTGCAGGTGGGTGATACCGTCAAACGTTTCCAGGCGCTGACCTCAAATCATCTACGATACCCGTACACCCCTATCCGGGTAAAGTGCGCCTCGTCGGCCCGGACGAACGTCTGCTCCAGCCACCCCTGTACCAGATTCCGCTCATCCCACATCTCCACCTCTGAGGCCACCAGCCAGACCCTGGCGCGGTTCCCGACGATCAGAGCCATCCACCGACCGGCAGATTCTTCAGATAGACGGTACTCTCCCCCTTCGGTGCGGTGGTTGGTGTAGAGGCCGTCAGCCCAGAGATAGTCCGTGGGGCCGAAGTAGTAGTCAAAGGTATAGCGGATGTGGGGAATCTGGAAAATGATCAGGTCCCCAGGCTGGTAGCGGGCTTCCACATACGCGGCGGCGGCCTGAACGTCCGACTTAATGGGGACAGTGGCCTGCGCGTGCAGGTTCAGCGCGAAGGTAAGGAATATCAAACCACAAAGACACCAAGACACGAAGTTGAAAAAGTTTTTTTCTTCCCGTCTTCGTGTCTTCGTGGTTTTTCTCAATACCGCCCAGCCCTGGCCAGCCAGCAGGTAGAAGGCCGGCGCGGCCCAGATAAGGTATCGGTCGGTAAAGAGCGGCTGACGCAGGGAGATGAGCCAGATGACCAGCAGGGGGACTGTCAGCCAGAGGGCCAGGAAGTGTAGGGGCAACCCTTGCGGTTGCCCTTTTGGGGCAGGCGCAAGACCTGCCCCTACCGGTTGCCCATCGGGGGCAGAGGCCTGTAGGGGCAACCCTTGCGGTTGCCCCCCGTGCGGTTGTCCCCCGTGCGGTTGCCCCCCTACGGGTTGTTCATCCCTGGCCTTTCGCCAGGCGGCAGGGCGGGCAAGGCCCAGAATCAGCCCCAGCGCGGCCATCCCCCCGCAGGCCAGCGCGCCCCACGGCCAGCCCCGGCTCAGAATCCCCGTGCTCCAGCCGTTGAGCAGAATCAGCGCCATCTCCCCCAGCGTACGGTAGGGGAACCCCGTTTCCCGCCGGACCAGGACGGCCGGTGCCTGCCAGAGGGCCAGCGGCAGGTAGGGGAGGGTCAGCAAGGCTATCCCCACCAGCGCACCGCGCCAGCGAGGCCGCCAGCGGGGCCACTCCACCAGCAGCCACAGCATTTGCTGCGGGATCAGCAGCGCACCCCAGATGTGCGTGTAGAGGAGCAGAGTGGTGGGGATGACCTGGACGGCCCACCACTTTCCCCCCTCATCCATCCCCCGCCGCAGGCCGTAGAGGGCCAGGAGGACCAGGGCCGGCACCAGGGTGTACATCTTCACTTCCTGCCCGTACCAGACCATGTAGGGCGAAGCGGCCATCAGCGCGGCTGCGAAAGTAGCGGCGGTCCGCCCCAGCAAGCGGGTGCCCAGCGCGGCGGTGAGCGGCACGCAGAGGACACCAACAAGGAGGGAGAAGAAGCGCAGGGCGTATTCCGTGTGTCCCGCCAGCGCGACCCATCCCCGGAGGAGGAAGTAGTAGAGGGGGCCGTTCTGCCGGATCATCGGTCCCAGCAACCCGACCACGCGCTCCTGCAGTGTCCCTGCCGCCCAGTCGGTGGGCAGCGGGGGCGGGGGGCAGGCACAGGGGGTCCGCAGGTCCCCGACCCGCTCCGGCGCCAGTGCTTTCCACAGCAAGTGGGGGAACTCGTACGCGTAGCAGAGCGCGTCCACCTCATCTCGCCAGAAGGACTGGACGGTGAGAGAACCGGCGCGCAGGCCGAACGCCAGCAGAGTCAGCAGGACGAGAATCCAGAAACGGCGCATGGGGAAAATGACCAATGACGGAATGACTAATGACCAATGACAAAATGACCAATGACCAATGACCAATCTACCAATCTACCATCTACCAATCTACCATAAAACCGCACTGGCGCAACCCGGATAATCTCACACGGAGACACAAAGAACACAAAGTTTATCTTTGTGCCTTTGTGTGAGGAATATTAAAGAAAATCTTTGTGCCTTTGTGTCTTTGTGTGAGAAATAAAAGAAAATCCTTGTGTCTTTGTGTGCGCATACGGCCTTGCCAAAATCGGGTTTTGCGGTAGGATTACAGTATCCTGGAGGTACAGGAGAAGAGTATGCAGCAACCGGTTTTTTTGACGGCTGAAGGGATAGAGGAACTGCGTCGGGAACTGGAGTATCTGGTCAACGTGCGGCGGCCCGAACTGGCCCGCATCCTGCGCCGGGCCATCCAGCAGGGCGACCTCTCCGAGAACGCCGACTACATCGCGGCCAAAGAGGAGCAGGCGTTCCTGGAGGGGCGCATCCAGCAGATTGAGACCATGTTGCGCAACGCCGTGCTGATTGAGAGCAACGGCCCCGCGGGCGTGGTGGACCTGGGCAGCCAGGTCACCGTTCTGGAGGAGGGGAGGGAGGCCCCCGAGGTCTTCCGGATTGTCGGGCCAGCGGAGGCCGACCCGCTGAACGGGAAAGTGTCGCACCAGTCCCCCCTGGGGCAGGCCCTGCTGGGCCGTCGGGCCGGGGATGTGGTGACGGTGGACGCGCCGGCCGGCCCCATCACTTTCCGGGTACTGGAGGTTTCATAGTGGCTCCGGTCTATTCCCCCCACGTTTTCCGCCGCCGGATGTCGTTTCCGCATCCCCAGGCGGTGCGCGGGGAGGGCATCTACATCTGGGACGCCGACGGCCGCCGGTACATAGACGCGTCCGGCGGGCCGGTGGCGGTGAACATCGGCCACGGAGTGGCGGAAGTGGCCCGGGCGGTGGCCGAACAAACGGCCGTCATTGCCTATGTCCACGGCACTCTCTTTACCACCCCCGGCCTGGAGGCCTACAGCGACGCCCTGAGCCGACGGGTGCCGCTGGAAGACCCCCGGTTCTACTACCTGACCAGTGGCTCGGAGGCGGTGGAGGGCGCGATCAAGTTTGCCCGTCAGGTCCAGGTGGCGCGGGGGGAACCGGCCCGGGACGTGGTCATCGCCCGCTGGGGCTCCTACCACGGCCTGAGTCTGGGAGCGCTGGCCGTCACCGGAAAGCCGTCCATGCGCAACCTCTTCGCCCCTCTGATGCGGGACCAGCCCCATGTCCCGCCTCCGTACTGTTACCGCTGCCCCTTCGGAGCGACCTACCCGAACTGTGACCTGGCCTGCGCGCGGGCGCTGGAGGTGGAAATCCGCCGTCAGGGGCCGGGGCGGGTGGCGGCCTTCATCGCCGAACCGGTGAGCGGCGCCACCCTGGGCGCCGTCGTCCCGCCGGAGGGGTACTGGCCCCTCATCCGGGAAATCTGCGACCGCTACAGGGTGCTCCTGATCGCCGACGAGGTGATGACCGGGTTCGGCCGCACTGGGCGCTGGTTTGGGATAGAGCACTTCGGCATCCGCCCGGACGGGATGACCATGGGGAAAGGGGCCACGGGCGGGTATTTCCCGTTCTCCGTTGTCGCCGTCCGGGGGGCGGATGTGGAGGCGATTCGCCGGGCCCACGGCGACTTCAACCACGGCGGCACGTTTTCCCACCACGCCGTTGGCGCGGCGGCCGCGCTGGCGACGCTCCGCTACCTGGAGGAGCACGACCTGGTGACGGCGGCCGCAGTTCGGGGGGACTACCTGGGCCGGAGACTGCGGGAGGCACTGGCGGACCTCCCCTGCGTGGGGGACGTGCGCGGAGTGGGGATGATGTGGGGCGTGGAGTTTGTCGCCGACCCGGAGACGAAGGCGCCGTTCCCGACGGAGGTGGCGTTTGCCCGCCGGGTGGGCGACCGGGCCTTTGAACACGGGCTCATCATCTACCCGGGGAGCGGCGGCATAGACGGCATCCTGGGCGACCATCTTATGGTGGCGCCGCCCTTCGTCATCACCGAGGCGGAGATAGACGAGGTGGTATCTCTCCTGCGCCGGGCCATCCTGGAAGTCTGGGAGGGCGTTTCCTCACACAGAGACACAAAGACACAAAAATAACAAATCTACCATTTACCAATCTACCATTTACCAATCTACCATCTTTGTGTCTTTGTGTGAGAAGGAAGGAGATGTGAAATGAAAGAAGTGATTGTAGCGACCGATTCCGGGGCCAATCTGCCCCGGCCGCTGGCCCAGCAGTTGGGGGTGGAGATCATCCCCCTCTGGATTCAGATGAACGACGAGTCCTACCGGGACGGCGTGGACATTCAGCCGCTGGAGTTCTTCCAGCGGCTGAAGGAGCGGGTCCAGCGGCTTCAGACCTCTCAGCCTTCGCTGGGGGAGTTCCTGGAGTTCTATCGGCGGCTTCAGGAGAAAGCCCGGTCCATTGTCTCTATCCACGTCACCAGCCGCTACAGTGGCGTCTTCCAGGCGGCGCGCGCCGCGGCGGAGGAACTGGCGCCGTACCCGATAGAGGTTGTGGATTCGGGGACCATCGCGATGGCCCAGGGGTTCGTCGTCCTGGCCGCAGCCCGAGCGGCCGCCGCGGGCGCGTCGCTGGCGGAGGTGGTGGAGCGGGCCCGGTCGGCTATCCCGAAAGTGGACCTCATCGCGGCCCTGGAGACCCTGGAGTACGCCGTCCGGGGTGGACGGCTGGCCTGGGCCGCCCGTATGGTGGGCAACCTGCTCCAGGTCAAGCCCCTGGTGCGCGTGGCGACCAACGACGTGGGCCTTTTTGGACAGGCGCGCAGTCGGGCGAAGGCCATCCGCCAACTGCTGGATACCCTGGCCCAGCGGGTGGGGGATGCCTCGGTCCACATTGCCATTCTGCACACCGGCGCTGTGGAGGAGGCCCAGCGGCTGAAGGAGGAAATCCTGGCCCGGTTCCGCTGCGTGGAGGTCTACATTGAGCCCGTCACGCCGGTCCTGGGCGTCCACGCCGGACCGGGGGCGCTGGGCCTGGCCTACTACGTGGAGTAACGTGCACAACGGAGCGCGAGATTCATCCTGTCTGTAGCACAGAACTTATCCCACCGCGCACCAGCACCCAGAATGCCAGTCCCATCCCTACCAGCCCGGCGCCGTCAAAGAGGATGAACCGCAGGCCGGTGGCCCAGAGCGTTGGATGACCGGGCGGCAGGGCGACCCACATCGCCGTCTCCCCGACCACGCCAATGACCTGCTGGGCCAGGATGACGGCGAAGAGGGTCCGTTGGCGGTCCGGCCGGACCAGGACGGGCGGGTAAGTGGCGTTCCACATCAGAAAGAGGATGCCCATCCCCCGCACCAGAATCTCCCCGGGCAGGCCGCTCACCTCAAAGGACGGCGCGTAGTCCCCGGGTCGGGCGATGAACGCCAATGCACACGTTACGTTGAAAAAGAAGACTGTGCCGACGACCAGTCGGACAACCCAGAGGAGGACCGTTTGCTTCATAGCCACCTCGTCGGCTGACCATTCTACACCTGTTTCGGATTCACCACAATGACCGTTGCCGAACGTGAGAAGCACCTGCGAATCGTGGCGGAAATTCTGCTGGTTCATCTGCCCAGAGTCCTGCACGACCAGGAATTGGCGAAGGACCTGCTCTCAGTGATCGGGGTGACGCTACGGGCGGCCTGGGAGGACGCCCTGAAGTCAGCGGAAGTGTGGGACCGGAAGCACTATCACGTCCGGGCCGACCAGTTGCGGGACGAGTGGACGTGGGCCCTGGCGGCGGCCAACACCGCCGAGGGGCTGGCGGAACGGGACGCTCCGGTGACCCGTGAGCATCTGGACCGGTTGCGAAAGTTGATCCGGCCCACGCTGGAGGTGCCGGGGCGGCCTGTGATCCGGAACGTGGAGGCGTTTCGGGGCGCGGCGCGGGCGAATCGGGAGCGGCGCCAGCGGGAAGGCCGACGAACCCCGCGCCGCTCGTTGGTGTGATGAGGGGAACCTCGCACGGAGACACAAAGACACAAAGAGAATAAAAAATAATTCTTTGTGCCTTTGTGTCTTTGTGTGAGAAAAGAGAACCGGGGTGAGAGGAAGAATCTCGCACGGAGACGCAAAGAGAATAAAAAAGATTCTTTGTGCCTTTGTGTCTTTGTGTGAGGAAAAATCCGTGTGAGGGAGGAACCCGGATGACCGCGGAGTTGACCATCGCGCTGGGGCAGATGGACGTGCCGCCGGGCCAGGTGGAGCGGAACCTGGCCCGGGCGCGGGAACTGGCCGCGCAGGCCCGGGAGGCCGGCGCCGACCTGATGCTGCTGCCCGAACTCTGGCTGCATGGCTACGACCTGGAACGGGCGGCCGAATGGGCGGCCCCCCTGGGCGAGGGCGGTTTCGCCGAAATGGCCGCGATGGCGCGGGAGTTTGGCCTCTACCTCTGCGGCTCGTTGCTGGAACGGCATGAGGGCGGCGTCTCCAACACCGCCGTCCTCTACGCCCCCGACGGCTCGCTCCTGGGTGCCTACCGTAAAGTTCACCTCTTCCGCCTGATGAACGAGCCGCGCTACCTGGCCCCCGGCGACCGGGCGGTCCTCTGCTCCACCCCTTGGGGGCCGGTGGGGCTGATCATCTGCTACGACCTGCGCTTCCCCGAACTGAGCCGGGCGCTGGCGGTGGCCGGGGCCCGCCTCCTGCTGGTGCCGGCCCAGTGGCCGGTCCGGCGGCTGGAGGCATGGCTGTTGCTGGCCCGCGCGCGGGCGGTGGAAAACGAACTCTTCGTCGCTGCCTGCAACCGGGTCGGCGTGGATGGAGATGCCGTCTTCCCTGGGCACTCCATGGTCGTGGACCCCTGGGGCCGGGCGCTGGTGGAGGGGGACGACCAGGAAGGGTTGCTCGTTGCCCGCGCCGACCTGCGGGAAATCCGGAAGGCCCGCCGCTACCTGACCGTCTTTGAGGACCGCCGACCGGAGGCCTACGACCGGGTGTTACTGAAATAGCGATTTGCGATCAGCGATGCGCGATTTGCGATACGCGATTTGCGATACGCGATGCGCGATGGAGGAGCGACTGCAGAAGATTCTGGCCCGTGCCGGGTTCGGTGCCCGGCGGGTCTGCGAGGACCTGATCCGGCAGGGGCGGGTGACCGTGAACGGCGAGGTGGCCCGCCTGGGGCAGAAGGCGGACCCCCAGCGGGACCGGATTGAGGTAGACGGTCGGCCCATTCGCCTGCCGCGAGAGTATACCTACATCGCCCTGCACAAGCCTCCGGGCGTCCTCTCCGACGAGGGGGACGGCACGGGCCGCCGCCCCACTGTCCTGGACCTGGTGAAACACCCGGCGCGGCTGTTTCCGGTGGGACGGCTGGACCTGCGCAGTGAGGGGCTGGTCCTGCTCACCGACGACGGCGACCTGGCGCTGCGGCTCACCCATCCCCGCTTCGGTCACGAGAAGGAGTACCACGTCCTGGTGGAGGGGTGCCCCACCGAAGAGACGCTGGAAAAGTGGAGTCGGGGGGTGGAACTGGACGGCAAACCGACTGCGCCGGCCCAGGTCTCCGTCCTGCGGAGGGAGAAGGAGGGGACGAAGGAGCGAACCTGGCTTCGGGTGGTGTTGTGGGAGGGACGGAAGCGGCAGATTCGGCGGACCGCGGCTCTCCTGGGTCACCCGGTTGTTCGCCTGATCCGGGTCCGCATTGGCCCGGTTCGCCTGAGCGACCTGCCGCCGGGGAAGTGGCGACCCCTCACCCCGGCAGAGATACGGGCGTTAAAGGGCGGACATGGATAAACTCACCGCCGAGACGCAGAGTATGCAGAGATTTCACCGACAACATGGAATACGCATGCTCCCATCCACCATCACCATAGACGGCCCCGTCGCATCGGGGAAGAGCACGATTGGCTATCTGCTGGCCCAGAAGTTGGGCTACCTGTATCTGGATACCGGCGCGATGTACCGCGCGGTTACGTGGGCGGCACTGACGCGCGGGGTGCCGGTAGAGGATGAGGATGCAGTCACCGCGCTGGCGGAGGGCATCCACATGGACATCACCCAGCCGACAGTGGACGACGGGCGCCAGTATACTGTCCTGGCCGACGGAGAGGACGTCACCTGGGACATCCGCAGGCCGGAGGTGGATGCCAGCGTCTCCGTTGTCTCCGCCTATCCGGGAGTGCGGAGGGCGATGGTCGCCCAGCAGCGGCGGATTGCCGCCGTCGGGAGGGTGGTGATGGTCGGGCGGGACATCGGTTCGGTGGTCCTTCCCGATGCCGACCTGAAACTATACCTGGATGCGACGTCTCAGGAGCGGGCGCGGCGGCGCTGGCTGGAGCGGCAGGCCCGGGGAGAGTCGGTCACGTACGAGGAAGTGCTGGCGATGATGCTCCGTCGGGACGAGATAGACAGCCACCGTGCCGTCTCCCCTCTCCGCGTCCCCGACGGCGCCGTCGTCATAGACACCACTGGCCTGACGGTGGAGGAGGTCCTGGCCCGCATTTTGGAGCACATAGGGGCTGCCGACCCATAAGCCCTTCACGCTTCACGTTTTACGTTTCACGCCTCGCTTATGAGAGTTGTCACCGGGAAGGCCAAAGGCCGCAGACTGAAATCGGTGCCGGGGGGCGAGACCCGCCCCATCACCGACCGGGCCAAGTCCGCCCTCTTCAGTATTCTGGGAGACGGCGTGGTGGGGGCCCGGTTTCTGGACCTCTTTGCCGGGACCGGTCAGGTGGGGATTGAGGCGCTCAGTCGGGGGGCGGCGGAGGCGGTTTTTGTGGAGCGGAGCCCTGCAGCACTGCGCACCATCCGGGAGAATCTGGCGCTGACCGGACTGGCGGGGCAGGCGCGGGTGGTCCGGGCCGATGTCTTCACCTTTCTGCGCGGGGAGCCGGAACCGTTTGACTACATCTACATCGCTCCGCCCCAGTATCAGGGCCTCTGGGCGGCGACCCTCCAGGCCATAGACGCCGTTCCAGGCTGGCTGGCTGCCGACGGCCAGGCCATCGCGCAGATTCACCCCCGGGAGTACCAGGACCTGCTCCTGTGCCATCTGGTTCTGGTGGACCAGCGGCGGTACGGGAGCGTGATGCTCTGTTTCTACGCGGTGGAGCGTTAGAAACCATTTGCGGCGGCCAAAGGGCCGCCGCAAATGTTATCCCTCCTCAATCCGGTACGAGGTAGTGATGGTAGCCGTTTTGGCCAGCATGGCCGAAACGGAGCAGTATTTGCTCTGGGAGAGTTCTATGGCCCGCTCCACGGCCTGAGGGTCTACTCCTTTACCCTTCACCACGTACTCCAGGTGAATCTGGGTATAGACTTTGGGATGGTCGCCCGCGCGCTCGGCGGTGGCATGTACCTCCAACCCCGTGAACGGCTGCCGCTTTTTCTGCAGGATAGAGACCACGTCCATTGCAGTGCAGCCGCAGAGGCCGATAAGGACCACCTTCATTGGCGTGGGGCCGGTCTCGGGCCGGTCTTCCCCTTCCAGGGCGTGGTCCAGGATGATGGCGGGGCCTCCGGCCTCGCCCACCAGCCGCAGTCCCGGCCCGACCCAGGTTACCTGTGCTTTCGTTGTCATAGTTCCTCCTTGGCTTCACGTTTCACTTTTCACGTTTTTCCGTGCTCAGTATTCCCTCATCGCGCCCTCCGGATGAGTTCCTGCTTCAGGTTCCACAGTTTCTCGGTGAGGGATACGTGGTAGACGTGGGGGTTGATGAGCCGCTTGACCCCCGCATCCAGCCGCTCCATGTCCGCCTGGCGAAGATGGCGGATGTCCTCAATGGACGGGAATTCGTAGACCAGGCGGCCTTCCTGGAGCACATCCACCAGGAGCGGCTCCACCTCGGAGATGTCCTGGCGCTCCAGGACCCGGAACGCGGTGTGGTCAGTGGGGTGGCGCAGGACGACCCGGTCCATCTGCCGGGGGTCCTCGTCCTGCAGACTAAGCAGGTCGGCGGTGGCCTTCCCGCGCCGGTCGTAGAGCCGCCAGACCCGCTTGTCGCCAGGGTTGAGGGTCTTTTCGGGCGTTTCCGAGATTTTGATGGCCGGCACCCACTGCCCACCGTCCCGTACTGCCACCAGTTTGTAGACGCCGTCCAGCGCGGGCGCGCCCTCCGAGGTGATGAGCCGTGTCCCCACGCCGTAGACCAGACGGTTGATGAGACGGTCCGGGTCCACGCCGTAGCGGGGCGCCTCCTTCTGAATCTGGGTGATGATTTCCCAGATGACCAGTTCGTCCAGTTGGTTGGAGAGGACGATGACGGTGTCCGGGAAGCCGGCCTCGTCCAGCATCCGGGCAGCCTGGATGCTCAGGTAGGCCAGGTCGCCGGAATCCAGCCGGATGCCGACCGGCTCGTGTCCTTTGCGGCGCAGTTCCTCAAAGACGCGGATGGCGTTGGGGATGCCGCTCTCCAGGGTGTTGATGGTGTCCACCAGCAGGAGGCAATCATCCGGATAGACGTCGGCGTAGGCCCGGAAGGCGCCCAGTTCTCCCTCGCCCAGGGCCATGAAAATCTGCACCATGCTGTGGGCGTGAGTGCCTTTGGGGGGATAGCCCAGGACGTGGGAGATGCCGACGTTGGAGGTGAAGTCGGCGCCGCCGATGAGGGCCGCCCGAGCGCCCGCGAGGGCGGCCCGCTCCTGGGCCCGCCGCAGGCCGAATTCCAGCAGAGTCCGGCCCCGACCAATTTCGTGGATGCGCGCCGCTTTGGTGGCGATGAGGGTCTGGTAGTTCAGGTAGTTGAGGAGGGGAGTCTCCAGAATCTGGGCCATCGCCAGCGATCCCCGCACCACAACCAGGGGGACGTTGGGGTGGACCACCCGTCCCTCGGGGATGGCCTGCATGGAGATGGCCCCGAAGTGCCCGTTCTCCCGCAACCAGTCCAGAAAGTCGTCCGCGAAGAGGCGGCGACCCGTCCGCCCCACCTGGCTCCGCAGGTAGGCCAGGTCCTCCTCCCGGAACCGGGCCTCCTGCATCCAGTCCACCAGCCATTCCAGGCCGGCGTTGATGCAGTAGCCGGCCCGGTGGGAGCCGTAGTTGGGGTAACTGCGGAAGAAGTAGTCAAACTGCGCCCACTTCTCGTGGAGGCCCATCCGATAGTAGAGTTGGGCCATTGTGAGTTGATACTGGTCGGTGTAGAGGATCCCCTCGGCAGTCCGGCGGTCGGATGGTTTCATGTCTCCTCCGGGAACTCCAGAAACTCCGGCGGGATGGCCTTCGCCAGGTAGGTGGACTCGTCGGCCCGGTGGAAGAGAATGCCTGCTTCGGCGGCCTCCGCGGCGCGGACGGTGAGGATAACCGGGTTGGGGGCGTGGCGGGTGCCGACCCGAGCCGCTGTCTCCCGGTCGGCGGAGAGATGGACGTACTGGCGGCGCATAGGCCGGAGCCCCTCCTGCCGGATGTATTTCAGCGCGCGGGGAGAGGTGCCGTGGTACAGGCGGTCCGGTGGGGTGCAGGGTGGAAGGTCGGCCTGCAGGGGGACACTGTGGCCGTAGCGGGCGCGGATGCGCTCCCCGACCACCTCAAATCGTTGCTTGCCGTCGCCGCTCCCCTTCTCCACCAGTTCCAGGACGTCGGCGCGGGTGGCCCAGCGGAAGTTGGGCAACCCCTGCAGGATTTCCAGTACCTCCGGCAGCGACGCCCACCCCTCTTCGTCCAGTTTCAGCCCGAACCGTTCGGGCTGATGGCGGAGGATGAGGGAAAGGAATTTACTCAATTTCACCATTCGGGCCGGTTCGGACGGCATGTTTCCCTCCAGCCCCGCATGATAGCACGGAACGGAGGGAGAAGCAAGGGAACGCCCTTTTTGTAGGACAACTGCGAGCAGTTGTCCTACAACTTTGGGACACACCCGGGTTGCTGGCGGATTGCCCAAACCCTTTTCCCATGCTAAAATAGAGACCTGTCAACCAAAGGAGACTTGAAAACCCATGCCCTTCGCACCGATTCTTGCGTTGACCGCGCCCCTGTGCGGGCTGCTGATCCTGCTGGTGGTATTTTCCATTTATCCCCTGCGACCTTACCGGCGCTACATAGTGCCGCTGGGAGCGGGGCTTTCGTTTTTGGGCGTCCTTTTCGCACCATGGGAAGACCCCCGACCGTTTCTCCTTTCCCTCTGGCAACCTCTTTCGCTCTTCGGCACGTTCCCGGTTCTGCTGGCAGACCGCGCAGTATGGCCGCTGGCTCTGGCCTGGTCCGGTGCGGTGGCGGGGAGCGCGCTGGTCCAGATGGGCCGTCCGCAACTCCTGCGTTCGGCTATCAGCGCTGCAGTCCTGGCTATGCTGGCTTTTGGCCTGGGCGCCCTCTGGGGAGAGAACTTGCTGACGGTCCTGCTGGCCTGGGCGGGCTTTGACCTGGCCTGGGGGATTGGCATGGCGTCGGCTGGCCTTCCGGGCGAACGGGTGGCCTGGGGGGTCGGGAGTGGAGTTGTGGCGACGGCCTTGCTGTGGATCGGCGCGTTGTTGCTGGAGAAGGCCGGGAGCGGGCTTTCATGGTTGCTGATGACCCCTGCTGGCTGGGGAGAGACGTTTCTCCTCCTGGCGGCCATGGTCCGGCTGGGAGTCTATCCTTTCCACTTCATCGTTCCGACCGAGATGCGGCGGGGGCGCCCGGTGACGGTCGCGCTGCTTCTGGAGCCGTTGCTGGCCTGGGGCCTGCTGGCCCGGATGTCCTCGCAGGCCGGAATCTCCATCCCTGGCGGGGTGGTGTTGGAGGCGCTGGCGGCGGCAACGTTTGTGGTTGGCGGGTTTCTGGCCTGGGCAGTGACGGACCCGGACCAGAGGACCACCTGGGTTGGGATGGCAGCAGCGGGGGGTATGCTCTGGGCCGGCCTGCGCGCAGGCCACGCGGCGGATGCTGCCTGGGCAGCGGGAGGTACGGCCTGGATGCTGGGCCTGACCCTTCTCTATCTGGGACGAGGGTGGGGGAGGACTGCTCCGGTGTGGACGGCGGCGTCTGTCCTGGGCGGATGGGCGCTTCTGGCAGCCCCGCTGGCCTCGGGGGGAATCCTCTCTCCGCCGGATGTGCTGATGGCGATTTTGTTCCCCCTGGGGCAGGCCCTCCTGACGGCGGCTGTGGCGAAAGAAATTCTGAGACAAACGGCGCAGGAGGAGCCGGTTGGTTTGCTTGCTGCCATCGCTCAGGCAGCAGGTCTGGTGATTCCGGCTATCGCCTTGGTCCTGGCCTGGGGCGCTGCGCCGAAGGCGGCCCCGACCCCGGCGGGGTGGGGGGCCTGGGTCGCTGGTACGCTGCTGGGGGGCGGATTGGTCGCTCTGGAGTTTCTCAGGCCCTGGGCGCGTCGCAGGTTGCTTCAGGCGATCGCAGAGGCTATCCGTCCGGAATGGGCTGGACGGCTCCTGGTGTACAGTTTGGGCCGGTTGACCGGTTTTCTGGATACAGTGGCTGACGTCGCCGAAGGGCCGGGCGCCGTTCTCTGGGCGCTGGCGACTTTCTTGCTCATTCTGGGTATGGTGACGAGGCGCTGATGGGGACCTTCCTGGAGTGGGTGGAACGAATATCCGCTCTGGCCGCGCCTCCGGCTGTGGGGGGACTGATCATTGCCCTGGGGCTGGTGTTGGTGGCCCGCCGCTGGCCCTTCCAGGTCGTTGGGATGGCGGTAATGTACTTCATTGTGGGTGTCCTCCATACCCAGATTATTCGGCCCGAAGTGGTGCTGGTGAAACTCCTCATCGGCGCGGTGGTCTGCCTGGCCCTGGGGGCCACCGGACAGTCGGCTGCCGGATTGGCGACCGGAGGGGACAAAGGTGGGGGTGGTAATGAGGGGGGTGAGGGGGAAACCGGGGAAGCGGCACCTCCTTCCCGGTGGAGAAACTTTCTCCGTCGGTTCCCCCGGTGGTCGGACGACGCCCCTCTGCGGGCACTGGCCCTGGGCGCGGCCCTGCTGGCTGCCTATGCGGGGTCGCTTCGCTTTCCGTTGCCTCAGGTGCCCCCTCTCGTCGGCCTGGCATGTTACCTCCTGGGGATGGTTGGCCTTTTCCTGGCGGGAATGGCTGAGGAGCCTCTGGGGGCAGGTTTGGGACTGCTGGTCTTTCTGAACGGGTTTGACCTCTTCTTTGGCGCTCTGGAGCCCAGCCTGGTGGTGGCCGGGTTGCTGGGGCTGGTACAGTTTCTGATTACCCTGGCAGTGGCGTATCTGGCACTGGCCCGGGCCGGATAAAGGAGCAGGAATGCTGACTCTGATTGGAGTTGGATTGTTGCTGCTGATGATGATTCCGACGTATTTCCTGCGCCACCGGCGCGGTGTAGCGCTTCTGCTGGCCGCGGCGGTCTCCGCCGCTCTGGGGTTTGGAATCGCCCTGATCCCGATGGAGCGGACCTTTGTCCTGTGGGGGCGGGAGTTTGCCGTCGGCGAGGCAGCGACCGTTTTCGGGCGCTCCATAGTCCTGGATTCTCTCTCCCAGACCGCGCTGACGTTTCTTTTCCTGATTGGTGCGGCTCTCTTCTTGCTGGCATGGCCGCTGGAATCCGGGGAACTCTACGCTCCCATTGGTCTGGGGGTACTGGGGCTTCTGGCGGCTGCGCTGATTGTCCGTCCCCTGGTCTACGCGATGTTGCTTCTGGAACTGGCAGTGGCCCTTTCTGTCCTTCTCCTGCGCGGTGGGGTGGGAGGCGCGCGGTATCTGACCTTCTGCGTTCTGGCACTACCGGGTCCCCTGGTTGCCCACTGGCTGCTGGACATGTACGCCCTGACTCCTGATCAGGCCGGGTTACTAAATACTGCCAGTCTGCTGATTGGCCTCTCGTTTGCTTTGATGTTGGGACTGGTCCCGTTTCACCCCTGGGTGCCCACGCTGGCCCGGAGAGAATCGCCGCTGGCTGTCGCTCTCATCTTCTCCGCGGTTGGTGGGACGGTGTGGTTCCTCCTGCTGGACTATCTGAGGACCTATCCCTGGCTGGGTCAGTCCCCGTACTGGTCGTCTGCCCTGACCGTACTGGGTGTCGGGACAGCCGTTGCCGGTGGGTTGCTGGGCACAACCCGGCGGGGGTGGGGCGCGCTGCTGGGGTACGCGGTGATGGTGGATACGGGTATGCTGGTGCTGGCGCTGGGAAGGGGGGAGGCAGTGGGGCTGGAACTGGAGCGGGCGATGATGCTCACCCGCACCTGGGGGGTGCTGACGATGGCTGCCGGATTGGCTGCTGTTGGTGTCCGGCAGGAATCGGCGGAGACGGGGTGGTCGCCCTGGGGGGCGGTGGCAGCCGCCGCGGGGTTGCTCTCCCTGGCCGGTTTCCCGCCCACGGTGGGGTTCGTCTCCCGCTGGGGACTATATCGGCTTCTGTTTCGGGAGCAATCGCTGACGGTGGTAGCGCTTCTCCTGGCATCGGTGGGGCCTGTGGTGGGGCTCCTGCGGATGCTCCCCGCCGCCCTGAAATCGGGCATACCGGCGCGGCGGGCGCTGACGTTGACGGACCTGTGGCTGGCGCTGGCCTCCCTCGGCGCGGTGGGCCTGGGCTTGTTCCCTCAGTTCCTCATTTATCGTTAATTAAGAATATATTTTTCATTGTGGTGGCTGCGCCGCTGCAATGAAAAATATATTCTCTTTTACCCCGCCAGCGAAAAGGCCAAACTTCAGGGAGAGGGGGGCGAAGGGGGGAGAGGGGCAATAAAGGCAAACAGAAGCAGAAAGTGTTAACCGATTCCGAAACATCCCCGCCACTCAAAGGCTGAAAACTGGCATAACTTTTCAAGATTGATGGGAACCATTCGGGTCAACAATAGAGATGAAATAGAATGGGAGCCAGGTTTGACGGTAACGGAACTCCTTCGCCGGTTCCGCTACACCTTCCCTGCCATCGTCGTTACCATCAACGGGGAAGTGGTCCCGGAAGAGGAGTTCTCCACCCGCCCAATCCCTGATGGCGCTGACGTGCGGGTGATTCATCTGATTGCTGGGGGATAATGGCTGAGAAACCTGTTTCCTGTGCCCGTGCGGGCGACCTGGCCCTGCTGATGGGTCCAGACCGTCGCTGGCAGATTGTTCGTCTGGAACCCGGACAGGCTGTCCATACCCACCGGGGCGTCCTGGCCCACGATGACCTCATCGGCCGTCCGTGGGGGAGCCGGGCGTTGTCCCATACGGGGCAACCCTTCCTGATACTGACCCCGTCGCTCCACGACCTGATCCTTCGCCTGCGCCGCACCACCCAGATTGTCTACCCCAAAGAGGCCGGGTACATCCTGCTCAAGATGAACATCGGCCCGGGTTGTCGGGTGGTGGAGGCGGGGAGCGGCAGCGGCGCGCTGACGGCGGTATTGGCCCACGCGGTCCGGCCCGATGGACGGGTCTACTCCTACGAGGTCCGCCCGGAGATGCAGCGACTGGCCCGCCGTAACCTGGAGCATCTGGGCCTGGCCGACGTGGTGGAGTTCAAGACGCGCGATATCGCGGAGGGATTTGACGAGGTCGGCGTGGACGCGCTGTTCCTGGACCTGCCCAATCCCTGGGACTATCTGGACCAGGCCCACGCAGCGCTGGCGAACGGTGGGTATCTGGGTTCTCTGTTACCTACTGCCAATCAAGTCACCCGTCTGCTGGCGGCGCTGGAATCGCCCCGATGGGGGCTGGTAGAGGTGGAGGAGATTCTGCTGCGGCCCTACAAGGCCGTCTCTGCCCGCTTCCGCCCGGAGGACCGAATGGTGGCCCATACGGGCTTCCTGATTTTCGCCCGCGCGCTGGTGGAAGAGAGCATCTCCGGGCCGAATGCCCCCGAAATCCCCGCGACTTTTCGGGAGGATGAGACGTAGATATAGACGACGGACGACAGACCACAGACCACAGACGACGGACAACGAGGGTAGCGCAGGCTGTCAGCCTGTACATACCCGTGCTGTGAATTCCGGCCTGGGCCGCAATCTTGCCGGGTCGTAAACGACCCGGCTCAGAGGAGAAGGGACGCTGAAGCGCCCCCCTGGCACCACGTGGCGCTATCCTCCCCGCCCAATGGGGCGCTTGAGCGCCCCTGGTTCTGTGAGCCAGGCCGTTTACGGCCTGGCGACGGGGAGAATTCGCAGCAGGCGTGTACATTGATCATTGGTCCGTGGTCTGCGGTCAATCACTGCAAAAGGAGGTTCTTATGAACAGCCGTGCCCGCACTCAGTTGGCCCTGGGCCTGTTCCTTATCCTGATCGCGGCGTTTCTGGCCGCGCTCCGATTCTATCCCCCTCTGCGTGCCCTCATCCCGTCCTTTGAATGGCCGATGTGGGTTGTCATCGCCGGAGGGGTCATCCTGCTCATCGGCCTGCTGGTCGGCGCGCCGGGGATGGCGGTTCCGGCCTGCATCGTTGCCGGCATCGGCGGCATCCTCTATTACCAGAACGCGACGGGCGACTGGGAATCGTGGGCCTACGTCTGGTCGCTCATCCCGGGCTTTGTCGGGGTGGGCACGATTCTGGCGGGCCTTCTCGGTCAGGACTTCCGGCAGTCGGTCCGCAGCGGCCTGAATCTGATCCTCATCAGCCTCATCATGTTCCTGTTCTTCGCCGCCGTGTTTGGCCGATTGGCCGTTCTGGGACCGTACAGGGACTACCTGCTGGCGGCTCTCTTTTTCCTGTTGGGCCTCTGGTTCATTGTGCGGGGCCTGACGCGCTCAAGGAGGGGATAAGATGTCCAGTTCACAGCGTTGGCTTCTGTTCTGGGGGGCTGTGTTGATCTGGCTGGCCCTCTGTTTTCTCCTCAAGGCCCTGGGGGTCATCGGCGATGTACTGGGGTATTTCTGGGCCGGGTTTCTCTTACTGGCGGGCATCGGGTTGGTGGTCAGCGCTCTGAGCCCCGCGCGGCCGGTATCCGGAGAGGAAGTCGTCATTGTAGACCTTCAGGGGGCCCGGCAGGCCAGTGTGGAGATTGAGCACGGGGCCGGGCAGATGGAGGTGACCGGCGGGGCGCCACCGGGTGCAGCGCTGACGGTCAACCGGGGTACCGGCATGAAGGTTTCCAGCCGCATGGAAGGGGACCGTCTGTCCGTGAAGGTGGAGTGCGGCCCCTCCTTCGCACCTGTCGTCGGGCCGGAAAGCGGGGTCTGGTGCTTCCGTCTCACCGATGAGGTTCCGCTCACCCTGAGCGTGGAGAGCGGGGCCAGTCAGATGACGCTGGATCTCCGGGACCTGCCCGTCACCTACTGCAAACTGGAGACCGGAGCCAGCAATGTCACGCTGATCCCACCGGCGCGCGTGGCCAATGCTCTGGTGGACGTGGAGGCGGGCGCGGCGCTCCTGAATGTGCAGATTCCGGAGGACGTGGCGGCCCGCATCCGCTTCAAGGACGACCTCTCCGCGCGCAACATTGACCAGGAGCGGTTCCCCAGGCTGGAAGAGGGTATCTACCAGTCCGCCGATTACGACAGCGCGGCGTATCGGGTGGAATTGCATCTGGAGGCCGGTGTCAGTTCGGTCACCGTTCGCTAACAGGAGGGACTCATGAGACGGGTAGACTGGCGCATCATCGTGGGCCTGCTGCTCATTCTGGCCGGAGCGATTTCGCTTCTGGAGAGGGTCGGGATCATTCCGCCGGGAATTGACCTGTTCTGGGGCATTGCCGGCGTCGGCGGAGGGGCGGCCTTTCTCTATGTGTTCTTCGCCAATCCCCGCGCTCAATGGTGGGCGGCGATTCCGGGATTTACTCTACTGGGGCTGGGGGCGGCGGCGTTTCTGCCCGAGGGCCTGGACGGATTGGCCTTTCTGGGAGGAATCGGACTGGCCTTCTGGGTCATCTACCTGGTCAACCGTCAGCACTGGTGGGCCATCATCCCAGGGGGCGTGTTGTTCACCCTGGCCGCAGTGTCCGCGCTCCCGGGAAGGGTGGGCAACATAGACACCGGTGGCGTCTTTTTCCTGGGCCTGGGCCTGACCTTTCTGCTGGTCGCCCTGCTGGCGCGGCATTCCTGGGCCTATATCCCGGCGGTGATCCTGGTGTTGTTGGGGGCGGTTCTGGGGTTGGGCTTCGGCGGCCTGCTGGACTGGCTCTGGATCGGTGTCCTTTTCCTGGCGGGCCTGATCCTGATCCTCTTCGCTCTGTTGCGGCGGCGATGAGGGCGGGGCGGGTTGGGGGCGGCGGCGAAGCCGCCGCCCCCAACCCGCCCCCGACGCGTCGCCAGCCAGCGGGCCCTCTTAGCGGCCCACCGTCCGCAGCGCGTCCGCGAATATCGCCAGCGCGCGGTCCGCTTCGGCCTCTGTGATGACCAGCGGCGGCGCAAAGCGGATAGAACTGGCCCCGCAGGTCAGCACCAGCAGACCCCGGCGGAAGCACTCTGTCATCACTTCTTCCGCCTCGTCGTGGGCCGGCGCCCGGGTCTCCAGGTCCTGCACCAGTTCCACCCCGATCATCAGCCCCAGGCCCCGGACGTCGCCGATGAAGGGTGGGCGTCCGGCCCGCTCCACCTCCCGGGCCAGCGCGCGCAGTCCGTCCAGGAGACGGTTGCCCACCCGAACCGCGTTCTCCATCAGCCTCTCCTGCTCTATGACCTCAATAGTCGCCAGGGCGGCCGCGCAGGCGACCGGGTTGCCGCCGAAGGTGCTGCCGTGCGCCCCTGTCGGCCACGTCATCACCGATTCCCGCGCGACCATCGCCGAGACCGGCATCCCGGAGGCCAGCGCCTTCGCCACGCAGAGGATGTCCGGCACCACGCCCCAGTGCTCCGTGGCGAACCATTTCCCTGTCCGCCCCATCCCCGACTGCACCTCGTCGGCCACCAGCAGGATGCCATGCCGGTCACAGAGCGCGCGCAGTTTCTGCAGCCACCCGTCCGGCGGGACCACGTAGCCGCCCTCGCCCTGCACCGGCTCTACGAAAATCGCCGCGACCTCATCCGGCGGCACGGACCGGCCCATCAGCGTCTCCTCTATGAAGTCCACGCAGACCAGGTTGCAGGACGGATAGGTCAGGTTGTACGCGCAGCGGTAGCAGTAGCCGTAGGGCACGTGGACGACGCCCGGCAGGAGCGGCATGAAGCCCCGGTGGTAGACCGGCTTGCTGGCGGTCAGGGAGACCGCGCCCATCGTCCGGCCGTGAAATGCACCGAAGAAGGCGATCACGTACGGCCGCCCGGTGTGGTGGCGGGCCAGTTTCAGCGCCGCCTCCACCGCCTCCGCGCCGGAGTTGCCCAGGAAGACCCGCTTGGGTTCATCCCCGGGCGCAATGGCCGCCAGCCGCTCCGCGAGGGCGATGTACTGCGGGTCATAAAAGTCGGCGCCGCAGATATGGAGCCACCGCTCCGCCTGCTCCTGGATCGCCCGAACCACGCGCGGATGGCAATGGCCCGTGGAGCAGACGGCGATGCCAGCCATGCAGTCCAGAAACTGGTTACCGTCCACATCCTCCACCGTACACCCGTACGCGCGCTTCACCACCAGGGGGTACGCCCGTGGCAGCGACGGCGACACCACCCGGTCGCTCCGTTCCACCACCTCCTGGGCCTGCGGGCCCGGAAGAATCTCATTAATTTCGGGAATCTGTCCAGTGTTCATCCGTATCCTCCGTCTCCAATACGATAATCAACGTCTTACGCCCATTTTAACACACTTTTCAATCCTCTGCAACCGTTTTTCTTCGTTTTTCAATCTCCCACTTGACAGCCGTTTTGTCCTGTGATATAGTTGGGAGTAGGAAGTACCGAGTAGGAAGTAGGGGCGCTGCGACCTGCTCCCTGCGACCTGCGACTTGCGACCTGCGACCCTGAAATCCGGAGGCAAACGATGAGCGATGAACTCTTTCAGGCCATGGCCCAGAGCGTCATTGACGGCGACCCCGATGTAGCCGCCGACCTGGCCCGGCGGGCCGTGGAGCAGGGGATAGACCCCCTGGAGGCCATCAACAAGGGCTTTGTTCCCGGCGTGGACTACGTGGGCGAACAATACAGCAAGGGCGAGATGTTCCTCCCCGACCTGGTACTGGCGGGCGAGGCGATGAAGGCGGCCATCGCCGTTCTGGAGCCGGAGATCACCCGGAAGGGCGGTCAGCGCCAGACCCTGGGGACTGTCGTCATCGGCACCGTAGAGGGCGACATCCACGACATCGGCAAGACCCTGGTGGCGACGATGCTCTCCGTAGGCGGCTTCCGGGTCTACGACCTGGGCGTGGATGTACCGGTGCCGACCTTCGTGGAGAAGGCGCGCGAGGTGAACGCGGACATTGTCGGCATGAGCGCGCTGCTGACGACCACCATGGTCCGCCAGCGGGACGTCATTGAGGCTCTGGAGGACGCCGGACTGCGTTCCCGCGTGAAGGTCATGGTCGGCGGCGCGCCCGTCACCCGTTCCTGGGCCCAGGAAATCGGCGCCGACGGCTACAGCGAGGACGCCATCGGCGCCGTCGCCGTTGCCCGACAACTGTTGGGCAAGTAGCCCAGGCTTTCCCCGCCCGACGGTTCACCGCCGGGCTTGATCTGCAAGGCCCCCTTCGGGGGCTAAAAAGAGCCCGAAGGGCTTCCCATAATGAGCCCGGCCGTTTACGTCCGGGCGACCGTTGAGGTCGGCGAAGGCCGACCATCGGCCGCAGGCCCAAGAAGGCTGACTTCAGCGCCCTGCGCCCTGTAAAGGAGTCCCATGCCGCGACCCATCAAATCTATCACCGACCCGCGTCTGAAACTGGAGATTCTCAGCCCGGAGGACGTCCGGCGTATCCATGAGGCCACTCTGGAGGTCATAGAGACCGTCGGGGTGCGCTTCCCGTCCCCCAAAGCGCTGGAGGTCTGGGAGGCTCACGGCGCGCAGGTGGACCGGAACACGATGATTGTCCGGGCCCCCGGCCACCTCATTGAGGACGCCCTGAAGAAGGCCCCGCCCGTCTATACGCTGGCGGCCCGCGACCCCGCCCAGGACCTTCCCCTGGACGGCAACCACGTCTATGTTGGCACCGACGGCTGCGGTGTCCAGATCATTGACCTCTATACCGGAGAGCGTCGCCGCTCTACCCTGAGGGACGTGGCGGAAATCGTCCGCGTTGCCGACTACCTGGAGGAAGTTGCGTTTATCTGGGTACCGGTCTCTGCCCAGGACCGCCCTCCGGAGACCCGCGGCCTCTACGAACTGAAGGCGGCGTGGGAAAACACCACCAAACACGTCCAGACGGAGAGCATCTATTCGGAGCGGGAGGCACGGGCGTCGGTGGAAATGGCGGCCCTCATTGCGGGCGGGCGGGAGGAACTGCGTCGGCGTCCCGTCCTCTCCTACGCTCTCTGTACCGCGCCGCCCCTGGGCCAGGACCCCGGCACCCTGGAGGCAGCGCTGGTGGCCGCTGAGGCGGGCATCCCCGTCGGCTTTATGACGATGACCTCCTGCGGCACCACCGCCCCGGCCACCCTGGCGGGCAACCTGGTGGTGGGCAACGCCGAGGTCATCAGCGCGCTGGCGATGATTCAACTGGCCTCCCCCGGCGCGCCCGTCTTCTACGCCGCTGCCCAGACCGCGATGGACCTGCGCACGGGCAGTTATACTGGCGGCGGCCCGGAGGACTTCCTCTTCGGTGCGGCCTCCAACGTCCTGGCGGACTTCTACAACGTCCCCCTCTCTATGGGCTCCTTCGCCACCGGCGCCAAGGAGCCCAACTGGCAGGCCGGGATTGAGAACAGCCTTTCCACTTTTATGGCCTGCGTCGTGATGTCCGACATGCTCCTGGGTGTCGGTCTTCTCCACGGCAGCCGCATCTGGTCCTACGAGCAGATGCTCATGGACTGCGAAATCTTTGACATCGTCTACCACATGATGAAGGGTATCGTGGTGGACGATGAGACGCTGGCTCTGGACGTCATCCGGGCCGTGGGACCGGGCGGTAACTTCCTGGCCCAGAAGCACACCCACAAGCACATGCGGGAACTGTGGGTGCCGAAGTTTATGGACCGGCGCCCCTACGAAGAATGGGAGGCGAAGCGGGATGATGCCCGGGACTGGGCGCGGGCCATGGCCCGCCAGATTCTGGAGACCCACCAGCCGGAACCGCTGGACCCGCAACTCTCCGCCGAACTGGAGCGCATTATTGCAAAAGCGTGATAAGTGAAACGTGATTTACGTTTCACGTTTCAGGAGTGTCCAATGCAACCCAAACTGGAACTCTTATCCCCCGACCTGATAGAGCACATCCTGGGCGAGGCCTTCTACCTGCTGGAGACCCACGGTGTGAAGGTCCATGATGCCCAGGCGCGCCGCCTGCTGGGAGAGGCGGGGGCGAAAGTAGATGAGGCGGGCGAGGTGGTCCGCATCCCCGAGGCCCTGGTCCGGCGGGCCCTGGAGACCGTCCCCCGGGAGTTCTACCTCTACAACCGGGCCGGTGAGCCCGTCGTCCGCTACGGCGGCGACGCCGTCCACTTTGACCCCGGCTCCTCCGGCGTCCACATCCTGGACCCCGACACCCTGGAGCACCGCCCCTCCCAGACGGCCGACCTGGTCCGCCTGGTCCAGGTGGCGGAGATGCTCCCTCAGTACGCCGCCCAGTCCACCGCCGTCGTCTGCAACGAGGTCCCCAAGGCCATCGGCGACCTCTACCGGCTCTACATCGTCCTTCTCTATTCTGCCAAACCCATCGTCACCGGGGCCTTCTCCGTTCCGACGGCCCACCACATGTTTGACATGCTGGCGATTTTCGCGGGCGGACGGGAAGAACTGGCCCAGAAGCCGCTGGCGGTCTTTGACGTCTGCCCGTCGCCGCCGCTGATCTGGAGCGAGTTCGGCGCGCGCAACCTGATGGACCTGGCCCGCGCCCGTGTCCCGGCCCAGATGGTCTCCATGCCCCTGGCCGGGGCGACGGCGCCGGTTACCATCCTGGGTTCTGTCGTCCAGCACGCGGCCGAGTCCCTGAGCGGCATTGTCATCCACCAACTGGCCGGGCCCGGAGCACCCATCGTCTGGGGCGGCGCGCCGGCCATCTTTGACATGCGCCACGGCACGACCCCCATGGGCGCGATAGAGACGGCGATGCTGGATGTCGCCTACGCGCAGGTGGGCAAGTCCCTGGGTCTGCCCACCCACACCTACCTGGGCGCCAGCGACGCCAAATTGGTGGACGCTCAGGCCGGGCTGGAGAGCGGCGTTACTGCCGTCATCGGCGCGCTGGGCGGCATCAACATGATCTCCGGCGCCGGCATGCTGGACTTCCTGGCCTGCCACAGCGCGGAGAAACTGGTGGTGGATGCCGAGGCCATCGGCATGGCCCTGCGGCTGGTGGAGGGCATCCAGGTCCACACCGACACCCTGGCGCTGGAGATGTTTGAGTCCATCGGTTTCCGGGGCGACTTCCTGAAGCAGAAAATCACCCGCCAACTCTTCCCGAAGGAGCAGTACCTGCCTTCAGCGGTGCTGGACCGGGGCTCCATCCGGGCCTGGGAGGAGGGGGGTCGTCTGGACACCTTCGCGCGGGCGAAGGCGCGCGTGCGGGAACTGCTGGCCGCCTACCAGCGTCCGCCGATGGACCCCGACCAGGAGCGGGAACTGCGGTCTATGGTGGGGCGGCTGGCCCGCCACGCCGGAATGGACTCCCTGCCGCCGCTGTAACGCCGGCCGCCAGGCCCTGCATACAGGCGGACCACCTGCGCTACCAGGCCGCTGTGGCGCCGGTCCGGTTTGAGAGTAACGGTCGGCGAAGGCCGACCGGAGGCCGCAGGCCCAGGAAGGGCGACTTCCGTCGGCGCCGTTGGCACCGACAGCCCGGCCGGTAACAGGGAGGCGTTATGAAACCCGAACTGGTTGTTATCGCCTTCCTCGTCGTCATTGTTGCGGCTCTGGCCCTGCTTTCCCCGCCAGGCGCGGCTTTCCTGGAGCGGGTGATGGGCGAGAGCCTCAAGGCCCGGGCCGCGGAGTATGTGGATGCTCAGGGTTCTCCGGGGTGAGGCGCGCTGGCTGGACCTCCCCGATCCTTCACAATAAGGCGCGCGGCAAAACAAAGTGCTGTTGGGGGAAACGGTGGTCTTCAAGGGATGGCTGATCGGCATCGTACTGCTCTGCCTGGTGGCGGTCCTGACGCCTGTGCTCTTGCCCGTCTCGTTCGCAACGAGGCATGAAGCGCGGCGGAGCGCCGTCCCGGAAACCGGGGATGACTGGTACATCCGCCACGGGTTTGACCGCCAGCCTCCGCCGCCTGCCGAACCCTGGCCGCGCCCCCTGCCGCCATCGTCGCCCGCCACCGTTGCCCCGGCGGGCGATTTCTTCGTGTATCTCCCGATGGTGACCAGGGGAGCATCGCCGGAATTCCGGGCCCTGTGGGTCACCCGCTTTGACTGGACGCGCGCCGACGGCACCTGGGCGCAGCCCTCAGACCTGGTGGCCATCGCGGAGCAGGCGGCCGCGGCCCACTTCAACGTCCTGCTCTTCCAGGTGCGCGGGGTGGGGGACGCTTTCTACACCCCAGGGAACGAGCCCTGGTCCTCCCGCCTGACGGGAACCGTCTCCAACACCCTCGGCACCGATCCCGGTTTTGACCCCCTGGCGGTGCTGATAGAGGCGGCCCACGCCCGCGGCCTCCAGGTCCACGCCTACCTGAACGTCTACCCGACCTGGCTCTGTAAGATTGGCGCCCCCCCGGATGGCACGGCACCTCTTCATCCGTTCTGGGCCTTTTCGCGGGGGAACGGCATCTCCTGGAGCGCATGGCGGGTGTACGATTCGGGTGGCAACCCGATGAACCTGATGACCTGTTCCTCGTATCTCTGGGCCACCCCGGCCTGGGAGGGCATGCGCTCCCACTTTCTCAACGTCGTTGCCGACCTGGTGACCCGCTACGACCTGGACGGGGTCCATCTGGACCTGGTCCGCTACCCGGGCCGGAACTACTCCTACGACCCGTTCACGCCCTCGTTTCCGGACGACGGGTCCCGGGCCGACTGGCAGCGGGAGCAGGTCAACCTGCTGGTTCGGGAGACGCATCAGATTGTGAAGGCCCACCGGCCCAACGCCTGGGTGACGGCGGCCGTGTGGGGAGTATACCAGGACCGGTGGGGCTGGGGGTTCAGTCAGGGGTACAGCGACTACTATCAGGACTCCAAGCGCTGGCTGCGCGAGGGCTGGGTGGACGCCGTGATGCCGATGATCTATCCGTCCAATCCGTCGTCTAATTGCCCGGATAATACGGTCTGGACGCTGGAGCGATTCCGCACGCTAGTGGCGGACTTCGTGGCCGATGCTGGAGGGCGATACGTGTTCCCCGGCATCCACGGCGGCTATGCCTGTTTTGACGACACCATCGCCCGCATCCAGGCCAGCCGGGAGTTGGGGGCAAGGGGACAGGCCATCTTTTCCCACGGTTCGGTCAATAGCAAGGGCTACTGGGACGAACTGGCCCTTCAGGCGTACCCATCTCCGGCCCCCGTACCCCCGTTGCCCTGATGGGTCTGGCCAGTACAGGCTGACAGCCTGTGCTACCGCGTAGCGCCGGCCGCCAGGCCGGTTCCATCCTGATAGCCTGCGCTACGGGCCGCTGTAGCGCCGGCCATTTGGCCGGTGTGGCGCTGGCCGCCGGGCCGGTTTGAGAGCAGCGGTCGGCGAAGGCCGACCGGAGGCCTGCGGCCCAGGAAGGACGACTTCAGTCGGCGCCGTCAGCGCCGGCCGTCTGGCCGGTATCTGATTCAATATCAAGCGAGGAGGAAGCATGCCCGCTCATCTGGAACTCACCGAACGCCGCACCCCGCCGCCCCCGTGGCAGGACGTGCCCTGGGAGCAGTGGGAGGACTGGCACTGGCAACTGGCCAACCGCATCACCACGGTGGAAGAACTGGCCCGCGTCATCCCGCTGACCGATGAAGAGAAGGCGATGATTGAGGAATCGCTGGGGACACTGCGGATGGCCATCACCCCCTACTACGCCAGCCTGATGGACCCCAACGACCCCCACGACCCCATCCGCCAGCGGGCTGTGCCCACCCTCTACGAGAAAATTGTTCGCCCGGAGGACATGCGGGACCCCCTCCACGAGGACACCGACTCCCCCGCGCCGGGCCTCACCCACCGCTACCCGGACCGGGTGCTCCTGCTGGTCACCGACCAGTGTGCGATGTACTGCCGTCACTGCACCCGCCGTCGCTACGCCGGGGAGACCGACATGCCCCGCTCCCAGGCGGAGATAGATGCTGCTATTGCCTACATCCGGGAGCACCGGGGGGTCCGGGACGTCCTCCTCAGCGGCGGTGACCCCTTCACCCTCTCCACCGAGCATCTGGAGTACATCGTGGCGAAACTTCGCGAGATTTCCCACGTGGAGATTGTCCGCTACGGGACCGCCGCGCCGGTCACCTTCCCCCAGCGTATCACCGATGAACTGGTGAACATGCTGAAGAAATACCAGCCGGTCTGGATCAACACCCACTTCAACCACCCCAGGGAGTTGACTCCGCGCGCCCGGCAGGCATTGGCGAAACTGGCCGACGCGGGCTTTGTCCTGGGCAACCAGACCGTCCTCCTGCGCGGCGTCAACGACTGCCCGTACGTCATCAAGGAACTCTGCCAGCGACTGGTGGAGAACCGCGTCCGTCCCTACCGCCTCTACCAGTGTGACCTCTCCCTGGGCATCGGCCATTTCCGGACGACCATCGCGCGGGGGATTGAGATCATAGAGCACCTCTCCGGCCACACCACCGGCTTCGCCGTGCCGGAGTTTATGGTGGACCTGCCCGGTGGCGGCGGGAAGACGCCGGTGAACCCCCGCTATCTCATCGCATGGAACGGCCGGGTGGCGATTTTCCGCAACTACGAGGGGGTCATCGCCCGCTACACGGAGCCGGACGACTACCGGTTTGAGTGCCCGCCCAACTGCCGCATCTGCGAAGAGCGGCGGGCGCGCGGGCTGGACGAGCCGAAAGTCGGGCCGGCGCGCCTCTTTGCCGGGGAGGCCATTGCCCTGGAGCCCGCCGACCTCCCCCGCCGGACCCGCCGCAGGCAACAGATATAGGCCAACTGCTTGCAGTTGGCCTGCATCCTTTGGGCTTCCGACGATGTTGATAGAGTCTTCCATAGAACAAAAACTTCTGGAAATGTTGGGGGACCCAGACGAGGGATTGCCCATCCGGAAGTCAGTGCGAGAAAGGTTATTGCGCCAGAAACAGGCGGTTGCCGCTGGAGAGCGCGGCGAGCCGTTGGATGAGGTTGTGCGAAAACTGGGTCTGGAGTAGGCGTCGTGTATTCTGTCCGTATCCTGGATGCCGCCATTCGTGACCTGGAGCGCCTGGACAGGCCGGTTGGCCGTCGTATTAGGGACGTTTATCGGAAGCGATGATGCGGGCTACATCTATTCCCGTCCTGACCCTTCGCGGCACCCACCGGGAGGTGGGGCGTCAGATTGGCGAGGCAATGCGACCGCACATCCAGCGGCGGCTGGAACATCTGCGGGCGGGAGTCCCGCGGGGGATCCTCTGGGAGGAAGTCCTTCACCAGAGCCGCCTTTGCCAGACCTACAGCCGCGCCGTCTACCCTCAGTACGTGGAGGAAATAGAGGGCATCGCCGAGGGGGCCGGATGTCCCTTTGACGAGGTCTTCCTGGCGATATGCGAGGAACTGCGGGAACCGGCCTTCTGGCGCGCCCGCGGCTGCACCGACTTCGCCGCCCGCGGCCGGGCCACCGTAGACGGCTCCACTCTCCTGGCCCACACCAACGACGAGGCCCCCGACCGGGAGGAGGGCGTGGTCATCCTGCGGGTTCAGGCCGGAGACGAGCCGGAGTTTCTGGGGGTCTCCCTGGACGGGTTGGGCATCAGCGCGGGCTTCAACGCTGCCGGGATTGCCCTCACCGGCAACGAGGTCTCGGCGCGGGACGTGCGGCCGGGCGTACCGCGCCTGCTCATCGTCCGGGCCATCCTGGCCGCGCGGCGGCTGGGGGAGGCAATGGACGCCTGCCTGCTCCCCCAGCGCGCGTCCAACTACAACAACATCATCGCCGACCCGTGGGGTGAGGTCTACAGCGTGGAGGGCTCCGCCACCGACTACGAGGCCCTGTACATTGAGGACGACATCCTGGCCCATGCCAACCACTACCTGAGCCCCGCCATGCGCCACCTGGAGGCCGACCGGAATGACATCGGCGGTTCCATTCTCCGCTACCATCGGGCCATGCGGCTGCTGCGGGAGAACTTCGGCCAACTCTCCCCGGAGCGCTTCATGGCCCTCCTGGCGGACCACGCCAACTATCCGGCCTCCATCTGCAAGCACGGCATAGAGTCGGTGACCGTCTTCAGCATCATCATAGACGTGACCCACCTGCGGGCCTGGATTGGCCGCGGCCGCCCCTGCGAAACCACCTACACGGAATATCACCTGGCCTCTTTGTAGCACAGGATTTATCCTGTCCTTGTAGCACAGGATTTATCGCATTAAGGCAAAATCCGCACTTTCGGTTGTACCCTCACCCCTCCCCTCCCCCTCCCCTCTCCCGCTCGCCTTCGGCGGCGGGAGAGGGGAGCAACCGTATTGTCTGTCAAACTGGTGTAACCGGCGGGCCGAGTGCCCCACAGTTAACCAGCAAGTTCAAGGCACCATTTCCGGCGATCCCGGACCATCGCATTGAGGATGGTTAACA